>Ga0207906_1000013_pt1 | contig 331240 bp, 332 predicted proteins | sample LinPmetageLP37_FD_184050 | JGI IMG/M metagenome (GOLD analysis project Ga0207906, IMG submission 184050) | Marine viral communities from the Pacific Ocean - LP-37 (SPAdes) | ecosystem: Environmental > Aquatic > Marine > Oceanic | place: Pacific Ocean | collected 2010-06-16
ATAAGCAATGGCCTGCTTCGCTACGCCCTACGGGCTCCGCTACGCAGCCCATTGCTTCAACCGCGCTTATGCGCAACAACGCGGCCAGACTCTAATCCCAGCTGGGGGAAAGCTGGGGGTCACGTCACGCCCGCTTGAGAATTCTCGTATCCATCAAAAAAGGGTTTCACCTGCGGCAGTCGGATACGAGCCGCATCTTTACTCCTATACCGGCGGCCAGAGTGACCTCGAACGGACGCGGCTGGAACATAGCTATTTTCAGCAAATTGATGATCGCGCTGCAAAGGCCTTGGTGAAGCTTGAGAATATGGAGCGAGGTTCAGCAATTGACCATATGGGCTTAGTTCAGTTTGTGATCTCGCTCCTCCACCGCAGCCCGCGACGGATGCAGTATTTGCGCGATGAATTAATCAAGCGAATGCTGGATGTCCCGCAGTTCGATCCCTCGCGGCCACGAGATCAGGATATGATCCGTGATGGAGTGAATGACTTGCTGGCCGATTTGATCTCTTCAGATACGGTCATCCCCGAAATTGTCGGGATGAAGGTATTCCGCGTTCCCGTGGACGCCAAGCGTCGTTTTCTTACATCGGATACTCCGATCATGCTGTCTCAAGGCACACGGAACCCGAGATCCTTCCTAATCATGCCGTATGCCCCGGACCGTCTTACCATTTTCGCACGCGACGAGAATGTGGCTCTCGCCTTTTCGATCCAAGAGGGTGATGTGTTAGTCAACGCAATCAATGACGCAATTGTGCGGCAAGCTCGACACGTCGTTATCGCGTCCGATGATACTGAGCGAATGTTCATAGACGAGAGGTTCAAGCCATTCTCCCCACCGGATGGAGCAGGTGATGACGGCTTTATTCGATGGATTGCTCCATAAGGCCTACGTGGAGCTACATCATTCATCCCGATAACAGACTGGCAGCTAACGACCTGATTGCGGACATTGGGCAAGCGAGCTAGCCCGAGTAGATGTCGCTCAAACGCTATCTGACCGTCTGCTACGTTATTACCTTTGTCATGCTGCTGTTGGCAGGTGTCATTCTCTCAAGCAGCGACCCCGACGCGAGCTTTTTGGGCATGCTGATTATCGCCCCAATAATCGCGGCGGTGAACACTTTTATACAGATTTGGCCGTTTGCACGATTGGTCCCAGAGGATCAGCGGAATGGCTTTTGGTCCTACAAATGGACAAGCCTTATCTTCATTGCCTTACCTTCGTCGATTCTTTTGATAGCTATTTTGGCTTTCATTTGGGATGAGATTGTAGGGATTTAAGCCGTCCGCTAACCACCCCGAAATCGAACATTGGCGATGCTCACTACCGGAGTAAAGCTGCCGGTCCGCTTCCAGGCAATCGGAGGGGAAGCCTAAACGACCGGAATCGGGGCGCAAAGCCGTCATTCCATTCCAGACCCTACCCCTTCTTCCGCTTCTTCCGCGCCGCATATTTCGCGTCGCGCGCGGCCTTCAGTTCGGCTTCGGTCGGGGCGGGCACCGCGTCGGCTTCGGCCTTGGCTGCGGCGGCGGCCTGCTTGTCGGCCTTGGCCTGCGCGATCGCGGCGCGCTTGGCGGCGCTCTTTTCGGCGATCGCGGCTTCGCGCGCTTCCTGTGCGGCCTTGCGCTTGGCAATCGTCGCTTCGTCGAGCTTGGGCGCGTCGGCCAGTTTCTCAAGCGCCTGCTCGCGCGCCTTCTGCGCAAGCGCGCGGCGATCCTGGAAATCGGGGTCCTTATATCCGGACATAGGCGGTAATCTCGTTTCTGGTTGGCCGGCGGGGGGCGCCGGCTGTGTGTGTGGGGGGGGCTGGACCGCGCTGGCGCTGGGGACGCGCCCTATTCCTCGCCCATCCGCAGCGCGGCAATGAACGCTTCCTGAGGAATACTGACGTTTCCGTATTCCCTCATCCGCGCCTTACCCTTCTTCTGCTTCTCGAGCAGCTTTTTCTTGCGGCTGATGTCGCCGCCATAGCATTTGGCGGTCACGTCCTTGCGCATCGCGGCGATGGTTTCGCGCGCGATCACCTTGCCGCCGATCGCGGCCTGGATGGGCACCTTGAACAGGTGCCGCGGGATGAGGTCCTTCAGCCGTTCGCACATGCCGCGCCCGCGGCTTTCGGCGACATCGCGGTGGACGATCATCGACAGCGCATCGACCGGTTCGTTGTTCACCAGGATGCTCATCTTGACGAGGTCGCCCTCGCGCAGGCCGATCTGTTCATAGTCGAAGCTGGCGTAGCCGCGGCTGATCGATTTCAGGCGGTCGTAGAAATCGAACACCACTTCGTTGAGCGGGAGTTCATAGGTCACCTGCGCGCGGCCGCCGACATAGGTCAGGTCGACCTGGATGCCGCGCCGGTCCTGGCACAGCTTGAGGATCGCGCCGAGATATTCGTCGGGCGTATAGATCACCGCCTTGATCCACGGCTCCTCGATCTGCTCGATGCGGCTGGGATCGGGATAGTCGGCGGGGTTGTGCAGCATCAGCTCCTGCGCCGGGTCGGTCCGCGACTTGTTGAGCTGGATGCGGTAGACCACCGAGGGGGCGGTGGTGATCAGGTCGAGATCGTATTCGCGCGTGAGGCGTTCCTGGATGATCTCCAGGTGCAGCAGGCCGAGGAAGCCCGCGCGGAAGCCGAAGCCCAGCGCGGCGCTGCTTTCGGCCTCGAAGCTGAAGCTGGCATCGTTGAGCCGCAGCTTGCCGATGCTCTCGCGCAGTTTCTCGAAATCGGCGGCATCGACGGGGAACAGCCCGCAGAACACCACCGGCTGGACTTCCTTGTAGCCGGGCAGCGCCTTGTCCGCCCCGCCCTTCACCGTGGTTATCGTGTCGCCGACGCGCGCCTGCTCGACTTCCTTGATCTGCGCGGTGATGAAGCCGATCTCGCCCGGGCCAAGTTCGGGCAAGTCGGTGCGCTTGGGGGTGAAGCAGCCGACGCGGTCGATCAGGTGCTGCGTGCCGCCCTGCATGAAGCGGACATTGAGGCCCTTCTTGATCGCGCCGTCCATCACGCGGACGAGGATGACCACGCCGAGATAGGGGTCGTACCATGAGTCGACCAGCATCGCCTTCAAGGGCGCGTCGCGGTCACCGGTGGGCGGGGGGATGCGCTTGACCAGCGCCTCCAGCGTTTCCTCGATGCCGATGCCCGACTTGGCGCTGGTGAGCACCGCGCCGCCCTCTTCCCACGGGCCGGTGGCCTCGATGCCGACGATCTCCTCGATCTCCTCGGCGACGCGCTGCGGTTCGGCGGCGGGGAGGTCGATCTTGTTGATGACGGGGACGATCTCGTGATCGTGCTCGATCGACTGGTAGACATTGGCGAGCGTCTGCGCCTCGACCCCTTGCGCCGCATCGACCACCAGCAGCGCGCCCTCGCACGCGGCGAGGGAGCGGCTGACTTCATAGGCGAAGTCGACATGGCCGGGCGTGTCCATGAGGTTGAGCTCATAGGTCTCGCCGTCGCGCGCGGTGTAGTCGAGGCGCACGGTCTGCGCCTTGATGGTGATCCCGCGCTCCTTCTCGATGTCCATGTTATCAAGCACTTGCTCGGACATCTCGCGATCGGTCAGCCCCCCGCAATGCTGGATCAGCCGATCGGCGAGCGTCGACTTGCCATGATCGATATGGGCAATGATACTGAAATTGCGGATTTTTCTGAGATCGGTCATACAAACTGCTTAATCGGAAAAGATGGCACAAGACATGCCTCGCCCGCGCCTTAGCCGTGGCAGGCATTCTCGCCAAGCGCCCTCTGCGACGCGATTCCCGCAGCTGCTCCGATAATCAGTAGCTGGTACCCGCTTTGGGCGTGCCGACCTCGACCTCGACGAACTTGCGCTTCGACGAGGCTTCCCCCCGCCCCGCCATGATCAGCGAGTAGGGATCCTGCGGCAAGGTCGTCAGCGGGCTGCCGGCCGCTTCGATCTGATAGGGCGAGACGCGGTGCCGGGTGCACAGGCCGTCGGCGCCGTCGCTGATCAACGGGGTCTCGAACTCGACGCCCTGAACCGAGCCCTTCGACCGGCGTACGGTTGCGACGGCCAATTGGCCATTGCCCAGATCGAGCACGACTTCGGTGCCCAGAGGCACGTCCAAAAGTCCCTCGATCCGCGCCCCGGTCTTCGAGAGATTGCGCATGACCACCCGGTAGCGGCTATCTTCGTGGATCAGTCCGATGCGGCGGAACACGGTCTTGCGGGTCGCGCGGTATTTCGCCGGGCCGCGCGGTTCATATTTGAGCTCGCCCGCTTCCAGCCGTTCGAGCAACTCTGCGTGAGGCATGGCGCGGGCGAAGATATACCCCTGGACCAGTGTTGCCCCGCGCTTGGTCACGAGATCGAGTTCGTCCTTCGCCTCGACGCCCTCGGCCACCGTTTCCATGTCGAGCGCATCTGCAAGGCTGACGATAGCGCTGAGGATGGCCGCATTGTTGTTGCCCTCCTCGGTCGCGCCGCGCACGAAGCTCTGGTCGATCTTGATCTTGTCGAACGGCGCAGTGCGCAGGTAGCTGAGCGAGCTGTATCCGGTCCCGAAGTCGTCGAGCGCCAGCTTTACGCCGAGCGCCTTCAATTCCTCGAAAATCCGCTGGGTGCGTCCGGCATCGCCGAGGAACACGCTCTCGGTAATTTCGAGTTCGAGCCGCTCGGGTGTCAGGCCGCTTTGCTTGAGCGCGTTGGCGACGATCTGCGGAAAATTGTCGTGCGCGAACTGCATCGGCGAGACGTTTACCGCCACGCGCAGTTCGAGCGGCCATTCGGCCGCCTGTCGGCAGACCTCGTTCAACGCCCATTCGCCCATTTCCCCGACAATGCCGATTTCCTCGGCCACGGAGATGAAATCCTCGGGCGAAATCGCGCCGCGGTCCGGATGATTCCAGCGCATCAAGGCTTCGCACCCGCGGACCATATGCGTCTTGGCGCAGACGAGTGGCTGGTAGTGCATGACCACCTGCCCGTTCTCGATGGCGTCGCGCAGGTCTTCCTCGATCTGCCGGCGATGCTTTGCGCCGTCCTTGAGCTCGGCCGAATAGAAGCGGTACTGGCCGCGCCCACCGCTCTTGGCGGCATGCAGCGCCAGATCGGCGGCCGATATCAGCCCTTCCGGATCGAGCCCATCATAAGGCGCAATGGCGACCCCGACCGACGTTCCAACGACCGCGCGCGAATCGTTGATCGAATAAGCCTGCGACAGCATCTGGATGACTCGCTGGCTCAGATCGCCCAGGGCGCCGCGGTCATCCATGTCGGGCAACACGATCTGGAACGAGTCCGCGCTCCGGCGTGCGATTTCCCCCTTGCTCCCGATGATCCGTTCAAGCCGCGCAGCAACCTGCTTCAGCAGTTCGTCGCCCGCGGCATGACCCAGCGAATCGTTGATCTGCTTGAACCGGTCGAGGTCGACCATCAGCAACGCGCAGGTCCGTTTGGAATTGCGATAGGCCTTGAGCAATTCGGCCAGACGCCGGTTCATCCGGTGGCTGTTGGCCAGACCGGTAACCGGATCGTATTGCGCCAACCGTTCGGCATCGCGCCGGTTTTCCCGGCTGGCCGTGATATCCTTCGCGCTACCGCGATAGCCGGTAAAGCGCTCCTGCTCGTCGAACTGCGGTTTGCCCGCGATTTCCCACCAGACTTCGCGCCCCTCTATGGCGAGGCGGACATTGAGCTGGCTGATCGAGTTGCGCGCCCGCAGCAGAAACGCAAGCGGGCGCTCGGGCCGGTCGGGATCATCGACCTTCTCGGGGATGAAGAGTTCGCTCAGCGATTTGCCGATCGCTTCGCCCTGCGTCCAGTCGAGCTCTTTCGCCGCATTGTCGGACAGGTAGATGAGCCGGCCTTCGGCATCGGTCGCCCAGAACCAGCCCAGACCTGCGGCCTCGAAACTGTCGAGCAGTTCCACCCGGCGTTCGGCATCGGTGATGGCGATCGGACGCAGCGGCGCAGGCTGTGAACCTTCGCGTCGTTCCGTCTTCGCCCGCGACGCACGCGAGAAGAACCCTGCCATGTGAACTCATGCTCCCGAGTAGCCTCTGTGCGCCGAAATTCCCTCTCAGCGCAGCGAACCATGTAGATAAACGCAACTTCTTTCCAAACGGATAACCATGTGATCTGCGGTGTACCGCACATAGTCCGCTGCTTGCCAGCTGCCCCGACCATGTGCATTGAAGGCATGTCTCGGGGGAGAAAGACATGCGGCATATCGCGATCGTGGGATCGGGTCCGGCGGGCTATTACACGGCCGAAGCCGCCGTAAAGAAGTGGGGCGATGACGCCCGGATCGATATCTTCGACAAATTGCCGGTGCCGTTCGGCCTGATCCGCACCGGCGTCGCGCCCGATCACCAGTCGATCAAGGCGGTTGCGCGTCGGTACGAAAAAACGGCGATCGGCCAATCGGTACGCTTCGTCGGCAATGTCGACGTCGGTGGTTCGGTTTCCATCGAGGAGCTCGGTTCGCTCTACGATGCGATCATCCTGGCCACGGGCGCGCCGCAGGATCGCCCGCTGGAAATCCCTGGCGCGCGGACCGGAAATGTCTTTGGCAGTGCGGCATTCGTCGGCTGGTACAACGGCCACCCCGAGTTTGCGGGGATGGACCCCGTGCTGTCGGGCAAGCATGCTGTCGTCATCGGGATGGGCAATGTCGCGCTCGACGTGGCGCGGATCCTAGCCAAGACCGAAGGCGAATTTGCCGGCTCGGACATCGTCGCCCACGCGCTCGAGGCTTTGCGCGGCAGCGCTATCGAGAAAATCACCATCCTCGGCCGGCGCGGTCCGCACCAGATCATGATGACGCCCAAGGAACTGGGCGAGTTGGGGACGCTCGACCGCGCCGCTCCGCAGGTCGATCCGGCCGACCTGCCGCCGGTTGCCGACGATGCCGTTCTCGAACCGGGGGTGCGCAAATCGGTCACGCTGCTTCGCGAATTCGCGCAGCCTGCGGCAGCCGACCGCGATGCCAAACCGGTTTCTATCGAGTTCGATTTCTTCGCCAGTCCCCGAGCCATCACCGCCACAAACGGCCGGGTAAGTGCCATAGAAGTGGAGCGGACCCGCCTCGAAACCGGGCGCGCGGTGGGTACCGGCGAAACCTATAACCTGCCGGCCGATCTGGTCGTCAGCTGTATCGGCTATCGCACCTCGGCCATAGAGGGCGTGCCGTTCGACCAGCGGGCGGGACATTTCGCCAATGACGAGGGCCGGATCCTGCCCGGCCTCTATTGCGTCGGTTGGGCCAAGCGCGGGCCCAGCGGCACGATCGGCACCAACCGGCCCGATGGATATGGGGTCATAGACACGGTCGATGAAGACATCGCCGCAAGCTCCGGCAAAGCTGGCCGCGCGGGTTTCGACGAACTGGCGCAGGAACGCGGGATCGAGATCGTCACTTTCCGCGATTGGCAGAAAATCGAGGAAGCCGAGATCGCAGCCGCGCGCGAAGGAGCGCCGCGGGAAAAGTTCGTCGATATCGAAAGCATGATCGCAGCACGCGGCGCGTGATCGTCCTTCGCTCGCACAGGTCCGACACCCCGGCCATGCTAACCGGGGGATACCGCCCTTGCCCGCCCGGCCGCTCCGCAATCGATACTCCCAAGCACTGCTGTCCAGCCCGGACCAGGCGGATCGCAAGGACAATGACATGACTGCCGATCCCGCGCTCTTGGCGAACCCGCTTGCCAGCCAACCGCCGCGCCAGACGACGGGCGAAGGCGGCGCTTTCGGTCGAACCGGCTTTGCCTGGGCGATCTTCGAATGGGCCCGCAACCCCTATTACATCCTGATCGTGATCTACATCTTCGCGCCCTATTTTGCGCGCGACATCATCGGCGCGGACCTGCTTGCCAGCGGTGCGCTGGACGACCTGCCGCCCGGCGATGCGCTTGCCGCGGCCAATGCGCAAGGGCAGGCCACCATAGCCTCGGTGACCAAATGGGCCGGTTTCATTGCCGCCCTGACCGCGCCGGTCCTGGGTGCGGCGCTCGACCGCGGCGGGCGGCTGAAACCGATCCTCGCGCTGTTCCTCGGGGCCATCGCGGTTTGTTCGGCGCTGCTGTGGTTCGCGATGCCGGGGGGCGAAGGCCTGCCGGTTCCCGCGATCATGGCCCTGCTAGTGGTCGCCTATGTCGGCTACACCTATTCAGAAGTGACGCACAATGCGATGCTCAGCGTGTCGGGTGAACCACGCCGGCTGGCGATGATATCGGGTCTCGGACTGGGTCTCGGCAACCTCGCTGCGACCTTGATCTTTCTCGCGATTGCCGTGCTCTTCGTGCTGCCCGCTGCGATCTCCTGGCCATTCGCGGCGCCGCAATTCGGAATCGACCTGACGACGTTCGAACATGCGCGGCTAGCCGGCCCGATCTGCGCGGTGTGGCTGGTGCTGTTCTCGATTCCCTTCTTCACCAGGGCACGCGACCCGGGCGTACCCGGGGCCAGTTGGATGCGCGCCTTCCGGGAAGGCGCACGCAGCGTTGCGCGCACGCTGCGCGAGGCAGCGCGATACCGCGAATTGATGCGGTTCCTCATCGCGCGAATGTTCTACGCCGACGCGATGGCCGCGCTGCTGGCGCTCGGCGCGGTTTATGTCGCGCTCTTCCTCGGCTGGAATTTCCTCGAAATGCTCTGCTACGCGATCTTCGCCAGCGCCTGCGCATTCGGCGGCGGCATTTTCGGCGGCTGGCTGGAAGGAAAGGTCGGCGTAAAGCGCGCGCTGGCGCTGGAAATTCTCGCCATGGTGGGTGTCGGACTGCTCCAGCTGAGTATCACCCGCGAAAGCCTGTTCCTCGGCCTGGTCGACAATGTGGTGGTGTGGGACGGGCTCGTCTTCCGCACCCTGTCGGACCTCGTCTATCTCGGTCTCATCAGCGTGATCGCGGTGACCGCCACCGCCAGCATTTCGTCGAGCCGCACGATGCTGGTCACGCTTGCCCCGCCGGGCCGTAGCGGTGAATTCTTCGGCCTCTACGCGATTGCCGGCACCATCACCGTATGGATGGGGCCGCTGCTGGTCGAACAGTTCACCCTGTGGTCGGGCGACCAGCGGATCGGCATGACTTCGATCCACCTGCTGTTCGCGATCGGCTTCCTCGTCCTGCTTGCTGTCCGCATGCCCACGCACGCCGAATAGCTCGGCGCTGGACTCATCGGTTGCAATGTGGAACCTTCCTCGGCGGAGAGAGGAGCACCAACATGCCCGCATATGATCTGATCATTCGCAACGGGACCATTGTCGATGGTACCGGACAGGACCGCTTTACCGGGGATCTCGCCGTGAAGGACGGGCTCATCGCTCAAGTGGGCCACGTCAGCGGCGACGCCGCCGAGGAAATCGATGCGGAGGGTCACCTGGTCACCCCCGGCTTCGTCGACATTCACACGCATTACGACGGACAAGCGACCTGGGACCAGGAAATGGCCCCGTCGAGCTGGCACGGCGTAACGACCGTCGTCATGGGCAATTGCGGTGTCGGTTTCGCTCCGGCGCGTCCCGACAAGCACGAATGGCTGATCGGCCTGATGGAAGGCGTGGAAGACATTCCCGGGACCGCGCTGGCGGAGGGCATGAAGTGGAACTGGGAAACCTTCCCCGAATATCTCGATGCGCTGGAAGAACTGCCCCGTACCGTCGATGTCGGCACCCATGTCCCGCACGGTTCGGTCCGCGCCTATGTTCTGGGCGATCGCGAGCGTCCCGGGGCCGTTCCGACCGCCGAAGACATCGCCGCCATGAGCCGCATCGTCGAAGACGGCGTGCGCGCGGGCGCGCTGGGATTCTCCACTTCGCGTACGGTGCTCCACCGCGATATCGGCGGTGAGGTCGTCCCCGGCACCACCGCCACTGCCGAGGAGCTGGTCGAGATCGGCCGCGCAATGGGCCGCGCCGGGCACGGCGTGTTCGAAATGGCCAGCGACATGATGCGCGAATGGGACGAATTCGGCTGGATGGGCAAGATGAGCCGCGAGACCGGGCTGCCGGTCACCTTCGCGGCGCTCCAGTCGATCGCCAAGGAGCTCCCGCTCGACGAGCAGATCGCGAGCATGCGCGCCGAGAACGACAATGGCGCGAACATCGTCGCGCAGATCGCGCTGCGCGGCAACGGCATCGTCATGGCGTGGCAGGGCACCGTGCATCCCTTCCGGCTCAAACCGAGCTGGAAGGAGATCGAGGACCTCCCGTGGGAAGAGCAGAAGGCCAAGCTGTTCGACCCCGAGTTCAAGGCGCGCCTGATCGCCGAACAGCACGATTTTTCCGAGGTCAACCAGGACATCATGGGCCTGATCATGGTCGTTTGCGGCGGCTGGAACATGCAGTTCGAAATGGACCCCGACTTCAATTACGAACCCACCGCCGAGGAAAGCGTGCTCGAACGCGCCAGGGCAGCGGGCATGTCGGGCGATGAATATGCCTACGAGCTGCTGTGCCGCGACGAGGGCAAGGGCTTCATCTACCTGCCGATCCTCAATTACGCCGATGGCAATCTCGATTTCCTGAAAGACCTGCAACACGCCGACGACACGGTGAATTCGCTGTCCGATGGCGGCGCGCATTGCGGGACGATCTGCGATGCCGCCTCGCCCACCTTCATGCTGCAGCACTGGGTGCGTGACCGGGCGCGCGGCACGATCGGCCTCGAAAATGCGATCAAGCGGCAATGCAACGACACGGCCCGGCTCTACGGGCTGGAGGACCGCGGCGTGCTGGCGCCCGGCTATCTGGCCGATATCAACATCATCGACATGGACCGGATCAAGCTGGGCAAGCCCTGGCTGGCCTTCGACCTGCCTGCGGGCGGCAAACGCTTGCTGCAGAAGGCCGATGGCTATGTCGCGACGATCAAGAACGGAAAGGTCACATTCCGCGAAGGCGAATGGACGGGCGAGGCGCCCGGTGGCCTTATCCGCGGCCCGCAGCGGGCCGAGATGCTGGAGGCTGCAGAATGAAAGCAATCCGTACGGGCGCGAAACCGTCCACCCTCGATGCGCTGGAATGGGTCGATATCGACGCCGCAGCGGCGCCCGGTCCGGGCGAGATTACCGTCGATCTGAAGGCCAGTTCGCTCAACTATCACGATTACGCCGTCGTGAAAGGCATGATCCCGACCGAACCGGGTCGCATCCCCATGTCGGATGGCGCTGGCATCGTCTCGGCGGTTGGCGACGGGGTGACCGAATTCGCCGTGGGCGACCAGGTGGTCAGCACCTTCTTCCCCGACTGGCTCGACGGCCGCCCGCCGTCCAGCGCGTTCACCCGCGTTCCCGGTGACGGGATCGACGGCTATGCGCGCGAGGCAGTGACTGCCCCGACCCACTGGTTCACGCGCGCACCCGCCGGCTTCAGCCATGCCGAGGCTGCAACGCTGACCTGCGCCGGGCTGACCGCCTGGCGCGCATTGTTCGTCGACTACGCGGTCAAGCCGGGGGACACCGTGCTGGTCCAGGGCACGGGCGGGGTCTCGATCTTCGCCCTGCAGTTCGCGAAGGCCGCGGGCGCCACTGTCATCGCCACCTCTTCCTCCAACGAGAAGCTCGAACGGGTGCGCGAACTGGGGGCGGACCATTTGATCAATTACAAGGAAGTCGAAGCCTGGGGCCCGAAGGCGCTGGAGATAACCGGCGGGCGCGGGGTCGACTGCGTGGTCGAAATCGGCGGGGCGGGCACGCTCGACCAATCGATGCTGGCCACGCGCGTTGGCGGGCATGTTGCGCTGATCGGTGTGCTGGCAGGTTTCGCCGGGCCGGTGCAAACCGCGCTGCTGTTCTCCAAGAACCTCAAGGTGCAGGGCCTCACCGTCGGCAGCCGCGCGATGCAGCAGGACATGATCGCTGCGATCGAGGCCAACGGCATCAAGCCGGTCATCAGCGATACCTTCGCGCTAGCCGACCTCGCCGATGCCTTCCGCCATCAGGAAAGCGGGAGCCACTTCGGCAAGATCGCAGTCGAGATCTAGGGGCGCGGTTGCCTGCCATAGCGGGGACCGGACACTGACCGGGTATCGCGGGGCCGGCCTCCACCGGCCCCCGGCGGCCCATCACGGTTCGATGATGATTCCCTTGGCGGGATCCACACTGCCGCCGGCCATCCTGACGAAAACGTCGCGTGCAGCAGCAAGGCCCGCATGGCGTTCGACGGTCACGCTGTCGCCGGCATCGGCAAGGAATATGCGCCAGCTCTCGGCCATCTGGCGGCCCGCTTCCTGCGGCCCCAGGTCCTTGAATAGCGCAACCGCATGGTCGGGTGCGAAGAACAGCGTCGGCGCCGGTCCGGGCAAGTCCCCCGCCCCGCCGCCGCGCTCCTCGATATGCGTCGCCCCCACCAGGCAGGAGTACTTCAACGCGTCGCCAAGATGTGCATGGATCGCGCCCAGCAGACGGGCGTTGCCGGCAAAATCGACCGATACCGCGGGCTGGCCTGCCAATGCCTGCACATCGTCATAGGCGAGCACTTCGTCGGAGAGACTGCTCTGCTTCACGAAAGCGACATTCCCCGGAGAGGTCAGGCCGATCCGCCGGATATCCGGCGAACGATGCCTGGCGGTGCTGGCAAGGCCCATGGCAGTCTTGGACGATGCGCTGGTCAGGATTACCTGTTCGGCGCCGAACCAGTCCTGCGAGCGCATGAAGTATTCGATCAGGAAACCGGTCTTGAACAGCGGACCGAAGATCATCCGTTCGCCTTCGCGCGCCGGATCGTGTTCAGGGTCGGCTGCAAGCCGCGAATAGCTGTTGTAGACCGGGCTCATCGGCTGGCGATGTGCGGCCATGTCGGTAAAGCCGCTGGCGGACAGTTTTCCGGGCACGACGTCCAGATGCGTCGCCATAGGCAGGTAGCCATAGACCCGCTCGCCCACGGATATTTCGGACACATTGCTTTCGATCACGCGTGCATGGCCCCACATGGGCACGATGCCCATGCCGTCGGTGCCTGCCCCCTGCACGGGGAAGAAGTTCCAGTATCCGAAGCCGTCGCCGACGACCGCATAGGTCACGTTGTTCGCCGTGACCGAGAAGCTTTCGATTTCCAGGCGCACCGCATCGTCGGCCAGCTTTCCTTGGTCGCAATCGACCAGTCGGGCCTCGCCGATTGCATTCTTGCGGACATGGACTTGCTGCATTCGCGTCTCTCCTTCGAGAGCGACGCTAACCGCAGATCTACGCCAATGCGAGCGCTTAAACCCGCATCGGCATGAGGACATAGAGCGCGGGCGAATTCTCGTCCTTGCGGATCAGCGTCGGGGCGCCAGCATCGGCCAGATGGATTTCCACCGTGTCGGCATCGATCTGGTTGAGGATGTCCTTGAGATAGCCCGCGTTGAAGCCGATTTCGAACCCGTCGGACGAATATTCCGCCGGCACTTCCTCGGTCGCGGTGCCATTGTCGGGACTGGTTACGGTCAGCGTGACCTTGTCCCGATCGAGCCCCATCTTGACCGCGCGGGTCTTCTCGGTGGCGATCGTCGCCACGCGGTCGACCCCCTCGTGGAAGCTCTTCGGGTCGAGCTTAAGGAGCTTGTCGTTACCCGTTGGAATAACGCGCGAATAATCGGGGAAGGTCCCGTCGATCAGCTTGCTGGTCAGGACCACTCCGCCCTCGCCGCCGAGCGTGAAGCGGACCTTGCTGGCCGACAGGTCGATCTGGACATTGCCGTCGAGCGACTCGTCGAGCAGCTTGCGCAGTTCGGCCACGGCTTTGCGCGGCACGATCACGTCGGGCATGCCTTCTGCCCCATCAGGCCGCGGCAGCGTGAAGCGCGCGAGCCGGTGACCGTCGGTTGCAGCCGCCCGCAGGACGGGTTCGTTGTCGTCCGACACGTGGAAAAAAATACCGTTCAGATAATACCGGGTTTCCTCGGTCGAGATCGCGAACCGCGTCCGGTCGATGAGATCGGCGAAGGTCTTGGCGGGCAGTTCGAAACTGGTCGGCAGATCGCCTTCGACGATGACCGGGAAGTCGTCGCGCGGGAGCGTCGGCAGCGAGAAGCGGCTGCGCCCCGCCTTGATCGCCATGCGGTTTTCCGCCGCTTCGAGGCTGACCTGCGAACCTTCGGGCAGCTTGCGTGCGATATCGAACAGCAGGTGCGCCGAAACGGTGATCGCCCCGGCACTGTCGACATTGGCTTCCATATGCTCGATCACCTGCAGATCGAGGTCGGTTGCCATGACCCTGAGCGAATTGTCGCCTTCTGCTTCGATCAGCACGTTGGAGAGGATCGGGATGGTATTGCGGCGCTCCACGACCGACTGGACGTGGCTGAGACAACGCAGCAGCGTCGCGCGTTCGATGGTGGCCTTCATGGTCCTACTTTCGTCCCTCTTGGGCGCCTGGCAGGCCGGAATCGCCCCACCAGCGCCGGAATACGGATAGTCACCCTAGCGGGGCGGGCATGGGGGGCAAGGCCGGACGCCGCGGCGCCGCAATTCCTTGGGGAAAAGTGGGTGAAATCAGCCCATCATCGCCATGCCGCCGTTCACGTGCAGCGTCTGGCCAGTAACATAGGCTGCCTCGTCGCTCGCAAGGTAGGCAACCGCAGCGCCGATCTCGTTGCCTTCGCCCATGCGGCCCATCGGAATGCGCCCGTTGATCGCCGCTTTCTGCTCGTCGTTCAACGCGTCGGTCATCGCTGTGCGGATGAAGCCGGGGGCCACGCAGTTCACGGTGATGTTCCGGCTCGCCAGTTCCTGCGCGAGGCTTTTCGACATTCCGGTCAGGCCTGCCTTGGCGGCGACATAGTTCATCTGGCCGGGGTTGCCGGTATGCCCGACCACGCTGGTGATCGAGATGATCCGCCCGCCCTTGGCCTTCATCATCGGCCGTGCGCTGGCGCGCATCAGGCGGAAGCTCGCCTCGAGATTGATGCGGATCACCTGGTCCCACTCGTCGTCCTTCATCCGCATGGCCAGATTGTCACGGGTGATGCCGGCGTTGTTGACGAGGATGTTCATCGAACCCAGCGTATCGACGGTGGCCGGGATCAGTTCCTCGACCTGCGTCGGATTGGAAAGGTCGCAGGTGATCTCGACATGGTCATGGCCGAATTCGTCGTTGAGCTGTTCGCGGAAGGCGCGCAGCTTGTCGCCGTTGGAGCCGGACAGCGCGAGGCGCGCACCCTGCTTCGCCAGCGCATAGGCGATCGACGAACCGATCCCCCCGCTGGCCCCGGTCACGAGCGCGGTCTTTCCTTCGAGGCTGAACATCATGCGTTCTCCTTGGCGAAGTTTTCGAGGTCTTCCATGGTGACGAGGCTGACCGTGGTCGCCTCCTTGTCGATGCGGCCCACCATCGGGGCGAGCACCTTGCCGCCCACTTCGACAAACCGTTCGATGCCCGCATCGCGCATTGCCAGAACGCTTTCGCGCCAGCGGACCCGGCCGGTGATCTGATCGACCAGCAACGCCTGTTCTTCCGCCGGATCGGTGACGCGTGCGGCAGTGACATTGGCGAACAGCGGCACTGCAAAGGCCTGCGGGGGCGTCGTTTCGAGCGCGTTCTTCATGCGCAGCGCAGCAGGGCGCATCAGCGAACAATGGAACGGCGCCGAAACGGGCAGCTTGATGCCGCGCTTGATCCCGTGATCCTTGGCCATTTCGATCGCGCGGTCGATCGCCTCGGCATGGCCGGAGATAACGACCTGCGTCGGATCGTTGTCATTGGCGACTTCGCAGACCTGCCCCTCGGCCGCTGCCTCGGCCAGCGCGGTGGCCTTTTCGATATCGGCACCGAGCAGCGCGGCCATCGCGCCGACGCCGATCGGAACCGCATCCTGCATGGCGATGCCGCGCAGGCGCAGCAGCTTGGCCGTGTCGGTCAGCGAGAATGCCCCGGCGGCGCACAGCGCGCTGTATTCGCCGAGCGAATGGCCCGCGACGCAAGCGGCCGTGTCGGCCAGCGTCACGCCGAATTCCTTTGCGAGGACCCGGGCAGTGGCCACCGAATTGGCCATGATCGCCGGCTGCGCATTGGCAGTCATCGTCAGTTCGCTTTCGGGGCCGTCCTTCATCAGCGCGGAAAGCTTCTGCTTGAGCGCTTCGTCGACTTCCTGGAACACTTCGCGCGCATGCGCGCTGGCTTCGGCGAGATCGGCGCCCATGCCGACCTTCTGGCTGCCCTGGCCGGGAAAGATGAATGCAGTCATAGAATCTCCTCGACCGCGCGACTAGGCGCGAGCGCCCCGCGTCTCAAGTCCGAAGGGGACAATCTTGTTGGCAGCATCGTGGCCGATATCCGCCCGGCCGAGGTACGGGATGCCGCTGCGCCGGCACCAGTCCTGCGCGATGGCCACTTCGTCGGTGCCGAAGGGGCGGTCGTTGACGGGGACATCGCTGATGCGGCCCAGACGCAGGCCCGCGATTCCCTGCAGATGCTGCGTAGCATGGAACAGCAGGCGGTCGACCGCATAGAGATGCTCCGCCACTTCCTCGATCATGACGACATGACCCGACAGGTCGGGCGCGAGTTCGGTCCCCGCCAGCATTGCCAGGGTCGTCAGGTTGAAGGCCGCCGCAGGCCGTTCATCGAGATTCGGTTCCAGGCCATCGGTGCCGCCCTTGAACCAGTCCAGCGCGCGCTCGATCGCAGCGGCGCCGCCCTCGCGCCGGACGTCGCCCGCCAGCGGCCCATGCGCGACGCGCCCGATGCCATGCCTGTACAGCGCGGCGAGCAGGAAGCCGGTGTCGGAATAGCCGAGATAGGACTTCTCCCGCGCTGCCGCGTTCATTTGCGCGACCGCCTGCGGGGCGATGCGGTTCGAGCCATAACCGCCCATCGCGAACCACACCGCATCGAATCCGGGATCGTTGGCGCAATCGAGCAAGGCGGCGAGCCGCACGTCGTCGCTGCCGGCGAAATGCCCGTCTTCGGCAAAGCATTGATCGTGAAAGTGCAACGACACGTCGCTGCGCCCCGCCACCAGCGTTTCGACCGCCGCGGCGCGTTCGCGCTTCAACCGCTTTCCGGGGGCGCAGATCGCAATTCTGACCATGCGCCCTGCTAGCGTGCTTGTATCGCGCGGCACAACTCAATAGCTGCACGCGCATGAGCGATATGCCCACTCCAGATGAATTGTTCGCCCGCCCCTTTTTCTTCTGCGGGATCGGCGGATCGGGGATGCTGCCGCTGGCGCAGATCCTGAAAGGTCGCGGCTGCACGGTCGAAGGATCGGACCGCAGCCACGATCAGGCCCGCACGCCCGACAAGTTCGCCGCGCTCGAACAACAGGGTTTCACGCTGCATCCGCAGGACGGCAGCGGGATCGTCTCGGCCAAGCAGATCCTCGTCGCCAGCGCCGCGGTGGAAGATACCGTACCCGATGCCAAACGCGCCAAGGAACTGGAGTGCCTGCGGCTGACCCGCGCCGAGCTCAATTCGATCCTCTTCAACACCAGCGGTGCGGGGCTGGCGGTTGCCGGGACCAGCGGCAAGTCGACTGTCACCGGCATGCTCGGCTGGATTCTCCACGCCTGCGGACGCGAGCCGACGATCATGAACGGCGCAGTGATGAAGAACTTCGTCTCGCCCGAACGCCCCTATGCCAGCGCGGTGGTCGGCGGTCAGAGCCTCTATGTCAGCGAGGTCGACGAAAGCGACGGGTCGATCGCGCTCTATCGTCCGGCTGTCGGCGTGCTACTCAATGTCAGTCTCGACCACAAGAGCATGGAAGAGCTGCGCCAGCTGTTTGGCGACTACCTTTCGCGCAGCCGCATTTCGGTGATCAATGCCGACGATCCCGAAGCGCTGGCGCTGCTGCCGCATGCGAAGGAAGTCGTCACCTTCGGGATCGAGCAGGAAAAGGCGCAGATCGGCGTGGTCCCCGGCTCGATCGCGGAAGGCCCGATGCGGCAGGCCGCGCTGGTCGTCGACCGGCACGACGGCAGCGAACATCCGTTGATGTTCAACCTGCCCGGGCGGCACAATCTGGCCAACGCGCTGGCGGCAATCGCAGCGGCAGCGGCAGCGGGCATACCGGTCGCCAATGCGGTCGCCGCGCTCGCCGGTTTCGAAGGTCTCGCGCGGCGGTTCGAAATCGTCGGCACCAGCGCCTCGGCCATCATCGTGATCGACGATTTCGGCCACAATCCGGAAAAATGCGCCGCCACGCTGCGCACGCTCAAAGCGCACCCGGGCCGCGTGCTCGCCTTCTTCCAGCCGCACGGCTACGGGCCCCTGCGCCAGATGGGCGAGGAGCTGGCCCAGACCTTCGCGCATGAACTGGGTGACGAGGACCGCGTGATCCTGTGCGACCCCGTCTATTTCGGCGGCAGTGTCGATCGCAGTGAAGGCAGCGAGCGAATCGTGCGGCTGATCGAGCAGGCGGGCGGCCAGGCCGAACACATTCCCGAGCGTACGGCGGTGGGCGACAGGCTCGCCGAACTCGCGCAGCCAGGGGACCGGATCGTTGTTATGGGCGCGCGCGATGACACGCTGAGCGGATTTGCACGCGACCTGTTCGACCGACTGGCCTAGATCGCGGCGGGGCCTGCGGCCTCACGCGCCACGGCCCGGCGATATCCCTCGCGTGCGGTCAGCCGGTCGCGGTAGTCCCTGAGCGATTGCGGCACGCCCTCGTCCAAGCCCACCCGGCCCGCCAGGATCAGCGCGTAACCGCAGCAGATATCGGCGACGGTAAAGCGGTCCGCGCACAGGTAGTCGCGCGTATCGAGGCGCTGCTCGAGCTTGACGAGGCGCTTCCAGAACCACTTGGCATAGGCCTCGCCCGCCTCGCCCCAGCCCTTGTCCTTCTCGAACAGGGCGAAGCGCATATAGACGGTTTGCGGGAAAGTGATCGTCGCATCCGCGTGGTAGGTGAAATCGAGATAGGCGGGATAATCCATCTCGTCCGGCGCCACGACCAGCGACTGGTCCGCGCCCTTGGTAGCCAAGTAATGCGCGATCGCACAGCTCTCGGTCATGTGCGCCGCGCCATCGACCAGCATGGGTACCGTACCCAGGGGATTGACCTCAAGGTAGTCGGGCGCCTTGAAGCGAGGCGGGAACGGCAACAGCCGCAGGGCGATAGCGACTCCCGCCTCTTCCGCCGCCCAGGTCGCCCGCAGGCCGCGCGAACCCGCGCAGGTGTAGAGGACCGGCGGCTCAGTGGTCGCCATGGGTAATGCCGATCTTGAAGACCTTGTGGATGAGGATCGTCAGCACGAAGCCGAGCGCGAGCCCCGTCAGGGCGGACAGCGCCGCATAGGTTCCCCAGCCGAGGATGCCCGAAAGTCCGCCGGTCACCGCTTCCACCGTGTGCTGCAGGCCGTGCGCCCAATCGGAGGGACCATGGATGCCCAGCTCGTGCAGGCTGTGCAGGATGATGCCGCCGCCGACCCACAGCATCGCGATCGTGCCGATGAAGGACAGCGTGGTCAGCAGATAGGGTACCGAGGTCACCAGAAACTGCCCGAAGGCCTGTGCTGCGGCCGAAGTCTTCTCGCGCAGGTGCAATCCGATATCGTCCAGCTTCACGATCAGCGCGACCGATCCATAGACAACCAGTGTCACGCCGATACCGACGATCGCCAGCACGCCCGCGCGTACGATGAAGTCTTCCGCGGCCACCTCGTTCAGCGTGATCGCCATGATTTCGGCCGAGAGGATCAGATCGGTGCGGATCGCGCCGTTCACCCGCTGTTTCTCGAACGCCGCCGGGTCGGTGATCTCATCCTCCACAGTGACGCCGTGTTTCTGGCCGCCCAGCTTTTCCATCACCTTTTCCGCCCCCTCATAGGACAGGTAGCAACCGCCCAGGATCAGGATGAAGACGATCGCGCTGGGAAGCAGCCAGCTGAGCAGCAGCGCGCCGGGCAGCAGGATGATGAGCTTGTTCTTCAGGCTGCCCTTGGTGATGTTCCAGATGATCGGCAGTTCGCGCGCGGGGCTGAGGCCCGTGACGTAACTCGGTGTGACCGCCGCATCGTCGATCACGACGCCGGCGGTCTTCGAGCCCGCCCTGCCCGCGGCAACCGTGATATCGTCGACCGAGGCCGCCGCCGCGCGGGCGATGATCGACACGTCGTCTAGCAGGGCTACAAGTCCACCGGGCACGCACTACTCCTTCGTTTTCAAACCAATGCCGCCCTGCCCGCCCGGTTCCACCCTGCCAAGCCCCGAGATTGGCTTGCATTCGTCGCCAATCCCGTTATGTGCGCGCATCCCCTGCCTGTGGGCGGGGATTCGAAGAAAGCCGGAGGGGCCCCGCAATCCCGCGGACAAGCCAGCGATCGGCCACATGTGAAAGGACAAGGGCATGGCTCTATACGAGCATGTTTTCCTGGCGCGACAGGACCTGAGCCAGGCTCAGGTCGACCAGCTCGCCGCCACCGCTACCGAGATTGTCGAGAAGAACGAAGGCAAGGTCACCAAGACGGAGACCTGGGGCCTCAAGAACCTCGCCTACAAGATCGACCGCAACCGCAAGGCGCATTTCGTGATGCTCAACATCGAGGGCCCCGGTGCCGTCGTGGAAGAGCTCGAGCGCCAGACCCGCATCAATGAAGACGTCATCCGCTACATGACCATCCGTGTCGAAGAGCACGAAGAAGGTCCGAGCGTGATGATGCGCAAGAACGAGCGCGATGCGAAGAAGCGCCGCGACCGCGAGGAGCGTAACTGATGGCCCGCCCGTTTTTCCGCCGCCGCAAGTCCTGCCCCTTCTCGGGCAAGAACGCCCCGACGATCGACTACAAGGACGTCCGCCTGCTGCAGGGCTTCATGTCCGAACGTGGCAAGATCGTCCCCAGCCGCATCACCGCCGTCAGCGCAAAGAAGCAGCGTGAACTGGCCAAGGCCATAAAGCGCGCACGTCACATCGGCCTGCTGCCGTACATCGTGAAGTAAGGGGAATAATCATGGATATCATTCTCCTTCAGAGGATCGAAAAGCTCGGCTCGATCGGTGACGTCGTCACCGTGAAGGACGGCTATGCCCGCAACTTCCTGCTCCCGCAGAAGAAGGCACTGCGCGCCAACGAAGCCAACAAGAAGGTCTTCGAAGCGAACCGCGACCGCCTGGAAAAGGAAAACGCGGAACGTCGCAGCGAAGCCGAAAAGTCCGGCGAGAAGGTCCAGGGCGAAGAAATCGTCCTGATCCGTGCCGCGTCGAACACTGGCCAGCTTTATGGTTCGGTCAACGTGCGCGACATCGCCGCGTCGCTGGCCGAAAAGGGCCACGAGATCGACAAGAAGCAGGTCATCATGGGTGACCCGATCAAGGCGATCGGCATGCATGAAGTCCGCATCGACCTGCACCCCGAGGTCTCGGTCACGATCAAGGCCAACGTCGCTCGCAGCGACGATGAAGCCGAACTGCAGAGCCAGGGTATCGACGTGATGGCGCAGATGTTCGAAGACGAACAGCGCGAGATCGAAGAACAGGCCGAAGCGAACCGGACCGACCCGACGCTCGAACCGGGTGAAATCCCCGCCGACATGCTCGAAGACGGCATCAGCACGCCCGAAGGCATGAGCGAGACCGAAGCCAAGATCGAAGCGACCGCGCCCGAAGGCGAGTAAGCTTCGTCGCTTCGTGCGATCAACAATCAGGGCGCGGCGGCTTCGGTCTCCGCGCCCTTTTTGTAAGAACCGCCTGCGCACCCTATGTGGGTGGGCGACACAAATCCTAAAACAACAAGAGGCAGGAGCAACGCCCATGGAATCCATCGAACAGACGCTCGACCGGCTCGAGAAAATCTACGACGCTGCCGTGGAGCGGCTCCGCGAGGACGTGATCGCCTTCGGCCGCGAACGCGAGCTTCCCGCGCCCGAACGGCGCCACGACGGCAGCTATGCCTATCCCGAATTGCGCCTGCGCTTTCGCGGAGGCGACCAGCCTGCCGACCGCAACCGCGCGTTCGGCCGTCTCAATGCGCCCGGGCTGTACACCACCACGGTCACCCGCCCGGAGCTGTTTCGCGACTATCTGCGCGAGCAGCTCGAACTGATCAGCGAGAATTACGAGGTCGAACTCGAAGTCGGTTCCTCGAAACAGGAGATCCCCTTCCCCTATGTCCTCGACGGGGGCGCCGGGGCCGAGCTGGCAGGCGTCGATCCCAACCTGATCGCGCGGCATTTCCCCTCGACCGAACTGGCCGATATCGGCGACGAGCTGGCCGATGGTATCGTGCTCGAAAACGATGACGACCCGATCCCGCTGTCGCTGTTCGACGGGTTGCGGACCGATTTCAGCCTGGCCCGGTTGGCGCATTACACCGGGACCAGCACCGACCACTTCCAGCGCTTCATCCTGTTCACCAATTATCATCGCTATGTCGATGAATTCGTGGACTGGGCGGGCGCGCAGCTGGGCTCCAACGGCTACACCGCTCTGGCCGGTGCCGGGGGCATGATGCTTACCGAACAGACCGATAATGCGCGCGCGCAGCTGTCCGACACCGCATGGCGCCGGCACCAGATGCCCGCCTACCACCTCGTCGGCCCCAATCGCGAAGGGATCACGCTGGTCAATATCGGCGTCGGCCCGTCCAACGCCAAGACGATCTGCGATCACCTTGCGGTGCTGCGGCCCGAAGCATGGCTGATGATCGGGCACTGCGGCGGTCTGCGCCCCAGCCAGAAGATCGGCGACTACGTCCTGGCGCATGCCTATCTGCGCGACGACCACGTGCTCGACCCGGTGCTGCCGCCGGAAATCCCGCTTCCTGCGATCGCCGAAGTGCAGCAGGCGCTGGCGGGTGCGGCCGAAGCGGTTTCGGGCGAACATGGTGCCGATCTCAAGAAGCGGATGCGCACCGGTACGGTGGTCACGACCGACGATCGCAACTGGGAGCTGCGCTTCACGCAGTCGGCCAAGCGCATGAGCCTGAGCCGCGCGGTCGGCGTGGACATGGAAAGCGCCACCATCGCGGGCCAGGGTTATCGCTTCCGCGTCCCCTACGGCACCTTGCTGTGCGTTTCGGACAAGCCCCTGCATGGCGAGATCAAGCTGCCCGGACAGGCCAATGCCTTCTACGAAGAAGCGATTGCCGCGCATCTCCAGATCGGGGTCAATGCCTGCAAGCGGCTGCGCGAAGAAGGCCCCCGCCTCCACAGCCGCAAGCTGCGCGCGTTCAACGAGCCGCCGTTCAGATAGGCCCTTGGGAAAATCGCGGCATCAAGGTTAACGGCTTGGGGAGGATTTGCTGCCACCAGCCATCGCGATGCATATCGCGAAGCCCGAATCCAAGCCGAAGCCGCGCCGATTGCTGGGATTGTCCCAGGCTGTAATCGCGATCGGCGCGGTCGGCGGCCTGCTGCTGGCGCCGCCGGCTTTCGGCCAATTGGCATTCTACCCCATATCTCCTGCGGCGGACCGGGCCTTGCCCGGAATCGTGTTTCAGGACGGGCGGCGCGCAGTCGCCCGCACCGCGCTGGGCGGTGGTTATGTGATGCAGGGCGCACGTCCGCCGCTTTTCGAGCTTCTCTTCGAGCACGGCATCCTCGTTCTCGCCGTTCCGCGGGGCGGCTGCACCGGAGCAATCAGTGGATCATAACGAAATCAACGCGCTGCGCACCAAAGGCGTGATAGGAATTGCGATCGCGGGCTGGGCTGCATCGCTGAGCCTAGCCGCACTGATCCCGGCGATGGGCACGCAGGCCTTCCATGCACTCGCCGCGAGCGTCTTGCTGAACCTGCTGCCGACGATCGCGGCCTGGCAACGCCGCTACGACAGCGCTGCTCGCATGGCGGTTGCGCTCATGGCCGCGCTGCAGCCTGCGCTTATGCTTTACGCGCTGCGCGGTGCCCCGTGGCAGATCGACATGCATATGTATTTCTTCGTCGCCATCGCGACGCTGACAATCCTGTGCGATGTCCGGCCGATCCTGCTCGCTGCGGCGACCGTCGCCCTGCACCACCTCATCCTGTCGATTGCCGCGCCTAGCTGGGTCTTCTCCGGTGGCGGAGGTGTGAACCGGGTGTTCATCCACGCGCTGGCCGTAGTGCTGGAAGCAGGCGTATTGTGCTATATTGCCACTACGCTCAATTCGCTGATCACGCGCATCGGTTCTGCGCTGGCGGAAAGCGAACAGGCCACGCGGTCTGCCGAAGAGGCGCTCCGCCTTGCCGATTCGGAGCGCGCCGAACGCAGCCGGCTGGAAAGCGACCTCGCCGCCCGTCGGCGCGAAGACATGCTGCGGATCGCGGCCGATTTCGAAAGCTCGGTTTCCGAAGTCACGATGGCGGTGGCCAAGAGCGCTCGCGCGCTGGACGAGGTGATGCATTCGCTGGACGAGAATGCGCGCGACACCGGGCAGCAGGCAGGCGAAGTCGCCGCAGCTGCCTCGCAGGTATCCAGTGCCATCGATGCGGTGGCCGGCAGCGTTACCGAATTGTCCCGTTCGATCGGCAACATCGCAGTGACCGCCGGTCGCCAGGACGAGCTTGCCAGCGAGGCAGGAACGCGCACCGAAACCGGCGGCGACGCGGTCCGATCGCTTGCCAACCAGTCGAAGACCATCGGCGATGCGACGCGTTCGATCGCGGAAATTGCCGAAATGACCAATTTGCTCGCGCTCAATGCCACGATCGAGGCTGCCAGCGCAGGGGATGCCGGCAAGGGTTTCGCCGTGGTGGCGCAGGAGGTCAAGCAGCTCGCCGCGCAGGCCGCACGTGCCACGCGCGAGATTGAGGACCTGCTCTCGGGCATCAGCAAGGGCACCGGCGAAGCTGAGAACAGCTTCGGCAAGCTCAGCGGGGCAATCGCCGAACTCGCCAGATCGGCGATGACGGTGCGCAGCGATGTCGACAACCAGCGGGCGGCGACCTCCAGCATCGAACAGACCATGGGTGACACCGCTGCGGGCACCGAACAGATGGCCCACAACAGCGCCGTCCTGGCGAACCGCGCAAGCACCACCCAGAAGCTGTCCGGCGATGCCCGGCAGAACGTGAAGGCGCTGCTCGAGACCATCCATTCGCTCGAGCGATCGGCCGGCGACTTCGTTGCCAGTATCAAGGCCGCCTGATCGACGGCCGTGACGGCGATGCCATTCTTCGATAGCCTGCTGTCGGGGAGGACATTGATCGCATGACCACAACACCCAATCGCTCGCGCTCGGTCGCGGGCCGGGTCGCCATCGTCACCGGGGCCGCCAGCGGCATGGGCCGCGCAACCGCGATGCTGCTGGCAGAGGAAGGCGCGCGCGTCGCGGTGACCGATCTCGATATCGCCGGATGCCAAACCGTGGCGGCAGCGTGCGGGGACGGCGCGCGCGCCTATGCACTCGACGTATCGGACGCGGATGCGATCGCACAGGTTGTGGCCCAGGTCGCAGCGGATTTCGGCGGAATCGACATACTCGTCAACAATGCCGGCATCTCGAGCTTCTGCGCACTCGAAGACGATGCCTATGAGGAGACCTGGCACCGCTCACTGGCCGTGATGCTGACCGCGCAGCAGCGCATGGTTCGCGCCGCGCTCCCGCATCTGCGGAAAAGCGATGCCGCGCGGATCGTCAACGTCGCCAGCACCGAAGGCCTCGGTGCGACGCCCGGCGACACGCCCTATGTCGCGGCCAAATCGGGCGTGGTCGGCCTTACCCGCGGGCTGGCGGTCGATCTCGGTCCCGAATCCATCACGGTAAACTGCATCTGTCCCGGGCCGATCCGCACCGCGATGACCGATGCAGTGCCCGACGAACACAAGGTGATCTATGCCAAGCGGCGGACGGCACTGAAGCGCTATGGCGACCCGGAAGAAGTCGCGCATGTGACGCTATCGCTCGTACTCCCCGCGGCGAGCTACATTACCGGCGCGGTGATCCCGGTGGACGGCGGGCTGATGGCGCGCAATGCGTGACGAATAAACCGGCTGACACGTCGTGCGCCTCGGGCGTCCGCTACCCCGATGCCGCCGAGCCTGAAGGATCGACCTTCGGCCCTGCGCGTATGCAATAGGCCAGCACCTACGCCGCGCGCCCGCCCGTTCAGGATCATCCCATGTCTCGGCCCGAAAGCATCAGCATCGATTTCCAATCACAGCGCATCGCCGGAGTGCGCTATCCGGCGCCGCGCCCGAACGGAGCGAAGGTCCTCTTGAACCACGGCTTCGGCGTCACCCGCACGGGCATCGGCCGGGCGTTTGTCGATCTCGCACGAGGTCTGACCAATTCGGGTTGCACGGTCTTCGCCTTCGACCGTCTCGGCCATGGCGAAAGCGACGGCCGCTTTCTGGATGTCTCCGTGCCGGACGAACTCGACCAGCTATCCGCCATGCTCGATCACGTGCTCGCGGACGGAAATGGTCCGGTGCACCTTGTCGGCCATTCGCTTGGCGGCATGGAATCGGCATGCCTGGCTGCGCGGCGTCCGGGCGATCTCGCAAGTCTGACACTCTGGGCTGCCGCGGCGGTTTTCGTCGATGATGTGCGTAGCGGCCAGATCCAGGGCAAGTCGCTCGCCCCGCTTCGCGATACGGGCGTGTTCGATTTCAAGGGCCAGGCGCTCGGCCCGCGCTTCGTCGAGACCGCAGAGGCATTCGACCCTTTCGCAGGGCTAGGCGCTTTTACTGGCAAGGTATTCGTCCACCAGGGCGAAGCGGACGAGGTCGTGCCGTTCGAATATGCCCAGAAATACGCCGATATGTGGTCGGAGAAAGCAGTCCTGTACCGCTATCCCGATGCCGACCACGGGTGGAACCGTCTGCCGGATCGGACGCTGCTGCTGCAGCGTACGCAAGCGGACATCGCTGGCTTGGCGGACACCGGGACAGAGCATTGACGGTGCCTCGGCCGAGAGAGGGCAATTTCAGACTGGCCGTCGCCGTGCGCTGACCATTCGCGATCAGCGCAAGTGCTGGCGTCAGCCCCGCCCCTTCGTCTTGGTCTTGCCGTCGCGCGCACTCTTCTCGATGAACTCGATCACCAGCCCGGCAATATCCTTGCCGGTCGCCTTCTCGATCCCCTCGAGGCCGGGCGAGGAATTGACTTCCATGATGACCGGCCCGTGATTGCTGCGCAGCATGTCGACACCGCATACGTTGAGGCCCATGCGATTGGCGGCGCGCACTGCGGTCGAGCGTTCTTCGGGCGTGATCTTGATGAGCTCGGCGCTGCCGCCGCGGTGCAGGTTGCTGCGGAAGTCGTCCGCCGCGCCGGTGCGCTTCATCGCCGCGACCACCTTGCCGCCGACCACCAGTGCGCGAATGTCGGTGCCGCCCGCTTCCTTGATGAATTCCTGCACGAGGATGTTGACGTTGGCGCCGCGGAACGCCTCGATCACCGATTTGGCCGATGACATCGTTTCGGCGAGGACGACACCGATGCCTTGCGTGCCTTCCAGCAGCTTGATCACCACCGGCGGCCCCTTGACGGCCTTGATGATCTCCTCCGCCGCCTTGGGGTCGTTGGCATAGGCAGTCAGCGGCAGGCCCAGCCCGTGCTTGGCGAGGATCTGCATGCTGCGCAGCTTGTCGCGGCTGCGCCCGATCGCCACGCTTTCGTTGAGCGGCCAGCAGCCGCGCATCTCGAACTGGCGCAGGATCGCAAGGCCGTAATTGGTGATCGACGCACCGATCCGCGGGATCACCGCATCGTAACCGATGCACGGTTCGCCATTGTAGAAGACTTCGGGCTTGTGACTGGCGATATGCACCGTGCAGCGCAGGGTGTTGAGGATATCGAGCTGGTGCCCGCGATCCTCGGCGGCCTGCTGCAGGCGCTGGTGCGAATAGAGATTGGGATTGCGCGCCAGCATCGCGATTTTCATGGTTTGTGGCCTTTCTTGACCTTCATTTCTGGCGTTTGCAGCCACGAATAGCCGCTGTCCACTACGAACCGGCGGCGCAGCGACGAACGTCCGATCAGCATCGGGAAACGCATGTCGCGCCGGTCGGCGAGGCTGAGTTCGGCGCGAAACTCGACGTCGCCGATCTTCAGCGGGGTCTTGATAACATAGCGGCGCTGCGTTTCGCCATTCGAACTGGTGATGCCGCGGATATCGACATGCACCGCCTCGCACACCTGCCGCACGTGCTGCCGTTCGAAATCGACCGCGAAACGCACGTATTTCTCGCCGTCCCGCTCGAATTCGGCGAGCACGGTTCCATGCAGCGAGGATGTCCGCGCGCCGGTATCGATCTTGGCCGGAACGGAATGCAGGCCGAGCTCGGGCAGATGCACCAGCTCGCGCCAGCCGATCGGCGGCAGGGGCTTGCGGTTCGCGCTCATTCGATGATGGCGATGCCGTCGCCGCCCCCGGCACCGGGCAGGCGGCGCAGCACGCGGCCGCTGGCGAAGTCGACCTCGGCAATGGTGTTCGTAGTGGTTTCGGCAACGTAGATCCGCTCGCCATCGGGGGAGAACAGGATCGTGACCTGCGTCCGCGCCTCGGCCTCGGCAGGGCTCGACACTGCAATGCTGCGGTCCAGTTCGCCGGTGGCGGTATCGATCACGCTCAGCCCGCCATCGGCAAGATCGGAGGTGACCGCGTAATCGCCCTGCGGCCTGACGACGATCCGCAGGGGGAAGGCGCCGGTATCGATCCGTTGCCGTATCGCCAGCGTCTCGGGATCGAGCTTGAACGCGGCATTCGAACCGCGCGCCGAAACCCACAGCGTTTCGCCATCATCCGCCAGCGCAATGCCCTCGGGTTCCTCGCCCACTTCAACCGAACGCGGGGCCCGCCGGGTCTTGAGGTCGATCAGGCTGACCGTGCGCGAACCCAGGTTGGTGGTCCAGGCATGGCGGCCATCCGGCGCGACCGCCAGCATATGCGTGCCATCCTGCCCCGAACCATATTCGAATGCCTCCGCCGCACCGAGCGGATCGCGAATCCAGAAAATCGAGCGGCGCCCCTCCGCCGTGGCATAGATATCGCCATTGGCATGCCACACGATCCCGTGGGGCCGCGCGCCCTCGCCCAGATTCACGCTGGCGACCTTGCCGAGGTCCGACGTCCGGAAGATATCGACCGTGCGCCCGCCATAGCAGGCAAGCGCGAGATGGCTTTCGTCGGGCGACGTGGCGAGTTCGTGCGGATTGGCGCAGCTGGCAACCCTCGCGACGGTTTCGCCCGATGCCAGCTCCACCTTCGTCAGCGTGTTGCCGAACTTGCCCGCCACGAACAGCGCCCCCTCGACCGGCTGTCCGGATATCGGCGCGCGGGCATCGCCGCTTGGCGCCATGGGGGCGCAAGCGGCGGTCAGCGGAAGCGCCAGCAGCAGCGCGAGGCGGCTTACCATCCTTCGGTCTGGCCGGCGTTCTGTTCGTCGAGCCACGCCTTCAGCGGAGCGAAGTACTCGACCATTGCCGTGCCGCTCATCTGCCGCTCGCCGGTGAAGGCCTCGAGCGCATCGGGCCACGGCTTGCTGGCGCCCATTTCGAGCATGGCGGCGAGGTTCTTGCCGACTTCCTCATTGCCGTAGAACGAGCAGCGGTGCAGTGGCCCTTCCCAGCCGGCCTGGTCGCAGGCGGCCTTGAAGAACTGGAACTGCAGGATCCGCGCAAGGAAATAGCGCGTGTAAGGCACGTTGCCGGGTATGTGGTACTTCGCGCCGGCGTCGAACCCGCTTTCATCGCGCTCCACCGGCGGGACGATCCCCTGGTATTCGAGCCGCAAATCGTTCCACCCCTTGTTCAGCTGGTCGGCCGGGATGGTGCCGTCGAACAGCTGCCAGCGATAACGGTCAACCATCAGGCCGAAAGGCAGGAAGGCGACCTTGTCCATCGCCTGTCGCAGCAGCAGGCCGATATCCTTGTCCGCGCTGGGTACGTCTGCCTCGTCAAGCATGTCGATCTGGACGAGATATTCGGGCGTGATCGACAGCGCGATCATGTCGCCGATCGCCTCGTGGAAGCCATCGTTGGCGCCGTTGAGGTGCAGGTAGTCGTGCTGGTTGTAGGCGCGCTGGTAGTAATTGTGGCCCAGCTCGTGATGGATGGTCACGAAATCGTCGGCGTTCTTCTTGATGCACATCTTGATGCGCAGATCGTCGACATTGTCGACGTCCCAGGCGCTGGCATGGCACACAACCTCGCGGTCCCGCGGTTTGACGAACTGGCTGCGCTCCCAGAACGTGTCCGGCAGCGGTTCGAAGCCGAGCGAGGAGAAGAACCCTTCGCCGGTCCGCACCATCTGGATCTCGTCGAGCCCCTTGGCCGCGATCAGGTCGGTCAGATCGTATCCGATGTCACCGGCACCCTCGGGCGCAACCAGCGGATAGATGTTCCCCCATTCCTGCGCCCACATATTGCCGAGCAGGTCGGCGCGGATCGGGCCGTCGGCGGGCTGCACTTCGGCGCCGTACTTGGCGTTGAGCTTGCCCCGGACATAGGTGTGCAGCGCCATGTAGAGCGGCTTTACTTCCTGCCACATGCGCTCGGTCTCGGCGGCGAACTGGTCTGGGTCCATGTCGTAGTTCGAACGCCACATCGCGCCCAGGTCGGCAAAGCCGAGTTCCTTCGAGCCTTCGTTGGCGATGGCGATCATGCGCTGGTAATCCTCGCGCATGGGCGCACCGACATTGTCGTGCCAGCTGGTCCACATTTCGGCGAGTTCGGCGGGCGTGCGCTCGAGATTGCCCATCTCGGCCTCGATATCGCTGCCGTTGATCTCCTCGCCGCCGAGCATGCCCTTGCCCTGCCCGTACTGGCTGTTGAGCTTGGTCGCGATTTCGTTGAGCTCGGTCGCGGCGCCGTCGCGGACGGGCGCGGGCATGACAATGCCGTTGCGCAGGATGTCGAGCTTGCGGGCGACTTCGGGGTCAAGCCCCGCGACCTGCGCATAGCGCGCGGCCTCGTTCGCGTACCGGACCGACTTTTCCGTCGCCTGCGCGCCGTATTTGGCTGCCAGCTGGTTGCTGTCGTGCACGATATAGGTCGAGTTGAGCCACAGCACCCGGCCGTATTCGACCGAGAAATCGAACATGTCCTGTTCGACCATCGCTACCCAGTCGGCGGCGCCCTGCGGGGTCATCGGGAAAGCGGCAGCTGCGGCTGCGGGCGTTTCCGCATGGTCATGGGCCATGGCCGGCGTAGCGAGCGAGACGGCAAGCGCGGAGAGCGCGACGGTTGCGAATTTCATGCGGGTCCTCTCAGGATCGGAATGATGTGGTTTCACGTGCTACCGGATTGCACCTGCCGCGCAGCTTAATCAAGCGGTTGGCGCAGCAAACCGGCGGATGAGCCATGCCGCGATTACGCCGAGGAAGGTCACGACCCACGCCGTGACCTTGACCGGACGCACCGTCGCCGCGATACCCGCCAACTGGTCTGACCCCGCATCGCGCAGCAATTGGGCCAGCTGCAGCAGCGTTTCGGTATAATCGGTCAGCACGAATACCAGCGCCGCGGCTGCGACGACCGCGCCGATCGTCCGCACCGTGCCACCCATGCGCATGAAACTGCGGCCGGCGATCCAGCTGCCTGCGCCATATATGCCGATAAAGACCAGATCGCCGAACATTGCGAAGACGGCCAGCGGACGCACGCCGCCCGCATGCCACTGTGCCTGGATGGCATCGACCCGTGCAGCAGTGCCGGCCGCCTGGTGTTCGGCAATGCCCAGCGTCACATCGTCGGGCGCGGTCACCGCCAGGCTCAACGCAACGACGACGGCGAAGGCCAGCAGGCCCCACAGCCACCAGGACAGCGCAGGCGCGGGTCTGCCTATGCCTGCGCTCCCAGCCAGTCGGCGATCGCCTGCCCGAGGTCGGGTTTGGTGACGCTGCTCATATGCGTACCCGGCACTTCGGCGAAATCCGCATCGGGCAGGCGCTCCGCCAGATCGGCGGCCGAGCCATTGTCGCGGTCCTCGTCACCGCACACGACCAGCGTGGGCATGGTGATATTGTCGAGCAAGGCGAGATCGAGATCGGGCATGGTGCCAAGCAGCAGCCGCGCCGCGACCCGGTCGACCCCTTGCGACTTGAGGAACTGCATTGAGAAATAGTCAGGATCGCCCTTGGGAATTGCATCGAATTCGTCGATCACGCGGCGGAACTTGGCGGCGCGGCGCTGCCATTCGCCCAGCCCCGCAGTCCCCATCCCGCCGATAATCAGATGCGCAGGCGTCAACACGCCGTGCGCCGCGCCGTGCAGCGATGTGCGCGCGCCAAGCGAGAAGCCGCCGAGATCGTAATCCTCGAGCCCGAGATGATCGACCAGCGCGGCCACGTCGCGCACCAGCACATTGCTCGGATAGCTGTCGGGATCATGCGGCGCCGCGCTGTCGCCATGCACGCGGAAATCGAGCATCAAGACTTCGAACCCCTGCGCGGCGATCGCCTCGTGGTGCCCCCATTTGATCCAGTTCATCGCCGCGCTGGAAAACAGGCCGTGCAGGAGGACGAACGGCCGCCCTGCCCCATGCCGATGCAGCGCCAGCCGCGTGCCGTCGAAACTGTCGAAGAATTCGGTGGTCATCGCTTCGCCAGCCCCTGCTGTTCCATCCGCCAGCGCGCCATTTCGATACGGTCCTGGCCGAAGAACGGTTCGCCCTCGAACACCAGCGTCGGCACGCCCCAATGACCCGAGGCCTCGAGTGCATCCTGGTTGGCAGCGATTTCGGCGTCGAGCGTGTCTTCCTCGGCGGCCACCTCGCGATCGATCTCCGCCGCGTCGAGCGCGGCGCGGGTCAGCGCGCCGGCGAGGTGGTCGCCCTCGTGCCAGTTTTCCTGCCCGCCCCAGATCAACTGACCTGCCTCATGCGCGAAGACGAGGCCCCTGCCTCTTCGTGCCGCGGCCTGCCCCATCCGCGTGACGCGGCGGATATAGGGCTGCTCGGCGGCGATCTTGCGTGTGGCGGCATCCTGCACGATCGGATCGGGGCGCGGCGGGCCGAAGGGAATGCCGTGAAACTGCGCCACGCGCATCATGTCGCGCAGCGTATAGGCCAGCCAGTTGGGATGGTTGCGCTCGAAGAAATCGGGTTCGCGGATCGCCAGCGGCCAGACGGGACGAAGCGCGAAGTCGAGATCGTATTCCTCGGCCATGGCGCGGTACCGGCCGACCGAAAGATAGCTGTAGGGCGAACGGAAGCTGAAATAGAGCTCTGCGGTCAGGGTCATGTAGGGACTTATACATCTCCGTCGTCCCAGCGAAACCCGGGTCCGCTATCGGTGTTGCGGCGGGTGGAGCAATATCCCGGCTCGAGCCGGGATGACGTTCAACGGAAGAAGCAGCTAATTCCGGCCTGCAACGCGTCGATCGATCCATCGGGCGCGGCGAAGCCGGTGATCGTGCCGTAATCGCCTGTCGTGTACTGGAACTCGCCCTCCAGCGTGGTGTCGAGCTGCTGCACCTGCCGCTCGTCCTGCAGGGCGTCCAAGGTCGTCACACCGGGGGCGATGCCATCCGCGGTAACCACGCCTTCGCCGGCGCGGAGGAACCAGCCGGCAAAGCTGCCGTCGAGATAGGCGATCTGCAGCGGACCTAACTGGCTGAAATCCATCGGCCCTGCGCCGCATTCTTCATTACGCGACGTGGCGGGCGCTGCACCGAACGCTTGCTCGGCCAGGGCATCGACCTCGGCGCGCGGCGTGCTGAAGCCGAGCGTTTCGCCGCTCGCCGAAAGCCCGTCGGCGTTCACTACGATCCGCGCCTGCGCGATGCGCTGCTGCGCTGCATCGCCCTGCTCGCCCGCTTCCGCGGCGGGCTGGTCCGGCGCCGAACCGCATCCCGCCAGGGCCAGCGGGAGCGCAAGCAGCACGGCGGCGCGGATCATCCCTTCTTGAGGCATTCGCGGCCGAGGAGCTCGGCGATCTGCACCGCATTGAGCGCGGCGCCCTTGCGCAGATTGTCGGAGACGCACCACAGCGTGATGCCATTGTCGACCGTCGGGTCGTCGCGCACGCGGCTGATGTAGGTCGCGCTGTCGCCCGCCGCCTCGACCGGGGTGACGTATCCCTCGTCCTCGCGCTTGTCGACGAGCATGATGCCGGGGGCCTCGCGCAGGATGTCCTGCGCCTGTTCGGCCGACAGTTCGTCCTCGAACTCGATATTCACCGCCTCGGCGTGGCCGACGAACACCGGCACCCGCACGCAGGTCGCGTTGAGCTTGATCTTGGAGTCGAGGATCTTCTTGGTCTCGACCACCATCTTCCATTCTTCCTTGGTCGAACCATCGTCCATGAAGACATCGATATGGGGAATGACGTTGAAGGCGATTTGCTTGGTGAACTTCACCGGCTCGATCGAGTCCCCGACAAAGATCGCGCGGCTCTGCTGGAACAACTCGTCCATCCCCGCCTTGCCTGCGCCCGAGACCGACTGGTAAGTCGAGACCACCACGCGCTTGATCCGCGCTGCCCTGTGCAGCGGCGCAAGCGCCACCACCAGCTGCGCGGTCGAGCAGTTGGGATTGGCAATGATGTTGCGCTTGGCATAATCGTGGATCGCCTCGGGGTTCACCTCGGGCACGATCAGCGGCACATCGGGATCCATGCGGTAGAGCGAGCTGTTGTCGATCACGACGCAGCCGGCCGCCGCTGCCTTGGGCGCATATTCCTTGGCCGGTCCGCTGCCCGCCGAAAACAGCGCGATGTCCCAGCCGGCCCAGTCGAAATGCTCGATGTTCTTGCACTTGAGCATCTTGCCCGTGTCGCCGAATTCGACTTCGGTGCCCTGCGAGCGGCTGCTGGCAACCGCTGCCACCTCGTCGCAAGGGAAGCCGCGTTCTGCCAGGACCTGCATCATTTCCCGGCCGACATTCCCGGTCGCACCGACCACGGCAACACGATAACCCAAATTACATCTCCAGTATTTCTGTGTCGCCGAGATAGCGATTAGCTGCGCCCCCGCAAGCGCACATACGTTTGCGTCCCCTAAAGCCTCACTCGGGCGGGGTTACACCATGGCTCTCAAGGAAGCGGAACACGGTGTTGTAGCGATGCGGTGAGATCTGTTCGCCCGAAACGCGGTGGGTGTATCCGGGATAGAGCATCATCTCGAACGGCACATTGGCTTCCTGCATCGCGGAGATGATCTCGGTCGCGTTTTCGAACACCACATTGTCATCGGCCATGCCGTGGATGATCAAGAGCGGATCGCTTATCTTCGTCGCATCGGGAATCGCGCTGGCGGCATCATAGGCTGCGCCGTCGTCCTGCGGCGTGCCCATGTAACGCTCGGTATAATGCGTGTCGTAGAGCTCCCAGCGGGTCACCGGCGCGCCGCTGATGCCCGCGGCGTAGAGACCTGGGTCGGCCTGCAACTGCTTGAGCGTCATGTAGCCGCCATAGGACCAGCCATCCACGGCGATCTTGTCCTGATCGACGAAGTCGAGCGTCCTGAGATATTCCGCCCCGGCCTTCTGGTCGCGCACTTCGACCCCCCCCATCGCCCGGTAGATCGGCTGTTCGAAGGCAACCCCGCGGTAATTGCTGCCGCGATTGTCGAGCGCGAACCAGATATAGCCCCTGTCGACGATGGCCTGGGGCAACGCGCCATTCCAGCCCCGGTTGACGATCTGCGGGCCCGGCCCGCTGTAATGATAGTAATAGACCGGATAGCGCTTGCCCGGCTCCATTTCGGGCGTGATCATTTCCCAGTGCAGCGGCGTGCCGCCCTCGGCTGGGATCGTGCCGTATTGCGTCGGCCGGTGGCTGGCGAGGTAGGGCGCGTAGGGATGATCCGCATCGAGCGCGTTCTCCTCGATCCATGCGAGGCGCTGCCCCTCCTGGTCGGCAATGTAGCTCTGCGGCGGCGTGTCGTCGTTCGAGCGGAGGATGACGAGCGTCTGCCCCTTCCCGTCCATCGTCGCCGTATGGGTGAAGCCGCTTTCGGTCAGCTGCACCGGTTGCGCGGACGGATCGCCGTAGTCGAGCGCATAGATATGCTGTTCGAGCGGGTCCTCTTCGCTCGTGGCGAGATAGAACAGGCGCTCCGCTGCTTGGTCCACACCCACCAGCTTGGTGACGACGAATGACCCGCGCGTCAGCTGGCGTGCATCCTTCCAGCCATCGTCGGCAGAATAGAGATAGAGGTGACCGAAGCCGTCGCGCTCGGACCACCAGACCAGGCTGCCATTCTCGAGCAGCTTGTAGTCGTCACCAAGATTAATCCAGTAATCCGCAACCGCGGCCTTTTCGGTGAAGACCGGCGACACGGCGCCCGTCTCCGGATCGACCCGGAGCATGTCGAGCACGGTCTGCTCGCGGTTCTGGCGCTGGACGTAGAGCGCGCTGCCATCGGGCGCCCAGTCCACCCGGGCGAGATAGAAATCGGTCGGATCGCCTTCGGTATAGATTCCCGGCTCCTGATGCGCGGCGAGATCGACCTTCACCCGGTTCTCGCCATCGGGATCCATCACATAGAGTTCGACATCGGCGTTTTCGCTGCCCGCGACCGGATAGCGCTGGTCGAACACCCTGGTGCCCGTCGCGCCGATCGCCGCCCGCGTCACGATGCCGACCATGCTCTCGTCGAAGCGCTCGACCGCGATGCGCCGGTCGTCGGGGCTCCACCAATAGCCGGTCATCCGGCCCATTTCCTCCTGCGCGACGAACTCGGCCTCGCCCCAGCGTACCGCCTCGCCCTCGCGCGGCGTAATCGGTGCGGCCTCGCCCCCCGTCTCGCCGACCCACAGCTGGCGATCGCGGACGAAGGAAAGGTGGCTGCCCGTGTTGCTGAGCGCGGGATTGAGTTCGCTTTCCTCGGTATCGGTCAGCCGCACCACTTCCCCGCCCACTCGCGCGAGGTAGAGATCGCCATCGAGCGGGACCAGCACGCCGGTGCCATCCTCGGTCCACTGATAGTCGATGATGCCCTTCAGGCTGCCGACCCGCGCGCGCTCGCGCTGCATCTTCTCCTCCTCGGACAGTTCGCGGCCCGAACCCAGCGCCTCGCTGTCGACCAGCATTGCCCATTCGCCCGCATTGCGGTCATAGGCCCACAGATCGTAGCGTTCGCGGTCGTCGGCGCGATTGCGCAACACGGTAAGATAACGCCCGTCGGGGGACAGCTTCACCTTGCGCGGCGTCGGCCCGTCGAGGCCGGGCGAGGCGAAGACACGCTCGAAGGTCAGGTCCATGGGCGCGGTCTCCGTAGTGGTCTGGGCATTGGCCGGGGCAGACAGGCAGGTGCCGAACGCCAGCGCGGCGGCAAGGGACATGGCTTTCATAGGTTCTCCCCAAGGATCGATCGGCTGCTTCCTCGCAACGCGGTGACGCGATTGCAAGCACCGGGCCCGCGCCATGCCCCGCCGGCCCGGTGAAGGCTCGTGCTCCCTCGCCAGGCAACTGCGGCGCAAGATGCAAAAAGGGCGGTCTCCCCGAAGGAAAACCGCCCCAAGATTCTCGCGAAGAGAACTGCTGTCTTGCGCTTACGCCTTGGGCGCGTTGTCGCGGCGTTCCGCGATACGCGCGCGCTTGCCGGTGCGGCCGCGCAGGTAATAGAGCTTGGCACGACGCACGATGCCGCGACGCACCACGGTGATGCTGTCGATGATCGGCGAGTAGAGCGGGAACACGCGTTCCACACCTTCGCCGAACGACATCTTGCGCACGGTGAAGTTGCTGCCCATGCCACGGTTCGAGCGGGCAATGACAACGCCTTCGAAATTCTGGACGCGTTCGCGGTTGCCTTCGACAACGCGGACGCCGACGCGCACGGTGTCACCGGCGCGGAATTCGGGGATTTCCTTCCCGAGGTTCTCGATAGCTTCCGCTTCGAGCTGCTGAATGAGGTTCATCGAACCGTATCCTTAGTCTTTTCGCCGCGCGCCAGAGGCAGGTCGGTCCCGAGCGTCACAGTAACGCTCCCAAAGGTCCGGCCTGCGTAACCGAGTATCGTCTTCGCTCCTTGCCTTGCGCCAAGCAGCGATCTTCGCATGATCCCCCGATCGCAGCACTTCAGGGATCGTGCGCCCTTCCCATTGCTGAGGTCGGGTATATTGCGGGTATTCGATGAGCCCGTTCTCGTAGGACTCCTCGACTCCGCTATCGGGCGCGCCCATTACGCCGGGAAGCAGGCGAATGCAAGCGTCGAGAATGGCCAGCGCAGCGGTCTCGCCGCCCGACAGGACGATATCGGCGAGGCTGACCTGCTCGATCTGCGGATAGGCCTCGAAAATGCGTTCGTCGAAGCCTTCGAAACGGCCGCACAAGATGGCCACGCCGGGGCCCTGCGCGATGGCGCGGATGCGCGCCTGCGATATCGGCTTGCCGCGCGGCGTCATGGCAAGGATCGGCCGCCCCTCGCCCACGCTGGCGATCGCCGCGCCGAGCACATCGGGCTTGAGCACCATCCCCGCGCCGCCGCCCGCGGGCGTATCGTCGACGGTGCGGTGCTTGTCCGTGGCGAAATCGCGGATCTGCACGGTCTCGCACGACCAGTCGCCGCGCTCGAGCGCGCGACCGGCAAGGCTGACCCCCAGCGGACCGGGGAACATCTCGGGATAGAGCGTGAGAATGGTGGCTGCAAAACCCATGCCGCGCGCCCTAGCCGCCAATCGGCAGCAGCGCCATAGCCGGCCGCAGGGATCAGCCGATCGGCAGGCGGTCCTCTGCAGGCGCAGCGCGCCCGGCGGCAGGCAAGGCTTTCGCGGCCATTGCCGACGCGGCGATACCCAGCACAACCAGTCCGCCGCCCGCGGCGAGGTCCGCGCCATGCAGCGTCACGCTGTCGGCCTCGGTCAGCTTCATCCCGAGCACCGCGGCAAGCGGCGCGACGCCCGCGAAAGCATGGCGCAGCCGCGGCCCGATCGAAGGCGACACCCTGCCGACACCTGCACCGAGCCCGGCGGCCAGCGCTGCGTAAGCGCCGGCGAGGAAAACCATATTGTCGATCATCTTTTGCAATCCCCCTTGCCGAAGGTCCTGCCATGCCGACGTGTGCATGCAAAGCGCGGACCGGTCCGGCGGCCATTCTGCCTCGGCGAACGGCACCCATCGGCGCGTGGTGCGTAGTCCTGCCATGAATGTCGACGATTGCATCATCGTGGGTGCGGGGCCCGCCGGGCTGACCGCCGCGATCTATCTGGCGCGCTATCACCTTGCGATCCGCATGTTCGATTGCGGTACGAGCCGGGCGAGCTGGATCCCCACCAGCCACAATCATGCGGGTTTTCCCGACGGGATCAACGGCAACGAACTGCTCGAACGCATGCGCGACCAGGCGGCTCGCTACGGCGCGCTGCGCGAACCCCGCCGCGTGACCGACCTGCGGCGCGATGGCGACCATTTCATCGTGCGCTGCGACGACGAGGACTTCCGCGCGCGCACCGTCCTGCTGGCGACCGGCGTGGTCAACAACCGGCCGGAAGGGATGGACGACCAGTTCCACGCCGAAGCGCTCGGCCGCGGGCTGCTGCGCTATTGCCCGGTCTGCGATGGCTACGAAGTGACCGACAAGCGCGTGGCGGTGATCGGCACCGCCGACCATGGCACCGCCGAAGCGCAGTTCATCCGCACCTATACGGCCGACCTTACGCTGGTATCACCGCACGGCGACCACGACCTGTCCGCACAGTGTTCGCAGGCGCTGGACGAGGCGGGGATCGCCCGGGTGGCGGGCCCGTGCAGCGGCTATGCGATCGAGAATGGCCGGATCGCCTTCGACACTGGCGCGGGCCGCATGGCCTTCGACAGCATCTATCCCGCGCTTGGATCGCTGGTGCGTTCGGGATTGGCAGTCAGCTGCGGGGCCGAGGTCAGCGAACAGGACTGCGTACTGGTGGACGACCACCTCGAAACCAGCGTGCCCGGGCTGTTCGCTGCGGGCGACGTGGTGATCGGACTCGACCAGATCAGCCATGCGATGGGACAGGCGGGCGTTGCCGCGACCACGATCCGCAATCACCTCGCCCGCGAACGTCCGCTCAGGCGCTGAATTTGCGGGCGCCTCCCGGCTAGCCGATGAAATCAGGGTTGATCACCAGCTGGCTCGCGTCCCAGCGCGGCACTGCCTGCGCGGTCAGCGGCGCCATGAACTTCTTGCCGTCGGGTTTCTCGATCTCGACGATATCGGTCGCGCCGAAATTCTCCACTGCGCAGACGCGGCCCACCGCTTCGCCCGTATCGGTGACGACGGCCAGATCGAGCAGGTCGGAGAAATAGAATTCCCCCTCGTCCAGCGCCGGCAGGTTCTCGCGCGAAACCGCAAGTGCGGTACCGCGCAGCTGTTCGGCTGCGGTCCGGTCGGCCACCTCGGCGAACCGCGCGATCGCGCCGCCCTTGTTGTCACTGCGGAGTTTGGTGAGAGTCAGCGAACCCTCGTTGAAGCTCTTGTGCGGCTTGAGCGCTTCATAGCCCTCGCCGAGCAGCTTCAGGCGGACTTCGCCCGTCACGCCATGCGCACCGGTGACGGCAGCGAGCGTGACGGGCTTGTCCGACATGGGCGTGCTTACTCGCCCTTGTCTTCGGTAGCTTCTTCAGCTGCGGCTTCCTCGGCGGGAGCGCCTTCGGCAGCTGCTTCTTCGGCCGGAGCATTGGCTTCTTCCGCGGCAGCCTTGGCGGCTTCCTCGGCTTCAGCCTGCTTCGCGGCCTTTTCCTCGGCGCGTTCCTTGGCGGCTTCGCCCGGCTCGGCCTTCTTCGGGTTGTTGCGCGGGCTGCGCTCGAGGATGCCGGCGGCATCGAGGAAGCGGTGGACGCGGTCGCTCGGCTTGGCGCCGACGCTCAGCCAGTGGCGTGCGCGGTCTTCGTTCAGCTTGACGCGCTCGCCCGAATCCTTGGGCAGCATCGGGTTGTAGGTGCCGATCTGCTCGAGATACTTGCCGTCGCGTGCGGCACGCGAATCGGCAACCACGATGCGGTAGTAGGGGCGCTTCTTCGCACCACCACGCGAAAGACGGATTGCAACTGCCATTTGATATTACCTTTCGAATGTAAACGTCTGAAATCTATTTCTTGTTGAGCAAGTCCTGCAGGTCGGGCGGGAGCGTGGAAGGATCGACCCCCGGCCCCTTGCCGCCGCCCATTCCGGGCATCCCGCCGCCCGGACCGCCAAGACCCGGCATGGCGGCACCCATGCCCCCCTTGCCGAACAAAGCGCCGAGGCCCTTGAGCCCGCCCATCTTCTTGATCTGCTTCATGGCGCGCGACATCTCCTGGTGCATCTTCAGCACCTTGTTGACGTCCTGCACCTGCGTGCCCGACCCCGCTGCCACGCGCTTCTTGCGCTTGGCGTTGAGCAGCGCGGGGTTCTTGCGCTCCTTGGCGGTCATCGACCCGATGATCGCATCCATGTGCAGCAGCACCCGGTCGTCCATGTTCGACGCGGCCATCGCTGCCTTGGCCTTCTTCATGCCCGGCAGCATCCCCGCCAGCATGCCCAGCCCGCCCATGTTCTGCATCTGTTTCAACTGCATGCGCAGGTCTTCGAGGTCGAACTGGCCCTTGGCCATCTTCTTGGCGAGCGCTTCCGCCTCGTCCTGCTGGATGCCCTGCGCGGCCTTTTCGACCAGGCTGACGACATCGCCCATTCCGAGGATGCGGCCCGCCACGCGCTTGGGGTCGAACGCCTCGATCGCGTCGAGCTTTTCGCCGGTCCCTGCAAACTTGATCGGCTTGCCGGTGACATAGCGCATCGACAGCGCCGCACCGCCGCGCGCGTCGCCATCCATGCGGGTCAGCACCACGCCGGTCAGCGGCACTTCGCCGGTGAAGCTCTGCGCGACATTGACCGCGTCCTGGCCGGTCAGGCTGTCGACCACCAGCAGCACTTCGGTCGGCGTCGAGACGCCGGCGATGGCCTTCATCTCGGCCATCAGCGCTTCATCGACATGCAGGCGGCCCGCGGTATCGAGCAGCAGCACGTCGGCGGCCTGCAGCTTGGCGCTGTCCATCGCCCGGCGGGCGATATCGACCGGCTGCTGGCCCTCGATAATCGGCAGCGTGGCGACATCGACCTGTTCGCCGAGCACCTTGAGCTGTTCCTGCGCCGCCGGACGGTTGACGTCGAGCGACGCCATCATCGCCTTCTTGCCGTGCTTTTCCTTGAGCAGCTTGCCCAGCTTGGCAGTCGTGGTGGTCTTGCCCGAACCCTGCAGGCCGACCATCATGATCACCACCGGGGGCTTGGCCGCGAAATTGAGTTCGCGGTCGGCGGGATCGGCATCCTCGCCGCCGCCGAGCATCGCCACCAGCTCGTCATCGACGATCTTGACGACCTGCTGGCCCGGCGTGACCGAGCGCAGCACGTCCTGGCCGACCGATTTCTCGGTCACCGCATCGATAAAGCGGCGCACCACGGGCAGCGCGACATCGGCTTCGAGCAGCGCCACGCGAATCTCGCGCATGGCTTCGCGCACGTCGCTTTCGGACAGCGCGCCGCGCCCCTTCAGGCGGTCGAAGACGTTACCGAGGCGATCGGACAGATTGTCGAACATGCCTGCTTACTCCTTCCGAACCGCGGGCGGCCCGAATAGACGCGAAAAACGCCGGCGAACGAAAACTCGTTGGCCAGCGTGGGGAATTCCCCGGTGAAACCCAGAACTGTCTGCCCGGGTGTGGTGGAAGCAAGCCGCAACCGTCGCCGCGGCCTGCTACCAACATATCCGGCCCGCATTGGGGAAAATGGTGGAGCCTAGCGGGATCGAACCGCTGACCTCTACAATGCCATTGTAGCGCTCTCCCAGCTGAGCTAAGGCCCCGAGCCATTTTTCATGGCGCCCCCTGGGAGGTGCGCCAGCCTTGCGGAGGCAGCCCTTTATGGGGCCGCCCCGCGCAACGCAAGAGAAAAAATCAGCTTTCGTCGACGTTGTCGTCGTCGCCCTTGGACTTGGTTTCGACGCCGAGGTCGTCGTCGCCGCCGAGGTCGACTTCATTGTCGGGAGAATCGCTGTCCTCGTCGATATCGATGTCGAGATCGTCATCGTCGTCATCGCCGCCCAGATCGCTGTCCGCCTCGGCGTCCTTCTTCTTCTTACTTTCTTCCTCGGCAAGGATCGGCTGCTTCGACTTGAGCACGGGTTCGGGCGACCATTCTTCACCGCATTCGATGCAGGTGACGGGTTCGTCCTTGTTCAGATCGTAGAAGCGGGTGCCGCAGTTCGGGCACGTCCGCTTGGTGCCCCATTCCGGTTTGACCATGTGTAATCCTTGAGTGTGCCGCCCCAGCCGTTACGCCCGGGGCCGTGAATTCGTAATCGTATTGATGGGAACCTGCCATGCAGGAATCAACAGCGCGCGCGCCTTGCCAGAACGCATTGCCACTGTCAAAGCGCGGCGTTCCGCCACCAGCGTCATACGGGACAATCGCTTGACCGCCCATACCTTCTTTCCTTCCGGCCCGCTGACCGGGCGCATCCGCGTCCCCGGCGACAAGTCGATCAGCCACCGCGCGCTCATGTTCGGGGCGCTGGCCGTGGGCCGCAGCCGCATTTCAGGCCTGCTCGAGGGCGAAGACGTGCTGGCCACTGCGGCTGCGCTGCGCGCGATGGGCGCGCGGATCGATCGCGACGGGTCCGACTGGGTGGTCGACGGGGTCGGCGTCGGCGGGCTGCTGCATCCCGGCGAGGCGCTCGACATGGGTAATTCGGGCACCTCGACGCGGCTGCTGATGGGACTCATCGCCAGCCATGGCATCACCGCCGCCTTTACCGGCGATGCCAGCCTGTCGAAGCGCCCGATGGGCCGGGTGATCGATCCGCTGTCGCAAATGGGGGCCAGTTTCACCCCCTCCCCCGGCGGCACGTTGCCGCTGATGATGGAAGGCCTCCAGCCCGCCGTACCGATCGAATACCGCCTCCCGGTCGCCAGCGCGCAGGTCAAGAGCGCGGTGCTTCTGGCAGGCCTCAACACGCCCGGCATCACCAGCGTGATCGAACCGGTCGCCACACGCGATCATACCGAACGTATGTTGCGCGGCTTCGGTGCCGAACTGAGCGTGGAAGAGGATGATGGCGCGCGGATCATCCGCATCCACGGCCCCGCCGATTTGCACCCCTGCGATATCGAAGTGCCGGGCGATCCATCCTCGGCGGCGTTCTTTGCCGTCGCCGCCAGCATCGTGCCCGGCAGCGACCTGGTGATCGAGAACGTCGGCCTCAATCCCACGCGCGATGGCATCTTCCGCGTGCTGCGGCAGATGGGCGCGGATATCGCATTCATCGACGAGCGCGAGGTCGGCGGCGAGCCGGTGGCCGATCTGCGTGTACGCCACGCCGTCCTCGAAGGGATTGCAGTCGACCCGGCGATCGCCCCCAGCATGATCGACGAATTTCCCGTTCTGTTCGTGGCCGCAGCGCTGGCGCGCGGCACCACCATCACCCGCGGATTGGAGGAATTGCGCGTCAAGGAAAGCGACCGCCTCTCCGCCATGGCGGCCGCGCTGCGCCTGGCCGGGGCAAAGGTCGAGGAAAGCGACGACGGGCTGACCATAACGGGCTCGGGCGGCACGCCGCTGCCCGGCGGCGGTCCGGTTACCACGCATCTCGACCACCGCATCGCGATGAGCATGGCGGTCGCAGGGCTCGCCAGCGGCGACGGCGTCGCCATCGACAGCGCCGAACCGATCGCCACCAGCTTCCCCAATTTCATCGATCTGATCGCGCAGGCCGCGGCATGACCGGGCTCGACTGGGCCAGCTGGGTTGGTTTCGTCGGCACCGCCTGCATTATCGGCGCCTATGGCTATCTGACCATCAAGGATGCGCCCAACCCGTTCGTTCTGCATGGCACCAATCTCATGGGGGCAGCGCTGCTTACCGTCTCGCTGCTGGTGCATACCAATTGGCCGAGCCTCGTGCTCGAGGGATTCTGGGCCGCCATCGCGATCTTCGGCATCGCCAAGGCCGTGCGGGGCACGCGCAAGACACAGGAACGCGAAGCATGATCATTGCCGTAGACGGACCGACTGCCAGCGGGAAAGGCACGATTGCCAAGGCCCTGGCGGCTCATTTCGGCCTGCCCCATCTCGATACCGGGCTGCTCTATCGCGCGGTCGGCCGGCAGGTCTTCCTCGATGGCGGCGACCCGGACGACGCCGGCGATGCGCTCGCCGCCACCGGCTTTCCCGATACCTTGCTCGGCGATCCCGAATTGCGCGATGAGCAGACCGGCGGATTGGCAAGCCGCGTGTCGGTTCACCCGGCGGTGCGGCAGGCGCTGTTCGACCGCCAGCGCAGCTTCGCCACGCGCGACACCGGCGCCGTGCTCGACGGGCGCGACATCGGCACGGTGATCGCGCCCGAGGCGCAGGCCAAGCTGTTCGTCACCGCCAGCGTCGAGGCGCGCGCGCAGCGCCGCTTCCTCGAAATGCGCGAACGCGGCGCAGGCGTGAACCTGCTCGAGATCCAGGACGATTTGCGGCGCCGCGACGAACGCGACCGCAACCGCGCCGTCGCCCCCCTGGTGCCGGCCCCCGATGCGATGGTGATCGACACCAGCGACCTCGACAAGGACGAGGCCGTCGCCGCGGCGATCGAGGCAGTCGAGCAGGCTATCGGCTGAGCGGTCCCGGGAAGCGGCGCGCGGGGCGCTTTCCTACATGGCCCGGGCCGGCGCATGGTGCCAGCGATGCCCCTCCCCTTGCTATCGACCCTGCGGAATCCCGCCGTTTGCACGAAGCGGAGCGCCAGCACCGGTTTTTGCTCCGGACCGTATAACATGCGGTCCATGTCTATCGGCAGCGGCCCGCAATTCGCTTGCCTTTCGCGCCCGTTTCGCCTAGGCGCGCGCCCGTTCTCTCAATCCCCGATTGAAAGGACTTCCGCGGTGGCATCCGGCCTCGCGGGAGACAGCGGCCCTCTTGCCCCGTTGGCCTGCGCAATCGTGCGCAGAGACGGGTAAAGACCCCGGTAAAACCGGTGGCCGGTAGCAAACGTAAGTTAGGACTACTCACACATGGCAACTTCAGCCAATCCCACCCGCGACGATTTCGCGGCCATGCTCGACGAGCAGCTCGGTGGCGCCGATGATGGCGGCTTCGAGGGTCGCGTCGTCAAGGGCACCGTCACTGCCATCGAAAACGGCATGGCGCACATCGATGTCGGCCTCAAAAGCGAAGGCCGCGTCGATCTCAAGGAATTCCAGCGCTCCGAAACCGAAACCGCGCCCGGCGTCGGCGATGAAGTCGAAGTCTATGTCGACCGCGTAGAAAACGCCGAAGGCGAAGCGATGCTCAGCCGCGACCGCGCCCGCCGCGAAGCCGCCTGGGACAAGCTCGAAAACGAATTCGGCGAAGGCAAGCGCGTCGAAGGCCGCATCTTCGGCCGCGTCAAGGGCGGCTTCACCGTCGACCTCGACGGTGCCGTGGCCTTCCTGCCCGGCAGCCAGGTCGACATCCGCCCCGTGCGCGACGTCACTCCGCTGATGGACATGGCCCAGCCCTTCCAGATCCTCAAGATGGATCGCCGCCGCGGCAACATCGTCGTGTCGCGCCGCGCCGTGCTTGAAGAAACCCGCGCCGAACAGCGCAGCGAACTGATCGACAAGCTGGCCGAAGGCCAGGTGATCGACGGCGTGGTCAAGAACATCACCGATTACGGCGCCTTCGTCGACCTTGGCGGTATCGACGGCCTGCTGCACGTCACCGACATGAGCTACAAGCGGGTCAACCACCCCAGCGAAATGATCGAAATCGGCGCCACGGTGACCGTCCAGATCATCCGCATCAACGAAGAAACCCAGCGCATCAGCCTCGGCATGAAGCAGCTGGAAAGCGATCCGTGGGATGGCGTTGCCGCGAAGTACCCGGTCGGCATGAAGATGACCGGTACCGTGACCAACATCACCGAATACGGCGCCTTCGTCGAAATCGAGCCGGGCATCGAAGGCCTGGTCCACGTTTCGGAAATGAGCTGGACCAAGAAGAACGTCCACCCGGGCAAGATCGTCTCGACCTCGCAGGAAGTCGAAGTCATGGTCCTCGAAGTCGACAGCGAGAAGCGCCGCATCAGCCTCGGCCTCAAGCAGGCCCAGCGCAATCCGTGGGAAGAGTTCGCGGACAAGCACCCGGTCGGCTCGAAGGTCGAAGGCGAAGTCAAGAACGCCACCGAATTCGGCCTGTTCATCGGTCTCGACGGCGACGTCGACGGCATGGTCCACATGTCGGACATCGCTTGGGGCATCTCGGGTGAAGACGCCCTGGCACTGCACCGCAAGGGCGAGCAGGTCGAAGCCGTCGTGCTCGATGTCGATACCGACAAGGAGCGCATCAGCCTCGGCATGAAGCAGCTCGAAAAGGGTGCACCGACCGAGGCCGGTGCCGCCGGTTCGGTCCGCAAGGGCGAAACCGTCACCGTCTCGATCCTCGAGGTTCGCGATGGCGGCCTCGAAGTGCAGGTTGGCGAAGACGGCGCGACCGGCTTCATCAAGCGCAGCGATCTCGGCCGCGACCGCGACGAGCAGCGCCCCGAGCGCTTCCAGGTCGGCAGCAAGGTCGACGCGATGGTCACCGGCTTCGATCGTTCGAAGAAGCCCAACTTCTCGATCAAGGCGCGTCAGATCGCCGAAGAGAAGGAAGCGGTCCAGCAGTTCGGTTCGTCCGACTCGGGCGCATCGCTCGGCGACATCCTCGGCGAAGCGCTGAAGAAGAAGGACGACTGACAGTAACAGGTTGGCGCCCGCGCGGCGGGCGCCTGCCGCACCGGCATCCCGGACCTGATTCGGGATCACGGGCGACAAGTCCCACGGTGCCGTCAGCGATCCCGGTTTGCGCCGGGATGACGATCACAGGAAGGCCCGCTTGCGTGATCCGCAAGCGGGCCTTTCCTATACGGGGGAACCCGCCTAGGTTCACCGTCATGCTCGAAGTTCACCAATTCCCGTGCCTGTCCGACAATTACGGTTTCCTGCTGCATGACCCCGCCAGCGGCAAAACCGCGGCGATCGATACTCCCGACGGAGCGGAATATCTGAAACAGGCCAGCGCCAAGGGCTGGCAGATCACGCAGATCTGGAATACGCACTGGCATCCCGACCATGCGGGCGGCAATGCGACGATCGTGGATGCGACCGGAGCCACCGTCATCGCCCCGCAGGAAGTCGACAAGTTGAGCCCGATCGACCGCGTGGTCGGCAACGGCGCCAGCGTGACGCTCGGCGATTGGCAGGCACGCGTGATCGATGTCTCGGGCCACACCAACGGCCATATCGCCTATCACATCGCCGAAGCGGACATGGCTTTCGTCGGCGACAGCGTCTTCGCGCTGGGGTGCGGCCGCATGTTCGAAGGCGAAGCCGAGCAGTTCTGGAACAGCCTCGACCGGATCCGCCAGTTGCCCGCCGACACGCTGCTCTATTGCGCGCATGAATATACGCAGGCGAATGCCAAGTTCGCGCTGCATGCCGATCCGGACAATGCCGAACTGGCGCTCTATGCCGCGCGCATCGACGAACAGCGCGCCAAGGGCGAACCCACCGTACCGACCGTGTTGTCGCGCGAGCTGGCCACCAACCCCTTCCTGCGGGCCGATGCGGACGCACTGCGCGATCGCTGGGGCGGGAACAGCCCGGCAGAGACCTTCGCCGCCCTGCGCGCCGCCAAGGACAGTTTCTGACCGCAATGAAAGCCGTCCTCGTCACCGCGCTTTCGCCCGACCTGTCCGGCGTCGAACTGGCCGAGGTGGAACGGCCCCGGGGCGAGGTCGTGGTGCGCATGCGCGCGGCCTCGCTCAACTATCCCGACCTGCTGATGACGCGCGGGGACTATCAGTTCAAACCCGAACCGCCCTTCATCGCGGGATTGGAAATGGCTGGCGAGGTCGTCGAAGCGGCGCCCGGCAGCGGCTTTGCCGTCGGCGACCGGGTGCGCGGCGGGGCCAAGACCGGCGCGTTCGCCGAATATGTCGCGCTCCCCGCGTCCGCGCTGCGCCATATGCCGGAAGGGATGGATTTCCCCGCTGCGGCGGCAATGGGCGCGGCCTATCACACTGCCTATGTCGCGCTGGTGGAAATCGGCGGCTTGCAGGCCGGCCAGACCGTGCTGGTGCATGGGGCAAGCGGGGGGGTGGGTCTTGCCGCCTGCGACCTCGCGCTCGCGCTGGGCGGCAGGGTCATCGCGGCGTCGCACCGCGAGGACAAGCTCGAGATGCTGCGCGCCGTCGCCCGCCCCGACGCTGCCATCCTCAATACCGGGCGGTTCCGCGAAGACATTGCCCGGATGACCGATGGCCGGTTGTGCGATCTCGTGTTCGACCCGGTGGGCGGAGACGTTTTCGATGAAAGCACGCGCTGCGTGACCTTCGGCGGGAAGCTGCTGGTGATCGGCTTCGTCTCCGGGCGGATTCCCGAAATCGCGGTCAATATCCCGCTGATCAAGGGGTTCTCGGTAGTGGGCATCCGCGCCGGCGAATATGCGAGGCGGTTTCCCGAACGCGGCGAGCATGTCGCCCGCGCGATCGACACGCTGGCAAGCGAGGGACGGATTGCGCCGCATGTCGACTGCACGCTGCCGCTAACCTCATGGCGCGAAGCCTTCGAACGGATGGAGCGCGGCGACATCGTCGGCAAGCTGGTCCTCGAACCGTAGCCTCCCGCTGGGACTGGCACCGCCCCAGGCTCCGGCGCCTCCTCCGAGACGCAGCACATAGGAAAAGGGCGGCCCCGCAGGACCGCCCTCTCGAATGTCGCGGTGCCGCGAGCGGGATCAGATCCCGGCGATGACCTTGTCGGCCATCAGCCTGTCCGCTTCGGCATCGTGCTTGTCGGAAATCAGCGACCGGCTTGCCGCCGTCGCCACGCTGACCGCGCGGTTGCGCACGTCGGCCACTGCCTCGCGTTCGGCAGCGGCGATCTTGTCTTCCGCCATCCGCTTGCGGCGCTCGACCATGTCCTTGCTGTCGGCTTCGGCCTTCTCGAGGATCGCGTTGGCTTCATGACGGGCATTGGCCAGCATCGCTTCGGCGTCCTTTTCGGCCCCGGCGATCTTCCGCGCATATTCCTCGCGCAGCGTCTCGGCTTCGGCACGCAGCTGCTTGGCTTCTTCGAGCTGTTCCTTGATCGCAGCAATCTTGCCGTCGATCCCGCCGGCCAGCTTCTTGTGAACCTTCGCGCCGAAAAAGGCGAACAGGAGCAGGACCAGCATCGAGATCGAGACGATCTGGAAGGGCGCAAGCCCCCACAATTCGGGCTCGACGTGGACCGGTGCGCCGCCATTGCCATTCTCGACCAGGGTCTGGGCAGCTTCGGTGGCGAACACTTCGGGCGCTCCGGTTACGGGATTAGCCATGAGTCATCGCCTCCTTGACCGCCTTGGTGGCAACCGGCTTGGTCACCTTTACACCAGCCAGACGGCTGACGATGTCCAGAGCCGCTTCGGCAGCGACTGCCTCGACTTCGGTCAGCGCCGCCGTGCGTGCTTCGGCAATACGGTCTTCGGCTTCGGCCAGCTTCTTGTCGAGACGGGTCTGCGCCGCCTTGAGCTTCTTTTCGGACTTGGCGGCAGCCTCGTCCTTGGCCTTGGCCACGATCGCCTGCGCCGCGGCGCGGTTCTCGTTCTCGCGGACCCGCCAGGCCTCTTCCTGCTCGTCGGCTGCATCGCGGGCGGCCTTGGCCGCGCCGAGGTCGGCGGCGATCTGGCTGTCACGCTGGGCGACGGTTTCCATCACCTTCGGCACCATGCCGCGGCCGATGACGAAGAAAGTGATGCCGAAAAAGACCAGCAGCCAGAAGACCTGGCTGGACCATGTTTCGGCAAGCTGTGCGATCTGGGGCATGTCAGCTCTCGAAAGGCGGGTACGGTAAAATCACGGCACCGGCCGGACGCATATCCGGCCGGTGCAATATCGGTGGTCGTGCTTAGGCGACGAAGATCAGGATCATCGCGACGACGAACGCCAGCAGGCCGAGAAGTTCGGCAGCGGCAAAGCCGATGAACAGGCGGCCCTGCTGACCGTCGGCGGCGCCGGGGTTACGCAGTGCACCTTCGAGATACTTGGCGAAGACATTGCCGACACCCAGCGAGGCGAGACCGGCACCAACAGCGGCGAGACCGGCTCCGAGCAGCTTTGCAGCTTCAGCTTCCATTTCAAACTCCTTTGGAAAAACGCAAAATTAAAACGATTAGTGAAGGTTCTCGGCGTCGTTGATGTACAGCGACGTCAAAAGGGCGAAAACATAAGCCTGAATGCCGGCTACGAGCAGTTCGAGCGCGCAGATGCCGATCATCAGGATAAAGCTGGGCAAACCGACCATCAGGCCGAAGGTGGCGCCGGCATTGGTCCCGTCGATCACGAAGCTCGACAGCACTTCGAGCAGAACGTGTCCGGCCATCATGGCCACGAACAGACGCAGGCCGAGGCTGAACGGGCGCACCATGAAGGAGATGAACTCGATCGGTGCAAGAATGGGGATCATCGGCAGCGGCGTGCCTTCGGGCACGAACAGCGAGAAGAAGTGCAACCCGTGCTTCCAGAAACCCACCAGCAGCACGATCGAGAAGCTGATGATCGCCAGCACGCCGGTGACGGTGAAGTGGCTGGTGAAGGTGAACGGGTGCAGGCCGAACACGCCCAGCGGCATCAGGCCGAGCAGGTTGGCGAAAAGGATGAACATGAACAGGCTGAAGACATAGGGCACATACTTGCGCCCTTCCTTGCCGATATTCGCTTCGAGCATGTCGTCGATGAACCCGGTGAAGGATTCGACGACCATCTGCCAGCGTCCGGGCACGAGTTCGCGCTTCATCCCGCCGAGCACGAAGAGGAACAGGACCACCGTGGTGATCAGCATCCACAGCGCGCTGTTGGTGAAGGCAATGTTGTAGCCTGCGATTTCCCAGCCGCCCGAACCGGCAAGCGGCTCGATCGTGAACTGGTACATCGGGTCGACTTTGGCCTGTTCGGCTGCCACGTCTCTTACGTCCCTAAATCCTGTAACGAACACCCCGTAACCCCCTCGGTTCGGGGATTATTCACCGGGGCGCCGGTTTGCCGCGCGGATAACGTTCCTGAAGGCCACCACTATTCCGAGGAACAGCCCGACCAACAGACCCCACGGGTTGGTATCGGTAAAGAAGCCGATGGCATAACCGATCACCGCACCGCCAAGGAGCCCGCCAAGAAGATCCGCCAGGACCCGGTTTCCGCTGCGATAATTCGCATCGGCACCCGAAGCCTGAGGACGGTTGCGTTCCTCTTCGCGCTGCTGCGCGGCTGCAAGCCGCGCCTCCAGCGCGTCGATCCGCGCATCCTCCTTAACAGGTTCCCGTGCGGGTTCGTCGTTGCTCATGCCTTGCTCCTTTAAGGGGGTTGCGCGGCACGGGCACGGACTTGCCCGCCGAGGGCGTCGCCCCCTTAGAAGGGGGGTGTTGGCGAGTCAACACGGACCGGCGCGTGCTGTGCATCCAAGGTCGGGAAAATCGAAACAGGCCGGGCAGCATGGCCCGCCGGCGTTCACAAATCCGCCCAACCGGCGGTCGGGCCTAAGGGTCAGGGACAGCGCGGGTCGCGCAGGGGAGCGGCCGAAGTGCGCGTCTGCCAGTTGCCGTCGGGCGCCTGGTATTTCTCGCCAACTGCTGTTGCGAGGATGGCCTGGCACCCGGCAGTCAGCGCATATTCCTCGATCGTGGCATTGGTTGCCTTGGCGCGTTCGGAATAGACCGCACGGCGCTTGATGTTGATGTCGTTGACGATGCGGCGCAGCGCCGGGGTCTCCGCCACGACGATCCCGAGATATCCGTCCATCCGCTCGCCCACCTGCCCGGCGGCACGCGCCGAGGCATAGGCGGGATCGCGCTGGGCGAATGCCGGGGACGCGATGCCGCCCAGCGCAGTCGCCAGGGCCGCCGCAGCGAGAACCGATTTCGTTAGCTTGTTCATAACCTCACCCATCAGAAGATATCCGCATTGTCTTCGATCGTATTGCCCGCGTCTTCGGCGAGGCGGTAGATCACTTCCTGGCGGATGTTGACGTTCAGCTCGATCACGATCGGCTCCTCGGGTGCATTGACGGTAATGCAACCACCGAGCGCGACTGTGGCGAGCATGGCGGCAGCCACCCTCCCGGTCAATTTGGGGTCGTTCATAGCCCTCACTCGCTTTCCTGCTCCTGAATGGGTTCTTCATCCGGCACGATGTCGTCCGGGTCGATATCGGGTTCGGCTTCCTCGCCGGTAATCGAGCGCCGCAGCAGGCGCGTGCCGTCGTCGGACAGCAGGCCCAGTTCGCGCGGGTCGCGCACCGATGCGGGATCGTAGAGCGACTTGAGGTTGGTCAGCAGCTGGTAGAACTGCGCCCGCACATTGATGCGGAACTGCAGGGGCAGTGCCGCCAGGCGCCGCGTGACGAAATTGGACCGGGCCGCGTCGCCCTGGCGCACGCCGTCGAAACGCACACGGGTCACGATTTCGCCCGTCAGGGGGCCTTCCATCACGATCCGCATCTGCGAATAATCGAGGCTTTTCAGGGCATCAAAGGCAAAATTGGCAATCGGTGAGAGGTCTTCATAGGTCAGGTCGCCGACATAGGAGACGGTGCCACCCGGGGGCCGCGAAATCAGCACGCCGGTGTCGATCCGCCCGTCGCCGCGTTCATCGAACACGATCGGCACCGTTCCGTCGAATAGCCCCGTTGCCGAGATGTTTTCGAGTTCCATCGCGGTCACGAAGGTGCCTGCTTCGAGCCCGACGATTTCGAAGATGTAGCGCCGCTCCTCGCTGATCCCCAGCGTCAGATCAACATCGCGGAGCAGCAATTCGCCGCCCATGAAGGGCCACGATCCGCCCGATACCGCCAGCACTTCGCCATTGCGCAACTCGAAGCCGACCTCGCCATCGAAGACTTCGATCCCCGGATTGACCGAGGCAACGCGGATCGTCTGGTCGGGTGCGGTCGTCAGGTTGAGCAGGTCGGTGAACTCGACCGTCCCCGCCGCGCCCTTCACCGGTCCGAACGCAGCCGCGAAATCGAGATCGTCGCTGGAGAAACGCCCGGTACTGGTCACGGTCCCGTTTGCGGCCCAGTCGATACGTCCGGTGCCCGTGACCACTCCCCGGGTATTGGCGATCACCCCCTTGGCCAGCTGCGATATCTGTTCGGGCTGCAAGTCTTCATCGAACCGGACACCGGGCACGTCGAGGTCCGCCCAGCCCGCACCGGTTCCAAGATCATGGCGCAGATCGACCGCGGTCACCACGCGTTCGCTTGCCGGATTCCTCAGCAGTGCTTGCGCGTCGATGACATTCTCGGCCAGTGTCAGCGTGGCATTGCGCGCCATAAGCGGTTCGAACCGGGGCGATTCGTCGCGATCGACCAGCGTGAACGCGCCTTCCTCGATCGCCAGGCTTCCATCGGCGAAGCGCCACTGCCCGCTCGCTTGCATCAGATCGAGCGGGACGGCCGCAATCGCGATATCCGCATCGCTGAAAGTTCCGGCGATGTCCTGCCCGATCCGCGCGTCCAAGTCGGAAATGCGGAACCGGCTGGCGGTCTCGACCGGGCCCAGCGATACATCGATTTCGCGGGCGGTCATCACGCCGGGATAGCCGAACCCGATCTGACCGGTGGCAATCCGTATCGGGGTTTCCCCCAGCGATCCTTCGAGATCGAGCCCGCTGGTGCCGGCGGCTATGCGCAGGCCGCCCGGCCCGCTTGAGAGAATGGGGCGTCCCCGTGCCGGGCACAGTGTGACCCCGCGCTTTTCGAATGTGAGGTCGGCGAGCTGAAGCCGGTCGAACGCAACGTCCATGCAGGAACGCCACAGCGCCAGTTGCCCGCCCGCGTAGCGGCCTTCGAGCGGCAGCAGGAGGTTCGTCGCCGAGCCGCCCGGCAGCGGTCCGCTTGCGAGCACCCGGCCAGAGAATCCGAGGGCGCCGCCCGGCCCCTGCGCAATGACGACCTGGGGGACGGCGAGAGCGCTGTCGCCCGCGGCATATCGCTCCATCGCCAGACGGAATATCGAGCCACCCGATTCGCTGCGCTCCATCCGACCGCTGATCCGCGGCATGTTCGCGCCGCCGGTTGCGATGTTCCCCGCAACGTAAGGGGCTTCGCCATCCGGTGCAGCAATCTCGACGCGTGAAAGCGATACGAGCCGCGCCCCGCTACCACCGCGCAATTCGGCGCGCGGCGCCAGCAGCGAATAGCCAGCTGGATCGATCCGCAGGCGTATATCGGCATCGAGCGCGCTGCCGCGGGCTTCGCGCTGAAGCGCTGCCGCCAGCTTGCCGGTCAGCGGCGCAACCAGCGTGCCCTCCCCGGTCTGCGCCAGCGACTGGATCGCTGCAATCGTGGAGCGGCCCAGCCTTAGCCCGTTGCCTTCCAGATTGCTGTCGAGCTGGACGTGGTCGAAGCCGTCGGTCGCCCGCATTTGCCCCTCGGCGGTGAGCACTGCGGCAAGCGCCTGCGGTGTATCGACCCCGCGCGCGGCGAGCGTGAACCTGGCGGTCGTCAGCCGGTCGCGGATCTGGGCGCGGACCGTGCCCAGCAAGGCTGCGGCGGACTGGTCGCCGAACCGGGTTTCTCCCCCCTCGAGCCTTGCTTCGATCGCGGGATTGGCCAGCGCCGTATCGGCAACGACGCTCAGCTCCATCGCGTAGTCGTCGAGCGCAAGGCCGCTTTCCTCGCAGGTGAGCGCCGCAAAGCGGACGGGTCCTGCGAACTGCGGCTCGCCCGATACCGAGGTGAGCTTGCCGAAGGCGGTGGCATTCTCGATACCGCAGCTCGCAGTCGCGAGCTCGGGGGCGCTCGCCGCGATAGATCCCTGCCAGCCATGGCTGAGAAGTCCGGAACCCGCCAGCTTGATGCCGACCGGCCCGTAGTCGGTCGCCAGCAGCGCACGGCCGTCGCGGACTTCGAAATTCAGATTGGGCAGGCTCGCCGGACTGTCGTCCCCGCCGAACATCAGCGGATCGAGCCGCCCGAGGCTCAGTTCGCCATCGCGGTAGCTGGCATAGAGGCGCGGCTTGACCAGCACCACGCCGCCGATTTCCGGAATGCCGAACCGGTGGCGCAGGGTGACCACCAGCCGCTCGGCGGTGAAGTCGGGATTGTCAGGATCTCCGAGCACGACGTCGGACAGTATCTGCGTGGTCCCGCCGATCCGCTCGATCGTGTAGCTGCCCGGGATATCATAGGCCTCGAGCTGGTCGCGAATGATGTCGTCGACGATCCGTTCGCGCGACAGCCATAGGCCGAGGCCAGCCAGTAGCAGCGCTCCCAGCACGACCAGCAGCGCCGCCCAGCGCTTGCGGCGCCAGCGGAATCGCCTGACGGAATCGTCGGCCGTCATGTCATTGTCGCTCGCGGCCCGCTCCATCGATCCCACACTTGCGCGATATGCCTGCTAAAGGCAATGCAAGTGCCTCAAACGCGGGATGTGGGGGATCGGTTGCCGGGAGATCCAAAAAATTCGGCGGGCCATGCCGGTACCGGCCATCGACAACGCTTGCGCCAACGGTTGCTCGACGGCGGTGCTGAAGCGCTGGCCGATTACGAACTGCTCGAATTCCTGCTGTTCGCTGCCATCCGCCAGGGCGATACGAAACCGCTCGCCAAGGCATTGATCGCACACTTCGGGTCTTTCGCCGCGGTGCTCACGGCCGATCCGCAGGCGCTGCGCCAGGTCAAGGGCATGGGCGATGCCAGCGTTGCGGCATTGCACGCCAATGCGCTGGCGGCGCGGCGCATGGCGCGCGGTGCGGTCCAGAACCGCCCGGTGCTGGGTAGCTGGCAAGCGCTGCTCGACTATCTCAACATCGACATGGCGCATCTGACGCATGAACGGGTGCGCGGGCTCTATCTCGACACCCGGAACCGGCTGATCCTGGACCACCTCCTCAGCGAAGGGTCGATCGACGAAGCCGCCATCCATCCCCGCGAGGTCATCCGCAAGGCCTTCGATGTGGGCGCGACGGCGCTGATCCTCGTCCACAACCACCCCAGCGGGAATCCCGAACCCAGCCGCGCCGATATCACCATTACCGCGCGGATCGCGGAAGCAGGCCGCCTGCTGGGGGTCACCGTCCACGACCACGTCATCATCGGGCGCGAAGGCAACGTCTCGCTGCGCGCCAAGGGCCTCCTCTGATCTGTTCGGGACGGCCCCCCCCGGGGGCAAACCTTGCCAATTCTGCCGGCTCGGCCTAGCCGCCGCGCAGCCGCGAATCCCGCCTGACCCGCAATCGGAGCTCTTATATGGTCCCCCGCTACGCCCGTCCCGATATGACTGCCCTGTGGGAGCCCGAAGCGAAGTATCGCATCTGGTTCGAGATCGAGGCGCATGCGACCGAAAAGCTGGGCGAACTGGGCGTGGTCCCGCCGAGCGCGGCCAAGGCGCTGTGGGACTGGTGGGCAACCGATCCCAAGATCGACGTCGAGGCGATCGATGCGATTGAGGCGGTCACCAAGCACGATGTCATCGCCTTCCTTACCTGGGTGGCCGAGAATGTCGGCGACGAAGCGCGCTTCATGCACCAGGGCATGACCAGCAGCGACGTGCTCGACACGACGCTGGCGGTCCAGCTGGCACGCTCTGCCGATATCCTGCTGGCTGATCTCGACGGCCTGCTCGAGGCGATCAAGCGCCGCGCCGAGGAACACAAATACACGCCCACCATCGGGCGCAGCCATGGCATCCATGCCGAACCGGTGACCTTCGGGCTCAAGCTGGCGCAGGCCTATGCCGAGTTCGACCGCTGCAAGACCCGCCTGGTCGCGGCGCGCGCGGAAATTGCGACCTGCGCCATATCGGGCGCTGTAGGCACTTTCGCCAACATCGACCCGCAGGTGGAAGAGCATGTCGCCGACAAGCTCGGCCTGACCGTGGAGCCCGTCTCGACGCAAGTCATCCCGCGTGATCGCCACGCCATGTTCTTCTCGACGCTCGCGGTTATCGCCGGTTCGATCGAGCGCTTGGCGGTCGAAGTCCGCCATCTCCAACGCACCGAAGTGCTCGAGGCGGAAGAGTATTTCTCGCCCGGCCAGAAGGGGTCGAGCGCGATGCCGCACAAGCGCAACCCGATCCTGACCGAGAACCTTACCGGCCAGGCGCGCATGATCCGCGCCTATGCCCTGCCCGCGCTGGAAAACGTCGCGCTGTGGCACGAACGCGATATCTCGCATTCCTCGGTCGAGCGGTTCATCGGTCCCGATGCCTGCATCACGCTCGATTTCGCGCTAGCGCGGCTGACCGGCGTGGTCGACAAGCTGCTGGTCTATCCCGAGCGCATGCAGGCAAACATGGACCGCATGGGCGGCCTGATCCATTCGCAGCGCGTGCTGCTGGCGCTGACGCAGAACGGGGTCAGCCGCGAGGATGCCTACCGTCTCGTCCAGCGCAATGCGATGAAGGTGTGGGAATCGGATGGCCAGCTGACGCTGCTCGATCTGCTCAAGCGCGACGAGGAGGTTACCGCCGCGCTGGGTGTGGAGCAGCTCGAAGAGAAGTTCGATCTCGAATACCACTTCAAGCACGTCGACACGATCTTCGCGCGGGTCTTCGGCTAGACGCGGGACGGGTCCCGGCCTAGCATCCCACGCCAAGACGAAAGAGGGCTACATTCCATGCAAATCGTGCGCACCATCGGCTGGGTCCTGCTGCTGTTTTCGCTGCTCGCATTCAGCTTTTTCAACTGGAAGCCGGTTGAGGTTCAGATCTGGTCGAACCTCGTGCTCGAAACCAAGCTGCCCGCGCTGGTAGTTGTCTCGTTCCTGCTGGGGCTGATCCCGATGTGGCTCGTGCACCGGGCGAGCAAGTGGCGCGCGACGCGGCGCATCAATGCGCTGGAGGCGGCGACCAGCCGGTTCGGCGCGGCCACGCCCGCTCCCGATGCTTCGGCAACCGTCCAGCCCGCGCTTGCCCCTACGCCCGAGCCTCCGGTACACAACCCGCCGCCCGAACCGGCCAATCCCGTCGACCCCGTCGACACAGATCCTGCGAAGCCCGCATGACCAATCCGATCTATCTCGCGCTCGATCTCCCGCATCTGCAGGACGGCCTCGACCTGATCCGGAAGGTCAAGGGCCATGTCGGCGGGGTGAAGCTGGGCCTCGAATTCTTCTGCGCGCATGGCGCGCACGGGGTTCATCTGGTCGGCCAGCTCGGATTGCCGATCTTCCTCGACCTGAAGTTCCACGACATCCCCAATACCGTCGCGGGCGCGATGCAGGCGATCCATGTGCTGGAACCGCGCATCGTCACCGTGCATGCCGGCGGCGGGCGCGCCATGCTCGAGGATGCCAAGGCCGCAGCGGGCGAACACACCAAGGTCGTTGCTGTCACCATGTTGACCAGCATGGACGATCGCGATCTGGCGAGCACGGGGATCGAAGGCAGCGCGCACGATCAGGTGCTGCGCCTTGCCGATCTTGCGCACCGCGCCGGTCTCGACGGGATCGTCTGTTCGGGCCAGGAAGTGAAATCGGTCCACGACCAGTGGAAGGACGGGTTTTTCGTCGTCCCGGGATTGCGCCCCGCGGGCAGCGGCACCGGCGACCAAAAGCGCGTCGTCACCCCGCGCAAGGCGCGCGATGATGGCGCCAGCGTGCTGGTCATCGGACGCCCGATCACCCGGGCCGACGATCCGGCTCAGGCCGCCCGCGCCATCGAAGCCACGCTGTAGGTTTCGCCATGGCGGTCCAGATCAAGATCTGCGGGCTTTCGACGCCCGAAACGGTAGATGCAGCGCTTGCCGCGGGCGCGACGCATATCGGGCTGGTTCATTACCAACCCTCGCCCCGCCATGTCGCGCTCGATCTGGCCCGCGAACTGCGCGAGCAGGCCCGGGGCAAGGCCAAGGCGGTGCTGCTGCTGGTCAATGCCGATCCCGAAACCACCGGACGCGCCCTCAACGCGATCCAGCCCGACGTGGTCCAGTTCCACGGCAATGAGACACCGCAATGGATTGGCGGTATCCGTCGCAGCCTGCCCTATGAGGTGTGGAAAGCGGTCGGGCTGAAGGACGCTGGCACGCTGACCCGGAGCGAGAAATACATCGGCAAGGTCGACCGCCTGCTGTTCGACGCACCGGCCAAAGCACTGCCCGGCGGCAATGGCACGGCTTTCGACTGGTCCTTGCTTTCCGGGCACCGCCACAAGATCGACTGGGCGCTGGCAGGTGGCCTCTCGGCGGGCAATGTCGCCGAAGCGATCCGCGCGACCGGTGCGCCGCTGGTCGATACGTCGAGCGGTGTTGAAAGCGCACCGGGAGTGAAGGATCCGCAGCGTATCGCCGATTTCTGCCGGGCCGCGCTCGCCGCCTGATCTGCGGCCCGTGGCTGCCAAACCGCAGTCCTGATGCCTCGTGAAAAAGCAAAGCTGTCTCGACTTCGCCTGCTGCGGACGGCATGGGGAGCGCGATGACCGAAACCAATCCCAATTCCTATCGCAACCAGCCCGACGAGCGCGGCCATTTCGGCGACTTCGGCGGACGCTATGTCGCCGAAACGCTGATGCCGCTGGTGCTCGATCTCGAGCGTGAATACCGCAAGGCGCAGGCCGATCCGGAATTCCAGCGCGAATTCGACGATTTGCTCGAACATTACGTCGGCCGCCCCTCGCCGCTCTATTTTGCCGAACGGCTGACCGAGGCGCTGCGCGCCGGTTCGCCCGAGGGCCACGGCGCGCAGGTCTGGTTCAAGCGCGACGAACTCAATCACACCGGCGCGCACAAGATCAACAATTGCATCGGGCAAATCCTGCTCGCCATCCGGATGGGCAAGACTCGCATCATCGCGGAAACCGGCGCGGGGCAGCACGGCGTCGCCACCGCAACGGTCTGCGCACGCTTCGGCCTGCCCTGCGTGATCTACATGGGTGCCGAAGACGTGCGGCGCCAATCGCCCAACGTCTTCCGCATGAAGCTGCTCGGTGCGGAAATCGTGCCCGTCACCAGCGGGCGCGGGACGCTGAAGGACGCAATGAACGAAGGGCTGCGCGACTGGGTCGCGAACGTCCATGACACCTTCTACATCATCGGCACGGCCGCCGGACCGCATCCCTATCCCGAGATGGTGCGCGACTTCCAGAGCATCATCGGCAAGGAGGCGCGGGCGCAGATGCTCGAGAGGATCGGACGATTGCCCGACCTGGCCGTGGCCTGCATCGGTGGCGGTTCGAACGCGCTGGGCCTGTTCCACCCCTTCCTCGACGACGCCGAGGTCAAGCTGCTGGGCGTCGAGGCGGCGGGTCACGGGCTCGATGGCAACGAACACGCGGCAAGCCTGCTCGGCGGTTTCCCCGGCGTACTTCACGGCAACAAGACCTATCTGCTGCAGGACGAGGACGGCCAGATTACCGAAGGTCACTCGATCAGCGCCGGGCTCGACTATCCCGGCATCGGTCCCGAGCATGCGTGGCTCAAGGATTCAGGCCGCGTCGAATACACTGCGGTGACCGATGACGAAGCGCTGGAGGCGTTCCAGCTGCTCTGCCGCACCGAGGGAATCATTCCCGCGCTGGAGCCGAGCCACGCCATATCGGCAGTGGCGAAGCGTGCGAAGGAAATGCCGCGGGACAGCATCATCCTGGCCAATCTGTGCGGGCGCGGCGACAAGGATATCTTCACCGTGGCCGAGAAGCTGGGAGTGGACATTTGACCCGCCTCGCCTCCGCCTTCGCCAAGCCCCACCCCGCGCTCGTCTGCTTCCTGACTGCCGGCGACGGGGACACCGCTGCCAATCTCGATGCACTGGTCGAAGGCGGCGCCGATGTGATCGAACTGGGCATGCCCTTCACCGATCCGATGGCGGATGGCCCCGCGATCCAGGCGGCCAATATCCGGTCGCTGGGCGTCGGAACGACGACGGCCGACGTGCTCGCCATCGCTACCGCATTTCGCCAGCGTCATCCCGATGTTCCGCTGGTGCTGATGGGCTATGCCAACCCGATGATTCGCCGCGGGCCCGACTGGTTCGCGGCCGCGGCCAAGGAAGCGGGCATCGACGGAGTGATCTGCGTCGACATCCCGCCGGAGGAAGATGACGCGCTTGGTCCGGCGCTGCGTGCTGCGGAAATCGCCCCCATCCGCCTGGCCACGCCGACCACCGACGACAAGCGCCTTCCCGCTGTGATCCAAGGCAGCGAGGGCTTCCTTTATTACGTCGCAGTCGCGGGCATCACGGGAATGCAGCAGGCGGCGATCGAATCGATCGAGGCCAATGTCTCGCGCATAAAGCGATCGACCGACATTCCGGTCGCGGTCGGCTTCGGTGTGCGCACACCCGAGCAGGCGAGCGAGATCGCACGCGTGGCCGATGGAGTCGTGGTGGGTTCGGCGCTGGTCGAACTGGTCGCCGAACATGGCACCGACGCGCCTACCAAGCTGCGCGAGCTGACCGCGTCGCTAGCAGAAGCCGTTCACGCCGCCCGCTAGCCGTCGCCCCTGCGCAGGCAGGGGCCCAAACAAGGCAGCGGTGCGCCCGACGATCGCTCATCTGGATCCCCGCCTGCGCAGGGATGACTGCCTACCGCCCGCTCGCTGACTATTTGAGCTTTGTGACAACCTGACTATAGGCTCAGCGCATGAACTGGTTCACCCGCGTCCGCAATTCGATCACCTCGCTGTCCAAGCGCAGCACGGAAAAAGATCTGTGGGTCAAGTGCCCCAGCTGCCAGCAGATGGTCTTCGCGCAGGAATACGAGGACAATTCCTATGTCTGCCCGCGCTGCGGCCACCATGGCCGGATCGGTGCCGACGAACGGCTGCGGCAGCTGCTCGACGAAGGGTTCGAGGTCCTTCCCATCCCCGATGTGAAGGAAGACCCTCTCAAGTTCCGCGACACGGCGAAATACACCGACCGGCTGAAGAAGGCGCGCGCCAAGAGCCCGCACAAGGACGCCTTCCTTGTCGGTTCGGGTGCAATCGAGGGCAAGCCCGCGGTCGTCGGCGTGCAGGATTTCGGCTTCATGGGCGGATCGATGGGCATGGCAGTGGGCACCGCCTTTTGCCAGGGCGCCGAACGCGCGCTGTCGCGGCACTGCCCCTATATCGTCGTTACCGCAGCGGGCGGCGCACGCATGCAGGAAGGCATCCTCAGCCTCATGCAAATGCCCAAGGCAACGGTGATGACGCGGCGCCTGAAGGAAGCCAAGCTGCCCTATATCGTCCTGCTAACCGACCCGACCACGGGCGGTGTCACTGCCAGCTATGCGATGCTGGGCGACGTGCATATCGCCGAACCCGGCGCGCTGATCGGCTTTGCCGGCCAGCGCGTGATCCAGGACACGATCCGCGAACAATTGCCCGATGGGTTTCAGCGCGCCGAGTACCTGCACAAGCACGGCATGGTCGACATGGTGGTGCATCGTCACGAGCTGAAAGACACTTTGGCGACACTGCTCGATTACCTGGCCCCCGCCAAGGCCGCCTGACCTGCGCCATGCGGGACTTCGCCCGCTCCGATCATCCCCGAGTCCAGGCACAGCTCGACCGGCTGGGGCGCCTTTCCGTTCCCGATGGTAGGCTGGGTCTCGAAACCATACACGTCCTGCTCGACCGGCTGGGCAACCCGCACCGTGCTCTGCCACCGGTGTTCCATGTCGCAGGCACCAACGGCAAGGGATCGACCTGTGCCTTCCTGCGCGCAATGCTCGAGGCGCAAGGCTATTCGGTGCATGTCACCACCAGCCCGCATTTGGTGCGTTACAACGAGCGTATCCGCCTGGCGGGCAAGCTAATCGGCGATGAACGGCTTGCCTCGCTCCTGTCCGAAGTGCTCGACGCGGGCGAAGATCTCGGGCCCAGCTTTTTCGAAGTCACCATAGCCGCCGCGTTTTTGGATTTCGCCCGCATCCCGGCCGATGCCTGCGTTGTCGAAGTCGGACTGGGCGGACGCTACGATGCAACCAATGTTCTGGAGCCAGCCGTCCTTGCCGCATGCGGGATCGCGGCGCTGGGGATCGACCATGAACGCTTCCTGCTGGCACCGGAAGACGGTGTACCCAGCGATCCGGTGGCGCGAATCGCCTTTGAAAAGGCCGGAATCGCCAAAGCGGGCGTGCCGCTCGCATGCCTGTCCTATCCGCAGGCAGCGCAGCAGGAGATCGAGGCCGCAGCCGCGCGCGCCGGGGCACCGCTATCGGCACGCGGCGCGGAATGGGCGGCGGAAACAGGACGTCACCTTTTCTACCGCGATGCAGAGGGCGAACTCGCGCTCCCGCTACCGTCCCTGCCCGGAGCGCATCAGGCGGTGAACGCCTCGCTCGCCATCGCCATGCTTCGCGCGCAGGATGTGCTGCCGGTCACGCCCCATGCGCTCGCGCAGGGAATCGAGCAGGCGGCATGGCCCGCCCGGCTACAGCGCCTTGCCCCCGGTCCCTTGGCAGGCCACCGCGAAATATGGCTCGATGGCGGACACAATGCCGATGCCGGGCGCATGCTGGGTACGCATTTTGCCGGGCAGCAGCTGCACCTCGTGCTCGGCATGCTCGATGCGAAGGATCCGGCTGCGCTGGTCGATCCCCTCGCCCCCATGATCACCAGCCTTGCCGTGGTCCCGGTGCCGGGCCACGATTGGCATCCGGCAGAAGCGATCGCCCCGTCAGCACGCTTCTTTCCCGATATCGTGAACGCGCTCGCGGCTATTCCCGAAGATGGGTTGCCCGTCCTGATCGCGGGGTCGCTCTACCTTGCTGGCGATGTGCTGCGGCGCAACGGCGAAGCGCCGGAATAGCTCCGGCGCTATTCCGCCGGAGCGACCGCCTGCCCCGCTTCGGGCGCGACCACGCCCGAATTGGCACGCGAGCGGCTTTCGCGATACCATTCGATGCAAACCAGCACCGCCGCCCCCAGTCCGATCCATGTAGTCAGGATGAAGACGTCGTAATAGCCTTGGTTTTCAATCATTTCGCCAAGGGCGCCGCGCCCCAGCGTGCCCACCAGCAGCGTCAGCGACGACAGCAGCGCATACTGCACCGCGCTGAACTTCTTCGAGACGATCGAGGAGAGCCATGCGATATAGGCGGCCCCGGCTATGCCGATCGCGAGGTTCTCGAACGCGATGGTGATGGTAAGCTTGGCAAGGTCCGCATCGCCGATGCCCGGTACCTGTTCGATCAGGTAGGTGAAACCGATCGCCCCGCTGAAGGCCTCCATATAATATCCGCCCACGGCCATATCCGCGTAAAGCAGGTTGGTCAGCGCGGCGAGTATCCCGCCGATCAGCAGCGTCGCCATCCGGCCGATGGTGGTCAGCAACAGGCCGCCGAGCGCGAGCCCTGCGATGATCGCCCCCACGCCGAAGAACTTCGACGCGAAAGCGACGTCGTCATTCGTGTAGTCGAGCTCCCCGAGATAGAAGGGATAGGCGAAAGTACCCCAGATCGCGTCGCAGATACGATAGGTCAGCACCACCGCCAGGATCAGCACCAGCGACCATCCCATCCGTCCCACGAATTCGACCAGCGGCAGCACCAGCGCGCGGTACAGGTGATCGAGGATGTAATTGCCGCCGCTGGCGGGTTCCTCGTCGGCTGTCAGCAGGTGTTCGCCGCGGCGCTTCTTCGAGGCGAGCCAGCCGGCGATCAGCGCGGGCAGGATGATGGTTGCCACGATGATCCACGGGCCGACATTGACCGTGAATTCGGTCGGGTTGGGCCGATCTTCGGGGGCGTAGGTCATCGACATGATCATGAACGTCAGGACGATGCCGATCGCACCCGCCCACAGCAGCGCGACCAGCGCCAGCGCGCGATTGCGGATCGCGGGTTCGAGTTCCCCCGCATGACGCAGCGCGCGCACCTGCCGTTCGCTTTCGGTCGCCACGTCCGCGGCGTTCTCGCTCGCATTGGGCGCCCACAGGCCGATGAAGCCCACGCCCAGCAGGATCGCCCCCATCAGCGCGTAGGTTTCGGGCCAGCCGATCCGCGCGGCAATGATCAGGCCGAGCGCCCCGCCCACCAGCGACGACAGCCGGTAGCCCATTTGGTAAACGGTGGAGAGAATGTCGATCGTCGCGCGCTCGTCGGCTACGTCGATCCGCCACGCATTGATCGCGATATCCTGTGTTGCACTGGCGAAGGCCCCAATTCCCGCCAGCAGGCTGAACCAGCCGAGCTGGGTACGCGGTTCCAGCACGCTCATCGTAATCAGGATCGCGCCCAGCACCAGCTGCATCGGCACGATCCACTGCTTGCGCCGTCCCAGCCGGCGCAGCACCGGTATGTTCACCTTGTCGATCAGCGGCGACCAGAGGAACTGGAAAGCATAGGCCAAACCGATGAGGGAGAAGATGCCCATCGTCTCGAGATCGACCTCGGCTTCGGTCAGCCAAGCGAACAGGGTGCCGAGGAACAGCGCGAAGGGCAGACCGCTGGCAAAACCGAACAGCAACATGAAGCCGGTCTTGCGATTGCCCAGCGCCATGCCGAGCGCGCGCCAGGCGGAAATCTTCTTCTTGTCTTCTGCGACCGCAGCCATTCGCTGGCATCCTTCCAATTCGGCGTGATTTTTGCGACACTAGCGGCGAGAGAGAGGGAGGAACAGGCGTCATGAGCGATGTCGACACCAAACAACCCGCGCATCGCCCGACCCGTGGCATGCTGGCCCTGGCCAGGGATATCGCCGAAGGTCGGCAGCGCGATGCCGGTAGTGCGACCACGGTGCCCGCAAGCGTCTATACCGATCCGGATTACTGGCAGCGAGAAAAAGCGGCGATCTACGACCGGCTGCCGCAGATCGTCTGCCCGTCGGCGCTCTTGCCCGATCCCGGCATGGCGCTGCCGCATGACGCCACCGGGCGCCCCTTGCTGGTGACCCGCGATGCATCGGGCATGGCGCATGTCTTCCTGAACGTCTGCCGGCACCGCGGCACGCGGCTGGTCGAAGGCAATGAGGTTCAGTGCACGAAAAGGCTGGTGTGCCCCTATCACGCATGGACCTATGCGGTGGACGGTCGTTTGCTGGCCCTGCCGCGGCCCGATACCTTCCCCGGGCTCAATAAGGGCGATTACGGCCTCGTGGAACTGCCCAGCCGCGAAACCGGCGGGCTGATCTGGTTCTCCCCTTGCCCAGACAGCGCGGATTTCGGTTTCGCGGACAAGATCGGCGAGGATTTCGACGCGCTCGGCATGGGCGAACACGTGCTGTTCCGCCGCAAGACGCACGAAGTGGCGGGGAACTGGAAACTTATCATGGATGCTTTCCTCGAAAGCTACCATGTCACCCGGCTGCATGCGCAGACGATCGGGCCGTTCTTCAAGGACGGCGCAACCAGCGGCGACATGATCGGACCGCATGCCCGCAGCGCGGTGGGCCGGCTCGAGGAAATGGACGGGGTCGATCTGGAGGACATGGCCGCACTGCGCCGCGTGGTGACCTTTGCCTATCAGCTGCTGCCCGGCGCGTTGGTCATCCCCAGCCCGGACTACATCAATGTCATGGTGATGATGCCGCAGGCGCATGATCGCACGCTGGTGGAGGATTTCATGCTCATTCCCGAACATCCCAGGACCGACAAGGCGCGCAACCACTGGGAACGCAGCTGGGCCCTGCTCGACGGCGGGGTCTTCGCGGGCGAGGATTTCCGCGCCGCCGAACTCGGGCAACAGGGGCTGGCCACCGGCGCGGTGCCGCAGCTTACCCTCGGCACGCTCGAAGGGGGGATCCGCCGCTATCACGAGACCGTGGAAGAGGCGCTGCGCGCAGTGAATTGAACCCGGCGCGCGCATCTGGCGCGGTAGCCCGGGCACCTCGCTGGCAGGTCGGCGGCGATCACCGCTTCCGCATGACGGGGGTTGTGTGTATTGGCGCGCGCATGGCCGATAACCGTTTACCAGAAGAAGGCGATCGGATCGCCAAGCTGCTCGCCCGTGCCGGCGTCGCCAGCCGCCGCGAAATCGAGCGCATGATCGCCGACGGGCGGATCGCGATCGATGGCAAGGTCCTCGACACGCCCGCAGTCAAGCTGGCGAATCTCAATGGCGTGACGGTCGATGGCAAGGCTGTCGGCCGGGCGGAGGCGGCGCGGCTGTTCGCGTTCCACAAGCCTTCGGGGCTGATCACCGCCGAACGCGATCCCCGCGGACGGCCCACCATTTACACCGCGCTGCGCAACGCCTTGCCGAAGGATGCGGGCCGCGTGATTCCCGTCGGCCGTCTCGACTTCACCACCGAAGGTCTGCTGATGCTGACCAATGACGGCGAACTGAAACGGGCGATGGAACTGCCCTCGTCGGGCATACCTCGTACTTACCGCGCGCGCGCCTTTGGCGATGTCACGCAGGCGCAACTCGACGAACTGATCGAAGGCGTCGAGATCGACGGCATTCGCTACGGCCGGATCGAGGCCGACCTCGAGCGCGGTTCGGGCAAGAATCGCTGGGTCGAAATGACGCTGACCGAAGGCAAGAACCGCGAAGTTCGCCGCGTGCTCGAACATCTCGGCCTGCAGGTGAATCGCCTGCTGCGGACCGCCTATGGCCCGTTCGAACTGGCCGACCTGCCGCGCGGCCAGGCAGTGGAAATCCGCCAGGCCGATGTCGAGCGGTTCCGCAAGCAACTCAGGCGCGGGGGCCAGCTTTGAGGATCATCGCAGGCGATTGGCGCGGCCGCAAACTCGTCGCGCCGCCGGGCGATCTGACCCGCCCCACTGCCGACCGGACGCGCGAAACGCTGTTCAACATGCTGGCCAGCCGCGTGGGCAGTTTCGACGGGCTGAGCGTGGTCGATCTTTTCGCCGGATCGGGCGCGCTGGGCTTGGAGGCTCTGTCGCGCGGTGCTGTATCCTGCCTGTTCGTCGAACAGGATGCGCGCGCGGTGGAGGCCATCCGCAAGAATATCGAGACGCTGGACGCACGTGCACGCAGCGTGGTCCAGCAAGGTTCCGTGCTCAGTCTCAGCCCTGCCAAGGCGGCGCACGATGTGATCTTCCTCGATCCGCCCTACGATACGGGTGCCGGCCATGTCGCGCTCGACCGGCTCGCGCGGCTCGGCTGGATCGGGCCGGCGACCTGGGTCGTGCTCGAAACCGGCGCGAAGGAAGAAGGCGCTCTGCGGGCCTTCGATATCATTGCCGAGCGAAAGACCGGCAAGGCGAAGATCACGTTGCTGCGCCTCGCGGCCTGAACCGCGCAGCCCGGCGGGGACAGGTTCGAAACCGGTACCAACCTCGCAAACCCCTGAGACGCGAAAAGGGCGGAACCGCCTTGGCGGTCCCACCCTTTCGCTTCGCACCCTACCCGCTGGCAGGGCGCGCATTCAGTTCAGCTCACGAATCCGGCTTGGTTGCGGGAAGCTTCTGGGGGATCGTGCTGGCGGGCTGACCCGGCCAGTATTCGAGCGGGCGATTACCCGTCTTGTTCTTGGCCCAGCTGTTGATGCAACCATCCTGCTGCATGGCCGAACATACTGGCAGGTTTGCATTGTCGGCGGGGGTGTATTCGGGCGGAACCGACTGCGTCACCGCGTTGCTCACGAAGCGGGGCGACGTGGTCGCGCTCGACGATGCACTCGACGTAGTTGCCGGATTGCCATTCATCTGGGCGGCGATCTGGTTCCACGCCTGCATGCGCGTTGCCGGTTCCATTTCGTAGATGGCGACACGCTGTTCGTCGGTCAGCACCCACCAGCCTTCGGTCTGCATGGGCGACAGCGTCCAGTAATATTCCTGAACGCCTGCGGGCCATGCATCATAAGCGGTCTGGCGATCGGCGGGCCACTGGTCATAGGCGGCTTCCTGCTCGGTGGACCAGCTGTAGCTTTCGCCCGACATGTGATCGTCGGCAGCAGCTGGAACAGCGGTAAAGGCAAGCGCTGCAGCGCCGGCGAGAATCAGATTACGCATAGGAGATTCCTCCATTTGTTTGGTGTGTACGGCTAACCTACGCAGCGCCCCGGTCATCGGTTCCGGCGCGCCCATGTGGCCGGGGCTTGTCTTGCGCCGCTTCGTTCCCTAGCTGTTCCGTACTCCATGACAGACCTCCCCACCCCGTCCGACGCGCCCGCAGATGCGCAGATTCCCGCCTATGCGGCGCGGTTGAATGCTCCCCAGCGCGAGGCGGTGCTGACCACCGAAGGCCCCGTCCTGATGCTCGCCGGGGCAGGTACCGGGAAGACAGCGGCGCTCACCGCACGGCTGGCACATCTCATCGCAACGCGGCGCGCATGGCCCAGCGAAATTCTCTGCGTCACCTTCACCAACAAGGCCGCGCGCGAAATGCGCGAACGCGTGGGCCGGCATATCGGCGATGCGGTCGAAGGGATGCCGTGGTTGGGCACGTTTCATTCGATCGGGGCACGAATGCTGCGCCGCCATGCCGAACTGGTCGGGCTGGAAAGCAATTACACGATCATCGACACGGACGACCAGATCCGCCTGCTCAAGCAGCTGATCCAGGAAAACGACGTCGACGAGAAACGCTGGCCGGCGCGGCAACTGGCCGGCCTGCTCGACCGGTGGAAGAACCGCGGGCTCAATCCCGGCGATCTCGATGCGGTCGAGAATGAAAGCTATGCCAACGGGCGCGGCGCCCAGTTCTACAAGCTGTATCAGGACCGGCTGAAGACGCTCAACGCCTGCGACTTCGGCGACCTCTTGCTGCACATACTGAACATTTTCCGCACGCATCACGACGTGCTCGCGCAATACCAGCAGCGCTTCAAATACATCCTCGTCGACGAATATCAGGACACCAACCAGGTCCAGTATCTCTGGCTGAGGCTGCTCGCTCAGACGCGCAAGAATATCTGCGTGGTGGGCGACGACGACCAGTCGATCTATTCATGGCGCGGCGCAGAAGTCGCCAATATCCTCAAGTTCGAAAAGGATTTTCCCGGCGCAGCAGTGGTCAAGCTGGAACAGAACTACCGTTCGACGCCGCAAATCCTGGCGGCGGCCTCGGGCCTGATCAATGCCAATAGCGAACGCCTTGGCAAGACGCTGTGGACCGAACTGCCGGCCGGTGAGAAGGTACGGATCATCGGCGTATGGGACGCGCCCGAGGAAGCGCGCCGCGTAGGCGAGGAGATCGAACGGCTCGAAAGCGAGGGCGCACCGCTCGACCAGATCGCAATCCTGGTGCGCGCGCAGTACCAGACGCGGGAATTCGAAGACCGGTTTATCCAGATCGGCCTAAACTATCGCATCGTCGGCGGTTTCCGGTTCTACGAACGCGCCGAAATCCGCGATGCACTGGCCTATTTGCGCGTCATCGCGCAGCCGGCCGACGACCTCGCCTTCGAAAGGATCTACAACCAGCCCAAGCGTGGGCTCGGCGCGAAGACGCTCGAGGCGATGCGCCGTCATGCGCGCCAGCTGCAGATGCCGCTTGCCGCTGCCAGCTTAGACCTGTGCGATACCGACGAACTGCCTGCGCGGGCGCGGAACAACCTTGTCGCCTTGCTGGGCCAGTTCGTTCACTGGCGCGAACAGGCAGACAAGGTCACCCCGTCGGAACTGCTGCGCAGCGTGCTTTCGGAAAGCGGCTACGAAGACATGCTGCAAAAGGATCGCAGCGCCGAAAGCGCGGGGCGGCTCGAGAACCTCACCGAACTCGCGCGGGCGATGGAAGAATACGAGACGCTTGGCGATTTCCTCGAGCATGTCAGCCTGGTGATGGACAATGAACGGGCCGGCGATGGCGAGAAGGTCACCATAATGACCATGCACGCCGCCAAGGGGCTGGAATTCGACCACGTCTTCCTGCCCGGCTGGGAAGAAGGCGTATTCCCGAGCCAGCGCGCCATCGACGAGGGCGGCCTTGCAAGCCTCGAGGAAGAACGCCGGCTGGCCTATGTCGCAATTACACGCGCCAAGCGCCGTTGCACGATATTGCATGCAGCGAACCGCCGCATCTACGGCCAGTGGACAAGCTCGATCCCCAGCCGGTTCATCGAAGACCTTCCCGAAGACTATATCACGTCCGAAACCACGATGACCGGCGGTGCCTCGCTCTGGCGGGCGAATTGGAGCGAGACCGACGACCCGTTCGCGCATGTCTCGACCAGCCGGCCGGACCGGTCCGGCAAGCGGGGTCCCGGTTGGCAAAGGGCGCTCTCGTCAGGTTATGACACCACGCCCAAGCGTCTGGCTGAACCGGGCCGCAGTGCGGCGAGCTTCGCGGCCAAGCCGCGCAGCGATATCGCGCTTGGCGCCCGCGTCTTCCATGACAAGTTCGGCTATGGCTGCGTGACCGCCCAGGAAGGCAACAAGCTGACGATAGAATTCGAGAAAGCAGGCGAGAAGCGCGTTCTCGACAGTTTCGTCAGCCTGGCCGACTGAGGATTATCGCCGGGCGCTCATGCGCCCGGATCGCTATCAGGTCGCGGAAATATCCAGGAAACCGGGGCGCGGACCGTTCCATTCGCCCGCCGGGACCGAACCGCCATCGTCGCCGCGCTGCTGGCGCCCTTCGCTCTTGGCCCGGGCCTTGCGCGCCGGCTTTTCGCGCGGTGCCTCGTCATCGTCCCGCTTCTTGCGAGCGCGCTTGGGCTTTTCTTCGGCGGCCGCTTCGGCGTCCGTGTCGGGCTTGGGCGAACGCTTGGGCTTTGCCGCGCGTTCGGGCTTGTCTTCGCGCGCGGGCTTGGGTTCGGCTGCCGTGTCGACCAGATCGACACGAACGTCCTTCTTGCCGAACACGGGCACTTCGGCGCCGGTCAGCTTCTCGACATTGGCGATCGCTTCGGCATCTTCTTCGGCCACGAGCGTAAAGGCGCGGCCCTTGGCCCCTGCCCTCCCCGTACGGCCGATCCGGTGGACGTAATCGTCCGGGTGCCAGGGCGTGTCGAAATTGAACACGTGGCTCACGCCTTTGACATCGAGCCCGCGAGCCGCGACGTCCGACGCGACGAGGATGTTGATCTCGCCCTGCTTGAAGCGTTCGAGTTCCTTCAGCCGGTTCGACTGGTCCATGTCGCCATGAATCTCACCGCTGCGGAAGCCATAGCTCTGCAAACTCTTGTTGAGCTCGCGCACGGTGGTCTTGCGATTGGAGAAAATGATCGCGGTCTCGACGTGGTCGTTTTCCAGCAGCCAGCGCAGCGTGTCGCGCTTCTGCCGTGCCTTTACCGGAACCTTGAACGCGGTGATGTCCTTGTTCGTGGTCGCCGCGCGGCTGACTTCGATCCGCTTAGGATTGTTGAGAAACTTCTTGGCGAGCTTCTCGATCGGTGGCGGCATGGTCGCCGAGAACAGCATTGTCTGCCGCGCTTCGGGAAGCTTGGAGCAGATGAATTCGATATCGGGGATGAACCCCATGTCGAGCATGCGATCGGCTTCGTCGATGACCAGCAATTCGCAGCCGTTGAGCAGGATCTTGCCCCGTTCGAAAAGATCCATAAGCCGGCCCGGCGTGGCGATCAGCACGTCGACGCCATCATTTAGCGCCTTGACCTGATCGCCCATCTGCACGCCGCCAATCAGCAGCGCGAGCTTGAGATCGTGGTTCTTGCCGTATTTCTCGAAGTTTTCGGCCACCTGGGCTGCGAGTTCGCGCGTTGGCGCGAGAATCAGCGAACGCGGCATCAGTGCGCGCCGCCGTCCGCTGGCCATGATGTCGATCATCGGCAGCACGAAGCTGGCAGTCTTGCCGGTGCCCGTCTGCGCGATTCCGATGATGTCTTTCATCATCAGGATCGGCGGAATCGCTTCGCGCTGGATGTCGGTCGGCTCTGTATAGCCGGCTTCGCTTACTGCTTTGAGCAAGTCTTCGGAAAGGCCGAGATCGGCGAAAGTCATGCGGTTAGAAACTGTCCCTGGAACACTGGCCTACAAGTCGCCGCGCGTCCGCAGCATTGGCTGGGCGCGCCATTCGCCGGAATCGGCCCAAAAGTCAAGAAATCCCGGCAGACCCGACGCGAATGTCAGTCCGCGACGGCGATCAATCGGCGGAAATCGGCAATCCGGCACTTCGCCCCGGCGCGCGACATCAACCGATCGCGGTTCACGCAGAGCTGCCCGTCGGGGCTGCGTTCGACATAGAAGCCGAGATAGAAATCGCGCGGGCTGCACGCCTTTTCGAGTTCGGCAGAGATGATCTGCCGGTCGCGCATATACATGACCAGCCGACTGCCCCGATCGGCCACGCCGACGATCTCGCCGGCATCGACGCATTCACCGTGGGGCCGCTCGACGACGCGCGGAGCGGTTTGGCGCGGCAATTGCGACAGGAACCCGCGGCGCGAATTGCCCGGTTGCGGCGTGATGCGCATGATCACGCGGCGCTCGATCCGCACCTGTCGGGCGATAGGGGCCTTCCCGGCGGATGCAGCATCGGATGACCATATCGAGCCCCGCCCCACCAGCGGCGCCGCGCCAAGCGGTGCTTCACTCGGAACGGCGGCCTGCCGGGGCACCCCATCGTCGCCGGCGCCCTGGGGCGAGCCCAATGCGATCAGCATGGCAGCGAGGGGAGAAAGCAGGGACATCGGTCGGGTTCGATCGCTCCTTGGCCGCGTGTTGGACACCATGCGGGTACGTCACGTGCTCGGTTGTACCCTCACGGTTGAATGCGGGCTTAATTGTTTGCTTTCGATTGGCAAGTGGTGGCAATCGCCCAACGAATTGTGGCAGGAAGACATGCGATGACCGATGCCCAGACCTTCCACGAAGCCGCCGCTGGTCTCCTCGGGCCGCGCGGATTTACCTGCGACCCCGACCTGCTCGATCCGTGGCTGACCGACTGGCGAGGCCGCTATACCGGCCGCGCGCTCGGTCTTGCTTCGCCGACCTCGACCGAAGAGGTCGCCCAGTTCGTCAGGCTTTGCGCGGAGCACGGTGTCCCAATCGTCGCGCAAGGCGGCAACAGCGGAATGTCGGGCGGGGCCACACCCGACGATACCGGCGATAGCGTTATCCTCTCGTTGCGGCGAATGACTGCAATCCGCCACCTCGAGAAGGACAGCATGCAAATCACGTGCGAGGCGGGCGTGATCCTCCAGACGCTGCACGAGGCCGCGGAGAAAGAAGGTTTGCGGTTCCCGCTCACGCTGGGCGGCAAGGGTTCGGCCACGGTCGGCGGCCTGATCTCGACCAATGCCGGGGGTACGCAGGTCCTTCGCCATGGAACGATGCGGGCTCAGGTGCTCGGGATCGAGGCCGTGCTGGCGAACGGCGATGTGTTCTCCGGGCTCGTACCCTTGAAGAAGGACAACCGCGGCTTCGACCTCAAGCAAGTGCTGATCGGCTCGGAAGGCACGCTGGGCATCATCACCGCGGCCACCTTGCAACTCGCTCCGGAAATCGGCGAACGGCGCGTCGCGTGGGTCGGTCTCGCCGGCATTGCCCAGGCACGCCAACTGCTGATGCACTGCGAACAGCAGGCCGGCGACGCGCTCGAGGGGTTCGAAGTCCTGCCGCGGCATTGCCTCGATGCGGTGCTGGCCTATCTGCCCGACGCGCGCAGCCCGCTGGAAAACGAGCACGCCTGGTACGCGTTGATCGAACTGGTCGCACCCGCTGGCGCCACCGACGGACTCGATACCCTGATGGAGACGGTTTTCGAAACCGCGATGGAGCGCGAACTGCTGGAAGACGCAGTCATCGCCGCCAACGAGAGCCAGGCCGAAAGCTTCTGGCACTTGCGCGAAAGCATCTCACCGGCGGAACGTGCGATCGGGCCCGCGATGCAGCACGACATCTCCGTCCCGGTGTCGCGCATGGCCGAATTCGTCGAGACGGTTTCGCCGCAGATCGAGACGCGCTTTCCCGGCACTCTCGTTGCGGGTTTCGGGCATCTTGGCGACGGCAATATCCATTATCATGTTCTCGCGCCCGAGGCCGCCGTTGCGGGCGAATGGGAAGAGCGCGAAGGCAAGGCCATCAGCGCTTTCGTCCATGACCGCGTCACCGAATATGGCGGATCGCTGAGCGCCGAGCACGGAATCGGGCAGATGAAGCGGGACGAACTGGGCCGGCTCGGCGATCCTGTCTCGCTCAGACTGATGCGCTCGATCAAGCAGGCGCTCGACCCTCAGGGGCTGCTCAACCCAGGCAAACTCGTACCGCTTGCGCCTGAGACGGCGAGGCCTTAAAGCCCGCGCTTCGCGCGCATATCCTCCCGGGGTGTGCTGCTCAATCCAATCGAATTTCGGAGAAATCCATGGCCAGCGCGCCGCAGCCCAACCTGCCCCTGTTCTTCAAAGACCTGATGCCGCTCAACAGCAAGGACCATGCGAACTATCGTTCGCGTCCGATGCCGAAGGCCCCTTGGCTGGCCAACCAGCACGCAGTGCCCCTGACGGTTGACGAATTCGTCCAGGCGCAGCGCGACCTGCCGATCGTTTTCTCGACTGGTCCGGATGCCGTTCCGCTCGCGCTGATGGGGCTGAACGACGGCGTAAACACTTTCGTCGATGACGAAGGTACGGTGACCGAGCAGGTTTACATCCCCGCTTACGTCCGCCGCTACCCCTTCATGCTCGCGCGGCTCAAGCCGGACAGCGACGAACTGTCGCTCTGCTTCGATCCCACCGCCGAAAATATCGGTGAATTCGAAGATGGCCAACCGCTGTTCGAGAACGGAGAAGCCAGCGAAGGCACCAAGCAAATCCTCGAGTTCTGCGAGCAGTTCGAGCATGCCGGTCAGCGCACGCAGGCCTTCATGAAGGAACTCAAGGACCATGACCTGCTGATGGATGGCGAGATTTCCATCACGCAGCAGGGCAGCGACAAGCCCTTCATCTACCGTGGCTTCCAGATGATCAACCAGGACAAGCTGCGCGAACTTCGCGGTGACCAGCTGCGCAAATGGACCGAGAGCGGCCTGCTGCCCCTGATCTGGGCGCAGATCTTCTCGATGGACGTGATGCGCACGATTTTCGGGCGCCAGCTCCAGCAGGGCAAGGTTCCCCTGCCCGATGCTGCGACCGCCGGTGTCCCGACTGCATAATCATTCGAGTACGGGAGCGCGCACCACTCCGGCTCGCGCTCCCGTGCCTCGATTTGCGCGCATGCGCACGATAGTCGCCGCGCTCGCTCTGGGCATGGCCGGGAGCATGGCTTCGGCGGCTGCGGACGGTAGCGACCCGCCCGAACCTCTCGAAACCTTTCAGCGCAACGAGGATCGGCTCTTCCGGGTCGGATACCGTCTGGCTACCGCGAACGCGGCATTCTGCGACCAGACGGTAAGGGTTTCCGGCCTCCTGATCCACGATGCAGGCAGTTACAATGATCCCGCCGCAGTGCGCCGGAAGTTTGGCCTGCTCGGCGATATCGGCGTGCAAGCGGTTGCGCCGCTATCTCCGGCTGACGCCGCAGGCATTCGGCAGAATGACACGATCCTCGCTATCGCTGGCCGCACGATCGAGGCCGAATGGCCACTGACCAATCCGCGCTGGCAGCGCGTGTCGGCGCTGAGGGACGTAGTCGATGATGCGCTATCCCGGGGAACGCTGGATCTTTCCTTGAGCCGCGCCGAAACGCCGGCGCTGGCGGCTTCGATCACCGGGGTCCCGGCCTGCCCCACGCGGTTCGAGCTCGTCGATTCCAAAAGCAGCGCGGCGGCCGACGGCGAGCGTGTACTGGTCGGGGAGAACTTCCCTGGCCTTGCGTATGACGAAGCATCATTCGCGGCCGCGATAGCGCATGAAATGGCGCATAACATCCTGCGCCATCCGCAGACTTTCGCCGAAATCGGCTGGAAAAGGAAACTCGTCCGGCTCTCCGAGCGTGATGCCGACCGGCTGATGCCGTGGCTCCTGCAAAATGCCGGCTACGATCCCGCGGCCGCGGTCCGTTTCATGCGGACATGGGGCCCGAAGCATGGCGGCTGGATCTTCCGCAAGCGTACGCATGACGGCTGGGACGAACGCGTCGAATTCATCGAAGCCGAACTGGCGAAAATCGCCGAGGCTGCACAGTCCCACCCAGCGGGCCTGGCCGATTGGCAAACGGGCTTCATTCCCGAACTGGAAATTCCGCACGAGGCGAATTAGCAATATCTCCTTGGCGTAAAGGCCTGGCTCCCCCTTTTCAGAGAACCTCGGGTCTGCCACATCAATCCCTTCCAATCGCGGGGAGGCGATGCGCGTGCCGACAATCGTACCTGTTGTCTTGTGTGGGGGCAGTGGAACGCGCCTTTGGCCGCGAAGCCGTGCCAGCAAACCGAAGCCGTTTATTCCGCTCTTGGGCTCGAACACGCTCTTCGAAGCCACCCTTTCAAGGTGCACAGACCGGCACCTGTTTTCCGCTCCGATCGTGGTGATTGGCGAGCATCACCTTCAATTCGCCAAACCACAGGCAGCGGCGATCGCGCCAGATGCACAGTTCGTCGTCGAGCCGATGGGTCGCAATACAGCGCCGGCAATTGCTCTTGCAGCAATGGCCTTGGAGCCGGAGGAAATTATGCTGGTATGCCCGAGCGACCATCACATCGTCGATCCGCAGGCATTTCGGGACGCGGCAGGCGCAGCTGCGGAACTGGCGAGCGAAGATCACTTGGTGGCGTTCGGGATCCAAGCCACCGCGCCGGAAACCGGGTATGGCTACCTACACCGCGGCCCTCCCCTCGGCGCCGGGTACGAAGTGCAGAGTTTCGTCGAAAAGCCCGATCTGGCAACGGCGCTGGGTTTCCTGGCGGACGGTGGATACGCTTGGAATGGCGGCATTTTCGCTTTCAAGGCCGGAACCTACCTCAATGAGTTGGAAAAGCATCGACCGGAAATTGCTATCGCGGCTGCAGCAGCCCTTGAAAAGGGCGTGAGATCCGGCAGCGACATCCGCCCCGACGCCGATTGCTTTGCAACGATCTCTGCGGAGTCAGTCGACTACGCGGTTATGGAGAACACCGGCCGTGCCGCGATGATCGATGTTTCCATGGGGTGGTCCGACATCGGCAATTGGGATGCGCTCTTGCGCGAACGAAACCCCGCCAACGAGCCGAACGTTGTCGTCGGACCCGGTGAGATCCTGGGCGCGACAGGTTCCATGATCGACAGCGACGGTCCGCATGTCACGTTAATTGGCGTGGACGACACCGTGGTGGTTGTCGACGGCGACGATGTTCTTGTCGTGGCGCGCGACGCTGCCCAACGAATCGGCGAGGCAAGCCGTTGCAGGAATTCATGATCCAGAAGCTCCGAACCCGGTTCGTCGAAAAAGTATGGGGTGTTTCGCGACTTCCGCCGCTGTTTGGTCACTCGTTTCAGAAACCAATTGGAGAGGTCTGGTTCGAACCGACACGCGATCTAGACCAGCTCTTGGCGAAATACATTTTTGCCAGCGAAAGACTGTCGGTTCAGGCTCACCCCACGAATGAGCAGGCACGAGCATTGGGCCTCGGCACCACTGGAAAAAGCGAATGCTGGGTCATCACTCATGCCGAACCGGGCGCGAGGATTGCGGCCGGGTTTCGCGAAAAGATCAGTGCTGAGCACATGCAAGCGGCCGCGCTGGATGGTAGCATTATCGATCTGCTCGACTGGCACGAAGTCTATCCGGGAGATGCATTCTATATCCCGGGCGGCACCGTCCACGCCATTGGCGGCGGGGTGAGTCTTATCGAGGTGCAACAGAACAACGATATTACCTTTCGCCTGTTCGACTACGGTCGCCCACGCGAACTCCATCTCGACCGCGGCGTCGAAATCGCTGACACAGCCCCATACCCGTCTTCGCTGCGCAGCAGGATCGATGGGGACGCCGGCCAACTTGTCGACGGGCCGCATTTTGACCTGTTCTACTGGCGCTGCAGCAGCGCTGCATCCTTCCCTGAACTTGCCGATTACCCGGCTTTATTCATACCCTTTTCGGGAACCGTCGGCATAGGCGACAAGGACTTGGCCGTTGGCGAATGCGCTGTTGTTCACGGTCCCCGCTCAGATATGCTGCACGGCGATGCGCTGCTGTTGATCGCTCAGCCAAGGCGCTGACCCGCCCCGGAGACGGCCTCCTGATCCTGCGCTCAACCGTGACGCTTTCACGGCAGGCCGCCTCTTGAAACCAAAGCCGCCCGAACCCATTTTTCCTGAGCCGGACGACGCTTTCCCTCATCGCTCGTCCGGTAATGCACGCGAGTGCATTCCTCCCTGAACCTTGGCCACCCTGCGCACTTGCGTGGGGTGGTTTTTTTCTGGGTCATTCCGCCGCTTGCGCGGCGGCGCCGGAGTTGCCCATCAACGCCGCCTCGATGCCAAGCGTGCGTATCAGGCCCGACAGGAGCTTCGCGATTGCCCCTGCCCGCACGCTCGGTTGGTCCAAGCGTGCATCGAGATAGGTACTGCGACAGACCTCGATCTGGATCGCATGAATACCGCGTGCCGTCTGTCCGTAGCGGTCGAGAACATATCCTCCCGCATAGGGCCGGTTGTGCGCCACCCGGCGGCCGTTGTTCGCCAAATACCTGATCGCAAGATCGACCAGCCCCGGTTCGCACGACGCGCCGAACCGATCGCCGATTACGAACTCGGCCGGCTGATCGTGCGGATGCGCTTTGGGCAAGGGCGGCATGGAATGCAGATCGATAAGCAGCGCCGTGCCCCACCGGTCGCGCAAGCGCTCGAGTTCATGGCTCAGAGCCGCATGGTAGGGATGATAGATCCCCGCGATCCAGCTATCGAGCTCGCTCCAATCGAGCGCTCGCCGCCAGATTTCGCCCATACCCGGAAGCCGCCGGGGCACCAGCCCCAGCCCATTGCGTGAACGCCTGTTGGCAAGCGAATGACGTGTCATGCGCGGCTTGGGCCCGCGAACCATGCCCCAATCGATATCGTCCGCCGACCGGTTGAGGTCGATCATCGCGCGTGGTGCATCGGCCAGCAGAAGACTGGTTTGCGTCGTCTCGGCTGCAGGCAGGGCAAGCGCATCGACATAGCGGTCTTCCAGGCGCAGGCTGGCGCGTTCGGGCTGGCGTAGCGCTGCGAGCAAAAAAGCAGGATAGCACCGTCCGCTATGCGGCACCGCGATCAGAACCGGTAACTGCCCCCCTTCCCGCTGCCACAGGCGGTATGATGGCCCGTCGTTCTCCGGGATGCGTCCGCCCGTAAGGGGCTGGGGGCGCTCCTGCGCTGCTGCCGACGTATGTACCATCACCCCACGTTCGTGCGATCGCGGCGATTAGGCAAGCGCGGAATTTCGGCGCTGTCGGGCACTCGTCCCCGATAAACTGTCAGGACGTGCCCGAAGCCACCATCTCGCCCCGGCGCCGTTAACAATACTCGTTTCCGATACATGGTTTTTTAAAGCTCGTGCGATATGCACGCATCCATGAATGCAACACCGAACCAGCGAATCCTGCTTGCCGAGGATGACGATGCGATGCGCGTCTATCTCGAACGCGCGCTCGTCAATGCCGGCTACGCCGTCGATGCGGTCGATCGCGGAACCGAGGCCCTCCCGTTGCTGAAGAAGACGGGCTACGATCTGCTGCTGTCAGATATCGTCATGCCCGAGATGGACGGCATCGAACTCGCGCAGCGTTGCAACGAGATCAGCCCCGACACCAAGGTCATGTTCATTACCGGTTTCGCGGCCGTGACACTGAAGGCCAGCCGCGAGCAGCCGAACGCCAAGGTGCTGTCCAAACCGTTCCATCTACGCGACCTCGTTCTCGAGGTTGAACGGGTCCTCGACGACCGCATCAGCGCCCAGTTTCAATAAGTCGACAATAGGCCCTTGCGCGGCTTTCCCAGGCTCGCTAAAGGGCCGGCCTGCCCCGCAAAGGGGCGCCGTTGGTGCGGGCGTATAGCTCAGTGGTAGAGCACTATGTTGACATCGTAGGGGTCGCAAGTTCAATCCTTGCTACGCCCACCATCGAAGCCTCTAGAGGCATATAAAAGCCCGCCGGAAACGGCGGGCTTTTTTGTTTCCTATCGCGTTTTAGAAAATGGGCGTCCCCTTAGAGGGCGAAGTAAAGAAAAAGCTATGCGGCAACTTGGCATCTGCCATTAGTTGTTGTGCTGCGTGTTCGCTACAGAATTGTCCGCCCTGTCAGTCACGGTGATTTCGATCTAAAGGCCTGGCAGCTTGCTGCATAAAGGCCACACCAGAGGTTGGAAAGTAAAACGGTGCCGAGCGACAGATAGGGTTCTGAAGTCAACCTTTTGAGAACGAATGTAATTTATGCCCTTCCCACGTGAGACGAATGGGTCACTCACGGCGATTAACGGGGTTGCTAGCGCCGGCTAGATCAACTAGGTATGATTCGAATACGGGCGCAGTCGGCTCGCTTCTCGCGTTTCGGCTAAAGATCTGAATTCACAATGGAGAACAAGATGATTGCGAAGAAAATTTTGATTTCGGCTTCGGCTGCTGCAATGGCGTTCGCGCCTGTGGCCGCTTCGGCTGCTCCGGTTGCTGTCGAGCGTTCGTCGGCTGCCGCTGAAGACACCTCGGAACTTGGTGGCGCTGGCCTCATCATCGCCATCCTGGCCGGTATCGCAGTTGTGGCAGGCGTTGTTATCGCCGCTGACGACGACGACGATACCCCGGTTAGCGCATAATTTAAGCTGCTAGCTTGAAACGGACCGGCCGCGGAGTTCTCTCCGCGGCCGGTTTTTCTTTGTGCGCTTGCTTCTTGGAAATGAGACTTCTGCAAGCGGCCCTATGCGTCGCGGCTTTACCCGGCAGTGAAAGCGACCTTGGTGGCGGATTGTCGGCACTAGCCTGACCCTTTTGCGCAGGTCGGGCTACCTATCCGCACCGATTGTCCCCTCGGCGAACATCTTGTCCAACCTTGCCCTCGGCCATCGCTCTGCTATGGCGCGCGCAACACTTTATCGAACGAACAGGATACCCATGGCGAAGATCAAGGTTGCGAACCCGATCGTCGAGCTCGACGGCGACGAAATGACGAAAATCATCTGGCAGTGGATTCGCGAGCGGCTGATCCTGCCTTATCTCGACGTCGACCTTAAGTATTACGACCTCTCGATCGAGAAGCGCGACGAAACCGATGACCAGATCACGATCGACGCGGCCAATGCGATCAAGCAATATGGCGTGGGCGTAAAATGCGCCACCATCACCCCCGACGAAGCCCGCGTCGAGGAATTCGGCCTCAAGAAAATGTGGGTCAGCCCCAACGGCACGATTCGCAACATCCTCGGCGGGGTCGTCTTCCGCGAGCCGATCGTGATCGACAACGTTCCGCGCCTCGTCCCCGGCTGGACCGACCCAATCGTCGTCGGCCGTCACGCTTTCGGCGACCAGTACCGCGCCAAGGACACGCTGATCCCCGGCCCCGGCAAGCTGCGCCTCGTCTTCGAAGGCGAGAATGGCGAGAACATCGATCTCGACGTTTACGAGTTCCAGAGCTCGGGCGTCGCCATGGCGATGTACAATCTCGACGACAGCATCCGCGACTTCGCGCGTGCCTGCATGAACTACGGTCTCGACCGTGGCTGGCCGGTGTATCTGTCGACCAAGAACACCATCCTCAAGAAGTATGACGGCCGCTTCAAGGATCTGTTCGAGGAAGTGTTCGAAAGCGAATTCAAGGACAAGTTCGCCGAAGCGAACATCACCTACGAACACCGCCTGATCGACGACATGGTCGCCGCCGCGCTCAAGTGGAGCGGCAAGTTCGTGTGGGCTTGCAAGAACTACGACGGCGACGTCCAGTCTGACGTGGTGGCGCAGGGCTTCGGCTCGCTTGGCCTGATGACTAGCGTGCTGATGACGCCCGATGGCAAGACCGTCGAAGCCGAAGCCGCGCACGGCACGGTTACCCGCCACTATCGCCAGCACCAGGAAGGCAAGGCAACCAGCACCAATCCGATCGCCAGCATCTTCGCCTGGACGCGGGGCCTGATCTATCGCGGGCGCTTCGACAATACGCCTGAAGTCGTGAAGTTCGGCGAGACGCTGGAAAAGGTCTGCATCAAGACCGTCGAAAGCGGCAAGATGACCAAGGATCTCGCACTGCTGATCGGTCCGGACCAGAGCTGGATGACCACCGAGCAGTTCTTCGAAGCGATCGTCGAGAACCTCGAGAAGGAAATGGCCAAGCAGGCCTGAAGCCTTCGACCCATTTCGTCATTGCCCAGCGATTGACGTAAGAGACCGGGATCGGCGTGACGCCGGCCCCGGTCTTGTCGTATGGGCCGCTCAAACAGACAGGAATCACCATGGCCAGACCGCCACAGAAAAAGCGCATCTCGCGGCGCAAGGGCACCGAGAAGTTCGGCCAGCGCCGGCTCGAAGTGCGCAATGCGATGATCAAGGACATTCCCGGCATCGCGCATCTCGTGCGCCGGGTGTACGAGGACATGCCTGCCTATACGCACGGCGAGATCCGCGGCCAGATCAACAATTTCCGCGAAGGCTGCTTCGTCGCGCTGCTCGACGACGAGATCGTCGGCTATTGCGCGACCATGCAGCTGGCCGAAGCGCTCGCCTTCCAGCCGCACGACTGGGACGAGATCACCGGCAATGGTTACGGCAGCCGCCACGATCCGACCGGCGACTGGCTTTACGGCTACGAAATGTGCGTCGATCCCAAGGTGCGCGGCGTGCGCATCGGGCGCCGGCTTTACGAAGAACGGCGTGCGCTGGCGGAAGAAAAGGACCTGACCGGGATCGTATTTGCCGGCCGTATGCCCAATTACCGCCGGTTCCGCCGACGGGTCGAGGGACCGCAGGATTACCTCGACAAGATCGTCGAGGGCAAGCTGCACGACCCCGTGCTGCGCTTCCAGCTGGCTAACGGGTTCGAACCCGAGCGGATCATGCAAGGCTACCTGCCAGAGGACAAGGCCTCGATGGCGAATGCGGTGCTGATGGTCTGGCGCAACCCCTATGTCGAGCGCGACCAACCGGTGAAGCAGCGGCTGCCCCGCGGGGTCGAAGCGGTGCGTGTCGCGACCTGCCAGCTACAGGCGCGCCAGGTGGCCGACTACGACGAGTTCATGCGTGCAGTGCAATATTTCGTCGATGTCGCAAGCGATTACGAGGCGGACTTCATCGTCTTTCCCGAGCTCTTCACGCTTATGCTGTTGAGCTTCGAGGAGAAGGAACTCTCGCCCGTCGAGGCAATCGAGCGCTTGTCCGAGTACACCCCGCGGCTGCGTAACGACATCTCCGAGATGGCGATGCGGTTCAACATCAACATCATTGCCGGTTCGCACCCGACGCGGATGGAGGATGGCGACATCCACAATGTCGCCTACGTTTGCCTGCGCGATGGTGCGGTGCATGCGCAGGAAAAGATCCACCCCACCCCCAATGAGCGCTATTGGTGGAACATCAAGGGCGGCGACAAGGTCGAAGTGATCCAGACCGACTGCGGCCCGATCGGGGTGCAGATCTGCTACGACAGCGAGTTCCCCGAGCTGTCGCGGCGCCTGGCGGACGAAGGCGCGCGAATCATCTTCGTGCCCTTCTGCACCGACAGCCGCCAGGGCTACCTGCGCGTGCGCTATTGCGGACAGGCCCGCGCGATCGAGAACCAGTGCTTCGTCGTGCTCAGCGGCAATGTCGGCAATCTGCCCAATGTCGCGAACATGGATATCCAATATGCGCAGAGCTGTATCCTGACGCCCTGCGATTTCCCCTTCGCCCGCGACGGAATCGCCGCCGAGGCGAGCGAGAATGTCGAGACGCTGACGATCAGCGACATCAATCTCGCCGATCTCAGCTGGGCGCGCGCCGAAGGGACGGTGCGCAATCTCGCCGATCGGCGTTTCGACCTCTACCGGATCGAATGGGACGAAGACGGCAAGCACCCGGGCAAGCCCCGTCCGCGCCGCGAACCGCTCGGCCCCGCTCATCCGGGTGGGGGTTAGCGCGGATCGCTTCGTGACAGCCTGACACGGCGCGGTTACGGAAGGTCCCATGGCATCGGCTGAATTCGCAAGTCCGGCAGTATCCGACGCGCTGGTCATCCTCGGCGCGGCCGGCCTGGTGATCCCGGTGTTCACGCGCTTCCGCGTGACGCCGATCATCGGTTTCATCCTGATCGGCATCCTCGTGGGGCCCTATGGCCTCGGGCGGCTGGTGTTCGAGCACCCCTGGCTCAACCACATAACGATATCCGATCCGGAGGCGCTGGAACCCTTTGCCGAATTCGGCATCATCCTGCTGCTGTTCACGATCGGGCTCGAGCTGAGTTTCAACCGGCTGTGGCAGATGCGCAAGCTGGTCTTCGGACTCGGCGCGATGGAGCTGCTGGTGATCGGCAGCTCGCTGGCGATCGCCCTGTCGATGATGGGGCAGTTCTGGACCGGCGCTCTGGCGCTGGGCTTCGCGCTGGCGTTTTCGTCCACCGCCATCGTGCTGCCGATTGCCGGCACGCATTCACCGGTCGGCCGGGCAGCGCTGTCGATGCTGCTGTTCGAGGACATCATGATCGTGCCGATCATCTTCATCCTCGGCGCCATGGCCCCCAATGCCGCAGGCGAAGGCTGGGAAGGCATGCTCACCACGCTGTGGCAGGGCGGGCTGGTCATTGCCGCGATGATGATCCTCGGCCGCTTCGCCCTGCCCCGGCTGTTCGGGCAGGCGGCGCGCACCAAGAGCCCCGAACTGTTCCTTGCCGCGTCGCTGCTGGTGGTGATCGGCGCGAGCCTGGCCACCGCGGCGGTCGGACTGTCGCCGATCGTCGGCGCGCTGATCGCGGGCCTGCTGATCGCCGAGACAGAATACCACGCCGAAGTCGAAACGATCATGGAGCCGTTCAAGGGCCTCGCGCTCGGTATCTTCCTGATCACCGTGGGCATGAGCATCGACCTCCAGACGATCTGGGAGAATTTCGGCCTGATCGCGACAGCGGTGCTGCTGATCCTGCCTTTCAAGGCGCTGGTCACCGGGATGTTGCTCCGCATGATGGGGGCGCGGCGCAGCACGGCGGCGGAAACCGGCATTCTCATGGCCAGTCCGTCCGAAACGACACTGATCATTCTGGCAGCGGCCAGCTCGGCGCTGCTGATCCAGCCAGGCACCGCGCAGTTCTGGCAGATCGTCACCGCGATCGGCCTGACCGTCACCCCGCTGCTTGCGCGTCTCGGCCGGGTCATAGCCCGACGGGTCGAACCCGTCCCCGAACTGCCCGAGGATACGGCCGACGAACCCCGCGTGATCATCGTCGGCGCGGGCCGTGTCGGCCTGCTCGTCGCGCAGATGCTCACCGCGCATGACAAGCCCTATATCGCGCTCGATGCCGACCCGGACCTGATCGAAAGCGCCAAGCGCGGCGGTTTCCGTGCGACTTTCGGCGATGCCGCGCGCGGCGATTCGATGGACCGGCTGGGTATCGAGAACGCGCTGGCGGTGGTGCTGACGATGGACGAACCCGTTCTCGTGCAGCGCCTAGTAGCCAAGCTGCGCCGCGAACATCCCGACCTGCTGATCGTGTGCCGTGCGCGCGACGTCCAGCATGCGGCCCAGCTCTACCGCGCAGGCGCGAGCCACGCGGTACCCGAAACGCTCGAAAGCTCGCTGCAGCTGTCCGAGGCCGTGCTGGTCGATATCGGCGTCGCAATGGGCCCGGTGATCGCCTCGATCCACGAGAAGCGCGACGAGTTCCGCGGACAGATCGAGCAGGAAGGCGCGCTGGCCTACAAGCCCAAGCTGCGGACCAGTACGACCGAGGCTTAGCCGATGGCCACAAGGCTGGAATCCCGTTCGGATTGCACACGCTGCGCAGCGCTGTGCTGTATCGCCTACCCTTCTGAGGACATGCCGGGTTTCGCCGCCGCCAAGGAAGCGGGCGAGCCCTGCCCCAAGCTCGGTCATGACGGTCTCTGTACGATCTATGCGGACCGCGCGGAACAGGGCTTTGCCGGCTGCCTCCGGTTCGAATGCTTCGGCGCGGGGCAACATGTCGTCCAGACCCTGTTCGAAGGGCGCGACTGGCGCGACGACCGGGAATTGCTGGGGCCGATGATCGAGACATTCCTCGCCATGCGCCCGGTGAGCGATCTGGCCTTCCTGGTAAGTCGCGCGCTTGCCAGCGGGCCCGATCCGGACACGTCCGTCCGGCTCGAAGCGCTCCACGATGAACTGGCGGATATAGCCGCGTCGCGCGAGACGCTGCGCGAATCGGCCCGCATTGCGAAGGCCCGATCCGACGTCAGGCAGGTATTTGCCGCGCTCGATCCTGACGCCCTGCGGAATTCATGAACTTCCGGCTGGCCCATGCGTTGGTGGGGCAAAGGAGAAAGACATGAGCAACCCCGACCCCACCAAGCCGACGCCGAACAGCGAGAAGTTCAAACCGCAGAACGTGCAGGATCCGGTAAGCACGGTCGAACCGCCGACTGCCAATGCCGACAAGCCCGCCGATACGGGCGGTCAGGACCTCCCGCGCGGCAGCCAGTCCGAAATCGGCCGCAAATCGCGCAACCGTAGCTAAGCAACCTATCCGGCGGAGAGTTTGCCGCGCACCGCGGCGATAGCTTCGTCGGCCTTGGCACCGTCCGGACCGCCCCCCTGGGCCATGTCCGGGCGGCCGCCGCCACCCTTCCCGCCCAGCGCCTCGACTCCGGCACGCACCAGATCGACCGCGCTGAAGCGTTCGGTCAGATCGTCGGTAACGGCCACCGCAAAGGCGCCCTTGCCGTCATTGACCGCACAGATAGCGGCAATGCCCGACCCGATCCGGCCCTTGGCCTCATCGAGCAGCGGGCGCAGGTCCTTCGGATTAAGCCCTTCAACCACCTGGCCTGAGAATGTGACGCCCCCGACTTCTTCGTCGGCGGGGCCGGATTCGCTCGCGCCGCCGCCACCGAGTGCAAGCGCGCGCTTGGCTTCGGCAAGCTCCTTCTCGAGCCGTTTGCGTTCCTCGACCAGCGCGGTGACGCGCGCCGGCGCCTCGTCGGGCGAAGTCTTGAGCGCGCCCGCGATGACCCGCACCGCTTCGTCGCGCGCGACAAGCCATTTGCGCGCTGCTTCGCCGGTCAGCGCCTCGATCCGCCGGACACCCGAACTGACCGCGCTTTCGGAAACGATCTTGAACAGGCCGATATCGCCGGTCGCCTTCACATGCGTGCCGCCACATAGCTCGACCGAATAATTGCGCCCTTCGCCGACCGTGCGGCCCATCGAGAGGACACGCACTTCGTCGCCATACTTCTCGCCGAACAGCGCCAGCGCGCCCGCAGCGACCGCATCGTCGGGTGTCATAAGCCGTGTGCCGACCTGTTCGTTGGCACGGATTTCCTCGTTCACCTCGACCTCGATCGCGGCGATATCGTCATCGCCGAGCGGCTTGGGATGCGAGAAATCGAAGCGGAAGCGGTCTTCGGAAACCAGCGAACCCTTCTGCGTGACGTGATCGCCGAGGCGATTGCGCAGCGCGGCATGGACAAGGTGCGTCGCGGAATGGTTCGCCCGGATCCGGTCGCGCCGCTCGGCGTCGACTTCCAAATGGACCGCGTCGCCGACCTTGACCGAACCGCCGGTAATCCTGCCGACATGCGTGTGCAGCCGGCCCAGCGGCTTGTTGGTGGTCTCGACTGCGAATTCGAGGCCGTCGGGCGTCCATATCCGCCCGGCATCCCCGGTCTGGCCGCCGCTTTCGCCATAGAAAGGCGTCTGGTTGGTCAGAACGACCACCTCATCGCCGGCCCCGGCCGATTGGACCTGCGCACCGTCCTTGACGATCGCAACCACCTCGGCTTCGCCGGTGGTCGAATTGTAGCCCGTGAACTCGGTCGATCCCTGCGCATCGGCGATATCGAACCAGACCTCTTCGCTGGCCGACTGGCCCGAACCCTTCCACGCCGCACGGGCAGCCGCCTTCTGCTGCTCCATCGCCGCATCGAAGCCGTCCTTGTCGACGGTGATGCCGCGGCTGCGCAGCGCATCTTCGGTCAGATCGTAGGGGAAGCCATAGGTGTCGTAGAGCTTGAATGCGGTCTGCCCGTCCAGCGTCCCGCCCTCGCCCATCGTGCCGGTTGCCTCGTCGAGCAGCTTGAGGCCCTTGTCGAGCGTGCGGCGGAACTGCGTTTCCTCGCGCTCGAGCACCTCTTCGATCAGCGCCTGCCCGCGTTGCAGTTCGGGATAGGCCTGGCCCATTTCGGTGACGAGAGCGGGCACGAGACGGTGCATCAGCGGTTCGCTCGCGCCGAGCAGGTGCGCGTGGCGCATGGCGCGGCGCATGATGCGCCGCAGGACATAGCCGCGGCCTTCGTTCGAAGGCAGAACGCCATCGGCCATCAGGAAGCTGGTCGAACGCAAATGGTCGGCGATGACCCGGTGGCTGGCAGTGCTGTCGCCTTCGGCCTTCACTCCGGTCAGCCCCTCGCTCGCCGCGATCAAATTCCTGAAAGTGTCGGTGTCGTAATTGTCATGCACCCCCTGCATCACCGCGGCGACGCGTTCGATCCCCATGCCCGTGTCGATGCTCGGCTTGGGCAGGTCGCCGACGATCTGGTCGTTTTCCTGCGTGAACTGCATGAACACGAGATTCCAGATCTCGACAAAGCGGTCGCCGTCCTCCTCGGGTGATCCCGGAGGGCCGCCCCAGATATGGTCGCCGTGATCGTAGAAGATCTCCGAACACGGCCCGCAGGGGCCATCCGAGCCCATCGCCCAGAAATTGTCCTTCGTCGGGATGCGGATGATGCGATCGTCGGCGAAGCCGGTCAGCTTCTTCCACAGGTCGAAGGCCTCGTCATCGGTATGGTAGACGGTGACCAGCAGCCGGTCCTTGTCGAGGCCCCATTCCTCGGTCAGCAGCGTCCAGGCATGCAGGATCGCCTGCTCCTTGAAATAGTCGCCGAAGCTGAAATTGCCGAGCATCTCGAAGAAAGTGTGGTGCCGCGCGGTGTAGCCGACATTGTCGAGATCGTTATGCTTGCCCCCGGCGCGGACACATTTCTGCGCGCTGGTGGCGCGCGGCGCGGGCGGGGTTTCGAGCCCGGTGAACGAGTTCTTGAACGGCACCATGCCGGCATTGACGAACATCAGCGTGGGATCGCTGAAGGGGACGAGCGGCGCACTGGCGACTTCGGCATGCTCATGGCGTGCGAAATAGTCGAGGAAACTGCGGCGAATGTCGTTGGTCGAAGTCATGACCGGGCAGTTAGGCAATCGGCGCGCGGGCGACAAGCGCGAATGCCCGGCCAGACTGTGCAGGAGAGACGATCAACCGGGTGCGCGGGCAGTCACGATCCAGCAAGCCGCGGGCAAGGACACCTGTTCATCGCGGTGATGGGCTTCGAGCAGTGCTTCCAGCTTCGCCAACATTGTCGCGCGCGAAGCAGCCTCCAGCGTCGCTGCCGCGCGGGCGACCGGCCCGATGCGCTGGAAATAGGACAGCGCATCGGCGACCGCCTCTGCGCCCTCGCCGGCGATCATGCCGTAATCCATCGCTTCGAACACGATATCGGTCCACCCGGCCCGCGCGAGCAGGGTCTCGGTCCGTTCACGCCGCCCGAATGCGAACGGCCCGGGGGCTTCGGGGTCGGGCGCTGGTTCTTCGCCCGACGGCGCGATCGATGCCAGTTCGCGCGCCCAGATATTGTCGGCGCGTTCGCGGAAGCAGGAAAAGGCGAGCCGCGCCCCGGGGGCCGCCTGGCCGGCAATGTGCGTGAAGGCCGCGGTGGGATCGGCAAAAAACATAACCCCGTGGCGCGAGACGACCAGGTCAGGCCTTTCCGCCGCGCCCGCATGCCAGTTTGCGGCATTGGCCAATTCGAAGCGAAGATTGGGCCGATCCTGGCCCCGCACCCGTGCGACCTGCAGCAGATCGTCGCTGATATCGACGCCGAGTACATGCGAGGATGGCGCGCCAGCAGCGAGTGTCAGGCTGATCTCGCCTGCGCCGCAGCCGATATCGAGTGCCTGTGCGAAAGGTCCGCTGCGCGCGACCGCGAGCAGCTTTTGGGTCAGCGGTCCGAAACTGCGATCGGTGCGCTGCCATTCCTCGGCCCAGACATTGCCGACCTTGCCGGTCCATTCGGATTGATCGGTCATTGCACCTCAGATCTGGTAATAATCGCGATACCACGCGACGAAGCGCCTCGCGCCCTCGCGGATATCGGTGCCGGGAACGTAGCCGGTGAGCGATCGCAGCAGCTCGGCATCGGCCCAGGTCGCGGGGACGTCGCCCGGTTGCATGGGCATGAAGTTGCGCTTGGCCTTGATACCCAGCGCGTCTTCTATCGCGGCGATCATGTCGACGAGCTGGACCGGCTGCGAATTGCCGATGTTGACCACCCGCCACGGCGCGACCGGCGACAGGCTGTCGCCTTCGGCGATGTCCTCGGCCGTAGTGGGCCGTACGGGCGGAGTGTCGATCAGCCGCCGGACCGCTTCGACGAGATCCTCCACATAGGTGAAGTCGCGCATCATTTCGCCGTGATTGTACACGTCGATCTTCTCGCCCGCGAGCATCGCGCGGGTGAACTTGAATAGCGCCATGTCGGGCCGGCCCCACGGCCCGTAGACAGTGAAAAAGCGGAACATGGTCACCGGCAGGCCGAAGAGATGCGCGTAGGAATGCGCCATGGCCTCACTCGCCTTCTTTGTCGCGGCATAGAAGGACATCTGGTGATCGGCCTTCATCGTCTCGCGATAGGGCATCTCGGTATTGGCGCCATAGGCCGATGAGGTCGAGGCAAGCATCATGTGCTGCGGCGGATGCGCGCGGGCCGCCTCGAGCAGTTCGAAGGTACCGACCAGATTGCTTTCGAGATAGCTGCGCGGATTGTCGATTGAATAGCGCACACCCGCCTGGGCTGCGAGATGGACGACCACGTCGGGCCGATGTTCGGCAAAGAGATCAGCCAGGAGGCCTGGCGTTTCGATCGGCTCATTCGTCGCAGAAAAGCCGGCGTTCTGAAGCAGTTCCGCCTGGCGTCGGCGTTTCAGGTTCGGATCGTAGTAGTCGGACAGTGAGTCGATGCCGACAACGCGGAAACCGTCGGCGAGCAGTCGCTTGCCGATGAAATATCCGATGAAACCCGCCGAGCCGGTGACCAGCGCAGTCCGGCTCTCGCCCATCAATCGGCCCCGAACAGGTCGCGAGTGAAAACCTTGTCGCGGACATCATCGATAGCCTCGTCAAGCCGATTGGCGACGATGACATCCGCATCGGTCTTGAACCGATCCAGGTCGCGCTCGACGCGGCTGCCGAAGAAGCTGTCTTCGTCCATCACCGGTTCGTAGACGATCACCTCGATGCCCTTGGCCTTGACCCGTTTCATGATGCCCTGGATCGACGACTGGCGGAAATTGTCCGACCCCGTCTTCATGACGAGGCGGTAAATGCCGACGGTCCGGGGGCTTCGCGCCACGATCTGGTCGGCGAGGTAATCCTTGCGGGTCCGGTTGGCATCGACGATCGCGCGGATCAGGTTCTGCGGGACTTCCGAATAATTTGCCAGCAGCTGCTTGGTATCCTTGGGCAGACAATAGCCGCCATAGCCGAAGGACGGGTTGTTGTAGTGTCCGCCAATGCGCGGATCGAGACCGACTCCCTCGATGATCTGCCGGGTATCGAGTCCGCGAGACAGCGCATAGCTGTCGAGTTCGTTGAAGAAGGCGACGCGCATGGCGAGATAGGTGTTGGCGAACAGTTTGATCGCCTCGGCTTCTTCGGCATTGGTAAGCAGCACCGGAACATCATCTTCCAGCGCGGGCTGCAGCAGCAGATCGGCGAATTGCTGCGCGCGTTCGGATCGTTCGCCGACGATAATGCGCGAAGGATGGAGATTGTCGTACAGCGCCTTGCCTTCACGCAGGAACTCGGGACTGAAAATGATCCGGTCGCTGGCGTGCCGCGCCCGCGCTTCGGAGACATATCCCACCGGAACGGTCGATTTGACGACGATCACCGCGTCGCTGTTGGCCGCCAGAACCTGTTCGATGACCATGTCCACAGCGGAGGTGTCGAAGAAATTGGTGTCGACGTCGTAATTGGTCGGCACCGCAACAAGCGCGAATTCCGCCTCGGCAATGGCTTGCGCGGCATCGGTGGTGAACGCGAGATCGAGATCGTCGCGCCGTAAATATTGCTCGACCAGCTCATCCTGGATCGGCGAGCGGCGCTCGGTCAGCATGGCGACGCGTTCGGGCGAGACGTCGCAGCCGACCACGGTATTGTGCTGCGCGAGCATGATCGCGTTGGAAAGGCCGACATAGCCAAGGCCGAAAACGGCGATCTTCATCCAGTGTCCCGTCTGCTATTCCTGCCGCGAGCCGCGGTCATGCCCGCCTTCTGTGGTGATGCCCACGCGATTGCAACCCTTGGTGGATCGGCGCGTCACCAGATGAAATAGGGCCCGCCGCGTTCGCGCGCGCGCTGCCACGCGGGCCGCGTATGAACCGCCTCGACGAAGCGTGCCAGCTTGGGCGCCTTCTCCGCATAGCCCTGCATCACCGCTATTTCTGCAGGAAAGCTCATCATCACATCCGATGCCGACCAGCCCGCGCCGCAGAAATGCAGATCATCCGAAATGTGCTCTTCGGCATAGGCGACATGCGCGGCGAGTTGTTCTTCCACGCGCGGCATCAGCGGGGCAGCGGCATCACCGAGGCGTCCCGCGTAGATCTTCAGCATCACGGGCACAAAGAAACTGCTTTCGCCGAACTGCATCCATTCGAGATGCCGGACGTGCGCCTCGCTATCATGTGCGGGAAGCCAGTCTGCGCCGCCATGGCGTTCGCACAGATACTGGATGATCGCGCCGCTTTCGGCGACGCAGGTCCCGCCATCCTCGATGAGCGGCGATTTGCCGAGCGGATGCGCCTGCTTGAGTTCGGGGGGCGCGAGATTGGTTTCGGAATCGCGCTGGTAGGACACGATGTCGTAGTCCGCACCCAGCTCTTCCAGCAGCCAGAGTATCCGCTGCGAACGGCTGTTGTTGAGGTGATGGACGGTAATCGACATGGCAGCTCCCCTATTCGGCGATTCGCGCGCACCCTAGGGCGCTGCCGCGCACCTGTCGCCAGCCGAAAAACGGAAAAGCCGGTGCGGCCATCGAGCGGCGCGCACCGGCTTTCCGTTCTGTCGGAAGCGCCGGGGGACAGTCCGGCTGGGACGCCGGCCAGGGGATAAAGGCCGACGCGCTCCCGCTTGAAGAGACTTCAGTCCTCGTCCGCGTCCGGACCGGTCATCATCTCTTCGGCGACCTCGTCGGTGCGGCCGCGGATTGCGGCTTCCAACTTGGCACACATTTCGGTGTTTTCGATAAGGAACTTCTTGGCGTTCTCGCGCCCCTGGCCGATGCGGACGCTGTCGTAGCTGAACCAGCTGCCCGATTTCTCGACCACACCCGCCTTGACGCCGAGGTCGAGAATCTCACCGATCTTCGAGATCCCCTCGCCATACATGATGTCGAATTCGACCTGCTTGAACGGCGGAGCGACCTTGTTCTTGACCACTTTCACACGAGTGGCATTGCCGATCACTTCGTCGCGGTCCTTGATCTGGCCGGTGCGCCGGATGTCGAGGCGGACCGAAGCGTAGAACTTGAGCGCGTTGCCGCCGGTGGTGGTTTCGGGGTTACCGTACATCACGCCGATCTTCATGCGCAGCTGGTTGATAAAGATCACCATGCATTTGGAGCGGTTGATCGAACCGGTCAGCTTGCGCAGCGACTGGCTCATCAGGCGGGCCTGCAGCCCGACATGGCTGTCACCCATCTCGCCTTCGATCTCGGCGCGGGGGACCAGCGCAGCGACCGAGTCCACCACCAGCACGTCGATCGCGTTGGAGCGGACCAGCGTATCGGTAATCTCGAGCGCCTGTTCGCCCGTGTCGGGCTGCGAAACGATCAGTTCTTCGATGTCGACGCCCAGCTTCTTGGCATAGACCGGGTCGAGCGCATGTTCGGCATCGACGAAAGCGGCCGTGCCGCCGGCCTTTTGCGCTTCGGCGATGACATGCAGCGCCAGCGTGGTCTTGCCCGAGCTTTCCGGACCATAGACCTCGACCACCCGGCCCTTGGGCAGACCGCCCACGCCCAGCGCGATATCAAGCCCGAGCGAGCCGGTGGAAATCGATTCCACCTGCATGGCTTCCTTCTGGCCCAGCTTCATCGCCGAACCCTTGCCGAATGCGCGGTCGATCTGTGCGAGCGCGGCGTCCAATGCCTTCTGGCGGTCTGCGTTCACTTTCTTGTCCTCTACGAGCTTCAGACTTGCCGCCATGACACTACCTCCTGCGCTTGGCCAGAGTCGGCTACCGACTCTTCAACTGGCGCAGTATGTATCGGCTTTGTTCTCAAAGAACAAGTAGGGAACGAAATTAATTCCGGCAGCCCTATCCGCGCTGTTCGCTGAGCACTTCGGAAACCTTCGCATTGATCTGCTGCACGCTGAACGGCTTCGGGATGAAATGCATGTTCGCGATATCGATGTCGTTGCGCAGCTGTTCTTCGGCATAGCCCGACATGAACAGGATCGGGATGTCGGGCTTAACCTGGCGGATCGCGCGCGCCATGGCGGGCCCGTCCATCGTCGGCATCACCACGTCGGACACGATCATATCGAACTCGGTATCGCCATTGGCCACCGCCGCGAGCCCCTCTTCGCCGTCGGCCGCGGTCGTCACGGTATAGCCCGCGCGCACCAGCGCGCGTTCGGCCACCGCGCGGACCATGTCCTCGTCCTCGACCAGCAGCAGCTTGCCCCCGGCGGACCATTCGGTCGCCTTGGGCTCCTCGACTTCCTCGCTGCGCATGTTCGCGGGCAGCTCGCCCTTGTGCACCGGAAGGTACATGGTGAAACGCGCGCCGATCGGGGTGCCGTCGGGTCCCTGCACATTGTCGGCGAAGATGAACCCGTTCGACTGCTTGACGATCCCGTAGACTGTCGACAGGCCCAGCCCGGTGCCCTTGCCCTGCTCCTTGGTGGTGAAGAAGGGTTCGAAGATCTTGTTGAGATGGCTTTCGGGTATGCCGCCGCCGGTATCCTGGACGATCAGCACGGTGTAATCGTCGGCGGGCATGATATCGATGCCCATCTTGCGCACGTCGCGCGCGGACACGCGCCGCGTGGCGAGAGTGAGCCGACCCTTCCAGTCCTGCTTGCCCCGCTTGAGCGCATTGGCCTGCATCGCGTCGCGTGCGTTCACCGCCAGGTTGATGATGACCTGTTCGAGCTGCTGCGGGTCGGCGCGGACCGAACCCAGTTCGCGGTCGTGGCGGACCGAGAACTCGATCTTCTCGCCCATCAGCCGCTTGAGCAGCTGACTGACCTCGCTCACCACGTCGGGCAGCTGCAGCACCACCGGGCGCAGGGTCTGCTGACGGCTGAAGGCGAGCAATTGCCGCGTCAGGCTGGCGGCGCGGTTTGAATTGGCCTTGATCTGCTGGATGTCGTCGTAATCGCTGTCGCCCGGCGTATGGCGCAGCAGCATCAGGTCGCAATAGCCGATGATCGCGGTCAGCACATTGTTGAAATCGTGCGCGACCCCGCCGGCCAGCTGGCCCACCGCTTGCATCTTGGTGGCCTGAGCCACCTGCCGGCGCAGGCGCTTTTCCTCGGAGGAATCGGAGATCGACAGCAGCACTGCCGCATCGCCGAGACCCCGCACCCCGGCGAGGCCCATCGACACGGGTTCTTCCTTGTCGTTGGCCAGCCGCACCGCCATGTCGCCGCTGGCGGTCGCGCCCTTGGCGAAGCGGCGCACCGTATCGGCCATCGCCGCCTTGTCCTCGCCCACCACGAGATCCGAGGGGAATTGCGGCAGCCCCCGATCGACGCGTTCGACCGCGCGCAGAAAGGCCTTGTTGGCGAACAGGAACCGCCCGTCGCGATCGGTCAGCGCGAGACCCAGCGACAGCGCCGAAAGCAGAGCTTCGAGCTGCGGGATCGCCGCCTTGCCATTGCTGTCCGTTCCCCCGCCGATACCCACCGAACTGTCGATCAGCAGCATCAACGAGGGCGCTTCGTCGGCATCGCTCATTCGCGGACTGGTAGGCGTATCGAGCGGGATATGGATCAGCGTCTGCGGCGAGCCCTGCTGTCCTTCGCGCGCGAAGAAGATGCGGTCGCGATCGTCCGAGCGCAGCAATTGCACGAATTCGAGCCCCGCGAGCGAATTGTCGCGGCTGCCGGTCGCGCGTTCGGCCAGTCCGGGGGTCGTTGTCAGGACGATGCCATTCGGCGCGACCAGCGCGGATTCGATCCCCGCACGCGACATCAATTCGCCGAACGCACCCGACAATTGTTCGGAAAGGCCATCATAGGTCCGTTCCTGGTGCATTTCGGAGAAACGCCACAGCAGATAGGCCTCGCCGCGGCCGATGCGCTCGAGCTGGAGCTCGTAGCTGGCGTCCGACCCGGCCAGGCGAATATCCTCGACCCGGGCCGATCCGTCGCGCCAGGCATTGCGCGTTCCCGCGATTACTGCCTCCTGCGTGTCCGGTTCGAACGCTAGATCGTATGGCGCCGCGGTGCTCTCGAACCACGCCTCATATGACGAATTGGCGCAGACCAACCGGTTGGCGCGGTCGATGATTGCAATGGCGCGGCGGCGGTTTTCCATTGCCGCGCTGGTGATCGACCAATCGGTCTGCGCAATCTGCGCTTCGGCCGGCGGGCTCTTGAGCCGGGCGATGACCAGCAGCATCAGCAGCACCGTGACCAGCGCCCCGCCATAGGCGAGCGCGACAGCCGATTCCGGCGTGCTCAGCCACACCAGGGCCACCGATACGGCCGCGGCCGCCGCCACGCCGAGCATGAGCGGCACAGGCGGCAGGGTCGATACCGGATGCTCGTCCTTGGCGATCATTCGCGCAACTTCCCCGCCGTGGACCGTGCCGCCGGCCGCGCCATCGCGCGTAGCTTGCGCTTGCGCCTATGCGCGACGACGAAGCGCCATACCACGCTGCTGACCAGATAGCCGAGCGCCGCCCCGACCAGTGCCAGGACGATGAAGCCGAAGATCGTCACGAGCACGGTAACCCCGACATCGGCGAACAGTTCGATGAACCAGGCCCAGCGCCCGCTGGTGATTTCCTCCTGCGCCGCGCCGCCGGTCGCTGCCAGATCGACCTTGAGCAGGAACGCGCCCAGCTTGTTTGCAACCACTGCCCAGAACGGGAAGGTGAAGGGATTGGTGATGAAGGTCACCAGCGTGGACAGCGGTACGTTGGCGCGCGCGGGCAGCGCCATGAACGCGGCCAGGAAGATCTGTCCGACCGGAATGATGAAGCTGGCGAACACACCCAGCGCAACGCCGCGCGGCACGCTGCGGCGGGTAAAGCGCCACAGTTCAGGCGTCAGGAACCGGTGCGCGATCGGCTGGAGGTACTTGTTGCGCGCCATTTGCTCGCGCGTCGGCATGCGCAGGCGGAGCCAGTCCGCGAGTGCCGTTTTCGATCTGCGCTTGCTCATTGCCACGCCCTTGCCATGCGCCGCCTCATTGGCGGTTGCAAGGGCGCGGCGGAAGGGGCTTGCGACGAATGCGGCATCACTGTCGATGTGGTTAACGCAAGCGCGCAATAAAAGGGCCCGCCGGCCCGCTCATCCACGATCGCGCATCAACCGTGCCTTGTCGCGCTTCCAGTCGCGATCCTTGATCGTCTGGCGCTTGTCGTGCGCCTGCTTGCCCTTGGCCAGGGCCAGTTCGACCTTGGCCCGGCCCGTCGAGTTGAAATAGACCGACAGCGGGACCAGCGTCATGCCCTTGCGCTCGACCGCGCCGAACAGCTTCTCGATCTCGCGCGCATTAAGCAGCAGCTTGCGCGGCCGGCGCGGTTCGTGGTTCAACCGGTTGCCGTGCGAATATTCGGGGATATTGGCATTCACCAGCCACACCTGCCCGTCGCGGACCTCGGCGTAGCTTTCTTTGATGCTCGCCTCGCCCGCCCGCAGCGCCTTGACCTCGGTTCCCTGCAGCGCGAGGCCGGCCTCGAAGGTTTCCTCGACGAAATAGTCGAACCGCACGCGCCGGTTGTCGGCGACGGTCTTCTGCTTGTCGAAAGTGGCGGGTTTGGGGCGTGCCATAGGGTGGGCGCATGTAGGTGCTGGCGGGAGAAACGCCAAGCCCTTGAAGGTTGCCCCTTGAAACGCGCTGAGCACTTCGGCAGGATTATCGAACGTTTTCAGGGGGTCGTATGAAAGTATTTCCGCATTTCGCGGCGGCATTCGCCGCGTTTTCTCTCGCATTTTCCGCACCGAGTGTAGCCGCGCAGGAACAGGTCCCGCTAGCGGCTTTCGGCGCGCTTCCGGACGTCGAAGACGCCTCGATCTCGCCCAGCGGAGCGAATATCGCAATTCTGCTGACGCATGAGGGAACCCGGCAACTGTTCTTCCTCGATTCGAACATGAAGCTGATCAGCCGCCTGGCGGTCGGCGACGCCAAGGTGCGGTATTTCGATTGGGTCGGCGACGACCAGATCCTGCTCGTCACCGGCCAGACCGAAGATCTCCGGGGCTTCACCACCAACATGGCTGAATTCAACGTCGCCCGCCTGATCCCGGTCACATATAAGGGCGAGATCGAAACCGTCTTCGGCAGCTCACGCGATTTGGTGGATTCGGTTTGGGGTAGCTATGGCACACGCTTCATCGACAATCGGTGGATGGCCTATTTCGGCGCGATCGAGTTGGAGAAGGCAGGCGGTGTTGCCAGCACCAACATGATCTGGAAGCACGGCCGCCGTTACCTCTATGGCGTCGACACCAGGGAGAACCAACCCACACGCGTTGCCACTGCCGCGCGCGAGGGCATCTCGCGCGACTGGTTGCTGGACGCGCGCGGCGAAGTCGCTGCGATGATGGATGTCAGTGCCGATGACGGCGACTGGAGACTTGCTGGTCCGCAAGGTGATGTGATTGCCAGCGGCAATGAGCGCAATGGCCGCGTCGGCCTCGTCGGCCTCGGATATGACGGCACCACGGTCATCTATTCGGAGCGTGACGAAGACAACATCACCCAGTGGTACGAAGTCCCACTGGCAGGCGGTGTGGCCACGCCGTTCTTGCCGGATGAACACGTCGACCGCCTGTATTGGGACGAGCGGACGGGCAATCTGATCGGCTATCTCGACCAGAAGAAGGGGCCCGTCTTCCGCGATCCCGCATTCCAGTCTGCGGCGACTGGCATTCGCAACGCCTTTGCCGATTTCGACATGCGGATGGTCGACTGGTCGCCGGACTTCAAGAAGGTCCTCGTCAGGACCAGTGGCAACAAGGACAGTGGCACCTGGTTCGTGGTGGACCTGACATCCGGCAAAGCCGACGCCATCGCCTACGAGCGCAAGGAGCTCGGCCCCAATGAAGTCGGTGCGGTATCGACCGTCGAATATACGGCTTCGGACGGGCTTGAAATGGACGGTGTCCTCACGCTCCCGCCGGGCCGTGAGGCAACGAACCTCCCGGTGGTAGTGCTCCCGCATGGTGGCCCGCATAGCTCCGATTCCGAAGCTTTCGATTGGTGGGCGCAGGCGTTTGCGTCGCGGGGTTACGCCGTGTTCCAGCCCAACTTTCGCGGATCGACCAACCGCGACGACGCTTTCAAACTGGCCGGCTACGGCGAATGGGGCAGGAAAATGCAGACCGACATATCGGATGGCCTCGCCATGCTGGCGGACAAAGGCATTGTCGATCGTGATCGCGCTTGCATCGTCGGGGCAAGCTATGGCGGCTATGCCGCGCTTGCAGGTGTCACGCTTCAGCAGGGCCTGTATGAATGCGCTGTTGCCGTCGCCCCGGTCAGCGATATTGCCGCGATGTACAATGAAGACACGCGCACAGCACAGAACCGGATCACGAAGAAACGGCTGCTCGACCAGCTCGGCCCGCGCGATCGCTGGGACGAAGTATCCCCGCGCCGGTTTGCCGACCGTGCCGATGCTCCGATCATGCTGATCCACGGCGAAGACGATACGGTCGTACCCTTCAGCCACTCGGACAAAATGGCGGATGCGCTGAAGGACGCAGGCAAGTCTTACGAGCTCGTCCGGCTGGAAGGCGAAGATCACTGGCTGTCGCTGTCGAGCACCCGGCTGCAGATGCTCGAAGCGGCCGTGGGCTTCGTCGAACGGCACAACCCGGCCGACTGACGGGTCCAGCGCAGCTGGCAAAAGCAATATGCGTCGGCAGGCGGGGCGCCATCTCGCTCTGCCGACGCATTGCTCGCTGATCTCGGTACTTTCCGGCGCGATCTTTGCTTGCAACGGTGCCCAAATCCAAACCGCCGCACGCGGAATTCTCTTGCCTTGCGCCGGTTTTGCATGGCGGGGGGCGCGCATGAGCAGCGACGATACCGGCGAAGCCTTCCGCCTTCACGACCAGACGATCATGCCGGGCACCTGCGCGACGGTCGCCATTCCCGTAAGCCAGCAGGTCACCGGGCTGGATGCGGCGCTGGCGCTGCGCGTCATGCATGGTTCGCGGCCCGGCCCCTGCGTCTTCGTCAGCGGGGCGGTGCATGGCGACGAGATCGTCGGCACGGCGATCATCCAGCGCCTGCTTACGCGGCTTGCCCCCGACATGCTTGCGGGGACAATCATCTTCGCCCCTGCGGTCAATATCTACGGCTTCGTCGCGCACAGCCGGTACCTGCCCGATCGCCGCGATCTCAACCGCAGCTTCCCGGGGGCAGAGCGCGGCAGCCTCGCCTCGCAGCTGGCGCATAGCTTCCTTACCCATGTGATCGACCGCTGCGCGCTGGGGATCGATATCCATTCGGCTGCAGTCCACCGTTACAACCTGCCCCAGATCCGCATCGCATCGGGCAGCCCCTACCTGTCCGAGCTGGCGATGGCCTTCGGCGCGCCGATCATCATCGAGAGCCCGCTACGGCCCGGTTCGATGCGCGCGCTCGCTGGAGACCGCGAGGTGCAGATGCTGCTGCTCGAAGCGGGCGAGGCGCTGCGCTTCGACCGCTTCTCGATCGAGACCGGCGTCGCGGGCGTGCTCCGCGTATTGGCACATATCGGGATGATCGATGCCGACGACGGGCTGGCCGAAGTGCACGTGCCCGTACGATCCAACCGGTCGAGCTGGGTACGCGCGCCGCGCGGCGGAGTTTCGCACCGCGTCCGCAAATCGTGAGACATCGTACGCACGGGAGACCTGCTGGCGCGCGTCGGCGGGCTGTTCGGCGAGGATCAGGAAGACCTCGTGAGCCCCAGCGACGGGGTCATCATCGGCCATGCAACGCTCCCGATCGTCAACCAGGGCGATGCGCTGTTTCACGTCGCCGCGGTCGACGCGCTCGACCATGCAGGCGACCATGCCGACAGCATCGTCGAGGCGCTCGCCGTCAGCGATCCGCCCTTCCCCGCCGCACCCATGCTCGACGAGGACGAAGTCTTCTAGACCAGCCCGGCGATTTCCAGCGCCTCGTCCACCGCCTTGCGGCTCGCCTCGCTCGCATTGCACAGCGGCAGGCGGACATCGGGCGAAAACCAGTCGTGCACGCGGCTGAGCGCATATTTGACCGGCGCCGGGCTGGCGTCGGAAAACATTGCGTAATGCAGCGGGAACAGGCGGTCGTTGAGCTCGCGCGCTCTCGCCAACTCGTTGGCGGCGATGGCCTCGTGAAACTCGGCGCACAGCGCGGGGGCGACATTCGCGGTCACCGAAATGCATCCCGCGCCGCCCGCGGCCGAATGCGGCAGCCACAGTTCGTCATTACCCGACAATTGGCAGAACTCGCTGTCCAGCCCCATGCGGTGGTCGGCCACCCGCGAGAGATCTCCGCTGGCGTCCTTGATCGCCACGATCCGGTCGGGGTGCATGCGGACGAGTTCGACCACGGTCTCATCCTCGATGTCGGTCACCGTGCGGCTGGGCACGTTGTAGAGCACGATCGGGAGATCGCTGTTTTCTGCCAGATAGCTGAAATGGGCAATCAGGCCGGCCTGGCTGGGCCGATTGTAATAAGGGGCGACGCACAGGCCCGCGGCAGCCCCGGCCTTCTTGGAAAATTGCATGTGCATCAACGCGTTGCGCGTGTCGTTCGATCCGCAACCGGCGATGACCGGCACGCGCCCGGCGGCCTGTTCGATGCACACTTCGACCACGCGGTGATGTTCCGCATTCGACAGCGTCGAGGTCTCGCCAGTGGTGCCGCAGGGAACCAGCGCCTTGCTGCCGTTGTCTATCTGCCAGTCGACCAGCTTGCGAAAAGCGGCTTCATCGAACGATCCGTCGCGAAAAGGAGTCGCCAGAGCCGGAATCGAGCCTGAGAACATTTACGGTGGTCCTGCGTTAGGGGTATGAAACAAGGCGATTTTCGGCGCATGTGCGCCACAATTCATTCAGCGCCTGATAAGGAGGGGCCGGGCACTATGTCCAGCATGGGACGAAAAACTATTTACTCGATCGCACTGATGGCCGGTACCGCACTGGTCTTCCCCGCCACCGCGCAGGCGCAGGAGGCCGGTCGCAGCAGCCTCGTGGCGCAGCAGCCGGGTCAGATGGACCAGGCGGTTGGCCAGTGGGAATATCTCACCGCGCGCGACGACCTGCCCTTTGCCTCCTATGCCGGGTTCATCACCTCCTACCCCGATTTCCCCAAGCAGGAACTGCTTCAGCGCCGCGCCGAGGCGGCACTCGACGAGGAAGCGCCCTCCCCGCAGGACCTCGTCGGTTTCTTCGACCGGCATGCCCCGCTCACCAACAGCGGCCGCGCACGCTACGCGCTTGCTCTGGCCTCGCTCGATCGGCCCGAAGCGCTCGAAGTGGCACGCGAAGCCTGGCGCAGCGGCACCATGAGCGGCCCTGCCGAGCTTTACATGCAGGGCCTGTTCGGCAGCCGTTTCGCGCCGGAAGATCACGACGCCCGGATGGATGCGCTGCTGTGGCAGGGCAATTACGAGGCTGCCTCGCGCCATGTCATGCGGGTATCCCCCGCTTATCGCGACACGGCGCAGGCGCGGCTGGCGCTGCTGCAGGGCAGCACGCCGCAGCAGGCAGGTCTGCGCCTTCCCACCGATGCGATGCGCGATGCCGGCTATGTCTACAATCTGACGCGCTATTACCGCAATTCCGGCCAGCCCTATGAAGCGGTCAACCTGCTTGCCAGCCGCGCCGCCTTCACCACGCCCGCTTTCGACGGGACGCAGTTCATCAGCGAAGCGCTCGCGGTCGCCAAGAGCGCAGGTGCGACGCAGGCGGTCAGCATTGCATCGAAGGTCGACGATGTGTTTGCGCCGGGCACCGATATTTCGGACGGCTCCTTCACGCTGCGCGACAAATATACCGACCTGATGTGGCTGGGCGGCACCAAGGCGCTCTGGTCGCTGGGTGACGGCGCGCAGGCCGCGCCGCTGTTCTATCGCTATGGCACCGCCGCGAAGACTCCGCTGACCCGCTCGAAGGGTTTCTACTGGGCGGGCCGCGCCGCAGCGCGCGCGGGCGATACCGAAGGCGCGCAGCGGTACTGGGCCATGGCTGCCGACTATCCCGATTGGTATTACGGCCAGCTGGCGCTGAGCGAGCTCGGGCGGCCCATGTCCGGCTTTGCTGCGGTTCCGGCAGCCGACAGCGCCCAGCGCGCCGCGTTCGAAGCCGATCCGCTTACCGGTGCGCTACGGGCGATCGCGCGCAATCGCCGTGACTGGCGGACCGAACGTGCTTTCTTCGAGGCGATCGCGGACAAGGCCGACACGCCCGAGCAGATGGCGCTGGTCGGGCAACTCGCCCGCGATACCGGACTGAATGAAATGGCGGTCGTCGCGGGTCTGGTCGCCGGCGAACACGGTCTCGAAGGGTTCGAACGCATCGGTTATCCGACGGTCGAAACGCATGCAGGCGCCAATTGGACGATGGTCCACGCGATCGCGCGCCAGGAAAGCGAGTTCGACCGCAACCGCGTAAGCCATGCCGGTGCGCGCGGCATGATGCAGCTGATGCCCGGCACGGCCCGCGAAGAAGCCGGGAAAATCGGCGTGCGCTACATGTCGGCCAATCTGACCGAGAGCCCCAGCTACAACATCCGGCTGGGCGATGCCCATTTCGCCCGGTTGATGGACCGCTATGGCGGGGCCTATCCGCTGGCGATTGCCGCCTACAACGCCGGCCCCGGACGGGTGAACGAATGGCTTCGCCTCAACGGCGATCCGCGCACGGGCGCAGTCGACTGGGTGACTTGGATCGAACAGATCCCGTCCAATTTCGAAACGCGCTATTACGTCATGCGCGTGATCGGGAACGCAGTCAGCTATGCTAATATGCATCCTGACAAGTCCGCGGGTTACGAACGCGATATTCGCAATTACCTGCCAGGCTGATTTGCGCTAGGGGCGCATGCTCCATGACGCCCAAATCCAATCCCGTCACGCCCGCCGGCTATGCCGCGATGAAGGCGCGCTACGACCATTTGCTTGGCACCGAGCGACCCGAAATCGTGGAGATCGTCAGCTGGGCGGCGGGCAATGGCGATCGCAGCGAAAACGGCGATTACCTCTACGGCCGCAAGCGTATGCGCGAAATCGATCGCGAACTGGCGCATCTCGCGCGGCGGCTCAAGGCCGCCCGCGTCATCGATCCCGCCGACCAGCCGGACACCTCGCGCGCCTTTTTCGGCGCCACGATTACGCTGGCCGACGAAGATGACGTGGAACGCATCGTGACGCTGGTGGGCGACGACGAACAGGATGCCGGCACGGGCCGGATCGGCTGGTCCTCCCCGCTCGCGCGCGCGCTCAAGGGTGCAGCGATCGGAGATTTGCGCAGTGTCCGGCTGCCCGGTGGGGTGAAGGAATGGGAGATCGTGGCGATTTCCTATCCGCTAGCCCGCGAACATGCCGGGGCCTAGCTTGATCACGCGCAGCGCCATAAGGCTGGCGCTAACCATGCGCCGAACGCTGTTCCAGACCTGCCCTTCTTCGAAGCCGTTGCGGCTTCGCGCCGTCCTGTTCGCCATGATCGCGGGGCTGGCGCTGACGACGCCCCTGTCCGCGAAGGACAGCCTGGGCGTATTTTCCGACTGGGGCGCGTTCCGCGATGCCGCCGTGCCGCGCTGCTATGCCATCGCCATGCCCGCGGCCAGCAGGCTGCAACGCGATTTCGAACCCTTCGCCACCATCGGCACCTGGCCGCGGCGCGGCCTTCGCGGGCAGGTCCATTTCCGGCTTTCTCGCAAACTGCGGCGCGATTCCTCGATCACCGTGTCGATCGGCGGCAAGCGTTTCGAACTGACCGGCGGCGGCGGCGATGCCTGGGCAAGGGACCGCACGATGGATGCGGCGATCGTCGCGGCCATGCGTTCGGCAGACCGGATGGTGGTCCGCGCCACCGACACGCGCGGACGGCGATTCTCGAACACCTACTCGTTGGCCGGGGCGGCCACTGCGATGGATGCCGCCACGCTCGCCTGCGCGCGCCGCTGACGCGAAAAGGCCGGGAAGCGCATGATGCGCTCCCCGGCCCTCGATCAGATCGGTCGGGCGCGCTTAGAAGCGAACGCCGAGACCGGCCATGATCTGGTGACGGTCGAGATCGACGTCGAAACGGTCGCTGTCGGCCAGGTCGCCGTCAAAATCGACTTCGCCTTCGCTGTAGTTCGAATAGCGATATTCGACATTCATGAAGGTGCGCGGGTTGATCGCATATTCGAGCCCCGCACCGGCACGCCAGCCGTCGAGATCGAAGTCCTCGTTATATTCGGTCGTGCCGTCGTTCGCGAGGATGTTGAGCTTGGCGTTGGTGTAACCGCCCTTGGCGTAGAGCAGCAGGTCCGGTCCGACCTTTGCACCGGCGCGCGCGCCAAGGAACAGGTCACGGCCCGCTTCGACCTGGCCGAAGCCGAAGCCTTCGAAATCGCCGTTCACGAATTCGGTCTTGGCGGTGGAATCGGTCAGTTCGGCCTCGAGGCCGATGACCGCATTGCCGAGATCGTAATCGTAACCGACTTGGACGCCGTATACGAGGCCGTCGATCGACTGATCGTTGTCCGCATTGGCGTCGTCATCGACGCTGCTGCCTGCCTTCAGCGCGTCATAACCGGCGACGCCCTGGATACGAAAGCCATCGAAGCTGCCGGTGTCCTGAGCCATTGCAGGTGCCGAGAAGGCGACCAGCGAACCGGCGACGAGCAGAGTGGAAATCTTGTTCATGTGCGAACTCCGTTTGATTGACCCGCAGCTTTTGCGCTGCGTGGACCGGGAAAACGGCGCGGAACCCGAAAGAGTTTCATTAACCTCACACAACACGAAGTTGTGGCATTTTGAACACATGTTGCGCGATCAGTTGTGATTGATGCGCGATGAACCGAATGAGCCGCTCGCTGCGCGCGCTCTCCCCTCGCATAGGTGATCGCCGTTAGCGAAAGCGCAGTGTATCGCGCCGTGCTTTGCTTTCGCGCCGATTGCCCCTATATGCGCCGCTCCCATGGCCGATACGACACTCATGAGCATCCCCGGGCAGGTTGACCCGGTTCCCGTGGCGCGTGAAATCACGCCCCGCCCCGACGGCCGCGTCGATCTGATCGGCTTGCCGAAGGACCAGATCACCGCACTGTTTGCCGAGGCCGGGCTCGATGCCAAGCAGGCCAAGCTGCGTGCCAAGCAGGTGTTTCACTGGCTCTATCATCGCGGCGTGACCGACTTCGAGGCGATGACCGATATCGCCAAGACGATGCGCCCGTGGCTTGCCGAGCGCTTCTACATCGGCCGCCCCGAGGTGGTCGAAGCGCAGCATTCGTCCGACGGCACACGCAAATGGCTGCTCAAGACCCCCGACGGCCATGAATTCGAGATGGTCTTCATTCCCGATGCGGACCGCGGCACGCTGTGCGTATCCAGCCAAGTGGGCTGCACGCTCAATTGCACCTTCTGCCATACCGGTACGATGAAGCTGGTGCGCAACCTGACGCCGGGCGAAATCGTCGGTCAGGTGCTGCTTGCCCGCGACGCTCTGGGCGAATGGCCCAAGGGGTCGATGGCGGGTCTCGATACCGAGGAGGACAGCAGCGAATACCGGTCGGATGGCCGCCTGCTGACCAACATCGTGATGATGGGAATGGGCGAGCCCCTCTACAATTTCGACAATGTGAAAGGCGCGCTCAAGCTGGTGATGGACGGCGCCGGGCTGGCGCTGTCGAAGCGCCGGATCACGCTGTCGACCAGCGGGGTCGTCCCCGCAATGCAGCGCTGCGGCGAAGAGATCGGCGTGAACCTCGCGGTCTCGCTCCATGCGGTGACCAAGGAAGTGCGCGACGAGATCGTGCCGATCAACCGCAAATACGGTATCGAGGAACTGCTCGAGGCCTGCGCCGCCTATCCCGGCGCAAGCAACGCCCGGCGGATCACCTTCGAATACGTCATGCTGCGCGACAAGAACGATTCCGACGAGGATGCGCATGAGCTTGTCCGGCTGATCAAGCATTACAAGCTGCCCGCGAAGGTCAATCTGATCCCGTTCAATCCGTGGCCCGGCGCGCCCTATGAATGCTCGACGCCCGAGCGGGTGAAGCGCTTCTCCGAAATCGTCTTCGACCACGGCATCAGCGCACCGGTGCGAACCCCGCGCGGGCGCGACATCGATGCCGCCTGCGGCCAGCTCAAGACCGCGGCGGAAAAGAAAAGCCGCGCCCAGCGCGATCGCGAAGCCGCTGCGGCAGAGGTCGCCGCGGGATGAGCGCCGACGCCGCGACGATCGCCTATTACCAGGCGAACGCGGCGTATTACACTTTCAGCTTCGGCCAGGCGCCCAGCCACCACCTGGATGGCTTTCTCGACCGGCTCGATCCCGGAGCGCGCGTGCTCGAACTGGGTTGCGGCGCAGGACGGGATTCCGCCCGGATCGCCGAGCGCGGCTTCGATCTCGATGCGACCGATGGCACGCCCGCAATGGTGCGCAAGGCCAATGAACGCTTCGCCGTGGGTGCGCGGGTGATGCGCTTCGACGAGCTCGATGCGGTGGATGCCTATGACGCGGTCTGGGCGCATGCCTGCCTGTTGCATGTCGCGCGCACGGACCTGCCCGCGGTGCTGGCCGCCATCCATGATGCGCTCCGTCCCGGTGGCTGGCATTTCGCCAATTACAAGCTCGGAACGGGCGAAGGCCGCGATCCGCTGGGGCGGCTGACCAATTTGCCCGGCGAGCCATGGCTCGAGAGCGCCTATCGCATGGCGGGGTTCGCGATCGTCGACACGGTTTGCTATCGCGGCAAGGGTGCCGACGGCGTCCAGCGCGACTGGGCGGCCTTTACCCTGCGCAAGGAGCCTGCATGAAAATCGATGTCAACGCGCTGTGTGCCGGACAGCCCCAGCCCTTCAACGGCGCCGAGATGAGCGCGATCGACAAGCGTCCACTGGCAGGAACCGTCGCGATCCGCAGTTTCGGCCTCGCAGGCGACATGGTGGCCGATACCGAACATCATGGCGGGCCGGACATGGCGGTGCACCATTACCCGCGCGATCACTATGCCGAATGGGATGCGTGGCTGGGCGGGCACGACCTGCTTTCGCGCCCCGCGGCATTTGGCGAGAACATCGTTGCGGAGGGTCTGACCGAGGACGCGGTCCATATCGGCGACCGTTTCCGGCTGGGCAGCGCGCTGCTGGAAGTGAGCCAGCCGCGCAAACCGTGCTGGAAAATCGAACATCATTTCGGCCGCAAGGGCATGGTCGCGCGCATCGTCAAGCAGCACAATTGCGGCTGGTATTACCGCGTGATCGAGGAAGGCGCGGCGCAGGCCGGCGATACGCTCGAACGCGTCGAAATCGGACATGCGGTGTGGAGCGTCGCGCATGTGTTCGCCAAGTTCTACGATCCGGCGCACAAGCCCACGCGCGAGGAATGCGAACAGCTGGCTGCGCTCCCCCGGTTGAGCGATGACCTGCACGGCGAGGCGCGCGCACGGCTCCAGGCCTAACGCTTTATCGCGAGATATTGCACGGTCTGTCGCGTTATTCCCAGTTCGGCGTTCCGTTCATCACAGGTTGTGGACCCGGCGCCATGTCTCGCCGTTCCCGAACCGACACAATCGCCGAACGGATACGACAATGAAGAAACTCACCCTCACTCTCGCCGCCGGAGCGCTTGCCTTTACGGGTGCCGGCCTTTCCGCCCCGGCCGCTGCGGACCCGCCCTCCTGGGCCCCCGCCCACGGCAAGCGCGCCAAGGACCGCGTCTACGACGACCGCGGACGCTATTACGAACCGCGCCGGATCAGCCGCAGCGACCGCATGTGGCGCGGCGGTGACGGCCGGTATTATTGCAAGCGCGACAACGGCACGACCGGGCTGGTGATCGGCGCCGGGGTCGGCGCGCTCGCCGGACACGAGCTTGCCGGCAACGGCGATCGCACGCTCGGCGCAATACTCGGCGGCGCGGTCGGCGGGCTCGTCGGTCGCGAGATCGACCGCGGCAGCCTGCAGTGCCGGTAACCGCCTGATCCACCCCTGACCCAGCCCCCTTCCGATCCCTCGGGGGCTGTGCACGAGGCGCGTCGCCACCCTCCCCTCAGGTGGCGGCGCGCCTTTTCTTTGGTGCGCGCGGCGCTATGGTCGTAGGCGATGACTGATCCCAGGCCAGCAGTGCTCGTAACCGGTGGAGCAAGACGGATCGGTGCCGCCATCGCGCGCCGCTTTGGTGCGGCGGGCTGGCATGTCGTGATCCACTACGGCTCCTCGCGCAGCGAAGCCGAACGCCTTGCCGAAACGTTGCCATCCGCGGAATGCCTCCAGTGCGACCTTGCCGATGATGATGCGGCGGTGGCAATGGTCGAAACGCTGGCGCAGCGGCTGGGTGACTGGCGCGCACTGGTCAATTGCGCGGCGATATTCGACCCGGACCGGGTGACTGCGCTCGATCAGGAAACCAATGCGCGCACGATGCAGATCAACGCGCGCACCCCGACACGCATGGCTCAGGCCTATCTTGCCGGGGCGCAGGCCCCGGGCGGGCGGCGGGTCATCCAGCTGACCGACCAGAAGCTGGCCAATCCCAATCCCGATTTCTTCAGCTACACCATGAGCAAGCATGCGGTCGCAGCGACCGTGCCGATGCTCGCGATGGGTGCGGCGGGCGCGCGCGACCGGGTCTATGCGTTGGCGCCAGGCGCGATCCTTGCCAGCCACGACCAGAGCGAGGAGGAAACCGAGATTTCGCACCGGATGAACCTGCTGGGCCGCAAGACCGGCGCCGACGAAGTGGCCGATGCCGCGCTGTTCCTTGCCGCTGGCCACCTCGCCAGCGGGCAGACGCTGTATATCGACAGCGGCCAGCACCTGCTGTCGCAGCCGCGCGACGTGATCTACCTCGCGCGCGCGGGGCAGGCAGCGTGAAGCGCCACGCGCTCAGCACCCGCCTGTGGCACTGGCTCAACCTGCTGTGTGTGGTCGTGCTGTTCATGTCCGGGCTGACGATCTCCAATGCGCATCGCCGGCTGTACTGGGGCGACTGGGGCTTTGCCCCCGAACAGGCGTGGCTGGCAGTGCCGCGCTTTCCCGACTGGATGACCATTCCGGGCTATTACAGCCTCGCAGTCGCGCGCGACTGGCACATATTGATGGCGTGGCCCTATGCGCTGGGCTTGTTGTTCATGTGGGTCGCCATGCTTGCCAATCGGCACTTCGTTCGCGACATCGCCACTCGCCGCAGCGAATGGCGTCCCGCTGCGATATGGCGCGATGTCCGCGCGCACCTGCGGCTCGAGTTCGATCACGGCGCGGGAAAATACAATTTCCTCCAGAAGCTCGCTTACGGCCTTGTACTGGGGGTGTTCCTGCCGATGATGGTCCTTACCGGCATCGCGATCAGCCCGGGGATGGAACCCACCTTCGGCTGGCTGGTCGAAGCGATGGGCGGCCGGCAATCCGCGCGTTCGCTGCACTTTATCTTCGCTTTCGCACTGGCGGGATTTTTCGTCGTCCATGTCCTGCTGGTCCTGCTGTCCGGCCCCATCGGACAGATGCGCGCGATGATCTCCGGGGGCAGCCAGGCATGAAGCGGCGCAATTTCCTCGTCACCTTGGGTGCGGCTTTCGTCGCCGGATGCAACCGGGTGGCCGATAGCCAGCCGGGCCAGGCGTTGCTGGGCGCAGCGGAGAAATGGCACGAGAGCGCCCATCGGCTGCTGACCGACCGCACCGCCCTGGCGCCCGAATACCCGCGCAGCGCCATTTCGCCCTATTTCCGCGGCAATGGATCGACCGATCCGCAAACGGGCGGCTATCCGGCGCATGCGGAGGAAGGCTTTGCCAATTGGCGACTGACCGTCGGCGGGCTGGTCGAAACACCGCTCAGCCTGAGCATGGAGAATATCCGGCGGCTGCCACAGCGCACGCAGATCACGCGGCACGACTGTGTCGAGGGGTGGAGCGCGATCGGCGAATGGACCGGACCGCAATTGTCGCTGCTGCTCGACGCTGCCGGTCTGCGCGAGGAAGCACGCTTCATCGTCTTCCGCTGCGCCGACAACCTCAACGGCCAGGACTATTACGAAAGCGTCGACCTGATCGATGCCTACCACCCGCAAACCATCGTGGCGCACCGGCTGAACGGGAAACCGCTTCCCATCCGCAATGGCGCGCCGCTGCGCATGCGGATCGAGCGCCAGCTGGGTTACAAACACGCCAAGTATCTGACCGGGATAGAAGCCGTCGCCAGCCTCGACGATATCGGGCTCGGCAAGGGCGGCTACTGGGAAGATCGCGCCGGCTACCAGTGGTATGCGGGGATCTGATCAATCGGGATAGCGGCGCTTCATCGCTTCCCAATCCGTCCGGATCATCTCTTCGAGCACTGCGAGGTCGATATCGGCCAGCTTGTTCACATAGAGGCAGCTCTTGCCGCGCGCATGCTTGCCCAGCCGCCCGAGCGAAGCGGCGTGGCGACCGCCCGTTTCCTCATCGCAATAGCCGCCCATCAGATACAGCGAGTGCCGTGCCTTGCGCGGGCTGAAACCGGTCCGCATCCAGTGCACTTCACGCCCGCTCGCGTATGTCGTGCGATAGGCGCCATATCCGATGATGCTCGGTCCCCACATGCACGGCTCTTCCCCGGTGACGCGGCGAAACAGCTCGTCGAGCTGGCGCGCTTCCTCTCGCTTGCGCGCGGGTTCGACCGTGGCGAGGAAGTCGGCCGGGTCCGTTTCGCGGGGCTGCGTCTTTGGCTCGGCCATCCAAGTTCTCCCTGTCTGCCTGCAGGCGTAGTCTGGCACTTTGGCGGCATGCTGGAAAGCCGCTGACGCTACGCATCCGGTTGATTCCAGCTGGTTGGACACCCACATTCGCCCGGAAAGGAAAAAGCCATGGCAGGTGGTTGGGCGCGCGACGGCGCGGTACAGGACCAGATCGACGACACTATTTCCGACGCGGTCAGCGCCGCACGGTCGCGCATGCCCGTGGGCGAAAGCGAACAGTGGTGCATCGAATGCGGCGAGGAAATTCCCGAGCGGCGGCGTCAGGCGCTGCCGGGCGTGAAGCGCTGCGTCGAATGCCAGTCGGGTCTCGATGCCAGCGCGCGCAGCACGGGGATCAACCGCCGCGGCAGCAAGGACAGCCAGCTTCGCTGAACGCTTTTCCACGCGATACTCGGTGGGGCCCGCACTCGCTGCCGGGCCAGGCGCCCCCGATCCGTCCTCCTCGGCCTCAGGACGCGGCCAAGACATCGGCGCATGTACGCTTGTTGCCGCCCAAGCGTGAATCGATTGCCTAGAGCCCCCTCGCCCTGCTAGCGGCGCGCCTCGAACAGTGAAGGTGCCCCAATGTCCGATATCAAACGCGTCGTCCTCGCCTATTCCGGTGGTCTCGATACCTCGGTCATCGCCAAGTGGCTCGAGGTCGAGCGCGGGCTCGAAGTGGTGACCTTCACCGCCGATCTGGGACAGGGCGAGGAAATCGAACCCGCGCGCGAGAAAGCCCGTGCGATGGGCATTCCCGACAAGCACATCTACATCGAGGACCTGCGCGAGGAGTTCGTGCGCGACTTCGTTTTCCCGATGATGCGTGCCAATGCCCGGTACGAAGGCGACTACCTGCTCGGCACCAGCATCGCGCGGCCGCTGATTTCCAAGCGCCTGGTCGAAATCGCGCGGGAAACCGATGCCGATGCGATCGCGCACGGTGCCACGGGCAAGGGCAACGACCAGGTCCGCTTCGAACTCTCGGCCTATGCGCTCGACCCGGACATCACGGTCATTGCCCCGTGGCGCGAATGGGACCTGACCAGCCGCACCGCGCTGATCGCATGGGCGGAAAAGCACCAGATCGCTGTGCCCAAGGACAAGCGCGGCGAAAGCCCGTTTTCGACCGATGCGAACCTGCTGCACACCTCGTCCGAAGGCAAGGTACTCGAGGATCCCTGGGAAGAGACACCCGATTACGTCTATTCGCGCACCGACCATCCGGAAAACGCGCCCGATACCCCCGAATATATCGAGATCGGTTTCGAGAAGGGCGACGGCGTCTCGCTCGACGGCAAGACCATGAGCCCCGCCACGCTGCTCGCCGCGCTTAACGACCTTGGCCGCAAGCATGGCATCGGCCGGCTAGATCTTGTCGAGAACCGCTTCGTCGGGATGAAAAGCCGCGGTATGTACGAGACGCCGGGCGGCGAGATCTACGCCCGCGCACATCGCGGGATCGAACAGATCACGCTCGACCGCGGCGCCGCGCACCTGAAGGACGAACTGATGCCGCGCTATGCCGAGCTGGTCTACAATGGCTTGTGGTTCAGCCCCGAGCGCGAAATGCTGCAGGCGGCGATCGACCTCAGCCAGGAGAAGGTTTCGGGCACCGTGCGGCTCAAGCTGTACAAGGGCAATGCCATGGTGGTCGGCCGCAAGTCGGACGACACGCTCTATTCCGAGGCGCATGTGACGTTCGAGGACGATGCCGGCGCCTACGATCAGCAGGATGCGGAAGGCTTCATCAAGCTCAACGCGCTGCGCCTTAGGCTGCTTGCCAAGCGCGATCGCTGACTGCGGACCTGCCTCGGAGCAGGTTTGCGGCAGCCGGTTGAGTTGTCCACTCTCCTCCACAGCGAAAAGCTGAAAAAGTGGAAAACTTGCCCGTCCGGCGCTGGACGAATCGTTCGACCGGGCGCAGCTTTCATCTATCGGAACGGCTTGGAAAGCCAACGCGATCAGGGCTTAATGGCTTGAAATCGCTTTGGAATTCCACACCGGAAAGACATGGGGAATGCTGTCCATGTGTTTCCAGAGGCCGTATTGCGGATGGTGCAAGCCCGAAGCAAGACGGTCGATGACGGAAGCGCAAAGTTCATTGTCCATGGATCGGGCTGACCCGGTCGAATGCCGAGGAGGCGGCGCAGCTGACGGTTTCATACCCGATCCGCGCCCCTCTGCTCGAGGCTTCGGCCAGTAACGGAAAGCCGGATCGCGGCACCGCCCGGCGAAGGCCGGCTCGGCAAGGGAAGCGAGGGCTTCGGCCTGACGCACCCCGATGGGCCTGCTGGAGGGCGAGGTCGGATGCCGGTGCGAGCGCCGGTGACGGATCCTTCCGCCCCTGTCTCAGGACAGGATGGAAGAACAGGCACTGGATGCCAAGTGCTTGTCGCAAGGCAAGTCCACGCATCGGTGAGAGTGGGGTCGGCAGCGATGCCGGCCCCATTTGCATTTGCGGGGCGGCGCCGATGGGCGAACCCCGAAGTTTCCGCCCGGCATCGCGAGACACGACGAACTGTGGCGCCAATGGGGCAACCGGCCCCCGCCGGTGGGACTCGCCCGTTTCTATCGCCTATATCCCCGTGAACCGAACGGGAGGTCCGATCATGGTCAATCGCGCGCTACGCAGCATGGTGATACTTGCCGCACTTGCCATGCCGGCCACTGCCGCGCAGCCGCAGGAACGCACACATGCGGCAGGCGGGCAGCCGGCCTTCGAGACCAGCTTTGCACGTTTCGAGGCGCTACCGCCCCCGCCCGAACCGGCAGGCCGGGTCGTCGATCTTTCGACGATCGAACCACCGGTCGAGGTCGCGCCCGCTGCGCGCCCGCTGGGTGTGGGTGTGGCATCCTACTACGGCCGCCGTTTCCATGGCCGCCGCACGGCCAGCGGCGAGCGCTTCGACATGCATGCGCTGACCGCGGCGCATCGCACACTGCCGTTCGGCACGCTGGTCGAGGTGACCAACCCCAGCAGCGGGAAAAGCGTTACCGTGCGGATCAACGACCGCGGGCCGTTTCATGGCAACCGCGTGATCGACGTCAGCCGGGCCGCGGCATCGCAGCTGGGCCTGATCCGCCGCGGGCATGGCACCGTCCACCTCGCCATACTCGAACCATAGGACGGCCCGCGGGCCGCAGGTGCCCCTTCGTCAGGCAGCCATTTCGGATGGCTCGGACTGTGGCGTCTCGGTGGCGGCGCTCTCGAACCGCGCCTCGACCGACAGCTTCACCGCAGCCGCGACATTGCGCACGCCCAGCTTGGTCAGCACATTCGCGCGGTGCAGCTCCACCGTGCGCGGGCTGATTCCGAGCGTCCGCGCGACTTCCTTGCTCGAATAGCCTTCGCACACGCTGGTCAGCACTTCCTTCTCGCGCGGCGAAAGCAGGTCGATGCGCTGCTTGGCGCGGGCCTGTGCCAGCGATGTCGCCGAGCCCTGCCACTTGCGCGCCATGATTGTTTCCAGGCTGCGCTGCAGCGCGTCATGCGCCGAGGGCCATTCGAGATAGCCTGCCGCACCGGCGGAGAGCGCGTCCATCACATGCGCGATGCTGGCGCCTTGCGAATAGGGAACCACCGGCAGGTACTGCCCCGCCTCGCGCAGCGCGCGCTGGGTGTCGGCCACCTGCGTGCCGGTGTCGTGAACGAGCAGCCAGCCCTGTTCGGGCCAGCGCCCGCCGAGCTCCTCGAGCGAATCCGCAGGCACCACATAGGCCATCGTGCCGAGTGCCCGCACCAGCTCGTGACGTGTCCGATAGTTGCTGTCGATGACAACAAAGGTAGAGTTTTGCATCGCGTGACGATCCCGTTCCGTCAGTTCCCCCCGGGTCGGTCAAGCGATGGTCCCCCCGGCCCTGCCCTTTGACTATGATTAACGCGGTATTTTCCCTAGTCGTCTGAATGCATGTCACCCATGTGCACTACATCCATAGACACTACGTAGAGATACGTGCTTCTCAGCGCCAACGGGCCCGATGCGGTATTCATGTACGGCCCTTTGCCCGTCAACAAGCCGACACGCTTGCATGTCATGCGAGTGGATGACATCCAGTGGAGGCATGCCGCAGACCGCATGCCTTCGGGGGAGGTTCGACGCACGCCATGGACGACAGCCAGGCCATCCGCCAGATCGCCGCAGCCGAGGATGAGGGCGCGGTCTTCGCGGTCGCGCGCGCCTTCTTCCGCACGCAGGGCTTCGCCGCGCTGAGCTACGCGCGCCCCTCGCGCACCGATCCCGGGCGCAGCGAGGTGACCTCCTTCGGCTTCCCCGAGGGCTTCGTCGCCAGCTACCGCGAGCGCCTCGCCGAGTACGACCCGCTGCCCAGCCTCGCCGCGCGCGCGGGCCGGCCGCTGCGGCTGGTCGACGTCGCCGAAGGGCGGCTGACGGGCAACCAGCAGCTGTTCATCGACGCGGCGCGCGAGCACGGGCTGACCGACGGCTTCCTGCTGCCGACCTTCGGCCCGCGCCAGCACATCGCGGTGTTCTCCATCACCATGATCGACCACGAGGACCGCATCGCGCATGCCGATGTGCCGATCCTCCACAGCGTCGCGCAGGCAACCCATTTGCGGATCGACCAGCTGGCGTCCGAAGAGGTCGAGCGCCCGCACCTCGCCCCGCGCGAGATCACCATCCTGCACTGGATCGCGCGCGGCAAGAGCAATGAGGAGATCGCGATGATCCTCGGCAACAAGCGCCCCACCATCGCCACGCACATCAAGCGCATCTTCGCCAAGCTCGACGTGACCGACCGCGCCTCGGCCGCGGTCAAGGGGCTCAAGTTCGGCCTGATCAACGTGTAGGGTTGCGAAGCCCGCATCCGCGGGGGGAGTCTTTGCTTTTCGAAGCCGCATCCGCGGCTTCGTCCTCGGGGCGGTTCCTCCGTCGCTGCGCTCCTGCGGGCCCCTGCGGGCGGCCGTGCAGGTGGCCTTCGGCCAGCTGCGTCTTCGACTACGCTTCCGGCCTAGCCTCGCCTGCGGCTCGGAACCAGAGCGCTCCTCTATCCTACCGCGCAAGTTCCGTTCGCGACCAGCGAACGGCAAGCGCGACCGCGCGCCCGCAGCGGGTGCAGCTTGCTGCACGTCTAGCGAGGACGAACCGACGGATGTCGGTTCGAAACACGAGGACTCCCTCTCACCCTCTCTCTCCTTCCACCCCTACCCTTGCTGATCCTCCCCCATCCCCTCAGCCAGCGCGCGCTGCAGCTCTTCCTCGCTGGTCAGCAGCCACCACTGCGCGAGCCCCGCGCAGAAGGCCTCGATCTGCACGCCCTCGACCGCGGCGGCGTTGCCCTGTTCGTGCGGAGCGGGGGCGCCGGCGGGACGGTCTTCCTCCATTTCGCGCAGGATCCGGCCGACGGGGGGATAGTGCGGGCAATCGCGGCACTGCGGCCAGTCGGGGGCGTCGCAGCACGGCCCCTCGCCCGCGACGTTGATCACCGGTTCGGGCCCCTGCGCCCCGCGCCGGTAATGGTTCTGCCCGCGATCGGTCCCGTGGCGCGCACCGGCGCAGTCGCAGGGCGGCTCGCCCGGGTCGGAGGTTGCCCCCGCCCCCTCGTCGTCCTGCGGGTCGGCCCGAGACTTTGCCCGAGACATGGACCGCCTGTTACACGGTCCAGGCGAAGAAGTGCCGCGCCCCTCCTGCGCGGGTTCGGCGGGGTCGGGTTCGATCGGCTCGCCGCGGCGCAGCCGCAGGATCATGCCGTCGAAATCCTCCGCGAGTGCCTCGATCCGTTCATCGCCGCGCATCCGGTCGAGCCGCGCGAGATGCGCCAGCAGCAGCCGGTCGGAGAAGCGCCGGCGCTCGCCCCTGTGCTCGCCGTGATACCACACCTCCTCCTGGACCCCGTTCATGGCGTAATCGGCGAGCTTGGCCTCGGCGGCGCCGCGCGCGACCACCAGCGCCGCATCCCAGGCGCGCCCGAAACCCGCGCTGGCGCGGCGCGCGCGGTAGCAGGTCTGGTGCGACACCCGCGCCCGCCGCGCCGCCGCGCGCACGCTGCCGGTGGTCGCCAGCGCCTCGAGAAAGGCCACCTGCCGCTCGACCACGAACTGCGTCTGCGGCGCACGCTCGTCCTCGGCATGGAGGTCGGTGTGGAGGATGATCGGGTGGGTTGCGGGGGTGTTGGTGGAGGAGTGCATCGGTTCGCCTGTGGGTTGTGAGCAGGGGAACCGGGTGACCTATACAGCGGGGGGCGTGTAGGACAGCCCTTAGGGTCGAAGACTATCGATATGCTCGTCGAGCGCGAAGAAATTTGATGCCGCTTCTTTCAACCCGCGGGCTGCATGATCCCAAAACACCACATCAACCCGGAAACCATCTGACCGCAACTCCAAAATCGCCGGCACGTAATCTGAGTCACCAGTTACTATAGTAAATACGTCGCCCTCATTAGCGTTCTTGTATGCATCTTTGACTAGGGCGGTGGTCAATCCGGTATCAATCTTCTTTTCCTTATTCGCAACATTTCGATCTTCCACGTGGACTTCAAACCCAGCACTTCGAGCTATATCCCAGATAGCATCGTTTTGAGGCGGCCTCGAACCAAACAAAAGCGCCCTAGCGCACTCTTTCGGATCATCTCCCGCTACGAACATATAGAGCGCTCCGAAGCTCATTCGGTAGTCTGGGTCGAGAATGTTATAGTTCATGGCGTCATATATGTTCGGAGCCAATCCCTGATTCACTGCACTGACGCGCTTTCCTTCGATAAACACGTTAGAATTGTCTACATAAATCCAATCAGCCATATTTTACCTACCAAACTTGTTCCCGCATCTCAAAACGCATGCAAATTGAGAGCAAAAAACTTAGAAAGTAACCTAATTACGAAATTGCCTAATTCGACTTGAGAACAGATAATTTGTACGTTCCAGAATGCGCCAAAATTCAGCCCCCAGCTCGACGAGAAGCCAAACAAATACAAAATTCGTAGATATAGCTAGATAAAAGAAAACGGTTCTGCTCAGATCAACGATCAAAAGAGGGCCCTTAAAAAGATTCTCACCCGCGACGCCGAGTACACTTAGGAGCACCATAAAAAGGCAAAAGCGACAAAAGAAATTCAGATTCTTATACAAATTCTCGACAAGTTCGTTGAGACGACCAGCTCTCAATCGCGCCTCGCGATCCGACGCATCCGCCGAGCGGACGAATGGGTTGGATGAGACGAAAATCATAATAGAATACGAAAAGCCAATAATAATCGACAAAAAGGTAACGATTGCGATTAGCGCATCTTTCGAAACAGATGATACAAGAGCAACGTAAAGGCCAGAGATGATTGTGTTTGTTGAAAACTGAAACAGAAGCGCTTTGCGCATCGAATATGAATCAGAAAAATGGCACTTGTAACTCTCGCGTATTGCCTCTGGGACTCTAAGCATTTTTAGATTTCGAAAGAATTCTTTCTTCTAAGATTTTAATCGCCCCATCCCTTACCCTCTCACCGTTCGGATGCCCGTCCAACTCATAGGTAACCCTCTTAATTTCAAACTGGCTGGCTCGCGTTCCTTCCTGCATGAAATGCAACGTAAAAGGGCGGCCATCCAAGTCCGCGACAACGACGCAATCGACAATATCGTCGTCATCGAACGCGATCAGCCTATCGCGACGCAGAATATTCGACACTTCCTGCCTGAGCTTCTCCGGTTGCTTAAAGCGAGATATCAAACTTTTCTTGATGTCCGCCTGCACCTTCGACCCTCTTGGAACTTTCTTCAGGACCGTTATCCGTTCACTTTGGGCCATGTTGTCCGAGTTGGCGTTCTTATCAATTGAAGCCACAGTCACGCGAACCTCCTTGGGTACGACGTTCTCCAAGTTGGCGGTTTCCGACCGAAAGCTATGCGCTGCTACTTCCAGTCCGCGTGGCAGCAGTCGGATCAGTGTGTTCTTCAGCCCGGTATAACTCCCGAATTGACCAAGATACTGGCAGCCTAGGTAGATTTTTCCATCGGTCGAAAAATAAAGCAGAAAAAAGAAGGGACGAAGACTTACGCTCTCCGGCGGAATATATCCAGCGTGAGTATTGGTGTACCCATGCCCCCAGTACGCGCCACGGTATCGACCGAAAAAGGTCCGATCATCAATCTGCTGAACATCGTCGATCGGGACAGCACGCTTAGTACGCAACATCTGAAAAATTTCTTCCTTTGACAGATCCATCTCATCAAGAGAAAGCAACCTCCCCCTGAATTCTTCAAGCTGGAGTTTATCAAACCCTTCGTAGAAATCCTCGCCCTCTTCGTCGGTGCCAGACTTAATGTCAAAATAGTGGAAAGCTACTGTAACTCTATCACGCGAGCGAACTTTGGGCATTTGCGTCCTCAACAGAAAACTTCTCGCAGTCATCATATCGCGAAAAATTTATATGACTAGCCTACTAAAGGTTTTGCCTCGGTCAATCTCAACTCGGCCTCATCAAAACACTGACTGAGCAAAGATGAAGCATTATAATTACTCCGCAGCCTCCCGCTGCCGCTCCAGCATCGGCTTAAGGTACTGCCCCGCATAGCTTCCCTCGACCTCAGCAACCTTCTCCGGCCCCGGCCTACGCCGGGGCAGGCTCGTTCCGGGTTGCGCGATCCAAAAGCGGCTTGAGGTACTGGCCCGTATAACTCCCCTCAACCGCAGCAACCTCTTCGGGCGTGCCCTGCGCCACGACCTCACCCCCGCGCACGCCGCCGCCCGGCCCCAGATCCAGCACATGGTCCGCCGTCTTGATCACATCGAGATTATGCTCGATCACCACGACCGAATTCCCCTGCTCGACCAGCCGGTGGAGCACTTCCAGCAGCTTGCGCACATCCTCGAAATGCAGGCCCGTGGTGGGCTCGTCGAGGATGTAGAGCGTCTGCCCGGTGCTGCGCTTCGCGAGTTCCTTGGCGAGCTTGACGCGCTGCGCCTCGCCGCCCGACAGCGTGGTCGCCTGCTGGCCGACCTTGACGTAGCCGAGGCCGACCTCGTTCAGCATGTGCATCTTGTCGCGGATCGGCGGGACCGCCTTGAAGAATTCCTCCGCATCCTCGATCGTCATGTCGAGCACGTCGGCGATCGAGTGGCCCTTGAACTTCACCTCGAGCGTTTCGCGGTTGTAGCGCTTGCCGCCGCATTGTTCGCAGGTGACGTAGACGTCGGGCAGGAAGTGCATCTCGATCTTGATGAGGCCGTCGCCCTGGCACGCCTCGCAGCGGCCGCCCTTGACGTTGAAGCTGAAGCGCCCGGGCTTGTAGCCGCGCGCCTGGCTTTCGGGGAGGCCCGCGAACCAGTCGCGGATCTGGGTGAAGGCGCCGGTGTAGGTGGCGGGGTTGGAGCGCGGGGTGCGGCCGATGGGCGACTGGTCGATCTCGATCACCTTGTCGCAATATTCGAGCCCGGTGACCTTGTCGTGCGCGCCCGCGACGATACGCGCGCCGTTGAGTTCGCGCGCGGCGGAGGCGTAGAGCGTGTCGATGGTGAAGCTGGACTTGCCCGAGCCCGAGACGCCGGTGACGCAGGTGAAGGTGCCCAGCGGCAGGCTGGCGGTGACATTGGCAAGGTTGTTCGCGCGCGCGCCATGGACGGTGAGCTTGTGCCCGTTGCCCTTGCGCCGCTTGGCCGGGACCGCGATTTCGCGGCGGCCGGTGAGATAGGCGGCGGTGAGCGATTTCTTGTTCTTGAGCACCTGCTTGAGCGTACCCTCGGCGACCACCTCGCCCCCGTGGACCCCCGCCCCGGGGCCGAGATCAACCACGTAATCGGCGGCGCGGATCGCGTCCTCGTCGTGTTCGACCACGATCACCGTATTGCCGAGGTCACGCAGGCGCTTCAGCGTTTCGAGCAGCCTATCGTTGTCGCGCTGGTGGAGACCGATGCTGGGTTCGTCGAGCACGTAGAGCACGCCAGAGAGGCCGCTGCCGATCTGGCTGGCGAGGCGGATGCGCTGGCTCTCGCCCCCGCTCAGCGTACCTGAAGTACGGTCGAGGTTGAGATAGTCGAGCCCGACATTGTCGAGGAAGCCCAGCCGCTCGTTGATTTCCTTGAGGATGGCCTTGGCGATCTGCGTCTGCTGGTCGGTCAGGTGCCCGTCGAGGCCGAGGAACCACGCCTTGGCATCGGCGACGCTCATCTGCGTGGGGGTGGCGATGTCGGTGGGGCCCGCGGGGCCGGGGATCTTGACGCTGAGCGCCTTGGGGTTGAGCCGCTTGCCGTTGCAGGTCTCGCAAGGCTGCGCGGTCTGGAACTTGGCCAGCTCCTCGCGCATCCACGCGCTCTCGGTCTGGAGCATGCGGCGGTTGAGATTGCCGATCACGCCCTCGAACGGCTTCTTGACGGTGTAGCTCTTGCGCCCGTCCTTGAAGGTCAGCGGGATCGCGCGGCCTTTTGTGCCGTGGAGGATGATGTCGCGGATTTCGTTGTCGAACTCCTGCCACGGGGTGGTCAGGTCGAACTCGTATTCCTTCGCGAGGCTGGCGAGCACCTGCATGTAATAGGGCGACGGCGGGTTGCTCTTCGCCCAGGGCACCACCGCGCCCTTCTTGAGGCTGAGCGCTTCGTTGGGGACGACCAGCTGCGGGTCGAACAGCTGCTTTTCGCCGATGCCGTCGCAGGTCGGGCAGGCGCCCTGCGGCGCGTTGAAGGAGAACAATCGCGGTTCGACCTCCTCGATCGTGAAGCCGCTGACCGGGCAGGAGAATTTCTCGGAAAAGACGATGCGGTTGGCGGGCAGCCCCGCGCCCTTCATCGCGCCGCCGGCCGCAGCCCCCTCCTCCTCGCGCCCGGGCACCGCGCCATCGGCGAGATCGACATAGGCGAGCCCCTCGGCCAGCTTGAGCGCGGTCTCGAAGCTGTCGGCAAGACGGGTCTCGATGCCCTCCTTCACCGCGAGCCGGTCGACCACCACCTCGATGTCGTGCTTGAACTTCTTGTCGAGCGCGGGTGCGTCCTCGATCGCATGAAGCTCGCCGTCGATGCGGACGCGGGTGAAGCCCGCCTTCTGCCATTCGGCCAGTTCCTTGCGGTATTCGCCCTTGCGCCCGCGCACCACGGGGGCGAGCAGGTAGATGCGTGTGCCCTCGGGCAGTTCCATTACCCGGTCGACCATGTTGGAGACGGTCTGCGCCTCGATCGGCAGTCCCGTGGCGGGCGAATAGGGTACGCCCACGCGCGCCCACAGCAGGCGCATGTAGTCGTAGATCTCGGTCACTGTCGCGACGGTCGAGCGCGGGTTGCGGCTGGTGGTCTTCTGCTCGATCGAGATCGCGGGTGAGAGCCCATCGATATGCTCGACATCGGGCTTCTGCATCATCTCGAGGAACTGGCGCGCATAGGCGCTGAGGCTCTCGACATAGCGCCGCTGCCCTTCGGCATAGATCGTGTCGAAGGCGAGACTCGACTTGCCCGAACCGCTGAGGCCGGTGATCACGATCAGGCTGTCGCGCGGCAAGTCGATGTCGACGCCCTTGAGATTGTGTTCACGCGCGCCGCGGACGGAAATTTTGGTGAGTGCCATGAAGGAAACGTGTTCCCGAATTGTTCGCTAGGGTCAAGGGCGGGTACGGGCCGAACGCATGGGCGGCCGCAGTGGTGCCGCGAATGTGGGTTCGCCGGCGCGATTTACAACGCTGCCGATCGATTGCAGCGGGCAGCGGGCACCGATCGATTGTCAAACCATTGTCACAATCGAGCTACCGGTAGGGGCACGGTCGTGGCAGGCTACTACATGGTGATTTTCGCGTTGGAGTTCGTTAACCAATTGGCGCTATGCCGCAGCGCCCGCGATGCGCGGGACACGAAGGGTCGCACCATTGTTCACCGATAGCCGTTTTGACGACACTGCGAGCCAGGGGCTCACGCGGCTGGCGGTCGATCCTTTCGAGATCGAGCGCGAGGCGGTCATTGCCATGCTCGAGCGCGAGCGTCGCTCAGTTCTGGCGAGCATGATCGGGCTGGCCATGCTCGCCGCCGGTGTCGCCATGCTGCCCAACGCGGCTGCCATGACGGTCCTCCTGCTGCTGCGCGCGGCGTCCTTCGTCTATACGCACAAGGCTGTCGGCGAGCTCGAACGCGTGATGCGAGCACGCAAGCCTGCGCAATCGGCCAGACGGGTCGTCCTGTTCGCCATGTGCCTGACCGGCATCACGCTGGCGCTGATGCTGTGGCCGCCGCCGCCCGACAGTTCGGTCGTGGCCGTCAATCTGGTGCGCGGCGTAGTGGTAATCGTCGTGACGCTCATCGCCGTCACCCTTGCCGCCCTGCCAGTGGCACGCGACGCCATGTTGGCGAGCTTCTGGCTCACCGTGCTGGGGATGATTGTCCTGCATCCCGGGGTGCAGCATCCTGCGCTGGTGGTCATGCTTGCGCTGATCGTCATCGGGATACGCATCTACAGCGCTTCCACCGGCGAGCACATCCAGAGCGCGGCGAAAGTGCTGGTCGAGAACCGCCAGTTGTCGGAAGACCTGGCCGATGCGCTGGCGCATGCGGAATTCCTCAGCTGGCGCGATCCGCTTACGGGCCTGTTCAACCGCCGCAAGCTGTTCGAGGAAACGCGGATCGAACGCAGCACCCAGCCGCGCCACCTGATGACCATCGATCTCGACCGGTTCAAAGCGATCAACGACACTTACGGTCACGGCGTGGGTGACCACGTGCTGATCGCGACGGCCGATGCCATTCGCGAATGGGGCGGCACCCTGCCCGCAGCCGCCGGGCACCAGGCGTTTCGGCTGGGCGGCGAGGAATTCCTCGTGATCACGCGCGGGCTGGACGATGGCGCGGCGGCCGACGCCGCCGAACGCCTGCGCAGCGCGATCGCGCAGATCGCCCGCGGGTTCACCGAGCACCCCGATATCCGTATTTCGGCCTCGATCGGCCTGACCGGCTGGCGCTTCGGCGAGGGCCTGGACGATGCGCTGCTGCGCGCCGATGCAGCGTGCTACGAAGCGAAGAACACCGGCCGCAACCGCGTGCGCCGCGCCGCCTGACGGGCACCCGCCACCGACCGGGCGTTGCCCCGCCGGGACGAGCCGAGGACCATCGAGCCGCCCCACCCGTTGATTGGGAAAGACCGACACCGCGCCGGGTTCACGAAATCGCGTACCCCGGACCAGACTTGCAGGTGTCTTCATTCGAATATCAACGAAAGGTGCCCTGCCAATGGAAATGGACACCGCGCACAGGAAGCAATCATCAGGCCCCACCGGGCAGAACACAGCGCGAAACAACCGGAACGCCGACGCACTGCAGGCGATTCTCGACGAACTGGACCGGCCGCTCGACGCGGTCGACTGGTCGCATACGACATTGCGCGGCAGCCGCGGTGAAGGCCCGCGAAGCCTGCTCAAGCGGCTGCGCCGCGAACGCCAGCACCGCCGTGAATTGCGCCGTGCGCGCCGGGCCGCCGCACAGGCCTTCGATGTCAGGCCGCAGCTATCGACCCGCAAGCGGGCAACACTGATGCTGGGTGCGGGGGCGCTCGGCCTTGCAGCCTTTACCGGCCCGCCCCGCCCTGCGCCCGTCGCCCCGTCCAATACGGCGGACATGACCGCGCAATATGCCGAAGGCGTGCGCAAGCCGGCACCGCTGCTGACAGCGAGCGACACGTTCAAGCAGGCGCTGATCGAAGAAGAAGGCGTGCGCTACACCGTCTACCGCGATGTCGCGGGCTACCCCACGGTGGGCGTCGGCCATCTGGTCGAACCGGAAGACAGGCTGCGCGTCGGTGACCGGGTCAGCGAGGAACGGGTGCTGGCGTTTCTCGATGCCGATCTCGCCGAAGCCGAGGAAGGCGTGCGCCAGCTGGTCGGCGACCTGCCGCTGCACCAGCACGAATTCGACGCGCTTCTCGACCTGGTTTACAATGTCGGTATCGGCAATGTGTCGCCGAGCGAGAGCCCGCGGCTGAACGCCGCGATCGATGCCGGCGATTACGACGCGATCGCGGCCGAGCTGGACTATACGCATGCCGGCGGCCAATTCGCCAAGGGCTTGCAATATCGCAGCGAACGTCGCGCGAAAATCTTCATGGAAGCGGCCTATGAAGACCCGCGCGAGATGCCCGGGCTCGCCTCCACCTGATCGCTTTCAGCTCATCATCCACGGGATTTTCCGCCAAAGGCGGCGGACTGTCCCCTACCGTCCTGTAGACCCGAACCATGTACCACCGCCTTTTCGTCGGCATCCGCCCTCCCGCAGCGATCCGCGACGCGCTGATCGACCTGATGGAGGGCGTCGATGCGGTGCGGTGGCAGGATGACGACCAACTGCATGTTACGCTGCGTTACATCGGTGAGGTCGACGCCCATCTGGCGGACGAGCTGGCCGAGCGCCTGCGCGCTGCCGCCCTCCCCCGCTTCCGGATGGCGCTTTCGGGCACCGGTATCTTCGCCCGCAGTGGCCGCACGCATACGCTGTGGGCGGGCGTGGAACCCAACGTCACCTTGCAGCGCCTGCGGCGCCGGATCGAACAGATCTGCGTTGCCGCCGGCGTCGAACCCGATCACCGCAAGTACCATCCGCATGTCACGCTGGCGCGCACCAACCGAGCCAGCGGCTCGCTCGAGCCATTCCTGGCCCGGACCGCGGGCTTGCGTCTTGGTCCGTGGGAGGTCGATGCCTATCTGTTGTACGAAAGCTTCCTGCGTCCCGAAGGCTCTGTCTACGAGCCCGTAATGCGATATGCGCTGGAACCGGAATGAAACCGACAACCGCCTTTCCCCTGTCGCTGGCCCTTGGTTGCGCGCTCGCCGGGTGCATGCCCGAGGACGAGCGCGAGAGCGAAGTGCGCGCCCACCTGCTTGCCGAAGGCAGCGCACAGCCCGACGATTGCCTGCTGCTGGTGTGGTCCACGCAGGAGGAACGCCGCACCGAATTCGACCGCGCGCACGACATCGTCGACGGCGGCGCGATTTCCTGCGCAACCGGCACCAGCGCGAGCCAGTTCGAGGCCGCGATCGCTGCATTGCGCGCCGCAGCGCGCAGCGGCGACAAGCCGAAGCTGTTGCGCGAGGTCGGCCTGCCGCTGCTGTATATCGACGGCGATGGGGAACGCCGCGAGATCGCCGATCGCGCCGGGGTCGAAGCCGTGTTCGACGAAATTTTCGATGCCGACATGCTTGCGCTGCTGGAACGGCTGGACCTGTCGCAAATGAGCGTGGCGAAAGACCAGGGCGGGTTTTTCGAACTGGGTGCAGTATGGCTGGTGGTCGACCGCGAAGGCGGCCGTCCGCGGTTGATGACCGTCAATCGCCGCGCGCTGGGCGAAGCGCGTGACGCAGCGGCTGCGCCAGCCGGTCGGAACCAGCGTTAGCGCGTGCCGTTCGACCAATGTAGGAAACGCGCCGACCGGTGACGTGTCCGCGCTTGCGCGCGCGTGCCGGGGCGTCCATCCGCGCAAGTCATCTTCGTATTCCAGCGCCAGGCTTACCCGCCGGCGCGCCAATCCTGAGGGGAACACTATGAAGGCCCAGATACTGGCCACCGTCGCATCCGCCGCACTGCTGGCAGGGTGCTCCGCCGCTTACGGCGAAGACCTCGATACCATCGGCCAGCCGGACATGGCGGCCGCCGACCTGCCCGAGGCAACCGGCTATTTTGCCGCGGACAGCACGCTTCCCTTCCAGACGCCCGATTTCTCGAAGATCTCGGAAGACGATTACCTACCCGCTTTCGAACAGGGCATGGCAATCCAGAAGGCCGAGATCCAGGCGATCATCGACAATCCCGCACCGCCGACGATGAGCAACACCATCGTCGCGCTGGAAAAGTCGGGCCGCATGCTCGGCCGGGTGGCGCGCGTGTTCTTTGCCGTGACGGGGTCGAACACCACCGACCGGCTCGATGAGATCAACACCGAAATCAGTCCCAAGCTGACCGCGCATGGCGATTCCATCACGCTCAACCCCGAACTCTTCGCGCGGGTGAAGGCGGTGTACGACAACCGCGCAGCCATGGCGATGACCCGCGAAGACGCCAGGCTGCTCGAAGAGACCTACCAGGGCATGGTCCACGCCGGCGCGCTGCTGACCGAGGCCGAGCGCGAGCGGGTCAAGCAGATCAATTCCGAACTGTCCGAAATCACGACCGAATTCGGCCAGCAGGCACGCGCCGCAATGGCCGACCAGCCGGTCATCTTCGACACCCGCGCCGAACTCGCCGGGCTGACCGATTCGGACATCAAGGCGGCTGCCGACCTTGCTGCCGAAAAGGGCTATGCGGGCAAATACGCGATCGCGCTGCAGAACACGACGCAGCAGCCGCTGCTGCCGACGATGACAAATCGCGCCGCGCGCGAGAAGCTCTTCAAGGCAAGCTACAACCGCGCCAATGGCACGACCGCGATCGACACCCGCCCGCTGGTTGCCAGGATCGCCGAATTGCGCGCCGAGAAAGCCGCGCTGTTCGGTGAAGCCGACTGGGCCAGCTACGCGATGTGGGATCGCATGGCCGAAAAACCCGCCACCGCGCTCGGCTTCATGGAACGCATGGTCCCCGCGCTCGCCAACACGCAGCGCCGCGAAGCCGCCATGCTCAACGAAGCGATCGCTGCCGAAGGGGGCGATTTCGAAGTCCAGCCATGGGACTGGTACCGCTATGCCAACAAGGTCAAGGCCGAACGCTACGACCTCGACGAAGATGCGATGGCGGAATATTTCCAGCTCGATACCGTGCTTGAGGACGGCGTGTTCTATGCCGCCGAAAAGCTCTACGGTCTGACTTTCCAGAAGCGCAGCGACTTGCCCGTCTATCACCCCGATGTGACGACCTACACGGTGTTCGACCGTGACGGCAGCGAACTGGGGCTGTTCTACTTCGACCCGTTCCAGCGCGAGTCCAAGCGCGGCGGGGCGTGGATGAGCAACTTCGTCGACCAGAGCGATCTGTGGGGCACCAAGCCGGTGATCTACAATGTGCTCAACATCCCCAAGGCACCCGAAGGCGAAGTGCAACTGGTCAGCTTCGACAACGTCAACACGCTGTTCCACGAATTCGGCCATGCGCTGCACGGCTTCTTCGCCGACCAGCGCTACGAAAGCCTGTCGGGCACCGCGGTCGCGCGCGACTTCGTCGAGTATCCGAGCCAGGTCAACGAGATGTGGGCGACCTATCCCGAAGTGCTGTCGAACTACGCCAAGCATTACCAGACAGGCGAAACCATCCCCGCCGAGATGATCGAGAAGCTCGAGGCGGCCTCGAAGTTCAACCAGGGGTATGACTTTGGCGAAGTCGTCGAAGCCGCCCTGCTCGACATGAAGTGGGCCGCGCTGTCGCAGGAAGAAGCCGCCGCGATCGACACGCCCGAGAAGGTCACCGCCTTCGAACGCAAGTCGCTCGAGGAACTGGGGCTGGAAATCGACCTGGTGCCGCCGCGTTACCGGACGACCTATTTCAACCACATCTTCAGCTCGCCCAGCGGCTATAGCGCTGGTTATTACAGCTATCTGTGGACCGAGATGCTCGACCGCGACAGCCGCAAGTGGTTCATGGACAATGGCGGGCTCACGCGCGCCAATGGCGACCATTATCGCAAGACCGTGCTGAGCACGGGCGGGACGATGGACTACTTCGAGATGTTCCGGAACTTCGCCGGGCGCGAGCCCGACGTGACCCCGATGCTCGAAGCACGCGGCCTGATCGCGGGCGACGAAGCGGCGGACAGCGAGGCTTCCGACGGCAAGCTGCCGCCGCGCACGGTCAACTGATCACCGGCTGACCAAGGCCCGGTGGCGCGGTTCGCCGATCCACCGGACGGGCACTTTCCAGACGCGCTCGATCACCTGCTGGTCGAGCGCGTCTTCGCATGCGCCGTCGGCGGCCACCACGCCGCGGTCGAGCACCACCACGCGGTCGGCATGGTTCATTGCATGCGCGAGATCGTGCAGCACGAGCACAACCCCCGCCCCGCCCTGTGCCGCCCGCCGCAAATGCTTCAGCAGCGAAAGCTGGTGCGCGATATCGAGCGCGGCGAGCGGTTCGTCGGCGAGGATCCACTGCGGTTCGCCCGCCAGCACCCGCGCCAGCAGGACCCGCGCGGTCTCGCCGCCCGACAGCGACTGTGCGCGGCGGTTTTCGAGGTCCCGGATGTCGAGCGCGTCGAGTGCGGCATCGACCGGTGCCGCCAGCCGGTCGCCATGCGGCAGCCGGCCGAGTTCGACCACGCTGCGCACGGGCACATCCCATGCGATTTCATGCGCTTGCGGCAGATAGCCGATACGCCGTGCCCGCTCGCGCAGGGGCAGCGCGGCGATCTGCTGCCGGTCGAGAAACACCGCCCCGTCGCCAGCCGGAAGCAGCCCGGCGAGCGCTTCGAGCAGGCTCGACTTGCCCGCGCCATTGGGCCCGCAGATCGCGGTTATCGTGCCGGGTTCGAGGATCAGCGAGACCCGGTCCAACCGCTCGGCGATCGACAGCTGTGCCGCCGCCAGCCTCATGCCAGCCCCCGGCGCATGCGCAGCAGCAGCCACAGGAAGAACGGCGCGCCAAGCAGGCTGAGCGCGATGCCCAGCCGCAATTCGGTGACCAGCGGCAGCACGCGCACCGCGCTGTCCGCGACCAGCACCAGCAGCGCGCCCGCAAGCGCACTGGGCAGGATCAGCTGCGAGGGCCGGCGATCGGTCAGCGGGCGGACGAGATGCGGCACGATCAGCCCGACGAAGCCTATGATGCCCGCCACCGCGACGCTGGCGCCAACGGTCAATCCGACCCCCGCAATCAGCAGCCACAGCAGGCGGTTGGTATCGACCCCCAGCGACCGGGCGACCGGTTCGCCCAGCGTCAGCGCATCGAGCGAGCGGCCGCTGCGCCACAGCACCGCCACCCCCAGCGCTACCAGCGGCGCGGCCACCCAGACATCGCGCCAGCTGCGATCGGTCAGCGCGCCGTTGAGCCACATGACGATCTCGCTCATCGCAAAGGCATTGGGCGCCATGCTGATCGCCAGTGCGGTCAGCGCCCCGGCAAGGCTGGCGACCATCAGCCCGGCGAGCGTGAACAGCGCGATCCCGCCGGTCCGGCCGGCAATCGCGGCCAGCAGCGCCATGGCGCCGCCCGCGCCGATGAGCGCGAAGGCGGGGAGCAGATAGGGCGCTGCGGCATAGCCGAACCACAGCGCGGCGACCGCGCCCAGTGCCGCGCCCGGCGCGATACCGAACAGGCCCGGATCGGCCAGCGGATTGCGCAGATAGCCCTGCATGGCGGCGCCGCTCGCGCCCAGCCCCGCTCCGACGACGATCGCCAGCACCGCGCGCGGCAGGCGCAATTCGGCAAGGATGAGTGCGGCATTGGGCGTGCTTGCGGGGTCGAGCCACACCCGCCCCGCCAGCAGCGACAGGGGCAATGCGATGGCCAACAGTCCGGCGAAGATCGGGATCGCGCGGTTCACGATGCGGCCTCCCTGATCGCGGCCAACCGCTCGGCCGCGCGGATGATCGTGGGCCCGCCGCAATAGAGCAGGCTGGTATCGAACCGTGCCCGGTGCATATCGCCCAGGCGGCCGAGAACCGGGTGCGACTGCCCCAGTTCGCCGCCCGCGATCAACAGGACCTCGGGCGGTGCGGCGACAACGTCCTCGAGCGCGACATAATCCGCCTGCGACAGCCCGCGCGCAGGGGCGGCATTGGCAAAGCCGGTGCGGACCAGCAGGTCGCTGACCAGTGTCTGCTCTCCGGCGACGATCCCGCCCGGCTGCCACAGCAGCGTGGCGACGCTTTCGCCCTCCGCGGGCGCGGCGACAGCAAGTGCGGCGTCGATGCGGGCGATCAGGCGCGCGCCCGCGGGGGTATCGCCCGCCAGCGCGGCGAGATCGCGGATCTGCTCTTTGCTGGCAGCGACATCGGTAGCGATATCGAAGGTGACGACCTCCATCCCCAGTTCGGCCAGCGCCGCGCGGGTCGCCGGGGCGAGGAAACTGCCCGCGACCACCACGTCGGGATCGAGCGCGAGCACTTCCTCGACCGTCCCGCCGGTCGCCGCGAACCGCGCCGCGACTGCCGCTTCCATCGAGCTGGCGCGCGGGTCCTTGCTGTAGTGCGAAATCGCCAGCAACTGTCCGGGAGCCGCAACCTCGGCAAGGATGGCGTCGGTGCAGGGATTGAGGCTGACGATCGTCGGCCCGCGTTCGGGAGGCGGCGCACCGGCCCCGCCCCCCGCGCAAGCGGCGAGCAGCAGGACCGATGCGACGATCAGCGGTTTCACATCTTCGCCCTGATCCCGCCGAACACGCTGCGTCCGGCAGTGCCGTAACCGGCCACCGTCTGGTAATCGGTATCGAATACGTTCTCTACCCGGCCGAACAGTTCGAGATTGTCGCCGATCCCGAAGGAAGCGCGCAGGTCGAACAGTTCGTAACCGTCGAGCCGGTTGGTGTTGGCGCCATTATCCCAGCTGGGACCGACGATGCGCAGGTCCGCGCCCAGCCCGAGGCCGAAAGCGCTTTGCCAGTCGGCGTAGATCGTCCCGAAATGGTTGGGCCTGCGCGCAAGGTCGAGCCCGGTGGTGCGGTCCTCGGCATCGACATAGGAATAAATCCCTGCCAGCCGCAGCCCGCGCAGCAGGTCGATGCCGGCTTCGGCCTCGACTCCCTGCGCCCGCGCGCGCGCCGTGTTGAGATAGACACCCGACGGGCGCTCGGCTGTGAAGCCGAAACCGATCAGATTGTCGCTGTCGCGGCGGAACCCGGTGAGCGCCAGATGCAGGCCCGAACCGCGCTGGCCCTTCTCGATCCCGAGATCGTAGCTGGTGCTTTCCTCGGGCTCGAGCTGCGTGTTCCCGTAGAAGGACAGCAGCTGGTACAGCGTCGGCGCCTTGAAGCCTTCGCCCACGCTGGCGCGCAGCCGCCAGTCGCTGCCGAACCCGTAACTGACATCGCCGCCGAAACTGACATGCGTGCCGAACTGTTCGTGGTCGTCCACGCGTGCCCCGGCATGCGCTGCCAACCGCCCCATCACCCAGCCAAGCTGCGCATAGGCGCCGCTGATCTCGGTTTCGGCCGAAGCATCGAAGCTGGTTTCGAACGCGGTCCATTCGTGGTCGCCGCCGAAGGCCAGCGCCAGTCCGCCCAGCAGGCGGTATTCGCCGCGCAGCGAAACGCGTTCGGAGCTGCCGTCGCTGGCGAAGGTCTCGGCGCCTGCGCCATTGCGATTGGCGCGTTCGGTGTCCGAACGGCTGTAGGCGGCGCGCAGCGTGAGGTCGTTGCCGTAATAGGCCAGCCCGACATCGCCCCAGTAGCGGGTGGTTTTCTGCGTATCCTCGGTATCCGCAAGCACGAAAGCGGGTGCGGGGAAGCCGTCGATATCGACCTCGCCCTCGGCGAAATTGCCATGCGCGAACAGCTCGAGGCTTGGTGTCAGATTGACGAAGGCGGTCGTGCCCAGCGCGAATTGCTGCGAACCGTCGGCCTCGGTGCCAGAGGCGGCTGCCGAAAACCCGTCGGTTTCGTACCATGAACCGGTCAGGCCGAAGAACACGCGATCATTGCCCGCGCCTGCCGCCGCACTGGCGAACACCGTATCGCGCGCGCCGTATTCGATGCTGCCGCTGAGCCCGCGATCGGTCCGCGTGGAAATGTCAATGACGCCGCCGACCGCTTCGGAACCCCAGATCGTGCTGTTCGAACCGCGCAGCACATCGATCTTGCCCGCAGTGCCGAGCAGCAGATTGCCGAAGTCGAACCCGCCCGAGGGGCTGGCCTGGTCGGCCACGCGCACGCCGTCGATCAGGACCAGCACCTGGTCCGAACTGGCCCCGCGCAGATTGACGCTGGTCACCCGGCCGATCCCGCCGCTGCGCGACAACGACAGCCCCGGGACACGGTTCAATGCCCGCGCCGGGTCGGCCCCTTGCACCTGCTCGATCTCGTCGCGTTCGATGACGGTGACCGACTGGCCGGTGTTGCGCAGATCAGTGCCGAGCCCGTTGGCGGTAACCGTGATCACCCCCGCATCGCGCGGCGCCGCTGCCGGAGCATAGACTGCGGCCGGCGTGGCCCCTTCCGCATCCTGCCGGTCGATGATTTCAGCGAGCGCCTGGTCGCTCGGGCTTTGCGCCAATGCAGCAGCGGGCACGGCCGAAGCCGTCAGGAAAAACAGGTATTTGTACACGTAACCTCCTATCACAGACGAAATGCCGTCCATGACGGGAGGGAGCAGTATTGCTCCTTCCACGTTTGCCTACGATACACCCCGCCCGCGGCCGAACGACAGTCATGGGCAGGTCTCCTGGCTCCCGGATCGACGCTTTCCCGCCGCCTTCCCGAGCCAGGGCCCAGTGGCATGTGGCGGGATCGCTCCCCGGTCACAGTTGCGGGGGCAGCGGAGGGTTTGCACCTCCTTCCCTCTTCGGGCCTGCGTGAACAGGCCAACCCGTGACTCGCCGCGGCGCTTAACGCGGGTTTTTGCAATGCACAAGAGACGCTCTTCGTTAAGCAAATATCTGTTAAGCATGGCGCGAGACCGGCGTCCCGCCGCGGGATGCCCCGCCCGTGCACCTGTAAGAATGGCGCGGGTGCGCTATATTGCTGCGGCGCAGAACAGGACCGAACGTGAGCCAGAGGACACCAGCAGCGAGGGATCAGCGGCGCGCCCGGCGCGCGCCCTCGCCGCGTGCGCTGCGCCACGAGGCGCGCCGGCGCCAGCGCCGCAAGATCGCGGCCCGCGGCGGGTTGCTGGCAGCCGCGATCGCCCTGCCGACCTTTGCAGCGCAGGGTGAATGGTGGGATTTCGGCGCCATGGGGAACGCGGACGAACAGGCTGGCCTCACCGCCATGCCGTTCGAAACGCCGGGGGAAAGCTTTCCCGGTTCCGCTTTCTATTATCTCGAGGACGCACCGCGCCTGGCGACGGACTATGCGGAGCTGCGCGAAGACGAAGGCGCGCTGGAAACGGTCGAGTTTGCCGAAAGCCACGGCGCGGGCGCCGCAGCCGAGGCCTTCCGCCAGGCGGGCAGCGGGGTCGACAAGGCGCGCGCGCTGCAATGCCTGTCGATGGCCGTCTATTACGAGGCGGCGAGCGAGAGCTACGGCGGGCAGCAGGCGGTGGCGCAGGTGGTGCTCAACCGGGTGGCGCATCCGGCCTATCCGGCAAGCGTCTGCGGTGTCGTGTTCCAGGGGTCCGAACGCACGACCGGGTGCCAGTTCAGCTTCACCTGCGACGGATCGCTCAAGCGCACGCCGGCGCGGCGCGGCTGGGCGGTTGCGCAGTCGGTCGCACTGGCTGCACTGGCGGGCGAGGTCTACCGGCCGATCGGGCTGGCGACGCATTACCACACCAATTACGTGAACCCCTATTGGGCGGCGAGCCTCGACTATATCCGCACGATCGGGGCGCATCGCTTCTACCGCTGGAAGGGCGGCGCCGGGACCGCAGGCGCCTTCACCGACGCCTATGCGGGCAGCGAACCGCTGGCAGCACCCACCGTCCGCCGCGCCGATGTTCGCGAACTGGACAGCGGCCCCGTCTCGAGTGCTGCCACGGCCCGGACCGGCTTCGAGGCCGCCGCCCCGGCAGCCAGCGCAACCGCGGCCGCCGATACGCCGCGGGACGCGGGCAAGCTGCCGCAATCGGGCACCGTGCGCGAGGAATACGCCAATTCGGGGCGCTGGATTTCGCAGCCCGGGCAGCAACCCTAAGGGATTGGCACAAGGGGGCCTTTACATCTCCCCAACCATGTCACGGAACCGAAGTTTAGCGCGCGCTGCGCTAGGGAGAACGTCCCCCAGTCGCTACACGAGGTTCCAGGCATGCCCCTCCATTTCGCTGCCGCCCGCTCCACCGCCCATTCGCCGATCGCGCGTGCATTGGCGAGGAAGGCCCATGGAAGGGCAGCGAACGACAATGGCGGGGCCGCGGGATCGTCGTTGCAGTCACCGGTAGCCGGCCTTGACCACGCGATGCGCGCGGCGCTGCGCCATTTCGGCGCGCATGGCCTCAAGGCGGCGGAAACCGCGCGCGACATGGCCGAAGAGGCATTCCGTGCCGGCGACGAGGACAGCTATCGCTGGTGGCTGGGCATCTGCCGCACGCTCGACGCGCGCCTCGCGCGGCAACTCGAAAGCCGGGTGATGCCGGAAACCGCGCTGATCGGCTGACTTCGCGCGCTCGCTGAACGCCATCGCGCGCTGGCTTGCCGCGTGCTTTGCGAGGAACCAGGACCACCGGCAAACTGCCCCGCGCCCGGCCATGGTATCACGACGCGCGCGCACGCTTATTGCAATTGATAACCATTTGCAAACATAGTTTTGCGCCGCTTGGGATTGGCGGTTGCAATCGCTCGGGCACGGGCCTAGGGCGCATTCGCAATCGACCGGGTGCTGTGCCTCCTTTGCGGGACACGTGAAGCACGGCCCGCTCATCGGTCCGGGTATCATTACTGTCCCGCACGGCAGGAACAAGGACCCTCATTTCCATGGCACGCAAGAAGATCGCCCTCATCGGCGCCGGCATGATCGGCGGAACGCTCGCCCACCTCGCGGCGAAGAAGGAAATGGGCGACATCGTCCTGTTCGACATCGCCGAAGGCATGCCGCAGGGCAAGGCGCTCGACCTCAGCCAGTGCGGCCCGGTCGAAGGCTTTGACGCCAAGATCACCGGCACCAACGACTATGCCGACATCGCCGGTGCCGACGTGGTGATCGTTACCGCGGGCGTGCCGCGCAAGCCCGGCATGAGCCGCGACGATCTGCTCGGCATCAACCTCAAGGTGATGAAAGCGGTCGGCGAAGGCATCAAGAACAACTGCCCCGACGCATTCGTGATCTGCATCACCAACCCGCTCGACGCGATGGTCTGGGCGCTGCGCGAATTCAGCGGCCTGCCGCACAACAAGGTCGTCGGCATGGCCGGCGTGCTCGACAGCGCGCGCTTCGCCACCTTCCTCGCGTGGGAATTCGACGTCTCGGTCAAGGACGTCAACGCCTTCGTCCTCGGTGGCCACGGCGACACCATGGTCCCGGTCACCAGCTACACCACGATCAACGGCATCCCGGTCAACGACTTCGCCAAGATCAAGGGCGTATCGGCAAGCCGCATCGACGAAATCGTCGATCGCACCCGTAAGGGCGGCGGCGAGATCGTCGGCCTGCTCGGCAACGGCTCGGCCTATTACGCCCCCGCCACCAGCGCGATCGCGATGGCCGAAGCCTATCTCGGCGACACCAAGCGCATCCTGCCCTGCGCCAGCTATGTCGAAGGCAAGTACGGCCTCGACGGGCTGTATGTCGGCGTACCGACGATGATCGGCGCGGGCGGCACCGAAGAGGTGATCGAGATCGAACTCAGCGACGAGGAAAAGGCCAACCTCAAGGTCTCGACCGACGCGGTCGAGGAACTGCTCGAAGCCTGCAAGGGCCTCGACAGCTCGCTGGCCTGATCCACCCATGCGCAAGCTGACCCTGCTGCCCCTTATCGCATGCTGCGCCCCGCTGGCGGCGCAGGATGCGGCCACCGAGGCGGCGCATGCAGCAGAAGCGATTGCGGCCTGCCAGGCTGTCGTCATGCAAGATCGCGTCGACCCCGAGCGCCTGCCGGCCTCGGGTTGGGACGAGGCCAAGCGTCGCGGCAGCCGGTCGGAGCTCGTGGTTCGCGGTGTCTACGAAAAGGAAGGCAACAGCGCCTTCATCGTGATCGGCAAGCAGCAGGAGCGTGAGCGCAGCTGCGTCGTTCAGGCATTCCTGGCCGACACCGCCTCCTACAGCACCCTCCTCCAGGAGGTCTCGCAGGAAATCGGCATGCCCCAGCGGCAGGATGGTTTCAGCTATTACTGGGTCGATGCGGACAAGTCCGTGCGTGTCGATCCCGCGGGCGACGCGAAGCGCCCGTTCGCCCGTTTCGAAGTTACCGCAATTCCTCAGGAGAGCGCCGAATGAGCATCCTCGTAAACAAAGACACCAAGGTCATCACGCAGGGCATGACCGGTGATACCGGCACGTTCCACACCGAGCAGGCGCTCGCCTATGGCACGCAGATGGTCGCGGGCGTGACCCCCGGCAAGGGCGGCAGCGAGCATATCGGTCTCCCCGTTTACAACACCGTGTCCGAAGCCAAGGCCGAAACCGGTGCGACCGCTTCGTGCATCTACGTCCCGCCGCCGTTCGCCGCGGATTCGATCCTCGAGGCGATCGACGCCGAGATCGAGCTGATCATCGCGATCACCGAAGGTATTCCCGTGCTCGACATGGTCCGCGTCAAGCGCGCACTGCAGGGCTCGAAGTCGCGCCTTATCGGGCCGAACTGCCCCGGCGTCCTGACTCCGGGCGAATGCAAGATCGGCATCATGCCCGGCAGCATCTTCAAGAAGGGCAGCGTCGGCGTGGTGTCGCGCTCGGGCACGCTGACCTATGAAGCCGTTCACCAGACGACGCAGGTCGGCCTCGGCCAGACCACCGCAGTCGGCATCGGCGGCGATCCGGTCAATGGCACCAATTTCATCGACGTGCTCGATCTCTTCCTCGACGACGAGGAAACCGAATCGATCATCATGATCGGCGAAATCGGCGGCAGCGCCGAGGAAGAAGCCGCCGAATTCATCAAGCAGGAAGCCGCCAAGGGCCGCAAGAAGCCGATGGTCGGTTTCATCGCCGGCCGCACGGCGCCTCCGGGCCGCCGCATGGGTCACGCGGGCGCCATCGTCTCGGGCGGCCAGGGCGGCGCCGACGACAAGATCGCGGCCATGGAAGATGCGGGCATCCGCGTCTCGCCGAGCCCGAGCGAACTCGGCACCACGCTCGACGCACTGTTGAAGGAACACGCCTGACATTCGGCGCGGACCCCCTCCTCCCCGGGACCGTCCGCGCCGCTGAGGCATTGCCATAGAGAGCCGACAGCAGGTCGGCGCGCGAAAGGTGACCCGGATGGGTAACGAAAGCCACGATTTCCTTCCCGAAATGGGCGACCAGGAAGGCCCGCAGCCGGGCCCGAGCTGGGGCAACCCCAAATGGCTCGCCGAAGTGGTCGACAGCGGGGCGGATCTGACCGCCGCGCTCGACCCCACGCAGATGCGTGCGGCGGTTGCGCAGGCGGCTCAGAAGGCGGGCAAGACGCTCGACCCCAAGGCGATCGAGCAGGCGGCGGACGATTCGATCCGCGCCATGCTGCTCATCCGGCTCTATCGCGTGCGCGGCCATCTGGCCGCCAATCTCGATCCGCTGGGCCTGTCGCATCGCGAGGTGCCCGAGGACCTGACGCTCGAATGGCACGGTTTCGACGGACAGGAAGGCCGCGAGGTCTATGTCGGCGGCGTGTTCGGCTTCGAATGGGTCAAGGTCAGCGAGCTTTATGACGCGCTGCGCGCAACCTATTGCGGCAATGTCGGCCTCGAATACATGCACATCACGGATACGGAAGAACGCCGTTTCCTGCAGGACAAGTTCGAGACCCCCGAAGACACGATCCAGTTCACCCCCGAAGGCAAGAAGGCGATCCTTGCCGCCGTCATCCGCGGCGAACAGTACGAAGCCTTCCTCGGCAAGAAATACGTCGGCACCAAGCGCTTCGGCCTCGATGGCGGCGAGTCGATGATTCCCGCGCTCGAGGCGGTCATCAAGTATGGCGGCCAGCTGGGCGTGCGCGAGATCATCTACGGCATGGCCCACCGCGGCCGCCTGAACGTGCTCGCCAATGTCATGGGCAAGCCGTACAAGGTGATCTTCCACGAATTCTCGGGCGGCAGCGCCAATCCCGACGACGTCGGTGGTTCGGGCGATGTGAAATACCACCTCGGCACCAGCACCGACCGCGAATTCGACGGTATCAACGTGCACATGTCGCTGGTTCCCAACCCCAGCCACCTCGAGGCGGTCAACCCGGTGGTGCTCGGCAAGAGCCGTGCGCAGCAGGCGATCCGCGACGATCTCAAGCAGCACGAACAGGTCCTGCCGGTGCTGCTGCACGGCGATGCGGCCTTTGCCGGCCAGGGCATCGTCTGGGAATGCCTCGGCTTCTCGGGCGTGCGCGGCTACAACACCGGCGGCTGCCTGCACTTCGTCATCAACAACCAGATCGGCTTCACCACCAGCCCGCAGTTCGCGCGCTCCTCGCCCTATCCCAGCGACGTGGCGAAGGGCGTTCAGGCGCCGATCCTGCACGTCAATGGCGATGATCCCGAAGCGGTCACCTTCGCGTGCAAGCTGGCCGTCGAATACCGCCAGACCTTCGGCCGCGACATCGTGATCGACATGTGGTGCTATCGCCGCTTCGGCCACAACGAGGGTGATGAGCCCAAATTCACCCAGCCGCTGATGTATGACGAGATCCGCCAGCACCCGAAGGTCAGCGCGATCTATTCCGCGCGGCTCGAGGAAGAAGGCGTGATCGAAAAGGGCTTCGCCGACGGGCTGATCGCCGAATTCACCGATCACCTCGAAAAGGAATTCAAGGAAGCCAAGGATTACAAGCCGGACCAGGCCGACTGGTTCGGTGGCCGGTGGTCGGGCATGAACAAGCCCGCCGATCCGGAAACCGCCCGCCGGAACGTCGAAACCGCGATCGAGAAGAAGCTGTTCGACAGCCTCGGCCGCACACTGACCACGACCCCCGACGACCTGACGATCCACAAGACACTGGGCCGCGTGCTCAAGGCCAAGGAAGACATGTTCTCCAGCGGCGAAGGGTTCGACTGGGCCACCGCCGAAGCGCTTGCCTTCGGCAGTCTCGTCACCGAAGGCTTCGGCGTGCGCCTGTCGGGCCAGGATTCGGGGCGCGGGACGTTCAGCCAGCGTCACGCCGTCTGGGTCGACCAGAAGGACGAGCACAAGTACATCCCGCTGACCACGCTGCCGCACGGCAAGTTCGAGGTCTATGACAGCCCGCTGTCCGAATACGGCGTGCTTGGCTTCGAATACGGGTTTGCGATGGCGGATCCGAAGAGCCTGGTGATGTGGGAAGCGCAGTTCGGCGATTTCGCCAATGGCGCGCAGATCATGATCGACCAGTTCATCGCCGCCGGCGAAGCCAAGTGGCTGCGCGCAAACGGGCTCGTCCTGCTGTTGCCGCATGGCTACGAGGGACAGGGTCCCGAACACAGTTCGGCGCGCCTCGAGCGCTTCCTGCAGCTGTGCGCGAACGACAACATCCAGGTCTGCAACATCACCACGCCGGCCAATTATTTCCACGTGCTGCGCCGCCAGATGCTGCGCAGCTTCCGCAAGCCGCTGGTAATCATGACGCCGAAGAGCCTGCTGCGCCATCCGATGGCCAAGTCGGACGCGGCGGAGTTCATGGGCGATCACCACTTCATGCGGATCAAGTCCGACACGAAGACCATTCCCGACGAGAAGGTGAAGCGCCTCGTACTGTGCAGCGGCAAGGTCGCCTACGACCTGCTGCAGCGCCGCGACGAGACCGAGCTCGAAGACGTGTCGATCGTGCGGATCGAGCAGCTTTACCCCTTCCCGGGCGAACCGCTGGCAAAGCGTCTGAGCCGGATGACCAATCTGGAACAGATCGTCTGGTGCCAGGAAGAACCGAAGAACAACGGTGCATGGTTCTTCGTCGATCGCCTGATCGAGGAAGCGGCCGAAGCCGCCGGCAAGTCGGGCATGCGCCCGTGCTATGCGGGACGCGAAGTCGCTGCCTCGCCCGCCACGGGTTACGCCAGCCGCCACCAGGTGCAGCAGGAAGCCCTCGTCAACATCGCACTCGGACTGAACGGCACCGCGCCCAACGTCCGCAGTGACTGCAAGTAACTCGGGAAAGCGAGATTATGGCCACCGAAGTCAAAGTTCCCACGCTGGGTGAATCGGTCACCGAAGCGACCGTCGGCGAATTGCTCAAGAACGTCGGCGATGCCGTTGCCGTCGACGAGCCGATCGTCAGTCTCGAAACCGACAAGGTCGCGGTCGAGGCCCCCTCGCCCGTCGCCGGGGTGATCAAGGAATTCAAGGTCGCGGTCGGTGACACGGTCGAGATCGACGCCATCATCGCGGTGATCGAGGAAGGCGCGGCGCCCGCCGCCAAGGGCGCCGAGGCCGGCCGTGCGCAGGAAGAGCGCGAAGAAGGCAAGCAGGAACGCGCCGACACGCCTGCACCTGCACCCGCCGCTTCGTCGGACGCCGCGCAGACGCTTTCGCCGGCTGTGCGCCGCGCAGTGCTCGAACACGGGGTCGACCCGTCGACGATCAAGGGCACGGGCCGCGATGGCCGCCTGACCAAGGAAGACGTCATCGCCGCCGCCAACGCCAAGCGCGCCGGCGGCAGCACCCCGGCATCCTCCGCCCCGGCACCAGCGGCCACGGGCGGCGAACGCCGCGAGGAACGCGTCAAGATGACGCGCATGCGCCAGACCATCGCCAAGCGGCTGAAGGGCGCGCAGGAAAACGCCGCGCTGCTGACCACCTTCAACGACGTCGACATGTCGGCGGTGATGGAGGCGCGCGGCAAGTACAAGGACATGTTCGCCAAGAAGCACGACATCCGGCTCGGCTTCATGGGCTTCTTCGCCAAGGCCGCTTGCCTGGCGCTGAAGGACGTCCCCTCGGTCAACGCCTATATCGAGGGCGACGAGATCGTCTATCACGACTATGTCGACATCTCGGTCGCCGTGTCGGCACCCAACGGCCTCGTCGTTCCGGTCATCCGTGACGCGCAAGACAAGGGTTTCGCGCGGATCGAGAAGGACATCGCCGATTTCGGCAAGCGCGCCAAGGAAGGCACGCTGACGATGGACGACATGAAGGGCGGCACCTTCACCATCTCCAACGGCGGCGTGTTCGGATCGCTGATGTCGACGCCGATCATCAACCCGCCGCAGAGCGCCGTCCTCGGCCTGCACCGCATCGAGGACCGCCCGGTCGTGGTCGACGGCGAGATCGTCATCCGCCCGATGATGTATATCGCGCTGTCCTACGACCACCGCCTGATCGACGGCCGCGAGGCTGTCACCGCACTCAAGATCATCAAGGAAGCGATCGAAGATCCGACCCGGATGCTGATCGACCTTTGAGGAAAGAATAATGGCTGAATACGACTACGACGTCCTTGTCATCGGCGCTGGCCCGGGGGGCTATGTCGCTGCGATCCGCGCGGCCCAGCTCGGCCTGAAGACCGCCTGCGCCGAAAGCCGCGACACGCTGGGCGGGACCTGCCTCAATGTCGGCTGCATCCCGTCGAAGGCGATGCTGCACGCGTCGGAATACTTCAACGCCGCCAGCAACGGCACGATGGCGGAGATGGGCATCGAGGTCACGCCCAAGCTCGATCTCGACAAGATGCATGCGCAGCGCCGCGATGCGGTCGAGGGGCTGACCAAGGGCGTCGCTTTCCTGTTCAAGAAGAACAAGGTCGACTGGAAGAACGGCCACGCCACCTTCCAGGACTCGCATACGGTCAAGGTCGGCGACGAAACGGTCACCGCGAAGAACATCATCATCGCAACCGGCTCCTCGGTGACCCCGCTGCCCGGTGTCGAGGTCGACAACGACAAGCAGGTGGTGGTCGATTCCACCGGCGCGCTCGAACTCAACGCAGTGCCGAAAAAGATGGTCGTCATCGGCGGCGGCGTGATCGGGCTCGAACTCGGTTCGGTCTGGTGCCGGCTCGGCGCGCAGGTGACCGTGGTCGAATATCTCGACAAGCTGCTGCCCGGCATGGACGACGATGTTCGCAAGGAAGCAGCCAAGATCTTCAAGAAGCAGGGCATGGAACTGCGCCTGTCGACCAAGGTCACCGGCTGCACGGTCAAGGGCAAGAAAGCCACGCTCACGCTCGAACCCGCCGCTGGCGGGGACGAGGAAACGCTCGAGGCGGATTGCGTGCTGGTATCGATCGGCCGCCGCCCGAACACCGATGGGCTGGGGCTGGAAAACATCGGCCTGGAAACCAACCAGCGCGGCCAGATCGAAATCGATCACGAATTCCGCACCAAGGTCGACGGCGTATGGGCGATCGGCGACGTGGTGCCGGGTCCGATGCTGGCGCACAAGGCCGAGGATGAAGGCATTGCCTGCGCCGAGAATGTCGCCGGGCAGACGGGCATCGTGAACCACGATCTCATCCCCGGCGTGGTCTACACCTGGCCCGAGTTTGCCGGCGTCGGCCTGACGCAGGAAGAAGCCATCGAAAAGATGGGCGGCGACAAGTCCAAGGTCAAAGTCGGCAAGTTCCCGATGATGGCCAACAGCCGCGCCAAGACCAATCACGAACCCGACGGATTCGTGAAGATCATTGCGGAAGCCGAAAGCGACCGCGTGCTCGGCGTCTGGGCGATTGCCAGCGTTGCCGGGACCATGATCGCGCAGGCGACGCAGGCGATGGAATTCGGCGCTACGTCCGAAGATATCGCCTACACCTGCCACGCCCACCCGACGCATTCCGAAGCGATCAAGGAAGCGGCGATGGCGGTCCAGGGCAAGCCCATCCACGTCTGATCGGGTGGCTGACAGCGCGGCCCTTCCTGCGACGAGCAAGGACCGCTGAATGGCCGGGCGCGCGGCAATCATCCTCGCGCTCGGCACGCCCGTAGCTGCAGGACTGCTCTACCTCGTGCTGGGCGGCGCACCGCTTTCCTATCCCGTAGCCAACGCACTGGCCCTGCTCATAGCTGTGCCGATCGCGGCGTTTTTGCCGCTGCGGCTTGCCGAGCGCGAGCGGCGTATGCTTGCGCTGGTCCTGCTCGCCCTGTTGTTCGTGCCGCTAGTCAGCGGGCCCCATCTCGGCGCAGTGGCGCGATGGCTGCCCCTGGGGCCGGTCAATTTGCATGCAGGGGCGCTTGCGCTGCCCGCGCTGCTCGTGCTGGCAGCGCGAGACGAGGATTACGCTCCACCGATCCTGCTGGCCGCGCTGCTCGCCGCCAGCCTCCAACCCGATGCCGCGACAACGCTTGCCGTGATGATGGCCGCCGTGGGGCTTTACAATGCCGGCCAGGATTGGCGCATGGTGCCCGTCGCGGGAATAGCCTTTCTTGCCAGCATCGGCGCGGTGCTGCGCGGCGAACTGCCCGCCCAGCCCTTCGTCGAGCGCGTGCTGGTCGATCTGGCGCTGCGCGAGCCGCTGGCTGCACTCGGTCTCGGCATGGCACTGCTTGCCGGTTTCCTGATGATTGCGCATGCCCTGCCCGCGGCAAAATCCACGCGCCATGCGCTGGCGGGATCGCTGTTCGGCTTTTCGCTCGCGGCGTTCGTGTCGAATTATCCCAGCGTGCTGATCGGCTACGGCGCCGCGCCGATCCTTGGATATGGGCTCGCGCTGGCGCTCGCGCGGCATACGCGCCAGGATTAGAACAGCGCGATTGACCACGCTGGCCGCTTGTCCGACATTGGGGGCAAGAGGAGACAGCATGGGTTACCCCGCACTTACCGACAAGCCCGGCGCGATCGCCACGGCAACCGCCATTCGCAATGGCGAGATGTCCCCATACGAGGCCGTGGAAGCGGCCATCGCGCGGATCGAACGGCTCGATGCGCACATCAACGCGGTGGTGGTCACCGACTTCGACCGCGCGCTCGAACGCGCGCGCACGCTGACCGATACGGGGTTTGCGGCCGACCAGCCCCTGTTCGGTGTGCCCATGACGATCAAGGAAAGCTTCGATGTCGAAGGCCTTCCCACCTGCTGGGGGCACCAGGCCTATGCCGACAATATCGCGAAAGCCGACGCCCGCGTCGTCAGCCTGCTAAAGGGCGCGGGCGCGGTTATCCTCGGCAAGACCAATGTCCCGCCCGACCTGGCCGACTGGCAATCGCGCAATCCGGTCTATGGCCGGACCAACAACCCGCATGATGCAGGCCGTTCTCCGGGCGGATCGTCGGGCGGCGCGGCGGCGGCAGTGGCCAGCGGCATGGTCGCGTGCGACTTCGGCACCGACATCGGGGGGTCGGTCCGCGTGCCCGCGCATTTCTGCGGCATCTGGGGGCACAAGAGCAGCTGGGGCCTCGTCCCCTTGCAGGGCCATGTGCACCCGCAACTTGCCGGCAGGGATGCGCATGATGGCGCGCTGGGCATTGCCGGCCCGCTAGCGCGCAATGCGGCCGATCTGCGATTGCTGGTCGAACTGACCCGCTCGGTCCCGCTGCAGGCAAGTGGCAAGCCTCTGAAAGACTGCCGGGCGCTGCTGCTGCTCGACCACCCATCCTGCCCGACCGATGCAGCGGTGCGCGCGCCCATCGAAGCGGCCGCGGCAGAGCTCGAGCGCGCGGGCATGGCCATCGACCGCGCAAGCGAGCTCGTCCCCGATCTGGCAACCGAGCATGCCGAATATATGCGGATGCTCAATGTCGCGATGGCGCGCGGCATGCCCGGGCCCGGCGGCAAGCGGGCCAGCGCCAGCGACTGGTTCGACATGCTCGACCTGCAGGCGCGCAGCGAGAATGCCTGGGCCCGCCTGTTCGCAGTTTACGACTTCGTGCTAGCGCCCCCCGCCCCCGTCCTCGCGGTCGAACACAGCGAAGGGCGCGTGTTCGATGGCCCGGTGATGATAAACGGGACGCAGCAGCCCGGTGGCAGCACGCTGTGCTGGGCGGGGCTCGCGACCTATCCCAACCTGTCGTCCACCGTCCTGCCTGTGGGCGAAACCGGCGGGCTGCCTTGCGGAATGCAGGTGATCTCGCGCAGGTGGGCCGATCTCGACTGCATCGCCGCGGCGGAGTCGATCGGCACGATACTCCACGGCTAGGGAGCCTCGACGACATGGAATACCAGCGCGGCCTTCAGCGCCCTGCCCGCAAGCGGAAACAGCACCCGGGCCGGGTGGCCGGCGAGGACGTGATCGTGCCAGGGCACGGCGCGCACGCGGCTATCGCATGAATCCTGAAGTCCTGACCCCCCTGCTCGACTGGCTCGATCTTGCCGGCGTCGCCATCTTCGCGCTGACCGGTGCGCTGGTGGCGGCGAAGGAGCGACAGACCTTCGTCACGCTGGCATTTTTCGCGCTGGTCACGGGGGTTGGCGGCGGCACCGTGCGCGACCTGCTGATCGGTGCCCCGGTGTTCTGGATCCACGATGGCGGGGTGGCCGTGGTCTGCCTCGCGGTCTCGCTGTTCGCGTGGTTCATCCCGACGAGATGGTGGGCCGGCCGGTTCCTCTCGATTGCCGACGGCCTCGGGCTGGCGGCCTACGCCGTGCTTGGCGCGGCCAAGGCGCTCGAATATGGGATACCGCCCGTCACCGCCGCGCTGATGGGCGTGATCACCGGCTGCGTCGGCGGGATCATCCGCGATGTGGTGGCAGGGCGTCCATCGATCCTGATGCGCCCCGAACTCTATGTCACCGCCGCCGCGCTTTCCGCCAGCGTCACCGTGCTGGGCGATCTGGCAGGCATCCGCCGCGAATGGGTGTGGGTGGCTGCAACCGCCGCGGGATATGGCCTGCGGCTTGCGGCGATCCGCTGGAACCTCGCGCTGCCGGCCTACGGCCGCGACTAGCCGCCGGTGCCGCGATAGGCGGTCCCGTATTCGAGATCGCCGTCGATCACGTCGTCGCCCGGCAGGGGGCCGCCCGGATAGGCAGGCTGCGCGCCATCGGCCCGCGCGCGTGCCGCTGCGTAGACGTCGGCGCCGTATTGCCGGTCGGTCGCTGGCTGATAGCCGTAGCTGCCTGCCCCGCCCGCGTCGTAACTGGCCATGCCACTGCCGTAATCGATACCATCGATCCGCCCGTCCGGTCCGATCCGGCAAGTGAAGGCCTGGCCATCGTACATGCGGCCATCGACCCTCCAGCCACTCGCATCGCGGTTGACCGCATCGACCGTGTCGACCCGGGCATCGCGTTCGATTGCTTCGACACACATCGCGGCGGCGCGATCGAGCCCCCGTACATCGTCGACGCGATCGGTTTCGCGGCGGGGATCGGGATAACGCGCATCTCGCGGGTATTCGCGCTCGTCCGACTTGTCGACCGCGCTGGCGACCGCAGCGATGCCGCCGATGATCAGCAGTCCGGTGAGGATGTCGCCGACATCGGTCCCGCGGTCGCGATAACGGCGATCGCGGTAGCGGCGATGCTTCGCGGCATCGTCGTCGCCCGGTGCCCAGGCCGGAGCCGCGGCAACCGTTTGTGCTATCGCGGGCGCGGCTTGGACCGGCAGTTCGGCCGCCTGCGCGGGCATGGCCACCAGCGAGGTGGCTGCCAGCAGCGCCGGCAGCGCGGCAATGGATGGTCTGGTCGGCATATGGATCCCCTGTGGTCGCGCGCTCACCCCGGCACGCGTATGGCAATACGGCAGGAATGGGCGGCCCGGGCTAAACGAGGCCTGAACCGCCCGTGGTGGTGCGTGAAACGCGATCAGCGCAGTCCGCGAATACCGCTGTAGTCGACATCGGCAACGCGGCCGCGTTCGATGTAGCAGGTGAACTTGCCGCTATCGCGGGCGCTGTAGCGGTCGCGGCGGCGATCGTAGCGCGCATCGCGGTAACCGCGCTGGCCATCGACAACCATCGTGCCCCTGACCTTCCAGCCATAGCGCGTGTCCTTCACGCTACGGATATCGGTGACCGATGCGTGGCGATAGCCGGAGCGGCGCGCGTCGACTTGTGCGGCGCTGACGCAGCGCTGCACTGCAGCGCGCGGGTTGCCGCGCCTGGCGTAGGCATCGCGGCGGTAGTCATTGTCATAGCGGTAGGCGCCGCCATCATAGCCGTAGCGGTCGCGGTTGCGGTCCTTGCTGGCAGCACCGGCGATGGCAGCGATACCGCCGATAATCACTGCGCCGGCGATTACCTCGCCGACCGAAATCCCGTCGTCGTCGCCGCGTGCCTGTGCCGGTGTGGCACCCGCCAGGGCCATTGCCCCGACCGTTGCCGCTGCGATCCCACCCTTCGCGAACGTTTTGCTGAACTGTTTCATCTCGAGGGTCTCCTCATCAGGGCCGCGGCGGGAATGCCCCGGCTGTGAGAATCGGTCTAGATGAACGGGCGTGAGACGAGGCTGAACCTGGACGACAGCCTTTGTTCAGTTTAGGGGCCGCTTTTATGAATGGTTCATTCCAGCGAAGCCAGCACGTCGCGTGTGAAGGCGGCGATATCGAACCGGTGCCCGGCCAGGTCCTCGCCCCGCCGGACGATGACCGTGTCACGGCTCGGCACGATCACGATGAACTGCCCACGGTTCCCCATCGCGGCGAAGGTATCGGCGGGGACGCCGTTCACCGCGTCAAGCAGCCAGAAGCCGGCACCGTAGCCGAAGGGGCCATCGGGCTGCGGGCCGTCGGGGGCGGAGACGTAGTCCGCCCAATCTTCCGGCAGCACCCGCGTGCCATTCGCAAGCACGCCGTCATCCAGATAGAGCTGTCCGAGCCGCGCGAGATCGCGCGCGGTGGACCATACCTGGCTCGACAGGATGTAATCGCCGCGCCAGTCGGTTTCCGCGACCGTATCGAACATGCCGAGCTGCGCGAAAACCTGCGCGGGCGGCTGCTTCGCCAGCGACGCTTCGATCGCATTGACTGCGGCCAGCGTGTCGTTGTTGGCATAGCGGAAGATGCTGCCCGGTTCATGCACCAGCGGCCAGTGCAGAGCGGTTTCGGCCACGGTCGATCCGCCATAATACAGCGGATCAGTGCGGTTGCCCGCGGTGTCCGAATAGCGTCCCGATGCCATGCGGAGCAGGTGATCGAGCGTTATCTGCGTGCGCGCGTCATTGATGTCGATCCCCAGCCCAGCGGACTGGTCCATTGCCGCCTCGCCGCGGTGCACCGCCATGCCGACCAGCGTCGCGGCGATGCTTTTCGCGACCGACCATGTGCGCTGCGGCACGGCGGGCCCGAACCCTGGCGCATAACGTTCGCCCAGTACCTCGCCATCGCGCATGGCGAGCACTGCCGTCGTGCGCGTTCCCTCGCCATAGGTATCGCCGAACCCATGCGCGAACGTGCCAGACAATGCGCCCGTGGCAACGATCGGCGCACTGCGTTCGATCGTGCTGGCGGGCCGCTTGGTGACGACCGGATCGGGGCGCCCCCCGATCGGAAGCTGCGCGCAGCCCATTCGCGAGTCATGCACGGCAATCCGCGGCGGCGCGTCATCAGCCCATTCGACCGAGACCGTTTCGATGGTCCCGTCTGCGCCGCGCGCGATCCGGTAGGGCATCGTATCGGCCAGCGGCCCCAGGGGTGCCTGAATGCCCGACAGTTCCCATTCGAAGACGCTTTCGGCAGTCCGCGAGGCACCGTTGCGCTCAGCATTCGCGATTGCGCTGCACAGGAACAACGCCTTGTACCCCGCAGCGAGGGAGCGGTCGTAGCGCGTCACGATCTGCTCCTGCGTGACGGACTGGGCGGCAAGCGGAGCAGCGGCGAGCAGCGCTGCGGCGGTGATGGCATGTCTGATCATGCGCGACTTGTGCCATGCTGCCGCAGCCATGCAAAACAAAAGGGCCGGACAGTTTCCCGCCCGGCCCCGCATGTCTTCATTCGAGAGCGCCTCAGGCGTCTTCGAACTCGCTGTCTTCATTCATCACCGGGCCCGAATCCTGACCCTTGGCGTCTTCGTCGCGGTCGACCAGCTCGATGATTGCCATCTGCGCGGCGTCGCTGGCGCGGTAGCCGGCCTTGATGACGCGGCTGTAGCCGCCGTCACGGTCCGAATAACGTTCGGCAAGGATGTCGAACAGCTTCTTGAGCTGCGTTTCGTCCTGCAGGCGGCTCATTGCCAGACGACGGTTCGACAGGCCGCCACGCTTCGCGAGCGTGATCAGCTTTTCGATGTAGGGCCGCATTTCCTTGGCCTTGGGCAGCGTGGTCATGATCTGCTCGTGCTTGATCAGCGCGGCAGCCATGTTGCGCAGCATGGCATGACGGTGGCCGGTCTTGCGCTGCAGCTTGCGGCCGGAAATCTTGTGACGCATCGTATCTCTTCCTTTGTTCGATAAGGGCCCGTTCTAGGTAGCCCGAAGCCGGTGACCGTTGCGGGCCGTCACCTACGCCCATTCGTATTTCCACCGGCGCTGTGCCGATGGAAGGGAGCCCCGACCTGCGCCGGGGCACCCTGATTGCGTTAGCCCAGGAGTTCCTGTTCGAGCTTCTTGGCCATTTCCTCGATGTTCTCCGGCGGCCATCCGGGGATGTCCATGCCGAGGCGCAGACCCATCGACGAGAGCACTTCCTTGATTTCGTTCAAAGATTTGCGGCCGAAGTTCGGCGTACGGAGCATCTCGGCTTCGGTCTTCTGGACCAGGTCGCCGATATAGATGATGTTGTCGTTCTTGAGGCAGTTGGCCGAACGGACCGACAGTTCCAGCTCGTCGACCTTCTTGAGCAGGTAACGGTTGAGCTGGTTGGTGTCGCTTTCCTGCGGCTCGGCGGCCTGGCCGATCATGGCCGAGGTCGGCTGCGGAATGCCGTCTTCGAAGTGGACGTAGAGCGTCAGCTGGTCCTGGAGGATGCGCGCGGCATAGGCCACGGCATCTTCGGGCGAGACGGTGCCGTCGGTTTCGATGGTGATCGACAGCTTGTCGTAGTCGAGTTCCTGGCCAACACGGGCGTTCTCGACCTTGTAGCTGACCTGGCGAACCGGCGAATACAGGCTGTCGACCGGGATCAGGCCGATCGGCGCGTCAGCCGGACGGTTCATCACGGCGGGGCTGTAGCCCTTGCCGGTGTCCGCGGTCAGTTCCATGTTGAGCGTCGCGCCTTCATCGAGATGACAGATCACGAGATCCTTGTTCATCACTTCGATGTCGCCCGAAACGGCGATATCGCCCGCGGTCACTTCACCCGGGCCGGTTGCGGAAAGCTGCAGGCGCTTCATGCCTTCGCCTTCCATCTTCAGCGCGATCTGCTTCACGTTGAGGACGATGTCGGTCACGTCTTCGCGCACGCCGGCGAGCGAGCTGAATTCGTGGAGTACGTTTTCGATCTTGATCGAAGTGATCGCAGCGCCCTGCAGCGAGCTCAGGAGCACGCGCCGCAGCGCATTGCCGAGCGTCAGGCCGAAGCCCCGCTCGAGCGGTTCGGCGACGAAGGTGACCTTGTGAGGCTTGTCGCTAGCTGCCTTGATATCAAGGACGCTGGGTTTCTTGAGTTCCTGCCAGTTCTTAATGTTGACGGACATGAAAATCCCCTGGTTCGGATGCGGGCAGGACCGGCGCTCTTCGGTAAGAGCGTCCGGTCCGTGAGAGGGTGTCGGCGGCCCGCGTCAGCGAGCCGCCAGGCAGGTACGGATCAGACGCGACGACGCTTGGAAGGACGGACCCCGTTGTGCGGGATCGGCGTCACGTCGCGGATCGAAGTGATGGTGAAGCCCACTGCCGCGAGACCGCGCAACGCGCTTTCGCGGCCCGAGCCCGGGCCCTTCACTTCGACTTCGAGGGTGCGCACGCCATGCTCGGCGGCCTTGCGGCCCGCGTCGTCGGCGGCGACCTGCGCAGCATAGGGAGTCGACTTGCGGCTGCCCTTAAAGCCCATCATGCCGGCGCTGGACCAGCTGATCGCATTGCCCTGTGCGTCGGTGATGGTGATCATCGTGTTGTTGAAGCTGGCGTTGATATGCGCAACGCCGCTGGAAATGTTCTTTTTGTCGCGGCGCCTAACGCGGCCGGGTTCGCGTGCCATGGTCTGTATTCCTCTAATCTATCAAGAAGGCAAAAGCGCGGGGAATGCCCCTGCGCTTACTTCTTCTTGCCAGCGATCGGCTTGGCCTTGCCCTTACGGGTGCGGGCGTTGGTGTGAGTGCGCTGGCCGCGAACGGGCAGACCGGCACGGTGACGCAGACCGCGGTAGGACCGCAGGTCCATGAGCCGCTTGATGTTCATCGCGGTTTCGCGGCGAAGGTCGCCTTCCACGGTGTAATCCGCATCGATCGTCTCGCGGATGCGCAGGACTTCCTCGTCGGACAGGTCCTGCACGCGGCGGGTGTGATCGATACCGAGCTTGTCGGCGATCTCGACGGCGTTGTTACGGCCGATACCGTGAATATAGGTGAGCGCGATGATCACGCGCTTGTTGGTGGGGATGTTTACCCCGGCAATACGAGCCACTTACTTCTCCATGCTCCACAGGCGCCGGTGAGGCCGGCGGTCCTATCTCATCGCTCAATCCGACGCTTGCGGCCCCTGCCTAACGCAAAATCCGGCTCGACGCAGATATCACTGCCATCCGCCGGAATCGCCGCAATGTCGAATGAACCGCGCGCTTAGGGGGATTCGACGCCAAGGTCAACTGCCCAGCACGCAGCGAGATCCACAGCGACCCATGCGGCCGCTGTCGTCCGAGAAGATCAGGGCCTAGCCCATTCGCCGCCATACGTCAAAACCCTTAGGCAAGCATGATCGGCGCCCGGCCGTGGTGTCCCCGACCTGGCTCTTGGCCTACCCCGCCCCGTCCAACGCGTCGATCTGGTCTTCGAGGCTTGCCTCCTCAGCAGCCGCAGGATCGCTGTCTCGTGGCACGGTCGCCGCGGCTCCGCCGAGCGCGCCCAGATGATCGCGCAGCCCGTGCAATTGCTGGCTCATCACCTGATCGACCGCGGCAGCGATAGTCGGCACTTCGTAACGCATGTAGCCGCCGACTACATATTCCCAGCGGATCCGTGTCCCGCCGTCGATCTCTTCCAGAGTAATCGTCAGTACACCGGTGGCGGGTTCGCCCTGCAATGGGCCCAGCCCCCCGCGCATGCGCAGGTTCTTCAACGGGTAAGCCTGGACCACGACCATGTGCTGCACACTGCCATCGAGCGAAAAGCCGTCGGCGCGGTCCTCGCCCGGCACGCGTTCACACAGGCAGCCGCCCGCCTGCGGGGTCAACGTCATGTTGGCCGCATCCGCCGACCATGTATGCGCATCGTTCCACCACGCGCCCGGACGGATCAATGCCAGCCAGGTCTGCATCGGGGTAGCCGCAACCTCGGCCATGTCACGCGTGACGAAGCCGCTGGCGGTGGTTTCCGCAACCTCGGCGGACAATGGCGCCGCACAGCCAAGCGAAGCAGCGGCAAACAGGGTTCCGGCAAGGCGCATAAGACCAATCTCCCTCTGTCGAGAGGTCGGCCTTAGGCCATGTGCCGGGTCATGGAAACCCGAGTGGGATCAGCGGGTGAGGATAGCGTCGATCGCGTGCGTAACGTCTTCGATCGAGGCCATGCCATCGACCCGGCTGACGATGCCGCGCTGTTCGTAGCCGGGCAAGATCGGCGCGGTCTTGCCGCGATATTCCTGCATCCGCTTGCGCACCGTCTCCTCATTGTCGTCGGGACGGCGCTTGAACTCGGTCGATCCGCACTTGTCGCATACGCCGGGTGTCGCCGGCTGCTTGAACACGTCGTGATAGCCGGCGCCGCAATTGGCGCAGGTGAAGCGGCCCGTGATCCGTTCGACCAGCGCTTCCTCGTTCACTTCGAGCTCGATCACATGGTCAAGCTTGCGGCCGTGCCGGGCAAGGATATCGTCGAGCTGGTCGGCCTGGGCCGCAGTGCGGGGATAGCCGTCGAAGATCGCACCCGTTTCCGGACCCATATCGGCCAGCTTGGCATCGATCATCGCCGACACGATCTCGTCCGATACGAGCCCGCCCGAATCCATGATGTCAGCGACCTTGTGGCCCAGCTCGGTATCGGCCTTGCGTGTTTCGCGCAGCATGTCGCCGGTCGAAAGCTGCAGCATTCCGTGGTGTTCGACCAGGCGCTGGGCCTGCGTCCCCTTGCCGGCGCCCGGAGGGCCCAGGAGGATGATATCCATTGCGTAAAGTCCCCTTCGCCCGTGCTGTGCCTTAACGCAGGCGTCCCTTCAACTTCGCTTTTTTGATGAGGTCACCATATTGGTGCGCCAGCAGGTGCGACTGGATCTGGCTGATCGTGTCGACCGTGACATTGACCACGATGAGCAGGCTGGTGCCGCCGAGGAACAGAGGCACGCCGGTCTGGGCGATCATGTATTCCGGCAGGACGCAAACCAGCGTCAGGTAGATTGCGCCGATCACGGTAATGCGCGTCAGCACATAATCGAGATATTCCTCGGTCCGCTTGCCCGGTCGGATGCCCGGAATGAACCCGCCGTTCTTCTTCAGATTGTCCGCGGTTTCCTCGGGATTGAAGACGATCGCGGTGTAGAAGAAGCAGAAGAAGATGATGCCGAGGCCATAGAGCGTCATGTAGAGCGGCTGACCGTGCTGCAGATATTGCAGCGTCGACTGGAGCACCCCGCCCGCGGCGCTGTCGGTATCGACCGAATTGCCCGCGAACTGCGTGATCGTCAGCGGAAGCAGCAGCAGCGAACTGGCAAAGATCGGCGGGATCACACCTGCGGTGTTGAGCTTGAGCGGCAGGTGCGAACGATCGGCCTGCATCACGCCGCGCTGCGTCGCACGCTTGGGATACTGGATCAGCAGGCGGCGCTGGGCGCGCTCCATGAAGCAAATGACCAGGATCAGCACGACGACCATGGCGATCAGGCCGACGATGATGCCGGTCGGGATCGAGCCTTCCGAATACCCCTGGCCAAGATTCGAGACGAAGGTCGGGAACTGGGCGACGATGCCTGCCATGATGATCAGCGACACGCCGTTGCCGATGCCGCGACTGGTGATCTGCTCGCCCAGCCACAGCAGGAACATGGTCCCGCCCACCAGGCTGATGACAGCGCCGACACGGAACATGATGCCCGGGTCGACCACCGCCTGCAGCCCGCTCTGCGCGCCGAAGCTTTCGAGACCCGAGGCGAGGAACCAGCCCTGGATCGCGCACAGGAACACGGTGCCGTAGCGGGTGTACTGGTTGAGCTTCTGCCGCCCGACCGTGCCTTCCTTCTTGAGCGCGGCGAGGCTGGGATGCAGCGCGGCTGCCAGCTGCACGACGATCGAGGCAGTGATGTAGGGCATGACGCCGAGCGCGATGAGGCTCATCCGCTCAAGGCTGCCGCCCGAAAAGGTATTGAACAGGTCGAGGATCCCGCCCCGCGTCTGATCGTAGAGATCGCTCAGGATCAGCGGGTTCACGCCCGGAAGCGGAACGAAGCTGAGGAAACGGAAGACGATCAGGGCCCCGATGGTGAACCAGATACGGTTCTTCAGCTCGGTGGCCTTGGTGAAGTTTGCGAGGCTCATGTTGCTCGCGATATTGTCGGCGCGTGATGCCATGGGAATCTGTTCAATCCTGAATTGGCGCCGGCCCCTCCCGGCACAGGAAGGCTAGATAGGGACAGGGGGACGGATTGTCGAACCCGTCCCCCCGAATTATCCCGCTTACTTCGCCTTCTTGGCCTTGTTGGCTTCGGCGCGAGCAGCCTTTTTCTCGTGCTCGGGCTTGTCGGCGGCGATCACTTCGACCTTGCCGCCAGCCTTTTCGACCGCTTCGATGGCGCCCTTCGAGGCACCGGCGACCTTGAAGGTGACCTTGGCCTTGAGCTCGCCCTTGCCCAGCAGACGGACACCGTCCTTGCCACCCCGCGCGAGGCCGGCGGCCCGCAGCGTTTCGTGGTCGAGGACCTTCGAACCGTCGAGCTTTTCGGCGTCGATGAACTTCTGGACCATGCCGATGTTCACTTCGGCAAAGTCCTTGCCGAACGGGTTGTTGAAGCCGCGTTTCGGCAGGCGCATGTGCAGCGGCATCTGGCCGCCTTCGAAGCCCTTGATGGCGACGCCCGAACGGCTCTTCTGGCCCTTCTGGCCGCGGCCACCGGTCTTGCCCTTGCCCGAGCCGATGCCGCGTCCGATACGGATGCGGGTCTTGCGTGCGCCGGGATTGTCGCGGATATCATTCAGTTTCATAGTGCACTCGCTTTCGCTTTCTAACGCCCCGTGACGGGGTTCGCGCTGTTGGGAAGTGCGCGCCGATAGTCTGTTTGGCCGATCATGTCGACTCTCAATTGGACGGCGCGCACCCGGTAAACGAAATTGTCGTCCAAACGAAAAGACCGGGCAGCGATCGAACGCGGCCCGGCCCTTTTGTTCGGCAGACAGGCTGCCTGGTCAGTCGACCACGGTCACCAGATGCGGGATCTTGGCGATTGCGCCGCGCACCTCGGGGGTGTCCTGGCGCTCGACGATCTTGTGCATCTTGTTGAGGCCCAGGCCGATCAGAATTTTCTTCTGGCTTTCCGGGCGCCGGATCGGCGAACCGATCTGCTTGATCTTGACGGTTTTCGCTTTGGCCATCGATCTTACTCCGCAATAGCGGCGGCGTCGGCTTCAGCCTCTGCTACCGAAGCGCCACCACGGCCAAGCAGGTCAGCGACCTTCTTGCCGCGACGCTGAGCCACCGACTTCGGCGAAGTCTGGTTGGTCAGCGCGTCGAACGTGGCGCGGATCATGTTGTAGGGGTTCGACGTACCGACCGACTTGGTCACCACGTCGGCAACGCCGAGGCTTTCGAACACGGCACGCATCGGACCGCCGGCGATGATGCCGGTACCCGGAGGTGCGGTACGAACGGTAACCTTGCCCGCGCCGAAACGACCCTTGCCGTCGTGATGGAGGGTACGACCCTCCTTCAGCGGGACGCGGACCATCATCTTGCGTGCAGCGGCAGTCGCCTTGCTGATCGCCTCGGGAACTTCGCGGGCCTTGCCCTTGCCGAACCCGACGCGGCCCTGGCCGTCACCCACCACGACCAGCGCAGCAAACCCGAAGCGCTTACCGCCCTTCACCGTCTTGCTGACGCGGTTGATGTGGACGAGCTTCTCGATGATGCCGTCGTCTTCTTCCTCGCGGCGTCCGCCACGACGGTTGTTGTCGCGGCCACCGCGGCCACGGCCACCGCCGCCACGGTTGTCACGACCGCCACGGCCACGACCTTCGCGCTGCTGCGGCTGCCCTTCGGCACCCTGTGCAGGGCTCTGGTTCGCTGCGGCTTCCGAAGGCGTGTCGGCGACAGCCGGCTCTTCCTTCGTGACCGCAGGCGTGGTCTCGGCCTTGGCCTCGGTCGTTTCGACCTTGGTTTCGGCTTCGGTGTTTTCGGTTTTGTTTTCGTCAGCCATCATCAGAACTCCAGCCCGCCTTCACGAGCGGCGTCGGCCAGCGCCTTGACGCGGCCATGGAACAGGAAACCACCGCGATCGAACACGACGGAGGTTACGCCGGCTTTCTGGGCAGCAGCGGCGATATCGCTGCCAACCTTCTTGGCGGCTTCGATATTGGCACCCGTACCGTCCGCGCCAAGCGTCGATGCTGCGGCGAGCGTCTTGCCGGCCGAATCGTCGATGATCTGCGCATAGATATGCTGGCCGGTGCGGTGCACCGACAGGCGGGGCCTGCCACCCGACACGTTGCGGAGCGCGGTGCGGACGCGGCGACGGCGACGTTCAAAGAGAGAGAGCTTTGCCATCTTACTTCTTCTTCCCTTCCTTGCGGAAGATATACTCGCCGCGGTACTTGATACCCTTGCCCTTGTAGGGCTCGGGCTTGCGCCACTTGCGGACGTTCGCCGCAAACTGGCCCACGGCCTGCTTGTCGATACCGCTGATTTCGACGGTAGTCTGGTCGGGCGTCTTGACCTCGATGCCCTCGGGCACGTCGAGATCGACGTCGTGCGAATAGCCGAGCTGAAGCTTGAGCTTCTTGCCCTGCGCCTGCGCACGGTAACCGACACCGTTGATCTCGAGGACCTTGGTGAAGCCTTCGGTCACGCCTTCGACCAGGTTCGAAACCATCGTGCGCTGCATGCCCCAGTGGTTGCGCGCCTGACGGGTCTCGTTGGCCGGCTTGACCGAGATCTCGCCGTCTTCCAGCTTGTATTCGATCAGGTCGGAAAGACCCATTTCGAGCGAGCCCTTGGGACCCTTCACGCTGAGCGTGTTGCCATTGATGTTGGCAGTGACCCCGCTGGGGATCGCCACCGAACGTTTGCCGATGCGGCTCATCAGAACACCTCCGCCAGCACTTCGCCGCCGACGTTTTCGGTGCGCGCTTCGGCGTCCGAAAGCACACCCTTGGGCGTCGAGACGATGGTGATGCCAAGGCCGTTGCGCACGATCGGAAGTTCCTTCGAACCCGAATAGACGCGGCGGCCCGGCTTGGAGACGCGGGCAACGTGCTTGATAGCAGGTTCGCCCTCGAAATATTTCAGTTCGATCCGCAGCTGTGCATGCTTGGCCGAAGCGTCATCGCTGTAGCCACGGATGTAGCCTTCGCGCTGGAGCACTTCGAGGACGTTCGCACGCAGCTTGCTGGCGGGCGAGAGGACACTGTCCTTCTTCGCGCGCTGGCCGTTGCGGATACGGGTGAGCATATCACCCAGGGGATCGGTCATAGCCATTTGTCTTTACCTCACCAGCTCGACTTGGTCAGGCCCGGAATCAGGCCCTTGTTGCCGAGGTCGCGCAGTTCGATGCGGTTGAGCCCGAACTTGCGGTAGTAGCCGCGCGGGCGGCCGGTGGTGGAGCAGCGGTTGCGCACCCGGGTCGGGTTCGCATTGCGCGGCAGTTCCGCCATCTTGAGACGCGCCATCAGGCGTTCGGTCTCGTCGAGCGATTCATCGTCAGCGATAGCCTTAAGCTTCGCGAACTTTTCCGCATACTGCTTGACGAGCTTCTTACGACGCTCGTTCTTGTTGATCGAACTCAGTTTCGCCATTGGACTTAAGTTCCTCTATTAGCGGCTCACGCCGCCTCCTTCTCTGCCGACTCTTCAGCCGGGAACGGGAAACCGAACAGGCGGAGCAGTTCGCGCGCCTCGTCGTCGGTCTTCGCCGTCGTGGTTACGATGATGTCCATCCCCCGGACCTTGTCGATCTGGTCGTAGCTGATCTCGGGAAAGATGATCTGTTCCTTCAGGCCCATGGCATAGTTGCCGTGGCCGTCGAACGACTTCGGGTTGAGCCCGCGAAAGTCACGGATGCGCGGCATGGCCACGGTCACCAGACGATCGAGAAACTCGTACATGCGTTCGCGGCGCAGGGTGACCTTGCAACCGATCGGCATGCCTTCACGCAGCTTGAACTGCGCGATCGACTTCTTGGCCTTGGTGATAACCGGCTTCTGACCGGCGATCAGGGCCATTTCCTCGGCCGCAGTCTGGACCTTCTTCTTGTCCTGGCTGGCTTCGCCGACGCCCATGTTGAGCGTGATCTTTTCCAGCCTGGGGACTTCGAGAGCGTTCTTGTAGCCGAACTTCTCGGTCATCGCCTTGACGACCTGGTCGTCATAGCGCTGCTTCATGCGGGGCGTATAATCAGCCATCGATAGTCTCCCCGGACTTTACGGCGACACGAACCTTCTTGCCGTCCTTTTCTTCGAAACGGACGCGAGTGGGCTTGCCATCCTTAGGGTCTGCCAGCGCAACCTTGCTCAGGTGCATCGGCGCTTCGAAGCGGTCGATGCCACCCTGCGGGTTTTGCTGGGTCGGCTTGCGGTGACGCGCGGCGATGTTGACGCCTTCGACGACGATCTTGCCATCCTTCGGCATGACCTTCGCGACGGTGCCGGTCTTGCCCTTGTCCTTGCCGGACAGGACGACGACGCTGTCACCCTTCTTGATCTTTGCGGCAGCCATTACAGCACCTCCGGAGCAAGCGAGATGATCTTCATGAAGCCGCGGCCGCGCAGTTCGCGGACCACCGGGCCGAAGATACGGGTACCGATCGGTTCTTCGCTCTTGTTCACGAGCACCGCGGCATTGCTGTCGAAGCGGATCACGCTGCCATCGGGGCGGCGTACGTCCTTCCTCGTGCGCACGATGACGGCGCGATGGACATCGCCCTTCTTCACCTTCGTGCGCGGCTGGGCTTCCTTGACGGAAACCACGATCACGTCGCCTACGGAAGCAGTCCGGCGCTTCGAGCCGCCCAGCACCTTGATGCACTGGACGCGCTTTGCGCCGCTGTTGTCCGCGACGTCGAGATTGGATTGCATCTGGATCATCGATCCGTTTCCTTCTCAATGGCTTGCCGGGACGATTGCCCGGCAGTTCCTACGTCAATAAAGCTCAGTTACCGGCGGCTTCGACAGCGAGGTCAGCCTCGACAGCCTGCGTGCCACCTGCGGTAACGCGATCGATCACCTGCCAGGTCTTGGTCTTGGAGATCGGCTTGGTTTCTTCGATGCGCACGACGTCGCCGAGCGTGAACTCGTTCTTCTCGTCATGGGCATGGTACTTCTTCGAGCGGCGGATGATCTTCCCGTAGAGGGGATGCTTCACCTTGCGCTCGACGAGCACGGTAACGGTCTTGTCGGTCTTGTCGGAGGTGACGGTCCCGATCAGGATACGCTTGGGCATGGTCTACTCCTTAAGCCTTCGCTTCAGCCGAGCGCGAACGCTCGCTCTGCAGCGTCTTGATCTTGGCGATCGTCCGGCGAACTTCGCGGATGCGGGCCGGAGCTTCGAGCTGGTTCGTCGCCGCCTGGAAGCGGAGGTTGAACTGCTCGCGCTTGAGCGTCGTCAGCTCTTCGGACAGCTGGTCGTCCGACTTCTGGCGCAGGTCTTCGGTCTTGGCCATCATTCGCCTCCCAGGTGGGCGGTGTCGCCCAGACGGGCAACGACCTTGGTCTTGATCGGCAGCTTCATTGCTGCACGTTCGAATGCTTCGGCGGCCAGCGGGCCGGCAACGCCATCGAGTTCGAACAGGATGCGGCCCGGCTTGACGCGAGCAGCCCAGTATTCGACCGAACCCTTGCCCTTACCCTGACGGACTTCGGCAGGCTTCTTCGACACGGGCACATCGGGGAAGACGCGGATCCAGAGACGGCCCTGACGCTTGATGTGGCGCGTGATCGCGCGGCGAGCCGCTTCGATCTGGCGTGCAGTGATCCGCTCGGGCTCGAGCGCCTTCAGGCCGTAGGACCCGAAGTTCAGCGTGGTGCCACCCTTGGCCTGGCCATGGATCTTACCCTTGAACGCCTTGCGGTACTTGGTTTTCTTCGGTTGCAGCATGGTTCTTTCCTAATCCTGCAATCAGCGCGCCGGACGGACGCCCGAGGTCTGGGCTTCCATCATCAGGCGGTCATGGGCAGTCGGGTCATGCGCCAGGATTTCGCCCTTGAAGATCCAGCACTTGATGCCGATGATCCCGTAGGCGGTCAGCGCTTCGGCTTCCGCATAGTCGACGTTTGCACGCAGCGTGTGAAGCGGAACGCGGCCTTCGCGATACCATTCCACGCGGGCGATCTCGGCACCGCCCAGACGGCCACCGCAAACGATCTTGATGCCTTCGGCGCCAAGCCGCAGGGCCGACTGCACCGCACGCTTCATGGCGCGGCGGAAGGCGACACGGCGGATCAGCTGATCGGCAATGCCCTGGGCGACGAGCTTGGCATCGATTTCCGGCTTGCGGATTTCAACGATGTTCAGCTTCACTTCGCTTGCGGTCATCTTCGCCAGCTTGGTGCGCAGCTTTTCGATGTCCGCGCCCTTCTTGCCGATGATGACACCGGGACGGGCAGCATAGATCGAGATGCGGCACAGCTTGGCCGGACGTTCGATCACGACCTTCGAGATCGCCGCCTGCGGCAGGCTGTTCACGATGTGCTTGCGGATTTCGATGTCTTCGCTGAGCAGCTTGGCATAGTCGCGCCCTTCGGCGTACCAGCGGCTGTCCCAGGTGCGGTTGATCTGCAGACGCAGACCGATCGGATTGCTCTTCTGACCCATCTTACGCCTCTTCCTGCTCGCGGACGACGATGCGCAGGCGGCTGAACGGCTTCAGGATGCGCGTCGACTTGCCGCGGCCACGCGTGTGGAACCGCTTCATGGTGATCGACTTGCCCACCGAAGCCTCGGCAACGACCAGCGCGTCAACATCGAGGTTGTGGTTGTTTTCCGCATTGGCGATCGCCGATGCGAGGACCTTGGTGGCGTCCCTAGCCATCGCCTTCTTCGAGAAAGCGAGGATATTGAGCGCCTCTTCGGCCTTCTTGCCGCGGATCAGACCGGCAACGAGATTGAGCTTCTGCGCCGAACCACGGATCGTGGTACCAACGGCCAGAGCCTCGTTATCCGCAACGCGGCGGGGTGCTTTCTGCTTGCTCATCAGCGCTTACCCTTCTTGTCGGCAGCATGACCCGGGAAGGTGCGCGTGGGCGCGAACTCGCCGAGCTTGTGGCCGACCATCTCTTCCGAGACGGAGACCGGGATGAACTTGTGTCCGTTGTAGACGTTGAACGTCAGACCAACGAACTGCGGCAGGATGGTGGAACGGCGCGACCAAGTCTTGATCGGCTTGGAGCCACCGGCGTCCTGGGCGGTCTCTGCCTTCTTCAGAAGGCTGAGCTCGACGAACGGACCTTTCCAGACGGAACGAGCCATGTCGGATTACCTCTTTTTCTTCGCGTGGCGCGAACGGATGATCATCTTGTCCGTCTGCTTGTTCTTGCGGGTACGGGCGCCCTTGGTCGGCTTGCCCCACGGAGTGACCGGGTGACGGCCACCGCTGGTGCGGCCTTCACCGCCGCCGTGCGGGTGATCGACCGGGTTCTTGGCGACACCGCGGGTCAGCGGCTTGATGCCCATCCAGCGACGACGACCGGCCTTGCCCAGGTTCTGGTTCTGGTTGTCCGGGTTCGACACGGCACCGACCGTTCCCATGCAGTCGGCGCGCAGGTAACGCTGCTCGCCGCTGTTGAGACGCACGATGACCATGCCGCGGTCACGACCGACCAGCTGGACGTAGGAACCGGCTGCGCGGGCGATCTGGCCGCCCTTGCCCGGCTTCATTTCCACGTTGTGGCAGATCGTACCGACCGGCATCTGGCCGAGCAGCATGGCGTTGCCGGGCTTGGTGTCGGCTTTCTCGGCAGCGATGACCTTGTCGCCGACAGCGAGACGCTGCGGAGCGAGGATGTAAGCCAGTTCGCCGTCGGTGTACTTGACCAGGGCGATGAACGCGGTCCGGTTGGGATCGTATTCAAGCCGTTCGACAGTGCCTTCGACGTCCCACTTGCGACGCTTGAAGTCAACGTAGCGGTACTTCTGCTTGTGGCCGCCGGCCATACCGCGCGAAGTGACGTGGCCCTTGTTGTTGCGGCCACCGGTCTTGCGCTTGCCTTCGACGAGCGACTTGACCGGCTTGCCCTTGTAGAGGCCCGACTTGTCGACGAGGATCAGGCCGCGACGGCCCGGGCTCGTTGGTTTGTAGTTCTTGAGTGCCATTTCTCTCTAGCCCCTCAGATACCGCTGGTGACGTCGATGGAATCGCCGTCTTTCAGAGTGACGATGGCTTTCTTCATGTCCGTGCGCTTGTAGGGCTTGCCCTTCCAGCGCTTGGTCTTGCCCTTCGTCACGATGGTGTTCACGCCCATGACCTTGACGTCGAAGATAGCCTCGATCGCTTCCTTGATCTGCGGCTTGCTCGCATCATTGGCGACCTTGAAGACGACGGCGTTGTTTTCCGACGCCAGCGTGGCCTTCTCGGTGATGTGCGGTGCGAGCACGACGTCGTAGTGACGCGCTTCCACTTCCTGCTTCTTAGCCATTGAACCGGGCCTCCAGCTTTTCGACCGCGTCCTTGGTGAGGACCAGCGTGTCGTGCTTCAGGATGTCGTAGACGTTCGCGCCCATGGCCGGCAGTACGTTGACGCCGGGCAGGTTGCGGGCCGCCTTGCTGAAGCCATCGTCGACGCTTGCGCCGTCGATGACCAGAACCTTGCCGTTCCAGCCAGCCTTGTCGAACAGGCCCTTGAGCGCCTTGGTCTTGGCGTCCTTGAGCTCGAGGCTGTCGACGACGACGAGGCCGTCCTTCGCCTTGCTCGACAGAGCCATCTTGAGGCCGAGTGCGCGGACCTTCTTGTTCAGCGACTGCTCGAAGTCACGCTTGCGCGCGCCGTGAGCCTTACCGCCGCCAATGAAGATCGGAGCGCCGCGGTCGCCGTGACGAGCGCCGCCCGAACCCTTCTGCGGGCCGAACTTCTTGCCGGTACGCGCGACATCCGAACGCTCACGCGTCGGACGGGCGGTGCCGCGGCGGTTTTCGAGCTGCCAGGTGACAACGCGATGCAGGATATCGGCACGCGGCTCGACACCGAAGACGTCATCGTTCAGTTCGATGTCGCCCGACGCCTTGCCGTCGATTTTCTGGACCTTCACCTTCACGGATCAGCCCTCCTTGTTTTCGTCCGAGCCGGTGTCGGCTGCGGGCGTATCGGTGGTGTTTTCGGTTTCGGCACCAGCTTCCTGTTCCTTCAGCAGCGCTTCCTGCTGCTCGGGGGAAACTTCCGTACCGGGCTCGTGCTCGGCAGCGCTCTCGACCAGGCCGGCATCAGCTTCCTGATGCTCGAACTCGTCGCGGTTGCGATACATCACGCCGGGGAACGGGAGTTCGCCGTGCGCGATCTTGACCGCATCCTTGACCAGCAGCCAACCGTTCTTCGCACCCGGGACCGAACCCTTGACGAAGAGCAGGCCGCGATCGGCGTCGGTGCGAACGATCTCGAGGTTCTGCTGGGTGCGCTGACGGTCGCCCATGTGGCCGGCCATCTTCTTGCCCTTGAACACGCGGCCCGGATCCTGACGGTTACCCGTCGAACCGTGCGAACGGTGCGAGAGCGAAACGCCGTGCGTTGCACGCAGACCACCGAAGCCCCAGCGCTTCATCGCGCCGGCAAAACCCTTACCCTGGGTGTGACCGGTGATGTCGACCTTCTGGCCGGCGATGAAGTGTTCGGCCGAAATGCGGGCACCGACCGGAAGCAGGGCTTCTTCGGTGTCGACGCGGAATTCGGCGACCTTCATCTTAAGCGGAACTTCAGCCTTGGCGAAAGCTTCGCGCTGCGGCTTGTTGACGTTCTTCTGCTTGGCTTCGCCCGAGCCGACCTGAACCGCGAAATAACCATCGCGATCTTCGGTGCGGTGAGCAGTAACCTGGCAATTTTCCAGAGCGAGAACGGTAACCGGCACGTGCCGGCCGTCCTCCTGGAAGAGGCGGGTCATCCCGACTTTCTTTGCGATAACGCCTGTGCGCATCGTAAAACTCCTAACACAGAGGCACCCCGGCCCATCCGAGGTGCTTGCCAGCCCGTTTTAAGATGCGTCGCCCCGTCCGGGCTGAGTGCCACCTCGGCAAATTGCCTTGGCAGCGAGACGGGGGACGCAGACCCGGATCAATCCGGCGGTATCCCGATGTCTTGCCGAACCTCGTGGTCCAGCGGGGCTATCGAGTGCCCCGAAACTTTGCGGCCAGTTAGCGTCTGGCCAGCTCGACGGCAAATCCCGCCATGCGGGACTTGCGGCAAACTCTTAAGCGAGCTTGATTTCGACGTTCACGCCCGCAGCAAGGTCGAGCTTCATCAGCGCGTCGACCGTCTGGGCGTTCGGCTGCACGATGTCGAGCAGCCGCTTGTAGGTACGCACCTCGAACTGCTCACGCGACTTCTTGTCGATGTGCGGGCCGCGGTTCACGGTGAACTTCTCGATGCGCGTCGGCATGGGAATGGGGCCGCGAATAAGTGCACCCGTACGACGCGCGGTGTCTGCAATTTCGCCAGTTGCCTGGTCGAGAACGCGATGGTCGAACGCCTTGAGGCGAATGCGGATATTCTGAGCTTCCATTACCTACACCGATGCGAAAGAGCCAATGGACCAACAAAGGTCCACAAAAAAGAAAGGCCCGCCCTGTCAGCGCCCGGTTTCCCGGAACGGGCGACCTTTCATGAATTCGTTGTCGAGGCCGCCAATGGCGGTGATTCCTCATCCTGTGAGCGCGCCTATACGGGTGAGTCACCGGTCTGGCAACCCCTCAATCCCGCCGATCTGAAGATGACGGAATATGACACGGCAACCCATGCCCGAAGAACGGTTAGCACGCCCTCATAAAACGAAGGCCCGCCCCTCGTGACGAGGAGCGGGCCCGCGATTTGACTGTGATCGACGAAGCTTACTTTGTGATGTTGGCCACGACGCCCGAGCCGACGGTGCGACCGCCTTCGCGGATTGCGAAGCGCAGGCCTTCGTCCATGGCGATCGGAGCGATCAGCTTGACGTTGATCGTCACGTTGTCGCCCGGCATCACCATTTCGGTGCCTTCGGGAAGGATCACTTCGCCGGTGACGTCAGTGGTGCGGAAGTAGAACTGCGGACGGTAGTTCGCGAAGAACGGCGTGTGACGGCCGCCTTCATCCTTCGACAGGACGTAGACTTCTGCGCTGAACTCGGTGTGCGGCGTAACCGAACCGGGCTTGGCCAGAACCTGGCCACGCTCGACGTCGTCACGTGCAACACCGCGGATGAGCGCGCCGATGTTGTCGCCGGCTTCGCCGCGATCGAGCAGCTTGCGGAACATTTCAACGCCGGTGACGGTCGTCTTGGTGGTGTCCTTGATGCCGACGATTTCACATTCGTCGCCAACGTTCACAACGCCGGTTTCGACACGGCCGGTGACAACCGTACCACGACCCGAGATCGAGAACACGTCTTCGATCGGCATCAGGAATGCCTGGTCGACCGGACGTTCCGGCTGCGGGATGTGCTCGTCAACGGCCTTCATCAGCTCGATGATCGATTCCTTGCCGATGTTGTCGTCACGGCCCTCAAGAGCGGCCAGAGCCGAACCCTTGATGATCGGAATGTTGTCACCATCGAAATCGTAGGCGGTGAGCAGTTCGCGAACTTCGAGTTCGACGAGCTCGAGGATTTCCTCGTCGTCGACCTGGTCGACCTTGTTGAGGTAAACGACCAGCGCAGGAACGCCGACCTGACGCGAAAGCAGGATGTGCTCGCGGGTCTGGGGCATGGGGCCGTCGGCTGCGTTCACGACCAAGATCGCGCCGTCCATCTGGGCGGCACCGGTGATCATGTTCTTCACGTAGTCGGCGTGACCCGGGCAGTCGACGTGCGCGTAGTGACGTCCGTCCGTTTCGTATTCGACGTGCGCGGTCGAGATGGTGATACCACGCTCGCGCTCTTCGGGCGCCTTGTCGATGTTTGCGAAATCAACAGCCGCACCACCATAGGTTTCGGCCATCACCTTCGTGATCGCCGCGGTCAGCGTGGTCTTGCCATGGTCAACGTGACCGATGGTGCCCACGTTGACGTGCGGCTTGTTACGCTCGAACTTTTCCTTCGCCATTTTCCAATAACCTCTGTCTTAAAATTTGGGATTTCTGCGGGGAGGAAACGGCGCCCGCTGAATCAGGCGCCGCCCCTAGACCTCAAAGCTGGCTTACGCAAGCTTCTCCTTGACTTCCTGCGCGACACTCGCCGGCACTTCGTCGTAGTGGCTGAACTGCATCGAGTACTGCGCACGGCCCTGAGTGAACGAACGCAGCTCGTTCACGTAGCCGAACATGTTGGCCAGCGGGACGAAAGCATCGACCGCCTGGGCATTGCCGCGGCTGTCGGTGCCCTGGATCTGGCCACGACGCGAGTTGATATCGCCGATGACGTCCCCAAGGTAGTCCTCGGGAGTCACGACTTCGACCTTCATCACGGGCTCGAGCAGCTTGATACCGGCACGCTCGGCCACTTCGCGCATCGCACCGCGACCGGCGATTTCGAACGCGATCGCCGACGAGTCGACATCGTGATACGCACCGTCGTACAGCGTGACGCTGAAGTCGATGATCGGGAAGCCGACGAGATGGCCGCTTTCGGCCTGCTCGCGGAAGCCCTTCTCGATCGCGGGGATATATTCCTTCGGAATGTTACCGCCCTTGATCTCGTCTTCGAAGACGAAGCCCTGGCCGCGCTCACCCGGGGTGACCTTGACCTTGACGCGGCCGAACTGGCCCGAGCCACCCGACTGCTTCTTGTGGGTGTAGTCGACGTCGACCGGCTTGCCGAGATATTCGCGGTAAGCCACCTGCGGCGCACCGACATTGGCCTCGACCTTGAACTCGCGCTTCATGCGATCGACGAGGATGTCGAGGTGAAGCTCGCCCATGCCCTTGATGATCGTCTGACCGCTTTCGTGGTCGGTCGACACGCGGAAGCTGGGATCCTCGGCAGCCAAGCGGTTGAGCGCGACGCCCATCTTTTCCTGGTCGGCCTTGGTCTTGGGTTCGACCGACAGTTCGATGACCGGTTCGGGGAACTCCATCCGTTCGAGAATGATCGGGTTGGCCGGATCGCACAGCGTGTCGCCGGTGGTGGTTTCCTTCAGGCCGGCAATCGCCACGATGTCGCCCGCGAAGGCCTCATCGATGTCTTCGCGATTGTTCGAGTGCATCAGCAACATGCGGCCAATCTTTTCCTTCTTCTCCTTGACCGAGTTCAGGACCGAACCCTTGGTCAGGTGACCCGAATAGACACGGGTGAAGGTGAGCGAGCCGACGAACGGGTCGTTCATGATCTTGAAGGCCAGGGCCGAGAACGGCGCTTCGTCCGAAGACGGGCGCGTCTGCTCTTCGTCGCTGTCGGGCAGCACGCCCTTGATGGCCGGCACGTCGAGCGGGCTCGGCATGTAGTCGACCACCGCGTCGAGCAGGGGCTGGACGCCCTTGTTCTTGAACGCCGAGCCGCAGATCACGGGCACGAAGTCGCGCGCCATGGTGCCCTTGCGGATCAGCTTCTTGAGCGTCGCTGCGTCGGGCTCTTCGCCTTCGAGATAGGCTTCCATGACGTCGTCGTCCTGTTCGACGGCGGTCTCGATCAGCTTTTCGCGATATTCGGCGGCCTTGTCAGCGAGGTCGGCGGGGATGTCGACATACTTGAAGTCAGCACCAAGCCCGTCGTTCTCCCAGACGATACCGCGGTTATTCACGAGGTCGACCACGCCCGACAGATCGCTTTCCGCGCCGATCGGGAGGTAGAGCACCAGCGGGGTGGCGCCGAGACGGTCGATGATCGACTGGACGCAATAGTAAAAATCGGCGCCGGTGCGGTCGAGTTTGTTGATGAAGCACATGCGCGGGACGCCGTACTTGTCGGCCTGGCGCCAGACGGTTTCGGACTGGGGTTCGACCCCGGCCACGCCGTCGAACACGGCAACCGCACCGTCGAGCACGCGCAGGCTGCGTTCGACTTCGATGGTGAAGTCGACGTGCCCGGGGGTGTCGATGATGTTGATGCGGTGCTTCTCGCCCTTGCCGTCCTCGTTCTGCCAGAACGTGGTCGTCGCGGCCGAGGTGATGGTGATGCCGCGTTCCTGCTCCTGCTCCATCCAGTCCATCGTCGCGGCGCCGTCATGGACTTCGCCGATCTTGTAGGACTTGCCGGTGTAGTAGAGGATACGCTCGGTCGTGGTGGTCTTGCCGGCATCGATGTGGGCCATGATGCCGATGTTGCGGTACCGCTCCAGCGGATATTCGCGAGCCATGTGGATTTCCTCGATTTCGGGGTTAGCGCAGCTGCACGCCCCATATGGGTATCAGTATGACCGCTTGAAGACCGCGGGGAAGGAAACCCCCTCCCCCGGCCTTACAAGCAGGGCGCCCTACCAGCGATAATGCGAGAAGGCGCGGTTGGCGTCCGCCATGCGGTGCGTGTCTTCGCGCTTCTTGACCGCATTGCCGCGGTTGTTGGCGGCATCCATGAGCTCGCCCGAGAGGCGTGCCGACATAGTGGTTTCCGGACGGCTGCGTGCCGCCGAGATCAGCCAGCGGATGGCCAGCGCCTGGGCGCGTTCGGGACGCACTTCGACGGGGACCTGGTAGGTCGCACCGCCGACGCGGCGGCTGCGCACTTCGACCTGCGGCTTGATGTTTTCCAGCGCGGTGTGGAACATTTCCACCGGGTTCGCCTTGGCCTTGGCCTCGACCACGTCGAGCGCGGTGTAGACGATGCCTTCGGCAACCGCCTTGCGGCCGTCATACATCAGGTTGTTCATGAACTTCGACAGCACCTGATCACCAAACTTGGGATCGGGCAGGATTTCCCGCTTCTCGGGACGACGACGACGTGACATTTTTTCAAACTCCTTCGGAGTGCGGCGAAACCTCCGTTTCGCCTTGCGGCTCCGGCCCGCTCCCCCTCCCGGCCACCCAGAGACTACCTCGGTGGGGTAGCCGGGAGGAGGATCGAACCGGATCCGCGTGAAAACCAATTCCCGGGCTCTGTGTCGGCCCGGCTCCCTCTCCCGACCACCCTATCGGACAATGCCATGGGTGGTCGGGAGGGGGAGACGGGCTGGCGCAGAGGTCGACACGGATGTGTCGACCGCACCCGAAAACAAAAACCCTACTTCGGACGCTTGGCGCCGTACTTCGAACGGCTCTGCTTGCGGTCCTTGACACCCTGCGTGTCGAGCACGCCGCGCAGGACGTGGTAGCGCACGCCGGGAAGGTCGCGCACACGGCCGCCGCGGATCAGCACGACGCTGTGTTCCTGCAGGTTGTGGCCTTCGCCGGGGATGTAGGAGATGACTTCGCGCTGGTTGGTCAGGCGGACCTTGGCCACTTTACGCAGAGCCGAGTTCGGCTTCTTCGGGGTCGTCGTATAGACGCGGGTGCAGACACCGCGCTTCTGCGGGTTCTGTTCCATCGCAGGGACCTTGCTCTTGGCCTTCTGCGGAACGCGGCCCTTGCGGACCAGCTGGTTGATCGTCGGCATGAGTTCTCTCTTCACCGTGTGCCCGGCCCGGATGGGCCAAAGCGTTGAAGGTGGCGACTAGCGGGTTATCGGCGGTGTGATTTGGTCCAGCGTCACCCCAGCGCAGGCTGGGGTCTGTTTCCGCAAGCGCGACGCAAGCGGCACGAGATTCCAGCGTTCGCTGGAATGACGACTGAACTGAATCACTCCACCCACGGCCCACATGGCCACCGGGTTACTTTGACGGCTGCCCCGAGCGTTCCCAGGGGGATCGCTGCAATAGAAAAAGCCCGGGCGCATGACGCACCAGGCTCCGGGACATGACCGGCAATGTTCAGCTCTATCTGCCCTGTGAGGGAATCACGCGAGGCGGTTCCTGCACCGGATGGGGGCGCACATAGTTGGATGGGGGTGCGGGGTCAAGGGTCCTACAGGAGCGTAGCCTGCGCCGCGCCGCCCGCCCAGGGCTGCTGCGTCCGGTCGAGCGTCAGCGGCCCCGCCCACGCCCGGCACAGCCCCCGCGCGGCCTCTGCATCGCCGCCGGTCCATGTGCCATAGTCATCGGGGGCGAGGATCACCGGCATGCGGTCGTGACAATCGGCCGCCGGGCCTGCCGCCTCGGTCATCACCATCGAATAGCACCGGCCCCATTCGTCGCTATCGCGCCAGACCCCGGCGGCGGCGAGCAATCCGCCATCGGGAAGCGAGAGCCAGCTACGCGTCTTGCCGCCCTTCGGCCCTTCGGCCTCCGCCCATGCCGTAAGCGGGATCAGGCACCGCCGTTCCGCAAAGCTGTAGCGCCAGAAAAAGCCGTCGAGCTTGTCGGCGCGCGCATTGTTGACCGGCTTGGGCTTGAGCGGCTGCCCTTTCGCGCCCTTGCGGCCGAGCGGGAAGCCCCATGTCATCGAGACCAGCGCCCCCTCGGCCACCACCGCGCCGGGATAGCCGGGAAAGACCTCCTCCCCGAAATTCGCTCCGCCAAGCTGGTCGATCGCATCGAACCAGCGCGCGACTTCGGCGTTTGGTTTGGTCATGCGGTAGAGATTGCACATGGGTGCTGGCGTAGCGGGTGGGTGGCGGGATGCCTAGGGAGGGCGAGGAAGGACGTTCCTAAGGCATGACCGGCGACGGAATGGCGCGAGTCAGTTCCTACACCGGATGGGTGCACATAGTGGGATGGGGGCCCGAAAGTATACAAAGCCGAAATCCCCAATGTAATTGCTAGAACACTTTTAAAAAACAAATGTGCCGAATATGCTCCAACCCGTTAGGTCTTCTGGAGTTATACGTGACCATAAATAGCGTTCACACCTTTTTGGTTCACTCGAACAAGGGCGCTGCGGAGCCTCGACCAATCGGCGGTGCCGAAGTTCCCCAGGAAGGCATGGTTTTTGACCTCCTCAACGATATCTATGAGAAAGCCGAAAACGAGTGCGTCATAGACATCGCTTTCAACCCTTCAGAAGATGGCGAGCAACGAAATCCATGCCGCGAACTCCTACAAACATATTTGAGAGAACCTACGACGGAGAATGGCAGGCTTCTTGCCGAACGCCTTGGCTCAGTGACGACAAACCGGTCCGGTATGGGACTACTTTTCCTTATCTGTGGCGAAATTGAAGGCATCCACAAAGCTGTCGTCGCTCGCTTTCCAGCGAAGAGCGGAATTTTGGCGGAGCAAGAGCAGCAAGAGCTCAATGTTGAGTATCTCGAGCGCGTCTTTATGCGAAGCGCCACCGCTTACAAGGCGGTCTTGTTCAAAGGTGAGTCGATCGAGAACCATTTTTGGCGTGGGAGTGCAGTTGACCGGCAAATAAATAGTCGGGATATCGAAACGTCCGCCTATTGGATCGTCGATTTCTTGGATGCTGATCTCATGACCACCTCTGCCTTGGGCACGAGGCGATTGGCTATCGCAATACGCGACGCTGCCCGGCAAGTTGCAGACTTAGCAGTAAAACAAGAGTTGGTTGCAGCAGTTACTTTGGCAGGGGGACTAGGAAACCAAGTGATCAGCCCGAGACAGTTTGCCGAGAATTTTGCCCTTTCAGAAGCAGCTGCGCAGGCAATTTTTGACCGTATTCCCGATGCACTTCACGACGAATCTTTTAGGTTCGACCGGTCAGAGTTCATGCATCAGGTTCCTGTGAAGACCGTGGAACTCGACAATGGGGCTGTATTGACGGGGCAGACCAACGAGTTTTCCGAACTATTCGAGAAAGAGGAACTTCCTGCCGGTCAGGTGCGCTTCTCGACCACGGGTCGTATTGTTTCGGAGAAGCTTGAGAAATCGAGATGACGTTAAGGGAAGAATACCAGCGAAGGCACGAGCGGGTGCTCCATCCTCTCGCCCTCAAGATACAAGCTGAATTGGGCGAGTGGCTTGAAGGTGAACCCCGCATCGACCGGATTTCGGCGCGAGCCAAGAGCGTTGATCGATTCTTGGCAAAAGCGAATAAAGAAGCGGCAGGCCAATCTAAGTACAAAGATCCCCTAAATGATATACAGGATCAGGTGGGCGCTCGAATTATCGTGTTCTATGAATCGGATGTTGATAGAATTGCCGAAGTTGTGCGAAAATACCTTCGCCCAATCGAATTTAAAGCAATGTCGCCAGAGAGCCAGTGGACTTTTGGATATTTCGGTCGCCATTTTATTTTCTTAACACCAACTCACCTATCAGAGTCAGGCGATTTCAGGGGGGAAAAAGTACCCCACTATTTCGAACTGCAGATCAAGACCCTTTTCCAGCACGCGTGGTCCGAAGCCAATCACGACCTCGGGTACAAACCCGGCGAGCAAGATCTAGACCCAGACGACGAGCGCCAACTCGCATTCGCCTCTGCGCAGGCATGGGGTGCCGATAAAACGTTCTCCTCTCTTTTTCAGAAGAGAGGACGATAGAACCTCTTGAATCCGGTGCGTGAAAGCATCACATTAGCTACGACAGTTCGATGAAGGAGCGTCTGAAGAAGTATCTTAAGTCTGGTGTCAGTATGTTTGCGTCGATGGTCGGGATCACACTTTGTGAAATCGATTTGGGCTTCGGCCCGTCATTCTCAATGGAGGTTGATATGGACACAATCGGCAATTTGATTGAATATGGTGAGCGCGCGGCGATGTGGTTCTGAAGTATCAGAGGCGCGAACTAGATCACGGATGATACCGCTTCAGACAATCTGGAGAAATAGCCGCAGGGGGAGGTCATTCCTCCCCCGCCACTCCTAAAAATGGTCTTTGGCAGAAACCATTTTCCTACCTGGCAGGAATGTGCATCTTGGGGTGGGTCATGGACCACCCTCGCCCCACAGAACCTGCAATGTCTTCGCGTCTTGGCGCGCGCCGCGACGACGCGATGCCCTCCGATCGCGCGCCACCTAGGTATTGCGCGCCGCTTCCACCCCCGGTCATTGCGAGCGCAGCGAAGCAATCCAGAGCAGCACTGAGCGTCGTGTCTGGATTGTCCTTTGGACAGCACGCTTCGCCGCGTCGCCTGCGGCTCCTCGCAATGACTGATGAAAAGCCCCCGATCACCGTGAGTCTTTTGTTTGGCCCTCAAACGCCGGGCAGCGCACATCCGTGCGCCTTGGCTTCCTCGCATAAGCTCGGGCGGCCGGTCGGCCTTGCCTCGCCTTCGGCTCGGAGACTTGCGCCATGACCGAACCCACCCGCAAGATTGCGCGCCAGGCCACCTCCGTCGTCGCTCACATCGCGCCCGAGCCCGAGGACGACGACCCCCTGCTCGCCTTTGCGCCCTTCCACCACACCGCGCCGCGCCGCAATTCGATCACGCCCGCGCTCCAGCGCCGCTTTGTTGCCACGCTGGCCGCCACGGGCATCGTCAAGGTCGCGGCCAAGCGGATCGGGAAGAGCCTCGAGGCGCTGTACAAGCTGCGTGCGCGGCCGGGGGCGGAGGGGTTTGCCGGTGCCTGGGATGCGGCGCTCGAGCGCGGGGCCGCGCGGCTCGAGGACATGGCGATGGAGCGCGCGCTGCTGGGCACGCGCACGCCGATCGTCTCGGGCGGCGAGATCCTCGGCCATTGGGACAAGCCCGACAATGCGCTGCTGCGCTTCCTCCTCGCGCACCGCCTGCCCGCGCGTTACGGCGCGCAGGCGCGCGAGGTCGGCCCCGGCCACCCGGTCTGGGAGGAGCTGGCCGCGCAGGCGCGCGCCGAAGTGGCCGAGATCAAGCGGACCTTGCAGGACGAGGTCGCCGCGCGCGCGATCGCGCTGCAGACCTTCCGCCGGCGGCGGCTATGGCGCCAGCGGCAGGCGGCGGGCGCCAGGGCGGGCGACATCACCGATGCGTGGGAGGCCGAGGACGCCGAGGGCAAGCCGCAGCTGCCCGCGTGGGACGATGCCGCGGTGCGCCGCGCGCGGACGATCCTGGCAGAGATGGAAGCGGACCCGCCGTTCTGAGCGCTATGCTCCGGCGCCGGGGATACGGCTGGCGGTTCAGCGCTGCAGCGCGCGGCCGCCGGTCATCGGGTCGACCAGATGCGTGATGTCGCGCGGGGTGTGCCCGGGCGCGCGGCGTTCCAGCCGCAGCACGCCCGTGGGCGGATCGCCGGCCAGCGCGGCGGCGGCGCGCACCTCGGCAGCGGCGAGGATCTCGCGCTGGCGCGCCTCGCTCGCCACGGTCCATTCGCCGATCTCGTCCCAGCTGCGGCCGCAGCCGGTGCAATGGGTCTGGGCCGGATCGAGGCGGCAAACGCCGATACAGGGAGAGGCCAAGGTCATGGCTACGGGGTAAAATGGCACCGCGAGTCGGTCAAGCAGGTGGAACCACGAAGCGGCCTTTACCTTTGAGTTACAAAGGAGATCGACGATGCCGCCAACCGCAAGCGATTCGCCCACCGCAGCCACCGATACCGCCGGGGAAGCGGCGGCGCTGTACCTCGTGTGGCACGACCCCGAGGCCGCGCCCGCGAGGCCGCTCGACCTGCATGGCGACGGGCATCCGCTGGCCGACGGGCTGTGGCTGGTGCGCTCGCCGCTGAGCCGCTCGAAGCTGTATCACCGGATCAAGTGGCAATTGCCCGGCGATGCCGCGCTCGCCTGCGCGCCGCTGGCGGACGATCCGGACGGCTGGCCCAAGTTCAAGGGCATGGCGGCGGGCGCGCTGGCGTGGCTGCGCGGGGGCTCGGCCGGGTGAGCGATCTGTGGGCGACGGAGGTGCTGGCGCGGCGCGGCGAATGGCTTTAGGCTCGGCCGCGCGCGGCGAGTGCCGCACAGCGTGGAGAGGATCGATGGCCGACAGCGGCGACATACCTGCGGGACTGCGCGCGCCGGACGATTGCGGCGAGGCGTCGATCGTCACCCGGCTGGAAGACGGGCGCGCGATCTGCATCCGCACGGTGACCCCCGGCGACGAGGGACGCCTGCGCGCCGGCATCGCGGCGATGAGCCCGCGCTCGCGCTATTTGCGGTTCTTCTCCGGCGGGGCGAGCCCGCCCGACTGGGTGATCGAACGATTGCTCGATGCCGATGGCGTGCTGCACCTCGCCTGGGGCGCGCTCGACCTGACCGATCCCGCGCAGCCGGCGATGGGCGTGGTCCACGCGATGCGCCCCGATGCGGGCGACGCGGTGGCGGAATTCTCGGTCGGGGTGGTCGATGCCTACCACGGGCTCGGCGTCGGCCGGCTGCTCACTGCGACGCTGCTGATCGACGCCGCGGCGGGCCGGATGGAGGCGCTGCGGGCGCATGTACTGTCGGAAAACGACGCCGCGCGCAGCTTCATCAAGCGGCTCGGCGGGGTGCATGTCGGGCAGGACGGACCGCAGGCCGAATACCGGCTCGAGGTCGCTCCCGCGCTCGACCGGCTGCGCGAGGAACGCCACCCGCCCGGGGTGAGCGACATCTTCGCGCATTTCGATGGCCCTGCAGGCTAGGAACGGCGGGAACCGCGCGGGCTGCGCTCAGCAGTCCATCTCGTCGAGGTTCTGCGTGTTGCTGATCTCGTTGTTCTGGCGCCCGCGCACGTTGAACGCGCTTTCGTAGCGGATCGTCGGCGGATCGAAGAAACCGGTGTCGACCAGCGGCTGATAGTCGTAGGTCGCCTCGACGAACATCACCGCGGTGCCTTCGAGCGCAGTGATCGTGTTGCTCCCATTGCCCATCCCGAACTCGAGGTCGTCGTTGTTCTTGCCGTCGCCTTCGACGCCATAGGACGACGAGACAGCCGTATCGTCGCCCCAGCAGCGTTGCCAGACGATGGTCTGCCCTTCCCTGCTGCCCGAGCGCCCGTTGTGCTCGAGGCTGGACAGCACGATACGGCCGTTTTCCTTGAACCCCAGCGCGCTGGAATTCGCTTCTGCCCCGCTGAACACTTCGTAGATATTGGCTTCGTCGATCCCCGAGGTCACGCGGCCCGCATTATCGGCCACGGTCATCGCCATCTGGCTGACCCGCAGGTGGGCCAGGGCGAGGTTCGTCAGTTCCAGACCGGCCAGCACCAGTGTGAGGAAGATCGGCGCCGCAAAGGCGAACTCGGTCAGGGCGAGGCCGCGGCTGTCGCGGCGCAGGGAGCGCAGCATCTCAAGCACAGATCACCGCCGCGTTGGCCTGCTGCCCGAAGGGCTGGTTGCGCACTGCAGCCTGCAGTTCGAATTCAATGGTCGGGTTGATCGTGGGAATGAACGCGTGAAGCGGAAATAACCGCGGCGCGCTGACATCGGCGACATAGTGCACGACATCCTCGGCCCCGCCCTGCCCGGTCTTGCCCGCATCGGTATCGAACTGGCCGTTGCCGTTCGCGTCTTCCCAGCAATCGCCGTCGGCGGCATCGAACTGGCCGTTGCTGTTGTGATCGGTCATCAGCTTTTCCGGGTTCCCGATGTTCGAGAAATCGAAATAGCTTTGCTGGGTGACGTTTACCGTCGCATTCGGCGAGACCTTGCGCACCGTGCCGCGGATAAGGTTCTCGACCTTTTCCTCCACTGTCGAACCCGAAGCGTTGATCGCGGGGGCTTCCACCGCAGCCCGGCGCGCCGCATCGTTGAGGGACCCTTGCAGGACCGAGCGCACGTAGCTGTTGTACCCCAGTTCGATCCCGCCCATCAGCAGGATGACCATCGGAACGAGGATGATCGCGAACTCGACGATCGTCGCGCCGCTATCGTCCCGGCGGATGCCGCACAGCCTGGACATCGCCTGCCTCACCGCGTCAGCCTCAGATTGCCGATCCCGCGACCGATCCGTTCGAAGATGCTCTCGAGGTCCGATCCGTCGGAAGTATAGAAATGGTCGGAGGTCGTTGCGCAGTCTTCGATATCGTCGGTATCGGTGACGTCGAGCGCAATCACCCAGATGGTCGTGCCGGTCGACTTCACGCGGTCGCATATCGAATCGAAGCGGTTGATGTGCTTGGTCGTCTGCGACTGCGACCCCTGGATCCGGTTGTGATAGCGATCGACGCCAAAGGCCGAATACAGCGTATCGCCGGTATCGAGCTTCCCGTCGGTCATGAAGACGATATGGCGGTTGACGGGCACGATACCGTGCTGCGTCGGGTTTTCGGAGGCGAACATGCCCGTCGGCGACAGGAAGCGGGCCCCCCACAGCATGCCGATGTCGTGATAGGTACCGCCGGTGACATTGGCGGTGGCGGCGTTCACGGCGTTCTGGAACGCGGTTTCGGACGCGTAGGTTTTCAGTTTCTGCGATTGCGACGGGCACCCGTTCTGCGACTGGCCGTTCTGACTGTCCGGATCGTAGCGGCCCCATTGATAGGCGGCGCTGTTGCCGTTGTTCGAAGCGGTTTCGTCGATGTCAGCCTGGCTCACCGTCTGCAGGATGGTTACCGGGCTGCCCGGCTGACCGACACTCGAGCGTTCCTCGATGCACCCTTCGCTCGTGCTGCGGAAACCGTTGGTGTTGCTCCACTTGGTATCGTTGATCTTTACCGTAACGTCGCCGGGATATTTGTACTGCGGATCGTAAGTATAGGTGCGCCGCGTACTGCTCTGGTTTCTGTAGCCGCGGCTCGGGGCATCGTCTTCGTCGTTGTAGGTGTTCGTCGTGCAATAATCGGTGCGCCACCGTCCGTAGGAATAGTACTGGTAGCAAACGGTCTGCTCCCATTGCTCGCCTGCGTAGAGCTGGTTCTTGAGGACATCGTGATTCCCCAGGCTGCTCGCGACGTTCACAGTGTGCGAATAGGACACGATGCCGAAGCGGGTGATCGAGCCGTTGCTGGTATCGTCCAGCGCGCGAAACAGCCCCGCGGTGCCCGTGCGCAGCAATTCGATCTTGTCCTTGCTTCCGCCGGTCGAGGGACGCTGGGCCATCGACCCCGTGGTGTCGAGCACCAGCATCACGTCGTTATGTCCCAGGTCGCGCTTGGCGTTGCACTCGGCCTCGATCGGGATTGAATCATAGCCGAAGATATACATCAGCATCGTGGGGATCGTGGCGCTTGCCTCGCCCAGGAGCTGCGTGTTGTCGAGGGGATCCTTGCCGATATCGAAGACCCGATCTCGCGCGCCCAGCGTTCCTTCGGGGAAGTTGAAGTCGAAGAACTTATCGGCTTCCGCTTCGTTCGCGCTCGTCCATCTGGTGCCGTCCATTGACTGGCGACCCGCGAGCGCCGCGGCGTCGCAGGCGTTTTGCAGCTTGGCTTTCGCCATGTAGGCGAAGCTCAGGTCGAGCCCGCTGCCGACCACAAGGACAAGCGGCACCAAGGCTGCGGCGAAAATCGCCAGCGCGTTGCCCTTGGTGTCGGTACGAAGATTTTGCAGCATACGGTTCACAAAGCCAGCCCCCTGTGCCCCGGACTAACCGTTGCACCGTTAAGATCACCTTACCTGCGCGGGTTAAGAACCGGTTGAAATCGGTTCACCATGCACGCGCGGCCGCGCCTGCCGCGCGGCGGGTGGAACGGGGGAGCCGGGCGCTATCCGGCCGCCGTCTTCGGCGGTGCCTGCGGTGACGGATCGGGGCGCGCCGCGCGCGGCCGGATTACAGTTCCGCGGACAGGAATTCGACCAGCGTGCGGACCTTCTTGGTCCGCCATTGCGGCGTCGGTGCCACCATCCAATAGGCGCGCGTGCCGGTGTGCGGCCCGTCGAGTACTTCGAGCCGGCCCGCATCGATCGCATCCTTGACCAGCAGTTCGGGCAGGATCGCCTTGCCCAGCCCGGCCAGCGCAGAGGACAGCGCCTGGCCCGCGTTGGACACGCTGACATGCGCCGCAATCCCGTCCTGCAGCGGCAGGCCCCAATCGATCCACTGGTCGGGGGCGCCGCCGTGCTGCGCAGGCCGGGCCACCGTGACGCGGCGCGCCTCGTCGAGTTCGATGCCCTGCAGGTCGCCCGGCCCGTCGACGAGCCGGATCGCGCAATCGAGATTCGCCTCGGTGAAATCGGCGTTCTCGTCGGCAACGAAGGTGAAGCGGATATCGGGATTCGCCTCGCCGAAGGTTGCCAGCCGCGGAGCCAGCCATTGCGCGTAGAATTCGCGCGGACAGGCGATCGTATAGCTGTCGGAAGCCTGGCCCGCCTGCATGGCGGAGACGCTTTCCTCGAACTTGAGGAACCCTTCGCGCAGCGCATCGAGCCCCGCGGCGCCTTCCTGCGTCAGCTCCAGCCCCTTGCTGGTGCGGCGGAACAGCACCGTGCCGAGGTGATCCTCGAGCGCGCGGATCTGCTGGCCGACGGCGGCGGGCGTCACTGCCAGCTCGTCCGCGGCGCGGGTGAAGGAGAGATGCCGCGCGGCGGCATCGTAAACGCGCAGGGCGTTGAGAGGCAGGTGTGTACGCTTCATTGCGCGTTGCGACATAAATGCGGCAGCCGCAGGAAACAAGATGCCACCGCCCGCCCTTTCCTTTAGCGCGCCGGTCGGCCACACTGTCGCGCAACCGTCATATGCGAGGACCATGTTCCACACCGCACCACCATGACTGCAGAAACCTCCCCCCAGGCGCCGGCCAATGATGCCGGATCGCAAGACGTCCCGGCCGCCGCGCAGGACCTTTACACCAACCGCGAGCTGAGCTGGCTGTCGTTCAACCGCCGCGTGCTCGCCGAAAGCGAGAACGAACGCTATCCGCTGCTCGAACGGCTGCGCTTCCTGTCGATTTCGGCGAGCAATCTCGACGAATTCACCATGGTCCGCATCGCCGGGCTGGAAGGCCAGGTGAACCGCGGGATCGAAACGCAGGCGATCGACGGGGCCAGCCCGCGCCAGCAGTTGGCCGCGATCCGCGACGAGCTGCTGCGGCTGGAAGACCGCCAGCAGGAGAGCCTCGACCGGCTGAGCGGGCTGCTGGCCGAAGAAGGCATCGTGCTGGCCCCGGCCAGCGCGCTGGCCGCCGAACAGCAGGACTGGCTGGCCGAATATTTCGAAAGCGACATCCTGCCGCTGATCACCCCGCAGGCGATCGACCCCAGCCACCCCTTCCCCTTCGTTGCCAACAAGGGGATCGGCGTGATCTTCCGGCTCAAGCGCGGCAAGCGCCAGGCCGACCTGATCGAAATGGTGCTGATCCCCAGCGGTGCACCGCGCTTCGTCCGCGTGCCGGGGGAAAAGGCGATCTATGTCGCGATCGAACAGCTGGTGACGCGCTTTGCCGACCAGCTGTTCCCCGGCTTCAAGGTGCTCGGCGACGGGGTGTTCCGCGTGCTGCGCGACAGCGATATCGAGGTCGAGGAGGAAGCCGAGGACCTCGTGCGCTACTTCCGCACGGCGATCCAGCGGCGCCGGCGCGGCCGTACCGTGCTGCTCGAACTCGACGACGAATGCGACGACATCGCCGAGACGATGCTGCGCGAAGAGCTCGAGGTGCAAGAGAACATGATCGTCAAGTCGGGCGGGATGCTCGGCCTCGCCGATCTCGCCACGATCTGCAACGAGCCGCGGCCCGATCTGAAATTCGAACCCTTCAGCCCGCGCTATCCCGAGCGGATCCTCGAACATGACGGCGACTGTTTTTCCGCCATTCGCGAGAAGGACCTCGTGATCCACCACCCGTTCGAGAGTTTCGACGTGGTGGTCGACTTCCTGCGGCAGGCCGCGCGCGACCCGGCGGTGATGTCGATCAAGCAGACGCTGTACCGTGCGGGCGACCAGTCGCCGGTGATCGCGGCGCTGATCGAGGCGGCGCAGAACGGCAAGGCAGTGACCGCGGTGGTCGAACTGAAGGCGCGTTTCGACGAGGAACGCAACATCCAGTGGGCCAGCGAGCTCGAACGCGTCGGCGTGCAGGTGATCTACGGCTTCACCGAATGGAAGACGCACGCCAAGGTCAGCCTGGTGGTGCGCCGCGAAGAGGACGGCTATCGCACCTATTGCCATTTCGGGACGGGCAATTACCACCCGATCAACGCCAAGATCTACACCGACCTCAGCTTCTTCACCGCCGATCCGGCGCTGGGGCGCGATGCGGCCAAGGTGTTCAATTTCATCACCGGATATATCGAACCCGACGATCTGGAAAAGCTGTCGCTGTCGCCGATCGACCTGCAGGCGCGGTTGTTCAGCCTGATCGACGCCGAGATCGCGAATGCGCGCGCGGGCAAGCCGGCGGGGATCTGGGCGAAGCTCAATTCGATCACCTACCGGCCGATGATCGACAAGCTCTACGAAGCCAGCCAGGCGGGGGTCGAGATCCACATGATGGTGCGCGGCATCTGCAGCCTGCGCGCGGGCCTGCCGGGCGTGTCGGAGAACATCCGCGTCAAGTCGATCATCGGCCGCTTTCTCGAACATTCGCGCGTCTGGGCCTTTGCCAATGGCAAGGCGCTGCCGAGCCGGCAGGCGAAGGTCTATCTGACCAGCGCCGACGCCATGAGCCGCAACCTGCTGCGGCGGGTCGAGGTGATGGTGCCGATCACCAACAAGACAGTGCACGATCAGGTGCTGGGACAGGTCATGCTCGCCAATATCCTCGATACCGAACAGAGCTGGCAGCTCGAACCCGATGGCCAGTACCACCGGCTGCGGCAAGGCGACGGCGGGTTCAACTGCCACCAGTATTTCATGGCCAATCCCTCGCTGTCGGGCCGCGGTGCGGCGCTGGCCGAGCACGAGGTCCCGCGCCTCACGCTGGGAGGAGCGAGCGAATGAACAAGTCGCGTTCGGCCAAGTGGCAGCGCCGCCTGATCCAGCCGCCGCGCGCGGTCATCGACATCGGTTCCAACACCGTGCGCATGGTGATCTACGAAGGCACCGCGCGCGCGCCTGAAGTGGTGTGGAACGAGAAGGTCTCCGCCCGGCTCGGCCGCGATCTGGCGGATAGCGGCGCGATCCCCGAGGAAGCCGCCGAGGAAGCGCTGGCCGCGCTGGCGCGCTATGCGCTGATCCTGCATGACCTGGGGGTGGAGGACGTCCAGACCGTCGCCACCGCCGCCGCGCGCGACGCGACGAATGGCAGCGAATTCCTGGCCAGGGTGGCCGCCCTCGGCCTCGAGCCGCGCCTGCTCTCGGGCGAGGAGGAAGCCACCGCCTCGGCGATGGGCGCGCTCGGCGCGTTCCCGGGCGCGCGCGGCGTGGTTGCCGACCTCGGCGGGGGCAGCCTCGAACTCGTCTCGGTGGCGGACAACAGCTGCCACGAGGCCGCCAGCCTGCAGCTCGGCACGCTGCGCCTGCCGGCCCTGCGCGCGCGCGGGTCCGAAGCGTTCGAACAAGCGGTGCGCAAGCAGCTCGGCTCGGCCGGCTGGGCTGCGGCGCACCCCGGGCCGATGTACATGATCGGCGGCACGTGGCGCGCGCTGGCGGCCTATGCGATGCGCTATTTCGACTATCCGCTGACCGACCCGCACGGCTTTTCCCTCGCCCCCGAGGACGCACACCGGCTGGCGCAGGAGCTGGTCGCCGCCGACCCCGAGCAGCTGATGGAGATCTCGGGCATCAGCGCGATGCGCGCGCATTATCTGCCCGACGCCGCCGCGCTGCTGCGCCCGCTGCTCGACACGATCGGTCCCGAGGAGCTGATATTCTCGTCCTGGGGCCTGCGCGAGGGCCTGCTCTACGCGCGGCTCGAACCGGCGCAGATGAAGGCCGACCCGCTGCTCGCGGGGGTTACCGCCTATGCCTCGCCGCGCGACGCCTCGATCACCGATGCGACGCTGTTGTCCGCCTGGACGGTCAGCCTCACCGATGGCGATGGCAGCGTCAACGAGCGGCTGCGGCTGGCCGCCGCGCAGCTGTCGGGCGCGTTGCAGCGGGTCGAACCCAACCTGCGCGTCAGCCATGCGATCGAATGGCCGCTGGGCAAGCGCTGGATCGACCTCGACGCGCGCGGCCGTGCGATGATCTGCGCCGCATTGTTCGGCAGCATGGGCCGCACCGACGTGCCCGAGAAGCTGAGCGAACTGGCAAGTGACGACGACCTGCGCGAAGGCATCACCTGGGGCCTGGGCTACCGGCTCGCCCGGCGGCTGGGCGGCGGCAGCCGCATGTCGCTCACCACCAGCGCGCTGAGGCGCAAGAAAAAGAGCCTCGTCCTGCGGCTCGACGAAAGCCGCGCGGCGCTGGCCACCTATCCCGCCATGCGCGAGTTCGAGGCGCTGGCCGACTGGCTCGGCCTGAAACCGAAGGTCAAGGTCGGCAGCTTCAAGTTCGGCGGCGAGGAAGAGGAAGAAGAAGAGTAACCCCGCGCGGTCCGGAACAACGCGCGGCGCCCGCCCGTTGGCTTTCCCGACAAGGGGAGAATCGATGACCGACGAACAGCGCAGTTCCGGCCACGGCATGTGGCCCACCTTCTTCGCCATGATCGCGACCTCCATCGTGACCATGTTCGTGCTGAAATATTCGGCGCTGTGGGAGCTCGACCACGCCTTCTTCAGCCAGACGCGCATGTGGATGGCGCTGATGATGGGCATGGCCATGATCGTGATCATGCTCGGCTTCATGTGGGGCATGTACCGCAGCCTCGCCACCAAGATCGCCGTGATGGCCCTCGCCTGCGTTGGCTTCGCGTTGTTCCTGTTCCTCGTGCGCAGCCAGCACACGGTCGAGGACGAGGCGTGGATGAAGGCCATGATCCCCCACCATTCGATCGCGATCCTCACCAGCGAGCGCGCCGCAATCAGCGATCCGCGCGTGCGCGAACTGGCCGATGCCATCATCGAGGCACAGGTAAGGGAAATCGCCGAAATGAAACTGCTGCTGGCCGATATCGAGGCCAATGGCGAACGCGGGGACGGCACGCCGCTGGAACCGCGTACCGCGAAATTGACGCCCCGGCTGGAAGCCGAGGCGAAAGCCGTGCTCGATCGCCCGGTATCAGGCCCCGTCGAAGCCGAGGCGGGCCTGGCGCGCTAGCCAGCCTGCGCCGCTTGCGTGCCTGCGCCCGCGCGGCCTAGTTTGCCGTGGCGGGCGCGGCGAGCGGGAAGAAAGGAATGCGCACTTCGCGCGGCGAGCCATCTTCGGCCTTGAAGGTGTAGAACCCTTCCATCGAGCCATGCGGCGTGTCGAGCGGACAGCCCGAAACGTAATCGTGGCTCTGCCCGGGCTTCAGCACCGGCTGTTCGCCGACCACGCCTTCGCCATCGACATGGCTGACCAGCCCGGCCCCGTCGGTGATGCGCCAGTGGCGCGTCATCAGCTGGACCTGTTCGTGCGAGCCGTTTTCGATGCGGATGTGATAGACCCAGAACCACTTGCCCGCGTCGGGCTGCGATTGTTCGGGCAGGAAGTTCACCGCGACCCGGACGGTAATCCCGTCGGTCATGGCGGCATGCTGGAAGAGCTCCTTGATCACCCCCCCAATCTAGCGCGCCAACCGTGTGGCGCAAGGAAACGGGCAAAATTTTCCTCCGCAATGCGGCAAGTTAACATCGGTTTACCGGGATCGTAGAGATATTCCCAAGCCCTCGGGTGCATTACGGATGGCAGGGTCGCACCTGATTATTGCCGGAGCCATTCGGGTCGCACGGCCGATTGGTTGGTCCGACAACCGGGGGGAGTCGGAATATGTTTTATGCATTGCTGAGGCGTCTTGTGCGCGACGAAGGCGGCGATCTGCTATCGGGTATGGCGCTGGCGCTGCCCTTGCCGATCATCGCGGTATTGCTCGGTTAAGGCTGTCCGCCGTCGAGGAAATCCTCGAGCTGGCCCAGGCGTTCCTTGCCGAACCACATTTCGCCATCGACGAAAAAGGTCGGGATGCCGAAGGCGCCGCGCTCGACCGCGCGTTCGGTGTTTTCGGCCAGCCGCGCCTTCACCGCCGGGTCCTGCGCCGCGGCCAGCAGCGCCCGTGCATCGAAGCCCGCCTGCGTCAGTTCCGCACCCACCGCGTCGACATCGCTGCAATCGATGTTGCGTTCCCACACTGCCGGCAGCAGCGCTTCGACGAGCGCCTGCCGCTGCGCTTCGTCAGCCGCCGCCGCCAGCACGCGCTGGAGCAGGATCGAATTGAACGGCAAGGCCGGGTGCATCCTGAACCGGTGCATGCCGTGACGGTCGACGAAGCGCTGGAACTCGAGCGCTGCATAAGCGACCTTCCCCTTGACCCCGGCATCGCGGATCATCGGCGGGGCATTGCCGGTCAGCTTGTGCATTCCGCCGAGGAACACCGGCGTGACCTCCAGCCGCGCCCCGGTGCGCGCGGCGATGTCCTTGAGCGGATACCAGGCGAGATAGCCATTGGGCGCGGCGATATCGAAAATGAATTCGACGGTTGCAGTCATCGTGTTCCCCCTTTTCGCTTCGATAACGCCTGCGCGCTAGGGAGGCGAGGATGAAACATCTTTCCTTGCTGCTGCCCTGTGCTCTGCTGGCCCTGCCGTCACCGCCCGCACAGGCGCACCCGGGCGGACTGAACGCCGAGGGATGCCACAACAACCGGCAGAGCGGCGGCTATCACTGTCACCGCAACCGCCGATCCAGCCCGCAAGCCCCCACTGCGCAGCTGCGCGGGGGCGTCTATTTCGCCAATTGCGATGCGGCCCGCGCCGCACGTGCCGCGCCGATCCTGCGCGGACAGCCGGGCTATCGCCCCGCGCTCGACCGCGACGATGACGGAGTCGCCTGCGAACCCTATCGCGGGCGATAGGGCGTGCCGCGGGGGAGATCGGGCGGTGGAAGACCCGCAGATAATACTTGCGAGTGATTTGCAATAGCATAGGATGGTGGCCGGCAAAGGAGATTGCATGGCCCATTCGCACGATTCGACCACACTCGACCTTCCGCTCCCCGCGCGGCGGCACCAGACGCTGGGGCTTGTCCTCGTCCGCCGGATCGCCGGTCACGGGCTGCACGATGCGCGGGCGACCATGCTCGCGCTCGATGCCAGCGGCGCGGAGTTCCGGCGGCTGCTGGTGCTGACGCGCGCGCTGGTCGTCGACCTGGCGCGCACCTCGCGGCGCAAGATCCTGCTCGCGCCGTGCTGCGCAGCAGGGATGACGCGCGACGAAGGGCTGCTGATGGCGCTGATCGGCGGCGGCGGGCTCGACGTGCATGGCGCGCTGACCGACGATGCGCGCTGCACCGATGCGCTCACCACCGCGCATGCGCTGGGCGAGGAACTGGAGCGGGTGGCGACACGCAACGCGTGGCGCGGCTGAACGCGGCGGCGGGTTAGAGCCCCGCGGCGGTAAGCGCGCGGTCGAGGTCTTCCTTCACGTCCTCGACATCCTCGAGCCCGACGTTGATCCGCAGCAGGCCTTCGGTCACGCCCATCACGTCGCGCGCCTCCTGCGTCATGCCCGCGTGCGTGGTGCTGGCGGGATGGCACATCAGGCTGCGCGAGTCGCCGATATTGTTCGAGATATCGACCAGCTGCAGCGCATCGAGCAGCTTGAATGCGGTCGCCCGGTCGCCCACATCGAGCGCGAAGATCGGGCCGGTGGCGACCATCTGTTTCATTGCCAGATCGTGCCGCGGGTGGCTGGCCAGCCCGGGGTGCAGGATGCGCGGCAGCCGCGGTTCGATGAAGGTGCCCAGTTCGACCGCATTCGCGCTCTGGCGGCGAGCGCGCAGGTCGAGCGTTTCGAGCCCCTTGAGCACCACCCAGGCGTTGAACGGCGAGATATTGGGGCCGGTGTTGCGCTGGAAGGGCAGCAGCACCTCATCGATCCATTGCTGCGATCCGCACACCGCGCCCGCGAGCACGCGGCCCTGCCCGTCCATCAGCTTGGTGGCCGAATAGGCGACCACGTCGGCGCCGTAATCCATCGGGCGCTGCAGCGCGCTGGTGGCAAAGGCGTTGTCGACCACGGTGGTGATGCCATGCGCCTTGGCGACGGCGCAGACATGCGCCAGATCGACCACGTCGAGCGTGGGGTTGGCGGGGGTTTCGAAGAAGAACACCTTGGTGTTGGGCCGGATCGCGGCTTCCCACGCATCGTTATCGGCGCTGTCGACCACGGTGGTCTCGATCCCGAAGCGCGGCAGCAGGTGATCGAGCAGCCAGCGGCACGAACCGAAGGCCGCGCGCGCGCCGACCACGTGGTCGCCCGCCGAAAGCTGGCACAGCAGCGCGGTGGTCATCGCCGCCATCCCGCTGGCCTGCGCGCGGCATGCCTCGGCGCCTTCCATCAGCGCGATGCGCTCCTCGAGCATGGCGACGGTGGGGTTCTGCAGGCGCGAATAGGTCATGCCCGCATCCTCGCCCGCGAAGCGGTCGGCGACGGTCTGCGCATTGTCGTAGCTGTATCCCGAGGTGAGAAACAGCGCTTCGCTGGTCTCGCCCTGCTCGCTGCGCCAGGTGCCCCCGCGCACCGCCTGCGTCGCGGGCCGCCAGCGGGAGGTGATCGAACGGTCGGTGCCGGTGGTGTTCTTCATGGCAGGCGCGATAGCACGCGCGCGGCGCGCATCAAGCGGGTCGCCCTTCCAAGGCTGCAAGCCCCGCTTCGGCAATGTCGCCGCGCCCCACCGCGCGCAGCGCCTGGGCACCCTCGATCGCGGTCAGCACCGCACGGGCCCCCGCAGCCGGATCGGGATCGCTTGCCGGCAGGTGATCGACCACCCACTCGAGCAGGACCTCCATCATCCCGCCGGCCGCCGCGAGATAGGCGGCATTCCCGGCCGAGCAGCCCGCGACGATGTCCCACCATACCCGCAGGAAGGGTGCGAATGCGGGCTGCCCCGTAACCGCATAGACCGTTTCCGCACAGGCACGCCGCGAGGCACTGCGCGCTTGCGGGAAAGCGGAATCGAGCGCGTCGGCGAATCGGGCGACAAGGTAATCGAGCAGCGCTGCGACCAGCGCGTCCTTATTACCGAAATGGTAGATCAGCATGCGGTCGCTGGTCCCTGCCGCCCTGGCAAGCGGACGCAGCGAGGCATCGGCGAGCCCATGCGCCATCACATGCGCCGCCAGCAATGGCAGCAGCGTTTCGCGGGACATGCGGGCGGGTGACATGCGCATCTTGTAGCAGTCGCTACAAGGGGCTACAAGTGTAGCACTCGCTACATCCGATTCGGGAGCCGACTACCGTGACACCCTACGTAATCCTCTTCCTTGCCGGGCTGGTGGGAGTGCTGGCCGCCCTCGCCCATATCCTGACCGCCCGTGCCGAGACGGGCAATCCGCTCCTCGCCGCATTGCTTGCGGCGGGCTTCGGGTTCTTTACCGCCGTGACGATCGCCCGCGACGGCGTGATGCCGGTGTGGGTTAACCACACTTCGAACCTGTGGGGCATCCAGGTGTGGTGGGACCTGCTGTTCGCGCTGGGTATCGCGTGCTTTTTCGTCGTTCCGCGCGCCCGTGCGCAGGGGATGGCGGTGCCGCTGTGGCTGTTGTTCGTCGCGGCGACTGCCAGCATCGGGCTGCTCGCCATGGTCGCCCGATTGTTCTGGCTGGAACGGCGCACAACCGGCTGATCCGCCTTGATGCGGGTGCGCGGCTTACCTAAGCCGGTCCGCGATGAGCCGCGCGCCCGAACAGGTCCAGGATTCGCTTCGCTGGTGCGCCGCGCTGGCGCTCGTCTTCTGGCTCGGCTGCCTGCCGTATCTGACCGCGGTGCCGCATCCCTATTTCGACGAGGTCCACTACCTCCCCGCCGCGCGCGAGCTGCTGGTGCTGGGCGAATTCACCAATCGCGAACACCCGCTGCTGGGCAAGCAGCTGATCGCGCTGGGGATTGCGCTGTTCGGCGACAATCCGGTCGGCTGGCGGCTGCTGCCCACGCTGCTGGGCACGCTGGCGCTGTTCGGCGCGATGCGCGCGCTGTGGTTCGCCAGCGCCAGCCGCTTCGCCACCCTCGCCTACGGCGTGCTGCTGGCGACCGGTTTCCACCTGTTCGTGCATGCGCGCATCGCCATGCTCGACATCGTCTACCTCGCCTTCCTCGCGCTGGCCGCATGGCAGTTCGCCGCCGCGATCCGCCAGCCCGAACAGGGCCGCTGGCGGCTGGCTCTGACCGGGATCGCGCTGGGGCTGGCGATGGGCGCGAAATGGAACGCGCTGGTCGTCGCCATGCTGCCGGGGCTGACCTTCCTCGTCGCGCGCACGCTGGCGGGTCGCCGCCGGCTGCTGCTCAGCCGCCGCGGCGCGCCCGTCCCCGGGACCACGCTGCTTGAGGCCGCACTGTGGCTCGGCGCGGTGCCGCTGGCGGTCTATGCCGCGACCTACCTGCCGGCCTTCTTCTTCCGCCTGCACCCGATCACCGAGGGGCTCGTGTTCCACCACCAGTTCATGCTGTCGCAGCAGGAGCAGGTGCTGAAGGCCCATCCCTACCAGTCAACGTGGGAGCAATGGGTGCTCAATGCGCGGTCGATCTGGTATCTCTACGAACCGGTCGCGGGGGTGCAGCGCGGGATCATGCTGATCGGCAATCCGCTGACCATGCTGCTCGGCCTGCCGGCGCTGGCGTGGTGCGCCTGCCACGGGGTGATGCGCCGGCACTGGGCGGCGCTGGGCACGGCGCTGCTCTATGCGGCGAGCCTGGGTTTCTGGGTGGTCGCAACCAAGCCGGTGCAATTCTACTACCATTACGCATTGCCGAGCATGGCGCTGCTCGCCGCGCTGGCACTGGTGTGCGATGCGCTGTGGCAGGGCGGCTGGCGCAAGAGCGCGCTCGCGCCGGTGATCGGCAGCGTGCTGGTGTTCGCGTGGTTCTACCCGATCATCAGCGCCGCGCCGCTCGCCGGCCCCGACAGCTTCGCCGTGTGGACCTGGATGGAAAGCTGGAGATAGGGTTTTGGTGGGGTGCGTGAAGCACATCCGCGCTTCCCTTGCGGCGGCACCGGCCCACTCCCCCACCCGGCCACCCACGGAATCATACTGACTGGGTGGCCGGGTGGGGGAGTGGGCTGGTGCCGCAAGCCTTCGACGGATGTCGAAGGCGCACACAACAAAAACTCAGGTGTGGGCTGAGGCCGCCGCAAAGTCTGGACGGATGTCCTAACCTTGCGGCGGCAAACCTAATACCGCCCCCACACGAAGCGGCTCGACAGCGCGTAGTTCCATACCGAGCCGATGCCGATCCCGACCAGCGCGGCGAAGACTTCGTGCAAGCCCCGGTCGTTGAGCGTGGTGGCCACCGCGACATTGGCGAAGGCGCCGATCGAACATGCGGCGATGAAGCTGAGCCAGCCCCAGAACAGGCGGTCCGCCTCTTTCAGCCGGCGGTCGCGATAGGTGAGGAAATTGTTGAGCCAGAAGTTGAAGGTCATCGCCCCGAAAGTCGCGACCGCCTGGCTCCAGCCGAAATTGGTCCCTGCCACCAGCATGAAGGCATAGAGGATCGCCATGTGCACGCCGATGCCGATGACCCCGACCGTGCCGAACAGCGCGAAGCGCGTCGGGATGATCCGACCGAAGCTCTTGTCGTACAGCCCGGCGAGGAAATCGAGCGCGATCGCGCGGTCGAGCTTGCTTTCGCCGGAGCGGCGGGCGGAGAAATTCATCGGGAAATCCTTCACCTTGAGCGGTGTTTCGGAAGTGGCGAGCAGGTCGAGCAGGATCTTGAAGCCGATGCCCGAAAGGCTGGGCACCAGCCGCCGTGCAGTCGCGCTGGGCAGCAGGAAGAAGCCGCTCATCGGGTCGCTGAGTTCGACACCGGTGAGCTTGCGCGCCAGCATGTTGGCGACGCTGGAAAGCTTCTCTCGGTCGGGGCGGCCCCATTCCTCCATGCTCGCGCCTTCGGCGAAGCGGCTGGCGACCGCGACATCCGCGTCCCCCGCTTTCACCGCGACAAGCATGTCGACCAGCAGCTTGGGATCGTGCTGGTGGTCAGCATCCATCACCGCGGCATAGGGCGCCGCAGTAGCGCAGAAGCCCTCGATCGCCGCGCTCGACAAGCCGCGCCGGCCGATGCGCTGCAGTACCCGCACGCGCGGATCCGAGAGCGACAGACGCCGCGCTTCGTCGCTAGTACCGTCGGCGGAATTGTCGTCGACCACCAGCACTTCCCAGCCCGATGCGCCCAGCGCGCCTTCGATCCGCTCGACCAGCGGGGCGAGATTGTCGCGCTCGTTGAGCGTGGGCAGGATGATCGCCAGCTCCAGCGGGCGAGCGCTGGCAGCGGTGGAGGTAGCCGGATCGGGCTGCATCTGCGGTGTCATGTCCATTGCATGACCCGGTTATGCGGCAATCCTCAAGATATGGTTACAATCTTCCTAACAATCGCATCGCCGACTTCCTGCGTCGAAGCGCTTCCGCCGAGGTCACCGCCCAGCACGCCATCGGCAAGGATCGCCTCCACGGCGCGCTCGATCCGGACGGCGTCCTCCTCGCGCCCCAACGAGTGACGCAGCAGCATGGCGAGACTGAGCACGGCCGCGACCGGATTGGCCTTGCCTTGCCCGGCAATATCGGGCGCGCTGCCGTGGATCGGCTCGTACAGGCCGAAGGTGCCGTAGTCGGTCTGCCGTTCGCCCAGCGACGCGCTGGCGAGCAGGCCGATCGAGCCGACGCAGGCGCTGGCCTGGTCGGACAGGATATCGCCGAACAGATTGCCGGTGACGATCGTGTCGAACTGGCCCGGCGACTTGACCAGCTGCATTGCGGCATTGTCGACATACATGTGGTCAAGTTCGACCTCTGGATATTCCTGCGCCACTTCGATCACGGTTTCGCGCCAGATGCGGCTGGTTTCGAGGACGTTGGCCTTGTCGACGCTGGTCAGTTTCTTGCCGCGCCCCATCGCCGCGCGAAACGCGCTGTGCGCGATGCGGCGAACCTCGGCCTCGTTGTAGGACATCATGTCCCAGCCCTCGCGCCCGCCATCGCTGCCGCGTTCGCCCTTGTCGCCGAAATAGACGTCGCCATTGAGTTCGCGCACCACCAGCAGGTCGATGCTGCGCGCGACTTCGGGCTTGAGCGAGGAAAGGTGTTCGAGCCCCGGGAAGCCGGCCGCTGGCCGCAGGTTGGCGAACAGGCCAAGCTCGCTGCGCAGACCGAGAATCGCCTGCTCGGGGCGCAGTTCGCGCGGCAGGTCGTCGCAGGAAAAATCGCCCACCGCGCCGAACAGCACCGCATCGGCCGCGCGCGCCATTTCCAGCGTTTCGGGTGGCAGCGGATGGCCGTGGCGGCGATAGGCGGCGGCGCCGACATCGCCTTCGAACAGCGTCAATCCGGGCAACGACAGCGCTTCCAGCACGCGGCGCGCCTGTGCGATCACTTCGGGCCCGATGCCGTCGCCGGCGAAAATTGCGATTTTCAAGCGTGTTTCTCCAGCCTCATCGCTCCTGCGCAGGAGCCTTTCTGCCCCTCGGGGCGCTCAACGGACAGTGTCTAGGCCCCTGCATGGGCCGGGGCGACGAACCATTCTTGAACGCGGCTAAACCATCCGTTCCAGTCGCTGGCGCAGCAGCGTTCGCGCGCCCATCACGTCGGCGCGGGTGTCGGCGAGCAAATAGCGCGCGATCAGCGGCTCCTGCCGGTCGAGAATTTCCAAGGCCTGCCCGAGGCCGGCTATCGCGGGCCGCTGGCCGCCATAGCCCAGCTCGCGCAGCAGCAGCGCTTCATAGACCGCCAGCGCCTCGACCCACTGCCGTGCGCTGTCGGCAGAACAGATCGCATCGAGCAAGCCGCCGAGCGCGGAATGGAGCGTGGGATAGGGATTGCGCTCGGGCAGCGCGCTCGCAGTGAGCGCGGTGACCCAGTTGATCGCCGCAGCCGCCAGCGGCTCGCCCAGCCACGGTCCGCGGCTGGCGACCAGCTCGAGCCGGGCGAAGGGCAGCTGGCTGTCCGACTTGGCGCGGATCTCCGCCTGGACGATATTGCCCGGGATCACCACCGGGCGCAGCTGCCGCCCGCGCCCGCCCGCGACATAGGCGGCGACCATGCCGTGCTGCTCGGTCAGCATCCGCGCAATGACCGCGGTCTCGCCATGCGCACGCGCGGCAAGCAGGATGGCGGGAGCGGAAAGCTGCATGGGGCGGCCTTAGCCGCTCGCATCGATCCTGCGAAGACGGCGGATTCGACTTGTGGAGCGTTGTATCGCGGACTGCGACGTCAGTTGAGCCCCTGCCTGCGCAGGGGCGACGGTCACTTGATCTTGGCTTCCAGCGCTGCGACGCGGGCCTTGAGGTCTTCCGCCTCGGTGCGCGCCTTGCTCGCCATCGTCTTCACCGCGTCGAATTCCTCGCGGGTGACGAAGTCCATCCCGCCGAAGCTTTCCTTGGCCCGTTCGCGCGCGGCGTCGCGGGCCTCGCGCCCCATGCCGGCCAGCGTACCGGCTGCCGAATTGGCGAGTTTGACGAAATCGGCGATCAGGGGATTCTGGCTCTGCATAGGGTTCAGATGGGACGGGATGAGGTTTTTGTCTAGAGTGCTCGTTTGGTTCGCCTCAAGCGCCGGCGGCCGCATCGCGGCCTTAGGCTATCCTCGCTCATGCGACCTGTAGGTCGGGTGGCTTTCAGCCATCTCAGCTGTCGCTTCGATTCCACTGCGGGCGGGCGGTCGCCCTTGCCTCGCCTGCGGCTCGGAACCAGTGCGAGCCGCTATGGTAACGCGCGAGTCCCGTTTGCGACCAGCGAACGGCAAGCGCGACCGCGCGCCCGCAGGGGCCCGGAGCGAAGCGGAGGAACAGCCCCGAGGATGCACCGACGGATGTCGGTGCGAAAAGCAAAAACTAGATCCTTACCCGCTCGACCGCGCCTTCGGGCGTGCCGCCATCGGCTTGCGGATTGAGCTGGAGGAACTGGTAATTCAGCGCGGTGGCGAAGCAGACCCAGGCGAGATAGGGCAGCAGCAGCACCGCGGCGAGCCGGCGGACGCGCCAGAACAGTGCGATCACCACCAGCAACGTCAGCACGATCGCCACCAGCAGTGCCAGCGCCCCGCTGATCTGCTGTGCGCCGAAGAAGACATAGCTCCACGCGAGGTTGAGCGCGAAATGCACGGCGAAGACCCACAGCGCCGCAGTGCGGCCGCGCGCGCCCCATGCCGAGGCGACCAGAGCCAGCGCGAAGCCGATCATGACATAGAGGATCGTCCAGACGATGCCGAACCACTTGGGTTCGGGATAGATGCCGGGCTTGACGAGCGACTGGAACCACGCGGTGTCGGGGCTGCCCAGCTGGCCGGACAGAAAGCCGAGCAGCACGCAGAGCGGCACGGTGAAGAGCGCCCAGCGAAGGAAACTTGCGCGCAGCTGCCCGCGCGACGCCAGCATGTTCATGTCTATTTCCCGTCAACGATTCGTTTCATGCGTCTTGTGCCGAAGCCCCGGCGGACTGGCAATGCAATGCCCCCGTCAGTGCGTGACGATGCCCTTTGCCGCGAGGCTCCGCACGGTGTCCTCCAGAGTCTGTTCGGCGGCGATGAAGGTGAAGCCGAGCACCTCTTCGGTGTGGCGACCGGAAACGTCGCGGACATTGCCGAGCTCGCCGCGCACCTGCTTCATTTCGTCCATGAAGGGCGCAAGCAGGTGCACCAGCCAGTCCGGCATGCCGCGTCTCGGCACCCTGCCCGCATGCTCGGGCACGCGCTGGCGGATGATCGCCGCCATTTCGCGCAGCCAGAGGAATTTCTGGCTGGTCGGGAAACGCTCGCCGCGCACGTGCTGTGCCGGGGCCTCGAGCGCGCGGACATGCGCTTCGGCCACATCGCGCACGTCGGTCACGCAGATCCCCATGTCGGGCAGCAGCGGGATCGAACCGTCGATGATCTTCTTCACCATCGCGACGCTGGTCGACAGGTCGTCGTCATGGACGGGACCGAACACCGCCACCGGATTGATCGAGCAGAACGCCATGCCCGGCGCGTGCATCGCGACCCAGTCGCGGGCGGCGCGTTCGGCCACGGTCTTGCTCTCGATATAGGGCGGGACGCCGGCGGTCAGGTCGGTCCAGTCGAGATGGGTGAAATGGTCCTTGTCCGGCTGGCCATAGGCGATCGCGGCTGCGCTGCTGGTCTGGACGAAGCGCGTGATGCCCGCGCGGTGCGCGAAATCGAGCGCGCGCAGCGTGCCTTCGCGCGCGGGCACCACCAGCTCGTCCTTGTCCCGGGGCGTCGCCAGCGGAAACGGCGAGGCGACATGCGCCACCGCGTCGCAGCCGGCATTGGCCTCGGCCCAGCCGGCATCGTCGAGCAGATCGGCCTGGAACACCTTCAGCCGCTCACCCGCATCGTTCCAGCGCGCGCGCAGCCGCGGTTCGCTCTTCGCGGCATCGCGGACCGTGGTGTGGACGCTGTGCCCGCGCGCCAGCAGCTGCTCGATCACCTCGCCGCCGATATAGCCGGTGCCCCCGGTCACCAGGATCGTCATTGCCATCTGTCTGCGCCCCCGCTGTTTTGCTAGGCGCGAGACTAGGCAGAATGGCTGCAGCGGGCAACGGAGTCGCTATGAAACAGGTCGATTTCCTCGTGGTGGGCGCCGGGATCGCGGGGCTGTCCGCCGCCGCACGGCTGGCACGGCACGGGACCACGCAGGTGGTCGAGGCCGAAGCCGCGCCCGGTGTGCATTCCTCGGGCCGCAGCGCCGCCTTCGCGCATTTCGACATGGACGCCTGGCTGGTGCGCGCGCTGACCGCGGCGAGCATGCCGCTGCTGGCCGAACCCGGGGCAACGCCGCATCCCGCGCTGTTCATCGCGCTTGAAGGACAGGAAGCGGCGCTCGACAGGCTGGAAGCCAATTACCGCGACTGGGAGCCGCGCGTCGAACGACTGACCCCCGCCGAGGCGCGCGCGTTCACCCCGGTGCTGCGCGAGGGCGACGGCGGCATCAGCGGCGCGCTGCTCGACCGGCATGCGCGCAAGCTCGACGCGCATGCCATGCTCGAGGCGCATCGCAAGGAGCTCCTGGCTCGCGGCGGCAAGCTGGCGAACGGCGTCCCGGTCGAGCGGCTGGCGCGCGCAGGCGAGCGCTGGACTGCCGATACGCCGGGGACAAGCTACAGCGCACGCGTGGTGGTCAATGCCGCGGGCGCCTGGGCCGACCCGGTCGCGGCGCTGGGCGGTATCGCGCCGCTGGGCATTACCCCGCTGCGGCGCACGGTGATCACTTTCGATACCGAGCACGCGGTGCGCGACTGGCCCTTCACCAAGACCGTGGGCCCCGGATTCTATCTCGAGCCCGAGGGCAATGGCCGGCTGCTCGCCAGCCCGATGGACGAAGGCCCGAGCGCGCCCTGCGACGCGCAGCCCGAAGAGGAAGACGTCGCGCTGGCGGCGTGGAATGTCGAACAGGCCACCACGCTGACAATCCGGCAGCTGGCGAGCAAATGGGCGGGTCTCAGGAGCTTTGCCCCCGACCGGCTGCCCGTGGCGGGCTTCGACCGGCAAGCGCCGGGTTTCTTCTGGTTGGCGGGACAGGGCGGGTTCGGCCTGCAGACCTCGCCCGCCATGGCGCTGGCCGTGGAAGCGGCCGCGACCGGCGGGCCGTGGCCCGAGGAGCTGCGCGCGGTGGGCGTGACCCGCGCGATGCTGGCAGTGGAACGCCTCCGAACGCCGCCGGCATAGCAGCCCGCCTAGGCCGCAGCGTCGATCCTCAGGTGCATCCCCGACCCGTTTGCGCTCCAGTCGGGCGTCACGCCGAAGGATGAGGCGAGCGACTGGATAACACGCGTGCCCAGCCCCTTGGCCAGCGCCGCGCGTTCGGCATCCGCACTGGTGGCGCTGCCATCGTCGCTGCAGGCGATCGACCAGCCGTCGTCGCCCGCGCGGATGGCGATGGCGATCGATCCGCTGCGGTCCTGCAGCCCGTGCTTGACGCTGTTCGACACGAATTCGTTCACGATCAGCAGCAGCGCATTGGCGAGGCTGGGCGAGACGCGGTCGTCGCCGACCTCGATCACCAGCCTGATCCCGTCGGGCAGCAGCTGGCGCAGATCGCGTTCGATTCGTTCGAACAGCGAGCGCAGCTCCACCCGCTCGCCCTGCGCCAGATCGTGCAGTTCGGCATGCAGCGACGAGAGCGAGCGGATACGGATGCTGGCGTCTTCGAGCGCGGTCTGCACCGCTTCATCGGTTGCCCGCTGCGCCTTCATCGACAGCAGCGCCCCGATCGAGGCGAGCGAGTTTTTGACCCGGTGGTCGACCTCGCGCCGGAGCGTCTGTTCCTGCGCCAGCGCAAGCCGGAGTTCGAGTTCGCGCATCACGTGCTTGGACAACACCTCGAGCACGCGGCGCTGGTGCGGCGTGAGCGTGCGCGGTTTGTGATCGAGCACGCACAGCGTCCCCAGCGGCAGCCCCTTTTCGGTGCGCAGCACCGCGCCGGCGTAGAACCGGAAACCGGGCTCTTCGGTGCACAGCGGGTTGTCGGCCATGCGCTCGTCTTTCAGCGTGTCGGGGATCTCGACGAAATCGCCTTCGAGTATCACATGCCCGCATAGGCTCGTTTCGATCGGGGTAGAGCGCACGCCCAGCCCGACTTCCGCCTTGAACCACTGCCGGCCCTCGTCGATGAAATTGACGACCGAAACCGGGACCTCGCAGATCTGCGACGCGATCTCGACCAGATCGTCGAAATCGCGTTCACGCTCGGTGTCGAGGATATTGTAGCGGCGCAGCTCGCGCAGCCGTTCTTCTTCCCGGGGATGGAGACGTGGTGTCATCCCGCACCGATAGCAGGGAAATCCGCCGGGCCTAGGTTTATTGGTCCGCTGCCAGGTCCCCCGGGCAGGTGTGCCACACGGCCCCAGCGCAGCCGCCGTTCGCCATCGCGGCGGCAATCCCCACCGTTCAGCGGCTGGCGGTCAGGTAGTCCATAACGAAGTCCCACGAGCCGAAGCCGAGGAAAATCCGTCCCGCCATCATCGACATCAGCAGGATCAGCAACACCACCCACACCAGCATGATCCCGCTGGTCATCCGCCAGCTGGTCGGCGGCAGGCCCTGGAACAAGAACATCGCGATCCCCGCGACATTGACGCAGACGAGGTTGACGGTGAACAGGAACAGCGCGTTGGCGCCCGCTTCGGGAATGCCCGCACCGGTATAGATGCCTGCTGCGGTCAGGGGCGGAACCAGCGCGACGGCGATCATCACCCCGACCAGCGCGAGCGAGGCGCCGCGACTGAAAGCCAGCACGCCCGCAGCGCCGCAGGCAAGCGCCAGCGCGATATCGGCGGGCTGGACCAGCGTGCGGTTCTTCAGTTCGGGGACCAGCGGATCGATTGCCACCGTCATGCCGAGGACGACACCCGCGAGCACTGCGAGGACGCAGCCGATGGCGAGCGTCGCGGCCGCCTGCCGGCCCAGCTTCCAATTGCCGACCGTGGCCGCCAGCGCCAACCCCATCGTCGGCCCGAGCAGCGGCGCGATGATCATTGCGCCGATGACCACCGCGGTCTGCCCGCTGCGCATCCCCAGGCCGGCGATAATCGCGGACAGCGTGACCGTCACCAAATAGGCAGGCCCGGGATGCAGGCTTTCCTCGATGTCGTCGTAAAGTTCATCGGTGCTGAGCCGGTCGCGGCTGAAGAACCGCTCGAGCCGCGTGGGGGTCGGCAGGTCGGGCGACAGCGGCAATTCGGTGACCGGCGTTTCTTCGACCATCGGAAGGACCGCCTGCAGCTCGGACACGAGCGCGGAGAAGTCGGGCAGGTCTGCGAAGGCTTCGTCCAGATCGGCGAGCAGGCGTTCGATATAGCGTTGCTGGACGATGCAGGTGTATTTTTCCTGCGCCCCGGGCACGGTTTCCCGCCAGAACCGCCGTGTGTGGCGATCGAGGATCACCTCCAGATCGCGGACCCGGTCTTCGGGCAGATAGATCTGGACGAGCCTGGCCGCCATTCAATTCACCCGGTTATGGCCCGCGCGGGTCAATAACCACCCGGCGGATCGCTGGCGGGGAAGCTTTCGTCGAGATCCTCGTCGGTCTCGGTCCATTCGCGCGCGTCCGGATCGCGCATAGCGCCGGGTCCGGCATCGCGCACGTCGGTATGGAAATTATGCGGCTGGTCCTTCGCAAAGGCGGCATTGCGGGATGCGTCCTTGCGCTTGAACAGCGCGTATCCGGCAAGCCCTGCGAGCCCGAGTGCCACCATCTTCCCGATCACTGTAATTCTCCCATCAAACGGTCAGTTCTGCGGCGCGCCATGCACATGGACATCGTGGCCCGAATGCTTCGTCAGGATGTCTACCGCGCGTTGTTCGTCGCCGCTGTCCCAAGTGCGCACCCAGAGCAGCAGCCCGCCATGTTCAAGCTGGTTCTGCAGGTTTTCGGCGTGCCGGTCACCCACCAATCGGGCCACCCCGGCGCCCAGCGCGCCCCCTGCCCCGCCTGCAACCGCCGCGCCGACGATCACTGCCAGCAGCGAGCCCCCCGAGGCCACGATACCGCCGATCGCGGTCATCGCCGCAAGGTAGAGCGGCGTGGCGACCAGCGCGCCCTGTGCCTCGCCGATCGCCTCCCTGGGAATGTAGATCGCGCGCGGCACGGCGGGATCGTCCTCCAGCTCGGCAACCTTGTGATAGCGGTGACCAAGCTGGTCCTCGACCGCCCTCTCGGTCGCCAGCAGGCTGATTTCCGCGCGGTCGAAACCCGAGCTGAGCAGCTCGTCGATCGCTTCCTCGAGATCCGTGCTGGCGTCGAAATAGGCGACGGCCTCGCGGATGCGGAAAGCATCGGGTGCGGTGGTCATATGTTGTACTCCTGCAAAGCGGACATGCCTGCGCCGCGCGATGGCGCACCGTACCACGCCGACGTCCCGCCGTCCCATCCCCAGTCGTGACCATGCCGCAGCCGCCCGTTTTTCAACTTGCGGCAATGGGCGAACAGGCTTTATGACACCGGTTACCATGTGGTGGCGAGCCGGGCGGGGAGGACAGCATGACGACATTCGCATATCCGAAATCGATACGGCGCGCGGTGGCGGCGGCGCTGGTGCTGGCCGGGGTCGCTGCCGCGGTCGGCGGCTTGGCCACGGCGGCACACGCCCGGCCCACGCTCGAAATAGCCCCCGGCGGGCGTCACATGCAGACCAGCGAGGGCGAGCCGTTCTTCTACCTCGGCGATACCGCCTGGGCTCTGTTCCACCGGCTGACGCGCGAGGAGGCCGAAATCTATCTGCGGGACCGCGCGGACAAGGGGTTCACCGTGATCCAGGCGGTGGCGCTGGCCGAACTGCGCGGCCTAGACGAACCCAATGCCTATGGCGACCTGCCGCTGATCGGGCGCGATCCGGCGCAGCCCAACGAGGCTTATTTCGCGCATATCGACCATGTGGTGGCGCGTGCCAATGCGCTGGGGCTGACCGTGGGCCTGCTGCCCTCGTGGGGGCGGTACTGGCGTGATGGCGACTCGCAGATTTTCACGCCGGCCAGCGCGCATGCCTATGGGCGGTTCCTCGGGCAACGCTACCGCGATGCGGGGGTGATCTGGATCCTCGGCGGCGATTCGAACGTGCGCACCGCCAATGAACGCGCGATCATCGACGCGATGGCGCGCGGCCTGCGCGAGGGCGACGGCGGCCGGCATCTGATCACTTTCCACCCGCGCGGCCCGGGGCTCTCATCGGCGCAGGTGCGCGATGCGGACTGGCTCGATTTCTACATGAACCAGTCGTCGCATGCGGCGCGCGATCTCGATACGGGGCTCTATGTCGAGCACGACCGCGCGCTGACCCCGCGCCGCCCCGTGATCGACGGCGAACCGCGCTATGAAGGCATTCCGGTCGGCTTCTACAACCATGGCCACGACCCGCGGCTGCGCTTCGACGATGACGATGCCCGGCAGGCGGCATGGTGGGCAGTGCTCGCAGGGGCGGCGGGGCACACCTATGGCAACAACAATGTGTGGCAGATGTGGGCACCGGGGCGCGATCCCGCGATCGGCGCGAACCGGCCATGGTCCGATGCGATCGACGATCCGGGGGCGCGCCAGATGGGATTGCTGCGCCGCTTCATGGAAGCGCACGACTTCGCCACACTCGAACCGCGGCAGGACCTGATCCTCGACGGGCCGCGGCATGGCGCCGCGAAGGTGCGGCTGGCGCGGGCGGCGGACGGGCAGCGGATCATCGCCTATTCGCCGCGCGGCGCACCCTTCACCATCGACCTCGGCGCGCTGGACGGGGGGATGCACACGCAGTCGTGGTTCGACCCGCGCTACGGCGCGACCTACCGCTTCCGCAGCGAACAGAGCCAGGGCATCCAGTCCTTCGTCCCGCCCTCCTCGGGCGATGGCGAAGACTGGGTGCTGCTGATCGAGGCGGAAGGCGCCGCGCCCTAACGCATCAGGACCAGTTCTTCGGCCATCGTCGGGTGGATTGCGGTGGTCGCGTCGAAGTCTTCCTTGGTCAGCCCGGCCTTCACCGCGATCGCGGCAGCCTGCATCATCTCGGGCGCTTCGGGGGCGATCATGTGGATGCCGACGATACGCCCGCTGTCGCCGTCGCAGATCATCTTGATCAGGCTGCGTTCGTTGCGCCCGGCAAGCACGTTCTTCATCGGGCGGAAGTCCGACAGATAGACCTTCACGCTGCCGAGCTGGTTCTTGGCCTCGCCCTCGGTCATGCCGACCGCGGCGATCGGCGGGTGGCTGAACACCGCGCTGGGGATGCAGCTGTGGTCGACCGCCACCGGCTCGCCATCGCCGAACACGCTGTCGGCAAAGGCCTGGCCTTCGCGGATCGCGACCGGGGTCAGTTGCACGCGGTCGGTCACGTCGCCGACGGCATAGATGTGATCGACATTGGTCTTGCTGAAGCGGTCGACCTTGACCTCGCCGCCCTCGCCCAGTTCGACGCCGGCATTCTCGAGGCCCAGCCCCTCGGTGTTGGGTACGCGGCCGACCGCGAACATGACCAGATCGGCCTTTTCCTCGTCGCAATCGGACATCTTCACGAAATAGCCGCCTTCCGAACACGGCTTAATGTATTCGAACGTCGTGTTGAAGCGGAACTGGATGCCCTTCATCGTCGAGATCTGCAACAGCCGGTCACGCACCGCCTCGTCATAGCTGCGCAGCAGCCGGTCGCCGCGATTGACGATGTGAACTTCGCTGCCGAACTCGTTGAAGATGCCGGCGAATTCATTGGCGATATAGCCGCCGCCCGCGATGATGATCTTCTTGGGCAGTTCGTCGAGATGGAACGCCTCGTTCGAACTGATCGCATGTTCGGCGCCCTGGCATTCGGGCATGCGCGGGCGCGCACCGGTGGCGATCAGGATGGTTTTTGCGGTCACGACCTTGCCGCTCGCCAGCGTGATCTCATGCGGGCCGGTGATCTCGGCGCGTTCCTTGAAGATCGTCACCTCGTGGCTTTCGAGCGTGTTGGTATAGGCGCCCTCGATCCGCTCGACATCCTTCAGCACATTGTCGCGCAGCGTAATCCAGTCGAAGGTCGCATTCTCGGTCGACCAGCCGAAATTGCGCGCGTCCTTCAGGTCTTCAGCGAAATGCGCGCCGTAGACGAGCATCTTCTTGGGGACGCAGCCGCGGATGACGCAGGTCCCGCCGACGCGGTGTTCCTCGGCCACGGCCACCTTGGCGCCATGCGCGGCCGCCACGCGGCTGGCGCGCACCCCGCCCGAACCGGCGCCGATGGTGAAAAGGTCGAAATCGTACTCGCCGGTGGGTGCTGACGCCAAAGCCTGTCTCCGTTGTGAATGCGCGCCGCACTTGGGGCCTCGCGCGCAGCGGCACAAGAGGCAAGCGGGAACCGCGCGGCGGGAACCGGGGTTGGAAGGGCAAGTCCCTGGGAGGGGATGCCGGCCCTGTCCGCATGCATCCAACGGGAGACCGCATGACCGATACGCTTGCCGATTACGCCGCCCGCGGGACGGCGATCCTGCCGCATCCATGGAATCTGCTGGCGCTGGCCGTGGCCGCGACGCTGGCCGCGCTGCTGCTGCACTGGGTGGTGTTCCGCCTGCTCCGCCGCGTCGTGGGACGCACGCGGAGCGAGGCGGACGAGATGCTGGTGCGGCGGCTCGCCATGCCCACGCGCTTTGCGCTGGTGGCGCTGGCGCTGGTGCTGACCGCGCGCGAGATTCCCGCCTTCGAGACCGTGTGGGAACGCGTCGCCGGCTTTGTCATGCCCGCGGTGATCGGGTGGATCGCGCTGGCGATCTTGCAGGCGCTGATCGAGGCGATGAAACTACGCGCGGATATCTCGGTGGAGGACAATCTCTCCGCCCGGCGCCAGCGCACCAAGCTGACCATGCTCAGCCGCATCGCGACCTTCATCATCATTTTCGTGACCGTCGGGCTGGTGCTGCTGTCGATCCCCGGCGTGCGCGATATCGGGGTGACGCTGGTCGCCTCGGCGGGCCTGGCGGGCCTCGCGGTGGGCGCGGCCGCGCAGCCCGCGCTCAAATCGCTGATCGCGGGCGTGCAGATGGCGCTGACCGAGCCGATCAATATCGATGACGTGGTGATCGTCGAAGGCGAATGGGGGCGGATCGAGGATATCCGCACGACCTATGTGGTGGTCAAGATCTGGGACGAGCGGCGGCTGATCGTGCCGACATCGCAATTCCTCGAGGGCGCGTTCGAGAACTGGACCAAGAAAACCGCGCAGTTGCTGGGTTCGGTGATGCTCTATCTCGACCCGGCGACCCGGATCGGCCCGATCCGCGCCGAATTCGAACGCCAGATCGCGGACAATCCGCGCTGGGACGGCCGTGTGCAGGTGGTGCAGGTGACCGACACGAGGCGCGATGCGATCGAGGTGCGGCTGCTGATGAGCGCGAAGGATTCGCCCACGCTGTTCGACCTGCGCTGCGACATCCGCGAAGGGATGCTCGAATGGCTGGCCGACCACCAGCCCGCAGCCTTTGCGCGGCTGCGGCTGATGAACGGAGAAGCGGAGCCGGAAACGACCGGCCCCGCCCCTGACAGTTAGCCGCGTGCGGCGCTGCTGCGCCGGCGATTGCGGCTGCGGCCACCGCCGGGCCTGCCGGCACCGGCGTTACCGCCGCCGCCCGGACCGCCTGCGCCGCTGGGACGGCCCTTGCGGGCGGCATGCTTGTCCTTGGGCTTGGCCCGCTTCGCCGCGTCGCCGGTGGGGCGCACCTTGGGCTTGGCCATGCGCTGGCCGGGGGCCGCACGCTTGGTCGGGCCGACGCCTTCGACGACCGCGCGGAAATTGTCCGGCAGCGGCAGGCGTTCGAACTCGGCATCGGTCTTCTTGCGGATATCCTTGAGGTAATCGCGCTCGTCCTCGGCGCAGAAGGCGATCGCGATGCCATCCTTGCCCGCGCGCGCGGTCCGGCCGATGCGGTGGACGTATTGCTCGGGCACGTTGGGCAGTTCGTAATTGATCACATGGCTCACGCCGGGGATGTCGATCCCGCGCGCGGCGACATCGGTCGCGATCAGGATCGGCGTCTTGGCGCGCTTGAACTCGTCGAGCGCGCGTTCGCGCTGCGGCTGGCTCTTGTTGCCGTGGATGGCGTTGGCGGGGATGCCGACCTGCGCCAGCTTCTTTACCACCCGGTCGCAGCCATGCTTGGTGCGCGCGAAGATCAGCACGCGCTCGAACTTGCCCGGCACCTGGTGGCGTTCGGACAGCATCATCTCGAGCAGCGTCTGCTTCTCGTCCTGCTGGACCATGAAGAGATACTGGTCGATCCGTTCGGCAGTGGTGCTTTCGGGCGTGACCGAGACCTTGACCGGGTTGCGGCAGTATTTGCCGACCAGTTCCTGGATCTGCTTGGGCATGGTGGCGCTGAAGAACAGCGTCTGGCGGTCTTCGGGGACCAGCTGGCTGATCCGGCGCAGCGCGTGGATGAAGCCGAGGTCGAGCATCTGGTCGGCCTCGTCGAGCACCAGCACTTCCACCTTGTCGAGCGTGAAGGCCTTCTGGTCGATCAGATCGAGCAGCCGGCCAGGCGTGGCAACGAGGATGTCGGTGCCGCGGTGAAGCTTGTTACGGTCCTTGTTGACCGAGGTGCCACCGACGATCGAATGGACCTTGAGGCCCGCCAGCGCGCCGTAATCCTTCGCGCTCTGGGCGATCTGGCCAGCCAGTTCACGCGTCGGGGCGAGCACCAGCATGCGGCAGGATTTGAACGGCGTCTGCTTGTCGGCTTCGCGCAGCCGGTCGATGCTGGGCAGCATGAAGGCGGCGGTCTTGCCGGTGCCGGTCTGCGCGATACCCATCAGGTCGCGCCCTTCGAGAACGGGCGGGATCGCCCCTTCCTGGATCGGTGTGGGAGTGGAATAGCCCTTGAGGTCAAGCGCCTGAAGGACGGGCTGCGACAGCCCAAGATCGGAAAACTGTGTCATGAAAACTCGCATTCGTAATGCGGCGCGCTCAGCGTTCCATGACGGAATCCGGGCGCGGTCGCGGGGTTTGAAACCACCCGCGTGAATAGGGAAGTCTGGAAAAAGGAACCGAGGCGCGGCCGGGGCAATCGCTGTAAACCGATCGCCGCTTCACGCTGGCTAGCGCGCTTCGATGGAGTGCAGATGGGCGCAAAGGCGCGGAATGTCAATTTGTTTCGCAAGAACGAACGATCATTTCGCTTGCGTGACCGGCAATTTCGGAAGCATCGTCCGCGCCTTGCGGAGCCTTGGGGATATAAGATGAGAAACGCGATCCTGCGCCGCCTGGCGGGCCCCGGCCTGATCTTTACCGGTTCTGCCATCGGTACTTCGCATCTCGTGCAATCGACCCGCGCGGGTGCGATGTTCGGGGTCGCCCTGCTGGGCGTGATCGTGCTCTCGACCTTGCTCAAATATCCCGCCTACCGCTTCGGCGTCGATTACGCACATGCACGCGGGCGTTCGCTGCTGTCCGGCTATCGCGAGCTGGGCCCATGGGCGGTGTGGCTGTTCCTCGTCGCCGTGATCCCGCTGGTACCGATCGTCTATGCCGCGCTGGGCGCAGCGACGGCAGGAATCTTCGCTGCCGTTTTCGGCCCGCTGCTGCCGCTGCCGGTCATGGGATCGCTGGTGATCGCGCTCGCCTCCGCGCTGCTCTTCGCCGGCGGGTACCGGCTGCTCGATCGGGTCAACGGCGTGCTGCTCGCCTTCCTCGTCATCGCGACGGTGGCGACCACCATCATGGTCCTGCCACGCGTCGAATGGGCGACGCTGACCGATTTCGGCTGGACGCGGCAGACCGCCGCGCTGCTGTTCATCGTCGCGCTGGCGGGCTTCATGCCCAATCCGCTCGACGTCTCGGTCGCCTTGTCGCTGTGGAAGGTGGAAGCCGACCGTATGCTTCCCACAGGCGCACATCCCTCGTTCGCGCAGGCGCGCAGCAGCTTCCTGTGGCCCTATGTCATGACCACCGTGATGGCGCTGTGCTTCTGCATCATGGGGGCGGGCGTGATGCATGCAGAGGATATCGCCCCGCTGTCCGATGCGCCGGGCTTCGCGGGCCAGCTGGTGAACCTCTACCGCGAAGCGCTCGGGCCGACCGCCGCAGCGCTGGCCGCCGTGGCCGCGCTCTCGGTGATGCTGACCACGGTGATCGCCGCGATCGACGCCTATGCCCGCACCCTGCCCGCCGCGATCCAAGTCCTGCGCGGCGCGGAACAGCAGAGCGGCACGCGCACGCAATATGTACTAAGCACGCTGGCGCTGGCCGGACTGTCGATCTTAGTGCTGTTCACCGCGATGGGCGCGTTCACGAGCTTCCTCGACTTCGTGACCAGCGCCACCTTCGTGGTCGCGCCGCTGCTCGCGCTGCTGAACTACCTCGTTGTGACGCGCTGCGAACTGCCCACCGACGCGAGGCCAAGCACCGCAATCAAGGCGCTGAGCCTGACGGGCACAGTGGTGATGGGCGCGTTGGCTGTGATGTATTTCGTGCTGGTTTGAAGTTGCTCACCCCAACCCAGCGGCATCCAGCAGCGCCTCGGTGCTTGCATCGAATTCCTCGCCGCCCTGTTCGATCGCCTTGGCCATCTGCTTGCCCAGTTCGACCCCGAACTGGTCGAAGGGATTGATCCCCATCAACACCGCGCTGGCGAAGACGCGGTGTTCGTGGAAGGCGATCAGCGCGCCCAGTGCGGCGGCGTCGAGGTCGTCGCACAGGATCGTCGCGCTGGGGCGGTCGCCGGGGTAATTGCGAGCGGGGTCGGCGCCCTGCTTGCCCGCCATCAGCGCCGCGCCTTGCGCGAAGCAGTTCATCAGCAGGATGCGGTGGTGCGCGGGGTCGAGCTCGTCGCCCGGGGCGATGCTGGCGATGAAATCGACCGGCACCAGATGCGTGCCTTGGTGGAGCAGCTGGAACACCGCGTGCTGCGCATCGGTGCCCACCCCGCCCCAGGTGATCGGCGCGGTCGGGCCGTCGACCGGCTGCATTTCGGCAGTGACGCGCTTGCCGTTCGATTCCATCTCGAGCTGCTGGAGGTAATCAGGGAACAGCCCCAGCCGTTCATCATAGGCGAACACGGCGCGGGTCTGGCAGCCGCGCACGCGGGTGTAATAGAGATCGGCAAAGGCCGCGCGCAGCACGAGGTTGGCCGCGCCGTCGGTGTCGCGGAAATGTTCGTCCACCGCCTTGGCGCCCGCGAGCATGGCGCGGAAATCGTCCATCCCCACTGCCATGGCGATAGGGAAGCCGATCGAGGACCAGATCGAATAGCGCCCGCCGACGCTTTCCTGGAACGGCAGGATGCGCGTTTCGTCGACGCCCCATTCGACCGCGCCTTCGGGATTGGCAGTCAGCGCGATGACGCGCCCGCCGGGATCGGAAACGCCATTGTCGCCGAGCCATTTGAGCGCACTGGCGGCATTGGTCATGGTCTCGATCGTGGTGAAGGTCTTGCTCGCCACCGCGATCAGCGTCTTGGCCGGATCGCATTTCGCAAAGGCTGCCTCGAGCGCGACGCCGTCGATGTTGGAGACGACATGGACGTCGCAATAGGACAGATCGCGGCCGAGCGCGTCGACCCCCAGCGCGGGGCCGAGTGCACTGCCGCCGATCCCGATGTGGATCAGGTGCTCGATCTCGCCCAGCGCGCCCTGGTGGATCGCCTCGACCAGCATGCCCATGCGGTCGATCAGCGCCATCGCCTCCTCGACCTTGGCGCCCTCGCCCGTGCCGCGCAGAGTCGCATGATCGGCGGCGCGGCCTTCGGTCGGGTTGACCACTTCGCCGCCGAACAGCTTTGCGCGCATGTCGGCGAAGTCCATCGCCTCGGCCAGCTCTTCGAAGCCCGCGACCACGGCGCGGTCGAGATGCGTCTTCGACCAGTCGAACAGGATCCCGCCCTCCTCGAGCTCGATCCGGCCCGAGAGCATCGCGACCCGGTCGGCGCCGCCGGGCTCGTCAGCGCCTTCGCCGCCATCGCGCGCGGCGCTGAACAATTCGCCCAGTGTCGGGCGCGGCAGGGTTTCCAGGCGGGTCCAGAGCTGGGCGGCGGTGGTCATGGCGGGCAAAAATCCTTTGATGGCTGCGCTCCTGCGACTAGGGAACTCGGCAATGATTGAGAACCCCGCATGACACAGCAAACGCTGGATACCGCTACGCCTGCCGCCGGCCTGGGCGAGACCGAGAAAAAGGAAAGCCTTGGCAGTTTCCTGTGGTTCGTCACCAAGCTGGTGATCGCGGTGCTGATCTTCCGCAGCTTCATCTTCTCGCCCTTCACCATTCCCAGCGAGAGCATGCTGCCGAACCTGCGCAATGGCGATTACCTGGTCGCGGCAAAGTGGCCCTACGGCTTTTCCAACCTGTCGCTGCCGGGCGAACCGGCGCTGTTCGACGGGCGCATCTTCGCCAGCCTGCCCGACCGCGGCGATGTCGTCATCTTCAAGCATCCGGTGACCGGCGCGGATTACGTCAAGCGCGTGATCGGCCTGCCGGGCGATACGCTGGCGCTGGAAAACGGCCGCGTGATCCTCAACGGCGAGCCGCTGCCCAAGCAGCCGGCGGGCGCCGCCGATATCGCGATGGGCCCCAACACCGCCTGCCGCAGCGATGGCGGGGTCGTGGTCGATGGCGGGACCACCTGCCGCTACCGCCAGTTCCGCGAGACCCTGCCGTCGGGCAAAAGCTACCTGACGATCGATTTCGGCACCGTCGGGCCGCGCTTCCTCAGCGATGGCGCGCGCGGTGTCGCCACCGACGAACGCGGCAACCCGCTGCGCATCGACCCCGACAATGCCGCGCCGATCGTGGTTCCCGCAGGCCAGCTGTTCGTGATGGGCGACAACCGCGACAATTCGCTCGACAGCCGCTTCCCGGCCGTGCGCGACGGCGGCGTCGGACTGGTCGATACCGACCTGCTGGTGGGCCGCGCCAGCCGCGTGCTGTGGTCGACCGACGGCAGCGCCGAATGGCTGCTGCCGTGGACCTGGTTCACCGCCGCGCGCTGGGACCGGATCGGGGCCGACATATGAGCGCGCTCGACCCGGATGCCCGCGACTGGCTGACCCGCACGGGCTTCACCGTTCAGGACGAGGCGCTGTGGTTCGCCGCGCTGACGCATGGCAGCATGGGCGAGACGCGCGATTATGAACGGCTCGAGTTCCTCGGCGACCGCGTGCTCGGCCTCGCGATCGCCGACTGGCTCTATGCGCAAAGCGAAGCGCCCGAGGGCAAGCTGGCGCAGCGGCTCAACGCGATCGTCAGCCGGGCGATGTGCGCGCAGGTGGCGCGCGGCATCGGGCTGGCGCCGCATATCCGGATCTCGCGCCAGGCGAGCAGCGATGGCGGCCGCGACAGCGACAACATCCTCGGCGACGTGATGGAAGCGCTGCTCGGCGCGCAATTCCTCGACAACGGCTTCGCCGCGGCGCGCGACGTCGTGCGCCTGCTGTGGCGTCCGGCGCTGGAAAGCGGCGCGGGCAAGTCGAAACACCCCAAGAGCGCGTTGCAGGAATGGGCCGCGGGTAACCAGCGGCGCCCGCCCGAATACGAGCTGATCGAGCGGTCGGGCCCCGATCACGCGGCGCGCTTCACCGTGCGGGTGAAAGTCCACAAGGTCGGCGAGGCCGAAGGCACCGCGGGCAGCAAGCAGGAAGCCGAAAAACAGGCGGCACGCATATTCATGGAGACATTCGGGTGACGCAGGAAACAACCAAATGCGGCGTGGTCGCAGTGCTGGGTGCGCCCAATGCGGGCAAGAGCACGCTGGTCAACCAGCTGGTCGGCCAGAAGGTCGCGATCACCAGCGCCAAGGCGCAGACCACGCGGGCGCGGATGATGGGCATCGCGCTGCACGGCGACACGCAGATGATCCTCGTCGACACGCCGGGCATCTTCGCGCCCAAGCGGCGGCTCGACCGGGCGATGGTCAGCGCCGCCTGGGAAGGCGCTGAGGCGGCCGATGCGCTGCTGCTGCTGGTCGATCCGCTCAAGCAGCGACGGCACGAGCTGGAACCGCTGCTCGAACAGATCGCCGCGCGGCCCGAACGCAAGATCCTCGTGCTCAACAAGGTCGACCGGGCGAAGAAGGAACCGCTGCTGGCGCTGGCGCAGGAGCTGACCGGGAAGGTCGAATTCGAAACGGTCTATTTCGTCTCTGCGCTGACCGGCGACGGCGTGGACGAGATGAAGGACGCGCTCGCCGCCATGATGCCCGAAGGCGCGTGGATGTATCCCGAAGACCAGGTCAGCGATGCCAGCGAACGCCTGCTCGCCACCGAAATCACGCGCGAGCAGCTGTACCAGCAGCTGCACGAGGAACTGCCCTACGACAGCGCGGTGCGGCCCGAGAAATACATCCAGCGCAAGGACGGCAGCGTCGAGATCCACCAGCAGATCGTGGTGATGCGCGACAACCAGCGGATGATCGTGCTCGGCAAGGGTGGCAGCCGGATCAAGGCGATCGGCCAGGCCGCGCGCGAGGAGCTGAGCGAACTGCTCGGCCAGAAGGTCCACCTGTTCCTCCACGTCAAGACCGACGAACGCTGGAGCGAGGACAAGGAAATGTTCGAGGAAATGGGACTGGACTGGAAGAGCTAGGAGCTCATCGTCCCGCCGATGTTCGCGATCGATTCCCTCCCCCAGATGGCTGCCGCGCTCGCGGCCGGGCTGCTGGTGGGGATCGAACGGGGATGGAAGCTGCGTGACGAAACCCCCGGCATGCGGGTTGCCGGGATTCGCACATTCACCCTGCTGGGCGCCGCGGCAGGCGTCGCGGGAATCATCGCGGGCCACGGCTTCGCAGCGGCCTCGGGTCTCCTGTTTGCAGCGGCCACCGCAATCGTCGCGATCGGCTATTCACGCGCGGTGCTCGACAGCGGCCGGCCCGATGCAACCAGCGCCATCGCCGCCATGGTCACGCTGGGACTCGGGTTCCTGGCCGGGATCGGCGAGGAAGCGCTGGCGGTCGCGGGCGCGGCGGTGGTCGCGCTGATCCTTGCGCTGCGTACCGAAGTCCACCGCTGGGTCGGCGCGCTCGACGAGGCCGATATCAAGGCCTTCACGCGTTATGCGGTGATCGCGCTGGCGGTGTTCCCCTTCCTGCCCGAGGGGCGCTATGGCCCCTACGACGCGTGGGAGCCGCGCACCCTGTGGCTGGTGGTCATCATCGTCACCGGCTTTTCCTTCGCCGGCTATGTCGCCAACCGCCTGTTCGGCGCGCGCCGCGGGACCATTGCGACGGCCGTTATCGGCGGCGCCTACAGTTCCACCGCGGTGACGCATTCCTTCGCCCAGCGGCTTGGCGCAGGCGCCGGGCACGGTGCGGAGAACGCGGGCATCGCGCTGGCCAGCGCGGTCATGTATCTGCGGGTGATCATCCTGGTCGCGGTGCTCGCGACGAGCCTGCTGGCCGATTTCGCGATCCTCGTCGCCCCGGCGCTGCTGGCGGGCTTCGCTGCGGCGCTGTGGCTCTACCGAGCGGCGCCCGCAACCACTGGCCCCGCCCCGCCCGGCAATCCGATCGCCATGCTGCCCGCGCTGACCTTCGTCGCCTTCGTGGCCGTGGCTGCGGTCGCCGCGCGCTGGGCCGAAACGCGCTTCGGCGAGGAAGGGATCGCAGTCCTGCTGCTGCTGATGGGCAGCATGGACGTCGATGCCGCCATCGTCACCGCCGGCGGGCTGGAGCCGGGCACCATCGCCCCCCGGCTTGCCGCGCTTGCCATCGCGGGAACGATCCTTGCCAATATGAGCGTGAAACTGGGCGTCACGCTCGCCTATGGCGGACGCGAGGCCCGCCCCGCGGCATGGGCGCTGGGCGCCAGCATGGTGGCGCTGGCGGCAAGCCTCGCCGCGGGTTACATGCGTCTCTGATCGGGCCGTCCCCTACCGCTTCTTCAGGATCTCGATCTTGTTCTTCTTGGCGAAGTCCTTGGTCGATTCCTCGCTGCGGCCGATCGCCTTGGCGATTTCCCTGAGGCCCTTGCCCTTGCCCGCGAGCAGCCGCAATTGCCCCGCTTCCTCGGACTTCCACGGCTGCTTGTGGCGTTCAAAGCGTTCCTTCGCCATCAGCCGGCCTCCGCCTTCTTGGCAGCTGCCTTTTTGGCGGGGGCCTTCTTCTTGGCGGGGGCCTTCTTGGCGGCAGGCTTCTTCTTCGCTGCCGCCTTCTTCTTGGGCGCGGCCTTCTTCTTTTTCGCCGGACCCTTGGCGGCGCGCGCATCGATCAGTTCGATCGCCTGCGCCTCGGTGACGTCCTCGGGCTTCATGTCCTTGGGGATCGTCGCATTGGTGGTGCCATCGGTGACATAGGGGCCGTAGCGGCCCGGCATCACCTTCATCTCGGCGCCGCTGGTCGGGTGTTCGCCCAGCGTCTTGATCGGTTCCGCCTTGCCGCGCGTGCCGCCCTTGCGATTGGCGGCTTCGGCAAGCAGCGTGACCGCCGCGTTCATGCCGGTGTCGAACACGTCGCGCGTGCTCTGCAGCTTGGCGTATTTGCCATCATGCCGCAGGTACGGGCCGTAACGTCCTATCGCGGCTTCGATATCCTTGCCGGTCTCGGGATGCTGGCCGACGATGCGCGGCAGGCTGAGCAGCTTCAGGGCCCATTCGAGATCGAAATCGTCGAGGTCCTTGGGAATGCTCGCGCGCTTGGCTTCCTTGCCCTCGCCCAGCTGGATGTAGGGGCCGAAGCGCCCCGTCTTGCGTTCGACCGGCAGGCCGGTTTCGGGATCCTCGCCCATCACCCCGTCATCGGCGCCGTCATCGCCCTCGCCGCCGGGTTTGGCGAACTGGCGGGTGAACTTGCAGTCGGGGTAATTGGCGCAGGCGACGAACGCGCCATAGCGGCCACCGCGCAGCGCCAGCCGGCCGCCCTCGCGGCCTTCGGTTTCGCACAGCGGGCAATGGCGCGGGTCCTTGCCGTCGGCGCGTTCGGGGAACAGGTAGTCGGACAGGAATTCGTCGAGCACCTCGGTCACTTCCGAAGGCTTCTTGTCCATCACCTCTTCGGTCTTGGGCTTGAAGTCGCGCCAGAAGGCCTCGAGCAGCTTCTTCCAGTCCTCGCGCCCGTCGCTGACGGTGTCGAGCTCGTCCTCGAGCCCGGCGGTGTAGTCGAAGGCGACATATTGCGGAAAGAAGCGTTCGAGAAAGGCAGTCAGCAGGCGCCCGCTTTCCTCGGCGAAGAAGCGGTTCTTCTCCATTCGCACATAGGCACGGTCGCGCAGCGTCTGGATGGTGCTGGCATAGGTCGAGGGGCGGCCGATGCCGAGTTCCTCGAGCCGCTTGACCAGGCTCGCTTCGGAAAAACGCGGCGGCGGCTGGGTGAAGTGCTGGTTGGCGTCGACGCCGCGCTTGAGCGGGCTGTCGCCCTTGCTCATCGCGGGAAGCAGGCCGTCCTCGTCGTCATCGGCATCGTCGCGGCCTTCCTGGTAGACCGCGAAGAAGCCCGGATATTTCACCACCTGGCCGGTGGCGCGCAATTCGTGCTGGCCGGTGGCTTCGCGCAGCGTGACCGTGGTGCGCTCGAGCTGCGCGGCCGCCATCTGGCTGGCCATCGCGCGCTTGAACACGAGATCGTAAAGCTTGCCCTCGTCGCCCGAACCCACGCGGTCGCGCGAGAAATCGGTCGGCCGGATTGCTTCGTGCGCTTCCTGCGCGTTCTTGGCCTTCGACTGGTAGATGCGCGGCTTTTCGGGCAGCGCATGGCCGCCATAGCGATCGGACACCGCCTTGCGGCATTCCGAAATCGCGCTGCCATCCATCTGCACGCCGTCGGTACGCATGTAGGTGATCGCGCCCGCTTCATAGAGCGACTGCGCGAGCCGCATCGTGTGGCTGGCGGAGAAGCCCAGCTTGCGCGCGGCTTCCTGTTGCAGCGTCGAGGTGGTGAACGGCGGCGCGGGATTGCGCTTGAACGGCTTGGTCTCGATCTCCTCGATCGTGAAATTGCCCGCTTCGACCGCCGCCTTGGCGGCCATGGCGCTGGCTTCATCGCCCAGCGTCAGCTTGTCGAGCTTCTTGCCGTCGTACTTGACCAGCCGCGCGTCGAACTCGCTGCCGTCCTGCTGCAGTTTGGCGATCACCGACCAGTATTCGTCGGCGCGGAAATGCTCGATCTCGATTTCGCGGCCGACGATCAGCCGCAGCGCGACCGACTGCACGCGGCCTGCGCTTTTCGCGCCGGGCAGGCGGCGCCACAGCACCGGCGATAGCGTGAAGCCATAGAGATAGTCGAGCGCGCGGCGCGCCAGATAGGCGTCGATCAGCGGCTGGTCGAGCTCGCGCGGGGCCTTCATCGCCTCGGTCACCGCCTGCTTGGTGATAGCGTTGAACGTCACGCGGTCGACCTTCTCGGGCAGCGTCTTGCGCTTCCTGAGCAGTTCCTGGACGTGCCACGAAATCGCCTCGCCTTCGCGGTCGGGGTCAGTCGCGAGGACGAGGCGGGTGGCCTGTTTCGACGCGTCGCTGATTTCCTTGAAGCGCTTCTGCTTGTCGCGATAGAGTTCCCAGTCCATCGCGAAGCCTTCGTCGGGGCGCACGCTGCCGTCCTTGGGCGGCAGGTCGCGGACGTGACCGTAGCTGGCGAGAACCTTGAAGTCCTTGCCGAGATATTTCTCGATGGTTTTCGCCTTCGCGGGCGATTCGACGATGACCAGTTGCATGGTGGTGTGGGCAGTCCCTTACGTGTGTACGTGCGTATACGCGCGAAAATGGGGCCGGGGTTCGGAAGGCGTCAAGCGGCAAAACACGCAGGCCCGCGCGCGCTGACTTGGCCGCGCATGCCGTCAGCGTACGCTGACGCGGCCCCCGGCGTGGCGCTGGAGCCGACCGGCGATCTCCAGTTCGAGCAGCGCGAGCTGCACCGCCGCGGCGCTTTCACCCGACTGGCGGATCAACTCGTCGATCCCCACCGGTGCGGTCGTCAGCCGCGCGGCGATATCGGCGGGCTCCGCCGCAGCGATGTCCTCGGGCGTGTAGTCGAAGCCATTGGCGGGTTCGCGAAAGGTCGAGCGCGGTTCGCCGGCGAAGGTGCTCAGCAGTTCGACCACTTCACCGGGTTCCTGCACCAGCACCGCGCCTTCGCGGATGAGGTGGTTGCAGCCGTGGCTGCGCGGCTCGAGCGGACTGCCGGGGATTGCCATGACCTCGCGCCCCGCCTCGCCCGCGAGCCGCGCGGTGATGAGGCTGCCCGATTTGACCGCCGCTTCCACCACCAGCGTCCCGCCTGCCAGCCCGGCGATGATCCGGTTGCGGCTGGGGAAATGGCTTCCGCGCGGTTCGGTGCCCGGCGGCTGTTCGGCCAGCAGCAGCCCTTCGCTGGCGATCCGCTCCTGCAATTCGGCGTGCTGCGGCGGATAGGCAATGTCGATTCCGCTGGCGATCACTCCCACGGTGTGCGGAAAGGCGCCCTCATGCGCGGCGCCGTCGATGCCGCGCGCCAGCCCCGAGACCACGGTGAACCCCGCCTCGGCCAGCCCGCTGGCGAAATCGCGCGCTAGCTTGACCGCTGCCGCGCTGGCATTGCGCGCTCCGACCATGGCAACGCAGGGGCGTGCGGCCAGCGCCAGGTCGCCGCGCCAGATCAGGATCGGCGGCGCACTGTCGAGCTGGCCGAGCAGCGCGGGGTAATCGGGCTGGTCGTGGAACAGGTATTTCGCGCCCGCCTTGCGCACTGCCTCGACCTCGCGCTCAACCGTCTCGGCGGCAGTGGCGCGGTACTGGCGCCCGCCGCGCCGGCCCAGATCGGGCAGCGCCTTGAGTGCCTGCACCGCGCCGCCGAAACGCTGCAGCAACATGGCATAGCTGACCGGGCCGATATTGGGCGAGCGCAGCAGCCGGATGCGGGCGAAAGCCTCGTCCTGCGACAGGGCCGAGGTCGCCGCGCCGGTCATCCCCCGGCGGTGTCCTTGCTGCCGCCGACGCGGGGCTCCTCGCCCTTGGCCAGCCGCACGATATTTTCGCGGTGGAGATAGATGATCAGCAGCGCGATCGCGCCGAGCACGGGGAAGAACTGCGGATAGCCGAACAGCGGCGCGGCGGCCGCCGCCGCGACCACCGCGGCCATTCCGGCAAGCGAGGAAATGCGGAAAATTGCCAATATGCTGAGCCAGACGAAGGCGTAGGCCAGCCCCAGCGGCCAGGCGAGCCCGAAGGCCACGCCGGCATTGGTCGCCACGCCCTTGCCGCCCTTGAAGCCGAGCCAGACGGGGAAGCAGTGACCGAGCACCGCGGCCCCGGCGGCAAATGCCATCGCCACTTCGCCCCACAGATGGCCGGCAACCGCGACCGGTGCGAAGCCCTTGAGCAGGTCGAGCACCAGCGTGCCCGCCGCGAGCCCCTTGTTGCCGGTCCGCAGCACGTTGGTCGCGCCGATATTGCCGCTGCCGATCTGGCGCACGTCGCCCATGCCCGCCGCCTTGGTCAGCAGCAGACCGAAGGGAATCGAGCCGATCAGATAGCCGAGCAGCGCGGCCCAGATCAGGTTGATGGTCATATCGGTCGGCACAGCACACTCCGCAAAACAGGAAACCGTTCGAGCCGAGCTTGTCGAAACCCCGCACTTTCTTCTACCGCCCTAAATGGAAACACGGCCACTCGACAAGCGCAGGACACACGGAATTGGATCAACCGGCCCAAGACTCACCTATCCTGCTGTTCGATTCAGGCGTCGGCGGGCTGACCGTGCTGGGCGAGCTGCGCGAGCTGCTGCCGCAGGCGCCGGTGATCTACGCCGCGGACATGGCCGGCCTGCCCTATGGCGCGAAGAGCGAGGCCGAAATCGCCGCCCGGGTTGCCGGGCTGCTCGGGCGGATGGCCGAACGCTACCAGCCGCGGCTGATCTGCATCGCCTGCAACACCGCCAGCACGATCGCGCTGGGCATGGTGCGCGACGTGCTCGAAACGCCGATCGTGGGCACGGTGCCCGCGATCAAGCCCGCGGCGAAGATGACCCGGACCGGCGTCATCGGCCTGCTGGGCACCGAGGCGACGATGCGGCAGGCCTATGTCGACGAGCTCGAACGCGAATTCGTCGGCGACTGCACGCTGCTGCGCTACGGCGCGAACAACCTCGTCGCGCTGGGCGAGGCCAAGCTGCGCGGCGAGAGCGTCGATGTCGACGATGTCGCGCGCGCTGCAGCGGGGCTGGTGCTGCAGAACCACGGTGAGCGACTCGACACGGTGATCCTCGCCTGCACCCATTTCCCGCTGCTCGAGGACGAATTGCGGCAGGCGTTCGGCGAAGGCGTGGCGTTCATCCACGGCGCCGAGGGGATCGCGCGGCGCATCGTATCGCTGACCGATGGGCAGGATTTCGCGCGCAGTGCCCCCGATTTCGCGGTAGGAACGGGAGAGCTGGCCGATTTCCAACGACTTGCGCCGGCCTTCGCGCGCTACGGGATCGACGATCTGCGCGCGTTCTGATCTGCGAACCACTCGCAAAGATCGCGGTGGCGATTTGCAACGTATTCGATTAGGGCGACCCGCACAGGATGGCCGCGGAAGGCGGCGCAGATACGGGCGACTACGCCAGTGAACTACGACCAGATCTTCGACGAAGCGATTTCCCGGCTGCACGAGGAAGGCCGCTATCGCGTCTTTATCGATATCCTGCGCAACAAGGGCGCCTTCCCCAACGCGCGCTGTTTCGCGGGTCACAACGGGCCCAAGCCGGTCACCGTCTGGTGTTCGAACGACTACCTCGCGATGGGCCAGCACCCCAAGGTGATCTCCGCCATGGAAGAGGCGCTGCACGATGTCGGCGCGGGCAGCGGCGGCACGCGCAACATCGGCGGCAACACGCATTACCACGTCCAGCTCGAGGCCGAGCTTTCGGACCTGCACGGCAAGGACGCCGCGCTGCTGTTCACCAGCGGCTATGTCTCGAACGATGCGACGCTGTCGACCGTGGCCAAGCTGCTGCCCGGCTGCGTGATCTTCTCCGACGAACTCAACCATGCCAGCATGATCGCGGGGATCCGCAATTCGGGCTGCGAGAAGCGCGTCTTCCGTCACAACGATCTCGAGCATCTGGAAGAACTGCTCGCCTCCGAGGATGCCGACACGCCCAAGCTGATCGCTTTCGAAAGCGTCTATTCGATGGATGGCGACGTCGCCCCGATCCACGAAATCTGCGACCTTGCGGAAAAATACAACGCGCTGACCTATATCGACGAAGTCCACGCTGTGGGCATGTACGGCAAGCGCGGCGGCGGGATTTCCGAGCGCGACGAGGCCGCACACCGGATCGACATCATCGAAGGCACGCTGGGCAAGGCCTTCGGCGTGATGGGCGGCTATGTCGCGGCCGACAAGAAGATCATCGACTGCATCCGCTCCTATGCCCCGGGCTTCATCTTCACCACCTCGCTCAGCCCCGCGCTGGTGGCGGGCGTGCTCGCCTCGGTGCGGCATCTTAAGGAAAGCAGCGTCGAGCGCGAAGGCCAGCAGGCCGCCGCCGAACTGCTCAAGACCAAGATGCGCGACGCGGGCCTGCCGGTGATGGACAGCGTCACGCATATCGTCCCGCTGATGGTCGGCGACCCGGTGCATGCCAAGAAGATCAGCGACATCCTGCTCGCCGAATACGGCGTCTATGTGCAGCCGATCAATTTCCCCACCGTCCCGCGCGGCACCGAGCGTCTGCGCTTCACCCCCGGCCCTGCGCACACCGCCGAAATGATGGACGATCTGGTCGGTGCGCTGGTCGAGATCTGGGACCGGATGGACATGGAACTGGCCAAGGCGGCCTGACCGGCGCGCCGTGCGGCTGGTGCGGGCGCGAATTGCGCCTAGATAGCCGTGATGGACAGCACCGCCCCCTCTGCCGAACCGCCGCGCGATAGCGCCGCTCTGGCCGCCTTCGCGGCGCTGGTGCTGCTCCCGCTCGTCCTGCTCGCAATGGTCGGCGGCTGGTCTGCGTCCGGCGTGGCCCCGGCCGCCCCGGCACCTGCCGCCGCGGACGGGCCGCTTCCCGACCTCCCCGCCTCGCCCGAAGACACGGTGGTCGGCACCGAACTGACCGCCGGCGATGCGCAGGCGCGCAATGCGGCGGTGGCGTTCGCAGCCATCGGCCCGGGCGCGCCCCTACCCTTCGGCTTTGCCGGGAATGCGGCCGACCGCCTGCGCGCGCGCGACTGCCTCGCGCTCGCCGGGATGGCCGAGGCGGGCGGCGCCGATGGCGACCAGCGCGCGGTGATGCAGGTGATCCTCAACCGCGTGCGCCATCCGGCGTTTGCGGGCACCGTCTGCGGGGTGGTGTTCGAAGGCTCGCAGCGGCCCACCGGCTGCCAGTTCAGCTTCACCTGCGACGGCTCGCTCGCGCGGCGCTATTCCGACGCGGCATGGAGCGAGGCGCGCGCGCGGGCGGAGGACATGCTGGGCGGCGCGACGCATGCCCCCGTCGGCAATGCCACGCATTTCCATGCCGACTACGTCTATCCTTGGTGGAGCGACCGGCTCGACAAGGTGGCAAAGGTGGGGCCGCATATCTTCTTCCGCTGGCGCGGCTTCTGGGGCAGCCGGCAGGCGCTCTCGGCACGCTATGCGGGCGGCGAACCCGATCCGCTGCGGCTGCGGGACACCGCGCTCGCCACCGCTGCCGCCAATCCGCTGCCCGGACTGCTGGGCAGCGGCGAGGCGGTGCGCAGCATCACCCGCGACAGCGTGGCGCGCGCCGCCGGCGAGCCGCCGCGCGCAGCCGCATCCTCCGGCCAGCCCGGCCCGGGCGCAGGCGTGCATTTCGTCCTCGTATCGCCGGGCGATTCGCCGGCCGCGCTGGTCGAGCGGGCGCGCAGCCTGTGCGCGGGCGGCGGCTACTGCCGCGTGCAGGGGTGGAGCGATCCCGCGCAGGTCCCGGCCAGCCTGCCGCTGACCGATGCAGCACGGCGCAGCCTGCGGTTCAGCTTCGCCGCGGCGAATGCCAATGGCGGCGAAGCAATATTCTTCGATTGCCGGCTGTTTTCCGCGCCGGACATCGGAACCTGCCTGCCCGCAATCCCGTAGGGGATTTGTCCGCGTCGGTATGGCGCGCTAGGCATGGCAGTGAAACTTATGGGAGCGAGACTGAATGAGCGGCAATCCGGATATGACCTATGACGAAGTGGTGATGGGACGCCGCTCGATCCGCGGCTATCTCGACAAGCCGGTGCCGCGCGCGGTGATCGAGGAAGTGCTGACGCTCGCCATGCGCTCGCCCACCTCGATGAACACGCAGCCGTGGCATTTCCACGTCATCACCGGCGAACCGCTCGACCGGATCCGGAAGGGCAATACCGAACGCATTCTTGCGGGCGAGCCCGACAGCCGCGAGTTCCGCCGCGGCGAACCCTTCGCGGGCGTGCACCGCGAACGCCAGGTCGGCGTCGCCAAACAATTGTTCGGCGCGATGGGGATCGAACGCGACGACAAGGAAAAGCGGCAGGACTGGGTGCTGCGCGGCTTCCGCCAGTTCGACGCGCCGGTCTGCGTCATCGTCACGTACGACCGCGAACTGTCGGGCAGCGACGACACGCCTTTCGATTGCGGCGCGGTCACTACCGCGCTGGTCAATGCCGCATGGAGCCGCGGGCTCGGCTGCGTGATCAACAGCCAGGGAATCATGCAAAGCCCGGTGGTGCGCGAGCATGCGGGCATCCCGGACGACCAGGTGATCATGAAGGCGGTCGCGCTGGGCTGGCCCGACGAGAGCTTCCCCGCCAATGCGGTGGTGAGCGAGCGCAAGAGCGTGGACGAGGCCGCGCGCTTCGTCGGCTTTCCATGAGCGACCGGCTCGTCAACCTCGGCGAAGGCTTCTGGAGCCTGCGCGGCAGCCTGCGGCTTGGCGGGATCGTGGATATCGGCACGCAATGCGCGCTCGTCCGGCTGGCGAGCGGCAATTTCGTCTTTCTCGACAGCTATCCGCTGACCGACGCGATCCGCGCCCAAGTGGACGCGCTGACCGATGGCGGGACGAAGGTCGAGGCGATTCTCAACCTCCACCCCTTCCACACGCTGCACTGCGAATGGATGCATTCGGCTTTCCCGCAGGCCAAGCTTTACGGCACGGCGCGCCATGTCGATCACCTGCCCGAACTGCCGTGGGAAACGCTGCGCTGCGAACACGATGCGCTGGCCGAGCTGTATGCCGAAGATTTCGCCTTCTCGGTCCCGCGCGGGGTGACGCTGGTGAGCGACGACGAGAGCGTGCACTTCTCCTCGGTGCTGGCGCTGCACCGCGCGAGCGGCACGGTCCATGTCGACGACACCTTCGTCTACCTGCGCAAGGGTTTCCCGCTGTCGCTGCTGCCCTTTACCGGACGGTTCGGCTTCCACCCCACGCTGGCCAAGGCGCTCGAGCCGCGTGCGGGCGCGGCAGACGAATTCCGCGAATGGGCGATCGAGCTGGGGATCGACTGGGCCGACGCAGGCTGCATCGCAGCCGCGCACAATGCGCTCCTGCCGCTCGACGGGGAAGAGCTGCCCGAGCTTATCGGCGCGGCGCTGGGCCGGGTCAAACCGGTGCTCGACGCCCACCGCGCCGAATACGGCTAGGCGAGCGCCGCCACCTTCGCGCGCACCAGCGGCAGCTGGTCGTTGCCGAAATACAGCTGCTCCTCGCCGGCGGGCTCGTGGACGATGATCGTCGGCGACCCGAAGGCCCCGCGCGCGATCGCCTCGTCGGTGTTAGCGCGCAGGCGATCCTTGACCGGCTGGCTGCCCGCGCGCTCGGCCAACGCCGCGCCGCCCAGCCCTGCCTCATTGGCCACCGCCACCAGCACGGCCGGGTCGTCGAGATTGCGGGCGTGGGTGAAATAGGCCTCGAACGCGGCAAGGGCAAAGCGCTCGAGCGCCTCCTGCTCTTCCTCGAGCGCGCAGCAGAAGCGCATCGCGTTGACCGATTTTAGCGGATGGTGCTCGGACGGGAAGTTCATCCCCACGCCTGCCAGTTCGGCCCACTGCTTCAGCCAGCCGAAACTGCGCGCCAGCCGCGCGGCGTTTTCAGGCTTGCGGCTTTCATAGACTGACGGGTTCACCGCGTTGAACACCCCGCCGACCAAGAAGGGCCGCCAGGCGATGGAATAGTCCAGTCCGTCCAGCGCGGGACGGATGTTGGCGAAGGCCAGCCGTGTCCACGGGCTCGACAGGTCGAAGAAGAACTCCACCCGCACGGTCATTGCACGCGCGCCTTGGCAGTGCCGAACAGGTTCTGGCGTTCTGCCGCGCTCATTTCCCCGCGCCGCGTGATGTCGCTGCCCAGCGCCACCCCGCGCCGCAGCCCCTTGCGCGTCTTGAGGGCATCGTACCACCGCTTAACATGCGGGAAGTCTGCCAGCGGGATGCCCTGCGCCTTCCATGTCCGCACCCACGGGAAACAGGCCATGTCGGCGATAGTGTAATCCGCCCCAGCGAGGTGTTCCTCCTGCGCCAGTTGCCGATCCATCACGCCGTAGACACGCAGCGCCTCGCGGTGGAACCGCTCGATCGCATAGGGCAGTTTCTCTTCGGCATAGAGGTGGAAGTGGCCGTGCTGGCCCAGCGTCGGGCCGAGGTGGCCGACCTGCCAGAACAGCCACTGCCGCACGCGCGATTGCCCGCGCAAATCGGTCGGCAGGAAGCGCCCGGCCTTCTCCGCCAGATACAGCAGCACCGCACCCGATTCGAACACCGTCACCGGCTCGCCGCCGTCGCCGGGCGCGTGGTCGGTAATCGCGGGAATACGGCCATTGGGATTGATCGCGAGATATTCTTGCGAATGCTGGTCGCCCGCCGCCAGATTAACCCAGCGCGGCTCGTAGGCGAGCCCGCATTCCTCGAGCATGATGGCGACCTTCCACCCATTGGGCGCAGGCGCGGTGAAGAATTCGATCATGCGGCAGTCTCTCCCCTTCTCTCTCGCGAGGGAGAATTCAGGTCCGCGCCGGGTGATGCAAGCAAAAAGCCCCAGCGAGCGCAGGGCTGCCGGGGCTTATTGAGCCGATCCGTCGAGCAAATGGTTAGCGCAGGCTCACCACATTGTCCGCCGCAGGACGCTGGCGGCTGCCGTCGTAGAGGCTGGCCATCGGCTCGTCGGTGACGAGCACGCGGTCGGCCGCGCCGAAACCGTTGAAATCGGTTTTCATCGCCGCGCCATAGGCACCGAGCATGCCGATCTCGATATAGTCGCCCGCCTGGATATCCTCGGGCAGGACGAAGGGGCCCTGCATGTAGTCGGCATCGTCGCAGGTCGGGCCGTAAAAGGCGAAATCCATGTCCGGCTTGATGAGGTCGTCCTCGAGCGCGCGGACGGGGAATTTCCAGTCCACATGCGCCGCATCGAACAGCGCGCCATAGGCACCGTCGTTGATGTACAGCTCCTCGCCGCGGCGCTTCTCGACCTTGACGATGAGCGACGAATATTCGGCGCACAGCGCACGGCCGGGTTCGCACCACAGCTCGGCGTTGTACGCGATCGGCAAATTGTAGAAGTTCTGGTGGATGATCTGGAAGTAGTCCTCCAGCGGCGGCGGCTCCATCCCCGGATAGACCGACGGGAAACCCCCGCCGACATCGATCATGTCGATCACCACCGAGGCCTCGCCGATGGCGATACGCACGCGTTCGAGCGCCTGGACATAGGCAAAGGGCGTCATGGCCTGGCTGCCCACGTGGAAACACACTCCCAGCCAGTCGGCATGCTGGCGCGCCTGTTGCAGCAGCGCGGGCGCCTCGGTCAGGTCGCAGCCGAATTTCGACGCGAGGCTGAGTTCGGAATATTCGCTCGACACGCGCAGCCGGACGCACAGGCGCAGGTCCTGCGCCGGCTCGCCTTCATCGTCGCGGCAGGCTTCGACGATCTTCTCCAGTTCCTCGACCGAATCAAGGCTGAACGTGCGCACGCCGTGCTGGCGGTAGGCTTCGCGGATCGCGCTGGGCGCCTTGACCGGGTGCATGAAGCACAGCGTCGCGCCGGGCAGCGTGGCGCGCACCAGCCGCACTTCGGCGATCGAGGCGACGTCGTAATGCGTCACGCCATTGTCCCACAACACCTGCAGCAGGTCGGGCGAGGGATTCGCCTTTACCGCATAGAGCGACTTGCCCGGAAACTTCTCGACGAAGAATCGGGCGGCGCGCGCGGCGGCGTGCGGGCGATTAAGGATGATCGGTTCGTCCGGCTGGAGAGCGCGAACTACGGACCGGGCGTCAGGAAATGTGTGCAACTCAAGGGACCCCCAAAACGGCTAGGTTTCAGACAAGGCTGCCTTGCGGATCGGATCCCCTTGGGGCAGCGGAGCGGCGCACATAAGCGAGATGCGCGATAAAGCAAGCGGAATCGCAGCGTTCAGCCTCGTCGTCTTACCCTATCAAAGGCTGAGACGGCGCTGTGTTCCGCGCCCCGGCCGCAACCTTAGCTCAGCCGGTCGCGGAAGGTGTCGTAACCGAACTCCTTGACCAGCTCGAGCTGGTCGCTGTCGCTGTCCCAGAGGTAGATGCTGGGCAGCTGGACGCCGTTGAAGGTGTTGGTCTTGACCATCGAATAATGCGCTTGGTCGAGGAAGGCGAAACGCTTGCCGACCTCCGCCCCGCCGGGAATCCGGTAATCGCCGATCACATCGCCTGCGAGGCATGACGGGCCGCCGATCCGCACCGCGGGCGTTGCCTCGTCGCTGCTCTCGCCAAGCATGGCAGGGCGATAGGGCGCCTCGATCACGTCGGGCATGTGGCAAGTGGCCGAAACATCGGCCACCGCGACGGGCAGGCCGTTGAAGCCGGTATCGAGGATCGTGCCCACCAGAATGCCCGCATCGAGCGCGACCGCCTCGCCCGGTTCGAAATAAATTTCGGCGCCGGTATCCTCGCGCGCGTCGCGCAGGAACTCGACCAGCTCGTCGCGCTGGTAATCGGCGCGGGTGATGTGGTGCCCGCCGCCCATGTTGATCCATTTAAGCTGGCCGAACCACGGCTCGATCGCATCGAACACCTTGTCCCAGGTGGCCAGCAGCGGTTCGAAATCCTGTTCGCACAGATTGTGGAAATGGATCCCGTCGACCTGCGCCATGATTTCTGGGGTAAGCTGGTCGAGCGGGAAGCCCAGCCGGCTGCCCGGGCTGGAGGGATCGTAACGCGGCACCTCGCCCGTGGGATGCAGCGGGTTGATCCGCAGCCCGACATCGAAATCCTGCCCCGCGGCGCGCGCATTCTCGAGGATCAGCGTCGCGCGTTCGAGTTGGCCGGGCGAATTGAAGATCACGTGGTCCGACAGGCGGCACACCTCTTCCAGTTCTTCCGGCTTGTAGGCCGCCGAATAGGTCGCGATCTCGCCGTCGTAGAACTCGCTCGCCAGCCGCGCTTCCCACAGACCGCTCGTGCACACGCCGTCGAGATATTCGCCGATGATCGGCGCGGTCGCCCACATCGAGAAGGCCTTGAGCGCGCTGAGCATCTTGATCTCGGCCGCATCGCGCACTTCGGCCAGCACCTGGCAGTTGGCGCGCAATTTCGCCGCGTCGACTACGAAGGCGGGACTGTCCACGCGGTCGAGGTCGAACTGGGCAAAAGCGCCCGGATCGCCGGCTTTGGTTTCCATGGCGTCAATTCCCTTTTGAAGCGGTATTCATCTGGCTTGCCGCGGCGGACGTCGCCCCCTCGCTCGCGGCGATCAAGGTCGCGTCCGCACGCCGGGCTTGCCCGCTAGAACCCGACCGGGCCGTCCAGTTCCTTGACCTGCCAGGGCAGGCCGTGGTCGTTCAGCATGTCCATGAAGGGATCGGGATCCATTTCTTCCATGTTGAACACGCCGTCGCCGGTCCATTTTCCGGTTACCATCATCGCGCTGCCGATCATTGCGGGGACGCCGGTGGTATAGGAAACCGCCTGGTTGCCGGTTTCCTCGTAAGCCGCTTCGTGGCTGCAGATATTGTTGATGTAGAAGGTCTTCTCACCCGAGCCGTCGAGCGCCTCGCCGGTCGCGATCACGCCGATATTGGTGTTGCCCTTGGTGGTTTCGCCCAGCGTTTCGGGCTTGGGCAGCACCGCGGCGAGGAACTGCAGCGGGATGATTTCCTTGCCCTGATACTTGACCGGGTCGATCCGTGTCATGCCGACATTCTGCAGCACGGTCAGGTGCTTGATGTATTCATCGCCGAAGGTCATCCAGAAGCGCGCCCGCTCCATCTCGGGGTTGAACTTGGCGAGGCTTTCGAGCTCCTCGTGATACATCATGTACATGTTCTTCGGGCCGACCGCCTCGAAGTCGAATTCGACCTTCTTGTCCATTGCCGGGGTCTCGACGAATTCGCCGTTTTCCCAGTGGCGCGCAGGCGCGGTCACTTCGCGGATGTTGATTTCCGGATTGAAATTGGTGGCGAAGGCCTGCCCGTGATCGCCGCCATTGCAATCGAGGATATCGAGCTGGCGGATCGACTTCAGCTTGTGTTTCTTGAGCCACATGGTGAAGACGCTGGTGACGCCCGGATCGAAGCCCGAACCCAGCAGCGCCATCAGCCCGGCATCCTTGAAGCGGTCGTGATAGGCCCACTGCCACTTGTATTCGAACTTGGCCTCGTCCTTCGGCTCGTAATTGGCGGTGTCGAGGTAATCGACACCTGCCTCGAGGCAGGCGTCCATGATCGGCAGGTCCTGATACGGCAGCGCGAGATTGACCACGAGGCTCGGGCCGACCTTCCGGATCAGATTGACCATCGCCGGGACTTCCTCGGCATCGATTTCATACGTCGCCACATCCTGCCCGGTGCGCTCCTTCACGCTCGCGGCGATGCTGTCGCACTTGCTTTTCGTGCGGCTGGCGAGGTGGATGTCACCGAAGATATCGGCGTTCATCGCCATCTTGTGGACGCAGACCGAGCTGACGCCGCCCGCACCGATCACCAGGACTGTGGACATGGGTAAACCTCTTTCGTGGAATTTCGAATCTTGTGCGCCCTCTAGCGAAATGCGCTACGGGGGCCAAATGATCCGAGACGATATGCGCAAGCCCACCCGCGAAGGCGTTCTCGCCGCGGCCGCATCCATTGCCGAACTGCTTCCGCCGACCCCGCTGTTGCCGGTCGAGATCGGCGGGGTGCGCTGCCATGTGAAGGCGGAAAGCCTACAACCGATCGGCGCATTCAAGATCCGCGGCGGCTGGTGGCGGCTGTCGAACCTCGACGATGCGGAGAAGGCGCGCGGCGTGGTCGCGGTGTCTTCCGGCAATCACGCGCAGGGCGTCGCCTGGGCGGCGCGGCGGTTGGGGATCGCGGCGACCATCGTGATGCCGCGCAATGCGCCGCAGGTGAAGCTCGACGCGACGCGCGCGCTGGGCGCGGACATCGTGCTCTACGAGCGGCCCGGGCAGGACCGCGACGAAGTGGCGGCGGGCATCGTGGCCGAGACGGGCGCGACGCTGGTGCATGCCTTCGCCGACGCGTGGGTGATCGAAGGGCAAGGCAGCGCGGGCGCCGAGATCGCCGCGCAGCTTGGCCGCACGCCATCGCGGCTGGTGGCTTGCTGCGGGGGCGGCGGGCTGTCCGCGGGACTGGCGCTGGCCTGCCCCGATAGCGCGGTGTACGTGGTCGAACCGCACGGCTGGGACATGGTCGGACAGGCGCTCGAAGCCGGCAAAGTGGTTCGCGTCGGTGCCAACCCGCTCTCCACCATCTGCGATGCGCTGCAACCCGATGCGAGCGCGCCAATCGTGCTGTCGGTGCTGCAGAGCCGCGCCGAGCCGGGAGTTGCCGTAACCGATGACGAAGTGCGCGCAGCGCAGCGCTTCGCTTTCGCGCAGCTCAACCTAGTGGTCGAACCCGGCGGCGCGGCGGCGCTGGCTGCAGCGCTGGCGGGCAAGGTGCCGGTCGATGCGGACACGGTCATCATGGTGACCGGCGGCAATACCGATGCGGCGAGCTTTGCCGAAACGCTGCGCGGCTGAGCCGCAGCGCGATAGGTTGCATTTGACAATCCGGATGCGGACCACCACTCTCGCGCGCAAACGGGTCTGAGGGGAGAATAACTGATGCTAGCCCAGATGCTTGCACCCGCCGCGGTGCTTGTCGCATGGTCGATCGTGGTCCTGTTCTGGATGGCCTTCACCCGGCTGCCCGCGCTGGGCAAGGCCGGGGGCCTGGGCGAAGCCAAGCCCGGCGGGCGCGGACAGGATCTGGAAGGCGTATTGCCCGACCGGATCAACTGGAAGGCGCACAATTACGCGCATCTGATGGAACAGCCGACGCTGTTCTACGCCGCCACCGTCATCATCGCGCTGATGGGCGCTGGCGCGGTGGATGTGGTCTTCGCGTGGATCTACGTCGCGCTGCGGATCGTCCATTCGATCTGGCAGGCCACCGTCAATGTGGTGAAGATCCGCTTCCTGCTGTTCATCGCCTCGACCGTGGCGCTGATCTATCTCGCCTATCGCGCGCTTGCGCTGACGCTGTTCCACGATCCCGCACTCGTTGCGGTCTGACGGAGACTTCCATGATTCAATCGCAAATCCTCCAGCCCGTCGTCGTGTTGCTGGCGTGGACCATGATCATGTGGCTGTGGATGTACGCCACCCGCATCCCGGCGATGTCCGAGGCGGGGATCGAACCCAACGACGCGCGGCGGACCAAAGCGCTGGATGAAACGCTGCCCGCAAACGTCCAGTGGAAAGCGCACAATTACAACCATCTGCACGAAGCGCCGACGGTGTTCTACGCGGTTGCGCTGGTGCTGGCGATGATCGGCCTGGGCGACGGGATGAATGCGCTGATCGCATGGATCTACGTCGGCCTGCGGATCATCCACTCGCTGGTGCAGGCGACCGCCAATGTCGTGATGGTGCGATTCGTGCTCTACGCACTGTCTAGCGTGGCGCTGATCGCGCTGGTGTTCAACGCGGCGAGCGCGGTGTTCGCCGCCTGAGATACGGCATCAGGCGGCCCCGCCGCGGCGGGGCCGCCAACCGTTATTCGGCCGCTTCGGCTTCGTGCGCGTGGCCGTCGGCGTCGATCTCCAGACCCGCGATGAAGCGTTCGGCGTCAAGCGCGGCCATGCAGCCCATCCCAGCGGCAGTGACCGCCTGGCGATAGACGTGGTCGGTGACGTCGCCCGCGGCGAAGACGCCGGGCACTTCGGTCTTGGGCGATCCCGCCTCGGTTAGCAGGTAACCGCCCTCGTCCATCGGCAGCTTGCCCTTGAACAGTTCGGTCGCGGGCGCATGACCGATCGCGACGAAGGCGCCATCGACTTCGAGCGTGCTGTCTTCACCGGTTTGCGTGTCGCGCAGGTTGAGATGCCCCAGCGCACCGGTGGGGCCGGCTTCGAAGCTTTCGACCGCCTTGTTCCAGATCACGCTGATCTTGGGATGGTTGAGCAGGCGTTCCTGCAGGATTTTCTCCGCGCGCAATTCGTCGCGGCGGTGGATCAGCGTGACATCGTCCGAATGGTTGGTGAGGTAGAGCGCTTCCTCGACCGCGGTGTTGCCGCCGCCGATCACCGCGACCTTCTTGCCGCGGTAAAAGAAGCCGTCGCAGGTGGCGCAGGCGCTGACGCCCTTGCCGCCCAGTTCCATCTCGCCCGGGACGCCCAGCCACTTGGCCTGCGCGCCGGTGGCAATCACCAGCACGTCGGCGACATACTCGTCGCCGCTGTCGCCAGTCGCGGTAAAGGGCGAGCCGTTCGATACATCGACATCGACGATCGTGTCCCACATCATCCGCGTGCCGACATGTTCGGCCTGCTTCTGCATCTGCTCCATCAGCCACGGGCCCTGGACGACATCGGCGAAGCCGGGATAATTCTCGACATCGGTGGTGATGGTCAGCTGGCCGCCCGGCTGCAGCCCCTGCACCACGATCGGTTCCATCATCGCGCGCGCCGCATAGATGGCGGCCGAATAGCCCGCGGGGCCCGAGCCGATGATGAGCATCTTGGTGCGATGGGTAGCCATGTCGTCAATTTCCGTCAGTCTGAAGGGGTGTTCGCGGCTATATGGGAAGCCGCAGCCGCAGAGTCACGCCACGAAGCGGGCGATCAGCGCCTCGCGCAGCGCGTCATCCACACCTATCGCGGCCTCGAGATAGGTGTCGAAGCTGCCGTGGCGCTCGGTCGCGATCTCGAGATAGCGGTCGAGATATTCCTCGCGCACGCCGAGCAGGTGCTTGGCTGCGCCTTCGTCGAGCTTGCGGCCCAGCCGCGCCTCGATCCCGGGGAGCGACTGGCGCGCGAGGACATCGAAGGTCGGGCTGTCGTTGGTGCGCAGGAATTCGCGGCGCTGGTCTTCCTCGGCCACGCCGAGGATGTGCAGCAGCATGGTCGCCGCCACGCCGGTGCGGTCCTTGCCGGCATAGCAATGGACGAGGCTGGCACCCTCGCGCTGCGCGAGGATGTTGAGATAGCGGCCGAACATGTCGATCATCGCCGGGTTGTCGGGCATGCGCGTGTACACCGCGAGCATGCGTTCGCGCGCGAAATCGGCGGCGCTGGTGTCGGGGCCGATATCCATGTGCGGCGGGCTGGAAGTGGTCTCGCCTTCGTAGAACAGCACCTGCCCGTCGAACCCCTCGACCCGGCGGCAGGGATTGGCCGCGCGCTCGCTTTCGCCGCGCAGGTCGATGACCGTGTGGATGCCCAGCGGGGCAATCGCTGCGAGATCGTCGTCGGTCGCCTCGACATGGTGGCCCGAGCGGAACAGCAGACCGGTGCGCACCTGGCCGCCGTCACGCGTGCGCCAGCCGCCGTAATCGCGGAAATTGTGGATGCCCCGGGTTTTCAGAAAAGGTTCGCGAATCATGCGCGCGACGGTGGCAGCGCGGCAGGACATGCGCAATCGCAGCGATCGGCGCCGCGCTCAGGCCTCGCTCAGGTCGCGCAGGAAATTGGCGGTCCAGTCCTGCACATTGTCGTCGCGCACGGTGGCGATCAGCTTCCGGTAGCGCGCCTTGCGTTCTTCCAGCGTCATGTCGAGCGCGGTCTGGATCGCATGCGCGATATCGTCGGGGCTGTGCGGATTGACCAGCACTGCATCGGGCATCTGCGCCGCCGCGCCGGCGAAGCGCGAAAGGATCAGCACGCCGGGATCCTCGGGGTCCTGCGCCGCGATATATTCCTTTGCGACGAGGTTCATCCCGTCGCGCAAGGGAGTGACCAGCCCGATCTTGGCGGCGCGGAAGAAGCCGAACAGTTCCTCATGGCTGTAGCCGCGATTGACGTAGCGGATCGGGACCATGTCGACCTCGCTGCGCGCGCCGTTGATCCGGCCGCATTTCTGTTCGAGCTCGGCGCGGATCGCCTGGTAGCTGTCGACATCCTCGCGGCTGGGCGGCGCGATCTGGATGAAGACCAGGTCCTGCACCCGCTCGGGATGCTTGTCGAAGAAGCGCCCGATCCCGTCGATGCGCTCGGGAATGCCTTTGGAATAATCGAGCCGGTCGACCCCGATCATGGCGGTGCGTCGGCGCGACGAGCTGAGCAGTCGTTGCTGCGCCTGCCGCGCTTCGCCGGCACTGCCCAGCTGCGAGAAGTGGTCCCAGTCGATCCCGATCGGATAGGCGCGCGCGATCGTGGTGCGCCCCTCGAAACTGACGGTGCCCTTCGCGCCGTCGACTTCGGCGCCCAACTCGTGCTCGCAGTAATGCAGGAAGCTCTCGAGCCATTCCTGCGTCTGGAAACCGACCACGTCGTAATAGAGCAGCGTGCGCACGAGTCGCTCGTGATAGGGCAGCGAGACGAACAGCCGCGTCGGTGGCCAGGGAATGTGCAGGAAGAAACCGATGCGGTTCTTGAGCCCGCGCGAGCGCAGCCGCTCGCCCAACGGGATGAGATGGTAATCGTGGACCCAGACGGCATCGTCGGGCTCGATCAGCGGCGCAACCTGGTCGGCAAAGCGTTCGTTGACGCGTTCGTAGCCCTTGCCCGTTTCGCGTTCATATTGCGCGAGGTCGAGGCGGTAATGGAACAGCGGCCACAGCGTCGAATTGGCATAGCCGTTGTAATATTCGTCGATATCGCGCTGCGACAGATCGATCGTCGCGGTGGTCACGCCGTCATTGGTCTGCGTGTCGATATGCCCGGTGCGCCCGCTTTCGCTTTCCTGCCCCGACCAGCCGAACCACAACCCCTTGCGATCGCTGAGCGCCGCATGCAGCGCGCCGGCAAGGCCGCCCTGCGCGCCCGCTGCGCCGCGCGCCTTGGGCACTGCAACGCGGTTGGAGATGACGACGAGTCGGGGTTGATCGGTCAGCGTACTTCGCTCCACGGTTTGCTCAGCAGGCCGGCACAGTTGATGATACCGACCAGTGAATAGGTTTGCGGGAAATTGCCCCACAATTCATCGGTCTCGTAGTCGAGATCCTCGCTCAGCATGCCCGATGCGGTGGTGTGGCTGAGCATGGCCTCGAACATCTCGCGCGCCTCCTCGCGGCGGTCGACCAGCGCAAGCGCCTCGATCAGCCAGAAGGTGCAGACGTTGAACGCGGTTTCGGGTGCACCGAAGTCGTCTTCTGCAGCGTAGCGCAGCATGTGATCGCCGCGCCGCAGATCGCGTTCGACCGCGGCGAAGGTCTTGAGGAAGCGTTCGTCGTCGGGCGTAAGATAGCGCAATTCGACCAGTTGCAACAGGCTGGCGTCGAGATAGTCGCTTTCGAAGCTGGCGCCGTAATGCCCGCCCTCCTCGCTCCACGCATTCTCGTCGATCTTGGCGCGGATCGCGTCGGCGCGCTGTTTCCAGTGGACCACGCGGTCGCCCTTGCCCAGCGTCGCGGCGACATTGGCCAGCCGGTCGCAGGCGGCCCAGCACATCACCGCCGAATAGGTGTGCACTTCCTGCCGCGTGCGGAACTCCCACAGCCCGGCATCGGGCTGGTCGTGCTTGGCCCAGGCCGCTTCGCCGACTTCTTCCAGATGTTCGAAATCGCGTTCGTCCGCCATGCGCAGCAGGCGCGTGTCGAAAAACGCCTGCGCGGTCGGCATGACGATCTGGCCGTAGCAATCGTGCTGCACCTGCTTGTAGGCGGCATTGCCCACGCGCACCGGGCCCATGCCGCGATAGCCGGCAAGATGCTCGGCCTCGAATTCGTGAAGCTCGTCCGCGCCCATCACCGAATAGAGCGGCTGGATCTGCCCACCGCGCGCCTGGTCGACGATGTTGCGCAGATAGGCGAGATATTTCTCGAGCACGTCGAGCGCGCCCAGCCGGTTGAGCGCCTGGACGGTATAATAGCTGTCGCGGATCCAGCAGTAGCGATAGTCCCAGTTGCGCTGGCTGTTGGCGGCTTCGGGGATCGAGGTGGTCAGCGCGGCGACGATGGCGCCGGTTTCCTCGTGCTGGCACAGCTTGAGCGCTATCGCGGCGCGGACCACCTCTTCCTGCCATTCGAGCGGGATATGCAGCCCGCGCACCCAGTGCTGCCAGTAGCGCGCGGTCATCGCCTCCATCCGCCGCACTTCGCTGCGGATATTGCCATCGAAGGGCTCGTCGGGGCCAAGGAAGAAATGCTGGTCGCTCTCGACCCGGTAGCTGCGCCCCTCGAGGACGTAACCCACCGGCGCATCGGTCGACAGGCGCAGCGCCTGCGGGCCGATCATGTAGCGGATGTGATTGGTGCCGTTGGTCGTTTCGGCAAGCGAGGCGCCGTAGCCGTTCATCGGCGCGAGGACGATGCGCAGCCGCGGCGCGCCCGCCACGGGGCGCACGATGCGCGCATAGGCAACCGGGCGGTACATCCGGCCCGAACGTTCGAAGCGCGGCGCGAAATCGTGGATCTCGACCGCGCTGCCGTCCTCGGCCTCGAGCCGGGTGACCAGGATCGCGGTGTTGCGTTCGTACCGCTGGCTGCTGCGCGCCTGCCCTTCCAGCTCGAACCGCCAGATGCCGCGATCGCGCGCATTGTCGTTGAGCAACGAACAGAAGACCGGATCGCCGTCGACGCGCGGGACACAGCCCCAGACGAAGGCCCCCTCGCTATCGACCAGCGTGCTGACCTGGCAGTTGCCGATCGGGGAGAGCTCAAGGTCCGACTGCATCATATCTCCAACCAATGGTGCACTGCAGCAACGCTGTCGAGTCCGTATCGTGCCTGCCGGCTCGGACGTTCGCCCACGGCGATCCCGAAACCGCCATGTTCGCCCGCGCCTGCAAACCCGTCTTCGTCGGTCACATCGTCGCCGATGAATACCGGGACGGCGCCCGCGAAAGGCGCGACTTCCATGAAGGCCGACACAGCCGCCGCCTTGGTCGCACCGGGGCGCACCAGTTCGGCCACGCCCTTGCCGCTGGTGACGCACAATTCGCGCGAGGCGGCGAATTCCTCTGCGAAGGCCAGGGTCGCCTCGCGCTTTTCGGGTGCGCCGCGAAAATGCAGCGCGCCGCCATGCGTCTTGGTTTCGTAGAACAGGCCATGCGCTTCGGCGAAGGCGCGCAATTCGCCCACCGAGGCTTCGGACAAGCCGCGTGGCTCGTCACCGAGACGCGTGCCGTCGGCGAGGAAGCGCGAGGCGCCGTGCGACCCGGCCCGGCAGATCGCCGGTTCGCCCAGGTGCCCGGTCAGATCGTCGAGCGCGCGCCCGCTGACCAGCGCCAGCCGGCCTTCCAGGCGGTCGCGCAGAGCGTGCAGCCGGTCCAGCAGTCCGTCGGGAACGTGAATGTCGCCCGGGCGCGGCGCGATCTCCACCAGCGTGCCATCGAAATCGAGGAACAGTGCAGCGGGGCCGCGGTCAAGCAGCTGCGCCAGCGGCGGCGGGGGCGGAAGCGTTGTCGAGCCGTCCATCGCGCGCTGCCCTAGCGTTTCGGCGCGCGCGGTCCAACGGGGGAATTCACGAAATCGTATCCTCGGCGCGGGGCATGAGGATCAGCGTGTTGTCTTCCACCCGCCACGAACCGAGCCGCGCCAGCACATTCATCCCGATGACGTTGAAATCGCCGAAGCTTTCCGCGATCGCGGCATCGGTCCCGCTGGCGCTGACATTGCCGAAGGTCAGGCTGTCGATCGTCGCGACATGCGCTTGCACCGTGCCATTGGCAGTGCCCAGCATGATCGGAATGCCGCCGCGGCGCGGCTCGAGACCCGCGCGCTCGGCAAGCGGCGCGGAAATTGCGGTCAGCGTCGCGCCCGTATCGATCATGAAATTGCCCGGCACGCCGTTGACTTCGGCGCGGACCCAGAAATGCCCGTCGGCTGATAGCGGGATCTGTGTTTCGCCGCCTTCGACCAGCTGTTCGGGCAGGCCGATCTGCGGCACCGCGACATCGAAGCGCGGGTCGAACCGCGACAGCTGCAGCACCACCGTCAACAGGATCGCGCCCAGCGCCACCGAGCTGGCCAGCCGCAGCACCCGGCCAAGCGCCGAGCGCTTGGCGATGATCGCACCGATCCAGCCGAGCACCATGGCCGCGACGGCGGCGATAAGCAGTTCCGAACGCGGGATTGCGCGCAGCGTGTCAGCGGCGGCGCTGAAGACGGGTTCGAGTTCCATGCGGCACATATAGGAACGCGCCGGTGTCGCGTCCATGAACTCGGCGCGTCAGGGCGCCTCGCGCTGGTCGGTCGCCCGGGCGAGGATCACCGAGAAGCGGTCCTGCTCATCGGTCCAGCGTTCGAGCGGGGTCCAGCCACCGGCAAGCAACAGCAGGCTGGCGGTACGCGGGGTGAATTTATGGCTGTTCTCGGTGTGGATGGTCTCGCCTTCCTCCATCGCGAAGCGCTGGCCCGAGACCTCGAAAGCGACGGCCCGCGTGGCAACGAGATGCATCTCGATGCGCGCCAGATCGTCGTTCCAGCGCGCTTCGTGGGCAAAGGCATCGGCGGGCATGGTTCCGCCGAGTTCGCGGTTGATCCGGGTGACGAGGTTCAGGTTGAACGCCGCGGTGACGCCGGCGGCATCGTCATAGGCGGCTTCGAGGACGGCGCGGTCCTTGATCAGGTCCATGCCGATTAGCAGCAGCGGGCTGGCGCCTTCATCCGCTCCCAATGTCGCGCGCATCGACCGCAGCAGGTCGACTGCCGTGCGCGGGACCATGTTGCCGATCGTCGACCCGGGGAAGAAGCCGAGCTTGCCCAGCGTATCCACTTCGCCGGGCAGGGTCACGCGGCGCATGAAGTCGGCCTCGACCGGGTGGACCGGCAGGCCGGGGAACTTGGCCCCCAGCGCGGCCGCGCTTTCGCGCAGGAAATCGCCCGAAATGTCGAGCGGGACGTAAGCGGCGGGATCGATCGCCTCGAGCAGCAACGGCGTCTTGACCGAGCTGCCCGAACCGAATTCGACCACCGCGCGTCCGGGCCCGATCAGCTCGGCAAACTCTGGCCCGCGCGCGCCGAGGATTTCGGTTTCGGAGCGGGTGGGATAATATTCTTCCACCTGCGTGATCTTCTCAAACAGGCGCGAGCCTTCCGCGTCGTAGAACCAGCGCGCGGGGATCGCCTTGGGATCATGGCGCAGCCCGGCCAGCACATCCTCGCGAAACGCCCGGTCGACGCCGTCCTCGTCGCGGTCGACGAGCGCGATCCCCTTGTCGGTAGCCATCAGATGTCCTTTGCCAGCCGCAGTCCGGTGAACTGCCAGCGCTGATGCGGGTAGAAGAAATTGCGGTAGCTGGCACGCGAATGGCCGCGCGCCGTGGCGCAGCTGGCGCCCTTGAGCACGAATTGCCCGCTCATGAACTTACCGTTGTATTCGCCCACGGCGCCTGCAGCCGGCTTGAAGCGCGGATAGGGCAGATAGGCCGAGCGGGTGAACTGCCAGCAATCGCCGAACAGGCCTTCGCTGCCCCGGGGCAGCGGCGGCGCGGCGGCGTCGAGCTGGTTCCCGCCGCACGGATCGTGCGCCTGTGCCTGCCCTTCCTGCCCGCGCGCGATCGCTTCCCATTCGAATTCGGTGGGCAGCCGCTGCCCCGCCCAGCTGGCGAAGGCATCGGCCTCGAAATAGGAGATATGCGTGACCGGTGCATCAGGGTCGCGCGGCTGCCAGCCGGAATGGGTGAAATGCTCGCCTTCGCGCCAGTAGAGCGGCGCCCCGACGGCGTGTTCGCGCACCCACGCCCAGCCGTCGGACAGCCACAGGCTGGCGGTGTCGTAGCCGCCATGGGCGATGAAGGCATCCCATTCGCCGTTGGTCACCAGCCGCGACGACAGCGCGAAGGGTTCGAGCAGAACGCGGTGCGCGGGACCTTCGTTGTCGAAGGAAAACCCGTCCGCCTGGTGGCCGATGCGCGCGATCCCGCCGGGATGTTCGTGCCACTCCTGCGGCTGCGCTTGGGCAGCGGCTGCGGGTGCGTCCCACATCGCGGCGCCCAGCGGGTTCTGGAACAGGCCGTGCTTGATATCGGTGAGCAGCAGTTCCTGGTGTTGCTGTTCGTGGCTGAGGCCCAGCTCGATCAGCGGCGCCAGGTCCTCGCGCGCGAACAGCGGCTCCATCGCGGCATCGACATGCGCGCGCCAGGCAAGGATTTCCTCCAGCGTCGGCCGCGACAGCATCCCGCGCGAAAAACGGTGGATGCGTTCGCCTTCGGCTTCGTAATAGGAATTGAACACGAACGGCCAGCGTTCGTCGAACAGCGTGTACCCTTCCAGCCGGTCGCGCAGGAGGAAGGTTTCCCAGAACCATGTGGTATGCGCCAGGTGCCACTTGGCAGGGCTGGCGTCTTCCATCGACTGGATCGTCGCATCGGCATCGGACAGCGGCGCGGCGAGCGCTTCGCTGAGCGAGCGGACGGTATCGTAGCGTGCGTCGAGGCTTTCCCCGGTGGATGGGCGCGAACTGGGCTGCAACTGGGACATCGCCGGTCCCCCCTAGGTAGCAGTCACCGGACGCTGGCGACCATGATCCATCATGGCCGAAATCCATTTCGGTTTAAAGGCCGTGGGTATAAAACCGTGTCCGTACAATCGCCTGTCGCGCATTCCCGAACAATGCCGCGCGGCCGGGGCGGTTCCCCGCCGGCGGCGCGAAGCGGCGGTTTCAGGCGGCGTCAGCCTGCCGGATCCCGTGTTCCTCGTTGAGCATTTCCGCGATCAGGAAAGCCAGTTCGAGCGACTGCGCGGCGTTCAGGCGCGGATCGCAATGCGTGTGATACCGGTCCTTCAGCGCCTCGTCGGTGATAGCCACCGCGCCGCCGACGCATTCGGTCACGTCCTGCCCGGTCATCTCGATATGGATACCGCCCGGATGCGTGCCTTCGGCGCGGTGCACGGCGAAGAAACCCTTCACTTCGGACAGGATCCGGTCGAAGGGCCGCGTCTTGTAGCCGCTGTCCGACTTGACGACATTGCCGTGCATCGGGTCGCAGCTCCACACTAGGGGATGGCCTTCCGCCTTCACCGCGCGCACCAGCCGCGGCAGGCCGTCCTCGACCTTGTCATGGCCGAACCGGCTGATCAGCGTGATACGGCCGGGTTCGCGTGCCGGATTGAGCGTGTCGAGCAGCTTGAGCAGCGCATCGGTTTCCAGGCTCGGCCCGCACTTCATGCCCAGCGGATTGCCGATGCCGCGCGCGAATTCGATATGCGCGCTGTTTTCGAAGCGGGTGCGGTCGCCGATCCATACCATATGCGCCGAGCAATCGTACCAGTCGCCGGTCAGGCTGTCGCGGCGGGTCAGCGCCTGCTCGTAAGGCAGGAGCAGCGCTTCGTGGCTGGTGTAGAAGCTGGTGCGCTGCAATTGCGGGAGCACTTGCGGATCGACCCCGCAGGCCTCCATGAAATCGAGCGCTTCGCCGATCCGGTCGGCAATGTCGGAAAACTTGTCCGCCCACGGGCTGCGGCCCATGAATTCGAGCGTCCACTGGTGCACCTGCCGCAGATTGGCATAGCCGCCGGTGGCGAAGGCGCGCAGCAGGTTGAGCGTGGCAGCCGCCTGCGAATAGGCGCGGACCATGCGCTGCGGATCGTTGGTGCGCGTCGCGGCGTCGAATTCGATGCCGTTGATGTTGTCGCCGAAATAGCTCGGCAGCGTGACATCGCCCTGCGTTTCGGTGTTCGAGCTGCGCGGCTTGGCAAACTGCCCCGCCATGCGCCCCACCTTCACCACCGGCTTCTTGCTGGCAAAGGTCATCACCACCGCCATCTGCAGCAGCACCCGGAAGGTGTCGCGGATGTTGTTGGGGTGAAATTCGGCGAAGCTTTCGGCGCAATCGCCGCCCTGCAGCAGGAAGGCGCGGCCCTCGGCGACTTCGGCGAGATCGGCTTTGAGCGCACGTGCTTCGCCCGCAAACACGAGCGGCGGATGCGTTTCGAGCGTGGTGGTCGCAGCCTCGAGCGCGGCCTTGTCGAGATAGTCGGGCAGATGCCTTGCCTCGTATCCCTGCCAGCTATCGGGTGCCCAAGTGGTCGCCATGGTATCTTCCGGTTGCGGCGCCGGGAATGGCGCCTGATTGCCCGTCTGTAGCAGACGAGCGCCCATCATGTCGCAAGCAGCATTTGCTTGGCCAGCGTAAAAGGGCGATTGCAGTAAGCGGAATCAGCGCCCTTTGCCGGCACTGGCTGGTCCGCTCGCGATGGCCAGTTCCTGTCCCTCGGGCAGCACTGCGAGGCGCCAGCCCGCGCGCGAACCGAAGTATTTCTGCGCCAGCGCCTGCAACACCCCCGGATCGGTCTGCGTGTAATCGGCCAGCAGGAAGCGCAGGTCGGCAATGCTGCGCGGGTCCACGGTCGCGCCTTCGAGCTGGTAGAGCCAGAACAGGTTCCCGGTCGATGCGCGGCTGACATACTGCCGCAGCGGTTCGACCACGCGGTTGTATTCATCCTCGCCTACCGGCGTGCTGGCCAGTTCCTGCGCGATGCGTTCGGCCTCGGCGAAGAACACCGGCACGTCCTCGGGTCGCAGCTGCGCGAGCGCGGCGATGCGCCCACCGCTGTCGACATCGCTGGGCCAGTCGGACCGTACGACGGGCGAATAGCTGGCGCCGGCATGTTCGCGCATCGCTTCCATCAGCCGGTTGTTGAACAGCGACACCAGCACTTCGAGACGGCGCGATTCGCGCAGCCCGTCGACCCCAGCCCCGCTGGGCCAGGCGATGACCGCGGCGGCCTGATTGGCATCGCCGCGATGGCGGCGGATGACCGTCTCGCCCGCGTCGGGGAAGTCGATCGCGCGTTCGAGAACCTCTGCGGGCGCGGTCTCGCGCTGGTCGAGCGCGCCGAACGTCTTGCGCAGCGCCTCGATCGTGGCGGCCTTGTCGAATTCGCCGAACACCAGCACTTCGACCGGCCCCTGCCCAAGCAGCGGTTCCCACACTTCGCGGAAGCCCGCAGGTGTCGCGGCATCGAACATCGCGGGCGTGGGGGTCTGGAAACGCGGGTCCTGATCGCGAAGGAGATATTCGAGGTCGCGCTGCAGCACGCCGTTCGGATTGGCGCCATAGCTTTCGTAAGCGAGCTTGCCCGCCGCTTTCGCGCGGATCACCGGGTTGGGATCCCAGCCGGGCATCGCCAGTTTCGCAGCGAAAAGATAAAGCTGTTCTTCCAGGTCCTGTTCGCGGGTCTGCGCGTAGAAACTGAAGGCGCCGTCGCCGGTCTGGAAGTCGAAGCCGAACTTGCGCCCCGTGGCGAGCACGTCGAGCTCTTCCTGCCCCAGCTCGCCGATGCCCGAGCCGATCAGCGCGGCATAGCCGAGGTTGGCATAGACCGCCTCGTCGGGCGCGAAGGCGCGATAGCCTGTGCCGAACCGAACCTTCACTGCAACGCGGCCGGGTTCGGCATCGTTCGCCCACAGGATCGCCTTGACGCCATTGGCGAATTCGACCTGCTCGATGTCGAGCACGCCGATCGGCGCCTGCGCCACCACTTCGCCCGGTTCGCCCACTGCGGGCAGGTCGTCGAACGCGATTGCCTGCGCGGTGATGCGGGCCTCGGCATCGGCGGCAATGGTTTCGCCCAGCGCGGCGCGGATCGCCGCTTCGCTCGCCTCGCCGGCTTCGGGCGTGACGTAGGCGGCGCGGATCACATCGCCCGCAAACAGCGCGCGGGTATGCTCGAGCACGCGTTCGGGGGTGATCGTCTCGCGCATCGAGTTGAACACCATCAGCACGGTTTCTGGCGCGGCGACCGCCTCGCGGATATCGACCGCGTTGACGATGTCGTCGGCCAGCCGCGGTCCCGGCAGCACCCGGCGCTGTTCGACCTGGCTTGTGAAGACGATCTCGAACTCGGCCAGCTCGCGGTCGATCTCTTCCTGCGACGGCGGGGTCGCCAGCGCGTCGGCAATGACCCCGCGTATATCGTCGAGCGCGGATTTCCAGTCGCCGGTGAGCGGCGCGAAATTGACGAAGGTCATGTCGGCGGAGCGGCTGACATCGTCCTGCGACACCTGGGCATAGAGATAGCTGCCACCGGCCCGGGCGCGCGATTCGAGCCGCCGGTTGATCAGCGCCTGCGCCAGCGCGTCGCGCAGCAGGCCTTCATTGTAGGCAACGGTGTCCTGCACCGGGCGCCAGGGCCGCATCACTGCATAAGTGAAGCTGCGCGGCAGGTCGGGTTCGACCACCACGCCGATTTCGCCCACCGGATTGGCCGGGTCGGCGCCCGCGGGGGCGACCGGATCGCCGAAATCGGGCGCGGGCACCAGTGCACCCTCGCCTTCCCAGTCGCCGAACCACGTTTCGATCTCGGCAGCCAGCTGCTGCGGGTCGATATCGCCTACGGCCACCACCACGGTGTTTTCGGGGCGGTACCAGCGGCGATAGAAGGCCGACACGCTTGCGCCGGTGGCCGCGCCCAGCGTGGCCTCGGTGCCGATGGGGCTGCGGGTGGCCAGCCGCTGGCCGGCGAACAGCACTTCGCGGCTGGCGTTGCCCGCGCGTTCGGCGGGCCCGCCGCGCTCGCGCTTCTCGGCCAGCACGATCGGGACTTCGGCCTGGACATTGGCATCGCTCAGCACCGGGCTGCGGACCATTCCCGACAACAGCTTCATGCTTTCGGCCAGCTTCCCCGCGTCGACATTGGGCAGGTCGAGCTTGAACACGGTGTGCGTCGGGCTGGTTTCGGCATTGGTATCGCTGCCGAAGGTGGCGCCCAGCCGCTGCCAGGTCGGAATCGCCTCTGCGGGGCCGAGATATTTGCTTTCGCGGAACAGCAGGTGTTCGAGCAGATGCGCATAGCCGAGCTCGCTCTCGTCTTCGTGCAGCGAACCCGCATCGATCCGCACGCGGACCGAGACCTGGTCGGGCGGAACGGCATTGCTGCGCACTGCATAGCGCAACCCGTTGGGCAGTTCGCCGAAAATCCATTCCTTGTCCCGGGGGACGTCGCTGCCTTCGTAGATCCACGGCGTCCCGCCGGCCGGTGTCAGATGCTGCGGGGTCGGCGGGGCCGGCTCCTGCGCCAACAAGGGCTGCGGAGCGAGCAACACGGCGGGAAGGATGAGCGCGAGACGCCGCAAGGCGCGCGTAAAATCGGTCATGGTTCAGCATATAGGCAGGCGATGCGTGAAGGCTAGGTGAATGTCGCGGACAAGCGTTCCTTCCTTGCCCCCGACCGCCCGCCTCCCTACATCGCTGGCATGTTCATCGAGACCGAAACCACCCCCAACCCCGCGAGCCTCAAGTTCCTGCCCGGCCAGCCGGTCATGCAGCAGGGCACGCGCGAATTCGCCACCCCCGAAGCCGCCGAGGCCAGCCCGCTGGCGCAGGCGATCTTCGATACGGGCGAAGTCGTGAACGTGTTCTTCGGCGGCGATTTCGTCACCGTGACCGCCGCGCCCGGCGTCAGCTGGAGCGATCTCAAGCCGCAGGTGCTCGCGATCCTGCTCGACCATTTCGTTGCGCAGGCGCCGCTGTTCACACCGGGCAGCGCCGGGGGCATTGCGGTCCCGCCCGAAGACGAAGGCATGCTGGTCGAAGAGCGCGAGGAAGACGGTGACATCATCGCGCAGATCAACGAATTGCTCGAAACCCGCGTCCGCCCGGCCGTGGCGGGCGATGGCGGCGATATCCAGTACCGCGGCTACCGCGACGGCGTCGTCCACTTGCAGATGCAGGGTGCCTGTTCGGGCTGCCCCTCCTCGACCGCCACGCTCAAGCACGGCATCGAAGGTTTGCTGAAACATTACGTCCCCGAGGTCGTTGAAGTCCGCGCCGCCTGAATTCCACGAAGCGAAGGACAAACCTCTTGGCCGACACCCTTTCCGCCGACGCGCTCGACCTCATCTTCCGCGAAGCCCGCAGCTACAACGACTGGCTCGACCAGCCGGTGAGCGATGACGAGATCCACGCGATCTACGAATTGCTCAAGATGGCGCCGACCTCGGCCAATATGCAGCCCGCGCGCATCGTCTGGGCCAAGTCGCCCGAGGCCAAGGCCAAGCTGGCCGACTGCGCTTCCGACGGCAATAAGGACAAGATCACCTCGGCCCCGGTGGTCGCGATCATCGGCTACGATATCGATTTCCACGAGGAACTGCCCTGGCTGTTCCCGCATACCGACGCCAAGAGCTGGTTCGACGGCGATGAAGACGGCCGCAAGGAAGGCGCGTTCCGCAATTCCTCGCTGCAGGGCGCCTATCTGATGATCGCCGCACGGGCGCTCGGGCTCGACTGCGGGCCGATGTCGGGCTTCGACAGCGAGGCGGTCGACAAGGCGTTCTTCGCCGACCAGCCGCGCCATCGCAGCAATTTCATCTGCGCGATCGGGCACGGCGATCCGAAAAGCATTTTCGATCGCAGCCCGCGGCCCGATTTCGACAAGTTCAACCGTATCGACTGACTTGCGGACCGGTTTGCGCTGGGGCAGTGGACGCTGATGCGCATTCTGGCGATAGAAACCGCGACCGAAGCCTGTTCGACCGCGCTGTTCGATAACGGCTCGCTGCTCGATGCCCGGCACGAGGTGCTGGGCCGCGGCCATGCCGAACGGCTCGTCCCGATGATCGCCGAACTGCCGGGCAAGGGCTGCGCCGGGGAAATCCGCGTGTCGCTGGGGCCGGGCAGTTTCACCGGGGTCCGGATCGGTCTCGCAGTCGCGCGGGCGCTGGGCATCGCCTGGCACGCGCAAGTGCGCGGATATCCCACGCTGGCACTGGTCGCAGCCATCGCGCGGGGCGAAGCGGGCGGTCCGGTTACCGTATGCATGACCGGCGGGCACGGCGAATGGTTCGTCCAGGATTTCGATGCGGGCGGCATGCCCGAAGGCGCGGTCGCCTCGCTCGCACCCAAGGCCGCTGCGGCGCGGGCGGCGCATCCGCTGATCGCCGGGTCGAAGGCAGCAGCGCTGGGCGAACTGGCGCAGATCGAGCCCAGCGTGGTCGAGCTGCCCGACGCCCGCCATGCGCTCGCGCTGCCGGATGCGTTGCTGACCGATAATCTGGCACCGCTCTACGGCCGCCCGCCCGATGCGAAGCTGCCGGGGTAATGGAGCAGCTCGACCAGTTGATGGCCGTGATGGAAGCGGCGTTCGACCCGCACTGGCGCGAAGCCTGGACCCGCCAGCAGGTCGCCAACTCGCTGGCCATGCCGCACACTTACGCCATACTCGCCGACGCCAGCGTGAAGCTCGCGAACGGCAGCGATCCGGCCGCCGGTTTCATCCTCGCTCGCCGGGCGCCGGGCGAAGAGGAACTGCTGCTGATCGGCGTCCGCCCGGAAATGCGCGGGAGAGGGCTCGGCCGGTTCCTGATCGAGACCTTCGCCAGGCGCGCGCGTGACGGCGGCGCAGACCGGGTCTTCCTCGAAATGCGCGCGAACAACCCGGCGGAAAGCCTGTATCGGGCCTGCGGTTTCGAGCCGATCGGCCGCCGACCGGCCTATTACCGGACGCTTGATGGCGCGAAACTGGACGCCATTACCTTCGCGCGAAAGTTGTAAAAACGCGCCAAAAGTCAGAATTGCCAACAATTGTTGCAATTTCTTGTCCATTTTATACAATGGTACCCACACGGGGTCGCAACCTAGTGATTTCCACAATATAGAAGGTACCCTGATGGAAGAATTCCATACCGACATGGCTGAAACCCTCATCACGCTGACGTCGGACATCGTGGCCGCTCACGTGAGCAACAACAGTGTTTCCGTCGAGGACGTGCCCACGCTTATTTCGAATGTCTATTCGGCGCTGTCGGGTCTCGATACGGGCGATAGCGCGGCCGAGGAAATGCCCGAACCCGCGGTTTCTATCCGTTCGTCGGTAAAGAAAGACCATCTCGCCTGTCTCGAGTGCGGCAAGAAGATGAAAATGCTCAAACGGCACCTGTCGACCGAGCACAGTCTTTCGCCCGAAGAGTATCGTGCACGCTGGAACCTTTCCGCCGACTATCCGATGGTCGCTCCCGACTATGCCGCCACGCGCCGCGATCTTGCGGTCAAGATCGGACTGGGCCGCAAGCCAGGCCAGAAGCGCGGCCGCAAGAAGAAGGAAGCCTGAGGCTTCCGGTTCGCCTTGAGCAAGACGCCCCGGCCCGATAAGGGTACGGGGCGTTTTATTTGGAAATGACTGTGCATCAGAAGATCGATCTCGAACAATTGTGCGCCGACAAGGGCCTGCGGATCACCGAACAGCGCCGCGTGATCGCGCGCGTGCTGTCCGAGAGCGACGACCACCCGGATGTCGAACTGCTGCACGAACGCGCCAACAAGATCGATTCGGGCATCTCGATCGCCACGGTCTACCGGACCGTGCGGCTGTTCGAAGAAGCGGGCATTCTCGACCGCCACGATTTCGGCGATGGCCGCGCACGGTACGAAGCCGCGCCCGAAGCGCATCACGACCACCTGATCGATGTCGAAACCGGCAAGGTCGTCGAATTCGTCGATCCCGAGATCGAGGCGCTGCAGAAGCAGATCGCGGCCAAGCTGGGCTACCGCCTCGTCGACCACCGGCTGGAACTCTATGGCGTCCGTCTCGACCGCGAAGGATAGCGATCGCGCCGACGCCGAGCGTCGCCTCGCCGCCCTATCCGCTCGCAGGCTTGCCGCGATGCGCGGCGAGACCACTCCATTGACCCCGCGCGAATGGGTGCGCTTCGTCCTGCGGACGCTGGGCATCCTGCTGGGGCTGCTGGTTAGCGTGCCGCTGCACTACCTCTACCGCGTGTTCGCCTATGGGTCGCCCTTCCCCATGCTGTTCCTGCGCTACACCGCTTGGATCATCGGCGCGCGCGTGAAAATCCACGGGACACCGCTACGGCGCGATGTGTTCTTCATTGCCAACCATGTCTCGTGGGTCGACATACTCGCGCTGGCCGGCGCCACCGGAACCGCCTTCGTGGCCAAGTTCGAACTGTCGCAGGTCCCCGTTATCGGCTGGCTGTGCCGGCTCAACCGCACGGTGTTCGTCAAGCGCGAGAACCGGATGGGCGTGGCCCAGCAGATCAATGCGCTGAAGGAGGCGCTGGCCGACAATTGGTCGGTCACCGTCTTTCCCGAAGGCACCACCACCGATGGCCGTTCGCTGCTGCCCTTCAAGAGCTCGATGCTGTCGGTGCTCGAACCGCCGCCCGCCGGCGTGCTCGTCCAGCCCGTGGTGCTCGATTACGGCGACGTGGCCGAGTTCATCGGCTGGATCGGCGAGGAAGGCGGGGTCAACAACGCCATGCGCGTGATGGGCCGCAAGGGCAGCTTCCCGCTTCGCATCACCTATCTCGAACCGTTCAGCCCCGAAGACTATCGCGGGCGCAAGGCAATCGCGGCGCAGGCACGCATGGAAATCGAGCAGGAACTGGGCGCGACGCTGGACGAACCTTTGCGCGATTTCCGCCATACGGTCGCAGCGATCCGCTACACCGCGCCGGCGCTGGACGAGACCTGAAGGCGCGGACCTGCGCTAGAGCCCGGCCTTGACCAGCCAGTCGTGGAACAGCCGCACCGGGCGCTCTTCCAGCGCAGTCGGCTTGCACACGAACCAATAGCTGTACGGGCTTTCGACATCCGCGCCGAACAGCGTCGCCAAGCGGTTGTCCGCAGCGCGACGCATGTGGTCGTCGTGCATGATCGCGATGCCCAGCCCCTGCGCCGCCGCCTCGAGCATGATCTGGCCCGAATCGAAATGATCGATCGCCGCCGGCTCGAAATCGTTTAGGCCGATCTCGGCGCGCCACGCGGTAAAGCTTTCGGGCAGCTCGTTGTGGATCAGGAACGTCTGGCGACCGAGCACTTCGGCATCGGGCTCTTCCCCGATCTTGGCAGCCAGGTCCTGGCTGCAGATCGCGTGGACCTTGTTGTAGTCGAGCCGGACCGCGTGCAGTCCGCGCGAGGGGCCCCGCGACAGGATGATCGCCGCGTCGAGCACATCGCCCACCCGGTCCTCCAGATGCGCGCCGGTATCGATGTCGATATGCAGCAGCGGATGCCGTTCGCGCAGTTCGGCCAGCCGCGGAAACAGGCGCTGCGTGCCGAACAGCGGCAGGACGCCCAGATGCAGGCGCAGGACCGACAGGTTTTCCGACTGGCTTTCGACTGCGCGCGCAAGCGCTTCGAGCTGCGGGTTCACCGCTTCGAAGAAGGCATGCCCGTCATCAGTCAGCTGCATCGACTGCCGCGCCCGCGTGAACAGCTTCTTGCCGACGAAGTCCTCGAGATTGCCGATCCGGCGCGACAGCGCCGAAGGGCTCAGCCCCAGTTCGTCCGCCGCGGCACGCGCGGAGCCCAGCCGGACGGTGCGCACGAAAGCCTCGAGGGCGCGAAGAGGGGGAAGTCGCCGGGTAGCCATGACCGTTGCATGCTATGAGCGTCAAACGCACCTGTCGAGCATGAATGTGCAGAAATCTGCAACTCACCTCACCCCGGCGTGGCAGCCTGGTCGGGCGCGTGCAGCCGCAGGCGCGTGACATGCGTTTCATCGCCGTCGATCACCTCGATCCGCCAGCCGCTGGGGTGTTCGAGCACGCGGCCCACTTCGGGCACCTGCTCGGCCAGGACGAAGGCCACGCCGCCCAGCGTATCGACCGATTCTTCCACTTCGACGATCGCGGGCGAGACCTGCCGTGCGACATCCTCGAGCTCGGCGCGCGCGTCGCAATCCCACATGCCGCCGCCGATATCGACGATCCACTGCTCGGGCGCATCGTCATGCTCGTCCTCGATTTCGCCGACGATTTCCTCGACCAGATCCTCGATCGTGATGAGGCCGTCGGTGCCCGAGAATTCATCGACCACGATAGCCAGATGCATGCGCTGCGCACGCATGTCGGCCAGCACGTCGAGCGCGTTGCGGGTCTGCGGGACGTAGAGCGGCTGCCGCAGCAGCACCGTCCAGTCGCCCGGCGGGGTCTCGCCGCGCGCGAGGATGGTGAAGACATCCTTGATGTGGATCATGCCGATCACATCGTCGAGCTGCTCGCGATAGACCGGCATGCGCGAATGGCCGTGTTCGGCGAAGGTCTCGACGAGCTGGTCCCAGCTCGCCGTGGCCTCGATCGCGATGATCTGGCCGCGCGGCACCGCGACATCGTCGGCGTCGTGCTCGGAAAAATGCAGCAGGTTGCGCAGCATCTGGCGTTCAACCAGCGACAGGTCGCCCGTGCCGCTGTGTTCGGGCGTATCCTCGCCGTTCTCGTCCTCGTGCTCGTCGATCGCGTCTTCGAGCTGCGCACGCAGCGAGCGTTCGCCGTGATCGGGGTCGAAGAATTTCCGGATAGCGAGGATCAGCCCGCTGCTACTCTCCGCGTCTCCCGCGGGTGATGAAGAATCGGGCATGGCCCTACCAGTGTACTCCAGTCAATTGCGGTCCCCATATGGGTCGCCGATACCCAGTTTTGCAAGCGCTGCGATTTCCAGCGCCTCCATTGCCTCGGCCTGTGCGTCCGAATCGACGTGATCGTGCCCGGCAAGGTGTAACAAACCGTGTATAAGCAGGTGCGTCGCATGCGTTTCCAGCGGCACCCCCTTCTCCGCTGCCTCGCGCGCGCAGGTGCCCGCGGCCAGCACAATGTCGCCGAGCATTTCGGGCGGCCCCTCGGGTGCAAGGTCGAGCAGGTCCTCACGCTCGAGCATGGGGAACGACAGCACATTGGTCGGCTTGTCCTTGCCGCGCCATTCCTTGTTTAGCGCGTGGACGTCCGCATCGGAGGTGAACAGCACCGAAGCGGTCAGCCGCGGATTGTGCAGCGCGGGCTCGACAGTGCCCAGCGCCGCATGCGCGCGCACGGTCAGCGCATCCCACTCCACGTCCGCGGGCCAGCCGTCGATGTCGATGTCGAAATCCACCGTTCTAATCCTTCGTCATCCCCGCGCAGGCGGGGATCGCGCTCCTGCTACATGTTCAGCGTGTCGAACAGATCGTGCCACTCGGAATTCTGCTCCTCGATCGCCCTGATCTTCCACGCGCGGTTCCATTTCTTCACCGCTTTCTCGCGCGCGATAGCATCGGTAATGTCATCGTAGCGCTCGAGATAGACGAGCCGTGTGAGCCCATACCGGTGGGTAAACGACCCGCCCTTCCCTTCGCGGTGCTGCACTGCCCTCGCGGCAATATCGGCAGTCACGCCCACATAGATGGTACCGCGGTAGCGGTCTGCCATGATGTAAACGTAGCCGCCTTTCTCGAAAGTCACGCCCGAAGGTAGCGGGACCCCCGCCTGCGCGGGGGTGACGACATAATGGTTTTTGTCATTATGCGTTCGGCCCCTCGTAGGCCTCGACGATGCGCCCGACGATCGGGTGGCGGACCACATCGGCGGCGGTGAAGCGGATGGTGCCGAAACCATCGACGCCCTCCAGCTTGCCGACCGCATCGGCCAGCCCGCTCATCCCGTCGCCGCCGGGAATGTCGACCTGCCGCGGATCGCCGCAGATCACCATCCGGCTGTTCTGCCCGAAGCGGGTGAGGAACATCTTCATCTGCTCGCGCGTGGTGTTCTGCGCTTCGTCGAGGATGACGAAGGCATCCGCCAGCGTGCGGCCGCGCATGAAGGCGATCGGCGCGATCTCGATTTCGCCCGAGGCCAGCCGCCGCTCGACCTGTTCGGGCGGCATGCAATCGTAGAGCGCGTCGTACAGCGGGCGCAGGTAGGGATCGACCTTTTCCTTCATGTCACCGGGCAGGAAGCCCAGCTTTTCGCCCGCTTCCACCGCCGGACGCGAAAGGATCAGGCGCTGCACGCTGCCGGTGATCAGCTGCGCCACCGCCTGCGCCACCGCGAGGTAGGTCTTGCCCGTTCCCGCCGGACCTAGCGCGAAGATGATGTCGTCGCGCACCAGGCTGCGCATGTAGGTTGCCTGCATCGCGCTGCGCGGAACGATGGTCTTGCGCCGCGTCCGGATCATGATCGGCGGACCGCCCTTGCCATTGCCCGCATCGGCATCGACGATCCCGTCGAGAGTGGGTTCGTCCGACATGGTGATCAGCGCTTCGATTGCCCCGGCGTCGAGATCCTGCCCCACCGCCAGCCTGTCATACATAGCGGTGAGCACATCGCGCGCGCGCGCCACGCTGTCTTCGGGTCCTTCGATATGCAGCTGGTTGCCGCGCGCCGACATGAACACGCCGAGGCGGTTCTCGACCTGTACCAGATTGGCATCGAACTGGCCGAACAGGGCGGCCAGCAAGCTCTGGTTCTCGAAGCTGATATCGATTTGCGCGCGGCGCACTTCGCGCTGCGGCGAAGGCGGCGGGGAGAAGGCCTGGGCGTCCTTCTGTACGGGTTTGCGGGCCATAGGCTCCTTTCAAATGCGAGTCGGAGTTTAGGCTTCAACGCATGACGCGCAAGCTGGTCCCCGGCGCGGGACGGTGGATAGTCATCCCGCTGTAATCAGGCGGCGACGGTTTCGCGCAGCATCCCGGCAAGCGAGTTGGGCCCCGCCTCGACCAGTTCGACCTGCACCAGGTCGCCGATCTGCACGTCGCCTTCGAACCACGCGCTCTGCAGCCACGGCGTCTTGCCGAGCCACTGGCCGGGCAGCTTGCCCTTGCGTTCGACCAGCACCTCGCAGGTGCGGCCCACGGTGTTCTGGTTGAACGCCAGCTGGTCGCGGTTGAGCGCGGCCTGGAGCCGCTGGAGGCGCTCGTCCATGACCTCTTTCGCGACCTGCCCGTCCATCGTCGCGGCCGGGGTGCCGGGGCGCGGCGAGTATTTGAAGCTGAAGGCCTGCGCATAGGCAACCTCGCCGACCAGCTGCAGCGTTTCCTCGAACTCGGCGTCGGTCTCGCCGGGGAAGCCGACGATGAAGTCGCCCGACAGTGCGAGATCGGGCCGCGCCGCGCGGAAGCGGTCGAGCAGCTTGAGATAGCTCTCTACGCTGTGGCTGCGGTTCATCGCTTTCAGCACACGGTCGCTGCCCGCCTGCACCGGCAGGTGGAGGAACGGCATGAGTTTGGGCGTGTCGCCATGCGCGGCGATCAAATCGTCGTCCATGTCGGCCGGGTGGCTGGTCGTGTAGCGGATACGCGCGAGGCCATCGATCGCGGCGATGTCGCGGATCAGACCCGCTAGACCCACCGCGTGGCCCCTGTCGTTCTCGCCGCTCCACGCCGACACGTTCTGGCCGAGCAGCGTGATTTCCTTCGCGCCGGCTTCGACCAGCTTGCGCGCTTCGGTCACCAGATCGCTGTAAGGACGCGAGATTTCCGCGCCGCGCGTATAGGGCACCACGCAATAGGTGCAGAACTTGTCGCAGCCTTCCTGCACGGTGAGGAAGGCGGTCGGGCCGATCCGCCGACGTTCGGGCAACGCGGCGAACTTGGCGATTGCGGGCATATCGGTATCGGTCGCGCGTTCGCCCTGCACCGCGCGGTCCAGCATTTCGGGCAGGCGGTGGTAGGCCTGCGGGCCGACGACCATGCTCACCGCGGGCGAGCGTTTCATGATCTCCTCGCCCTCGGCCTGCGCGACGCAGCCCGCGACCGCGATCATCGGCGGCTTGGTCTGCGTCTTGCCCTTGGTCAGGCGGCCGATGTCCGAATAGATCTTCTCCGCCGCCTTCTCGCGGATGTGGCAGGTGTTGAGCACCACCAGATCGGCGTCCTCGCCCGCGGCTGCGGGCGCGATGCCCTGCGCATCGAGCATCTCGGCCATGCGCTCGCCGTCATAGACGTTCATCTGGCAGCCGAAGCTCTTGACCCGGTAGGTCTTGGGAGGGGTGGTGGTCGGTTTCATGAGTGGCGCGCCTTTACCCGATGGGACCAGCCCTTTCAACGAAAAGGGCGGCTCGTGGCCGCCCTTCCCGTTTTCGATCCCGGCGAAGTTTACCCGACAGTCGCCTTGACGATCTTGCCCGGGTTTGCGGGCGGTTCGCCCTTGGGCAGCGCGTCGACGTGTTCCATGCCGCTCTCGACCTGGCCCCAGACGGTGTACTGGCCGTCGAGGAATTCGGCGTCGTCGAAACAGATGAAGAACTGGCTGTTGGCGCTGTCGGGCACCTGCGTGCGGGCCATCGAGCAGGTCCCGCGGGTGTGCGGTTCGCTGTTGAATTCGGCCTTGAGGTCGGGCTTGTCGCTGCCGCTCATGCCGGTGCCGGTCGGATCGCCGCCCTGCGCCATGAAGCCGGGGATCACGCGGTGGAAGACTACCCCGTCGTAAAAACCTTCGCCGGCCAGCGTGGTGATGCGTTCGACATGGCCGGGCGCGAGATCGGGGCGCAGCTTGATCACTACGTCCTTGTTTTCGCCGTCGCCGGTGTCGAGGGTCAAAGTCAGCTTGTCGGCCATGGATCGTGTCTCCTGTGAGTGATTGGCGGCCTACATAGGGATTGTGGGCCGAGAGTCACCAGTCGAATGGCACCGGCCGCTTGCATTCCCCCCGGGTCTGCCTAGACCGCTGCCATGAGCGAAAGCGACCGCCCCCTCGACGATGACGGTTTCCTGCTGGCGCGCGAGTCGGCCGACGAAGCGCGCCCCGACGACCGCATCGACGACGAGCGGATGGACGAGGAAAACACGCTCAAGAAGGAGTATGTCGAAGCCGTCGAGCAGGCGCTGGAGGACGGCGACACCAAGGTGGTGTACGAGCTGGTCGAACCGCTCCACCCCGCCGACATCGCCGACCTGCTCGAGCTGTTCGAACGCGAACAGCGCTACCAGCTGGCCGCGGCGATCACCGACCTGATGACCTCGGAAGTGGTCGCCGAACTCAACGACTACGTCCGCGAAGACATGATGGAAGCGCTGCCGCCCGAAGCGGTGGCGCAGATCGTCGACCAGCTCGAGACCGACGACGCGGTCCAGCTGATCGAGGATCTCGACGAGGCCAACCAGCGCGCGATCCTGGCCGAAGTCGAGATGGAGGACCGGATCGCGATCCAGTCCGCGCTCTCCTATCCCGAGGAAACCGCCGGCCGCCTGATGAGCCGCGATTTCGTGGCCGTGCCCGAGCACCTGACCGTGGGCGATTTGATCGATTTCCTGCGCGACGGGCGCGACCTGCCCGACGATTTCTACGAGATCTTCGTGGTCGACGAGAAGCACCACCCGGTCGGCACCTGCGCGCTGAGCTGGGTGCTGCGCGCGCCGCGCACGATCCCGCTGGCCGACGTGATGAAGCGCGACCAGACGCTGATCCCCGTCCTGCTCGACCAGGAAGAGGTCGGGCTGATGTTCCAGAAGTACAACCTCATCAGCGCCGCGGTGATCGACGAGAACGACCGGCTGGTCGGCCAGATGACGGTGGACGACGTGGTCCACATCATCTCCGAGGAAGCGGGCGAGGACGCGCTGCTGATGAGCGGCGCGGGCGAAGGCGACATCAACGAGCCGATCCGCGAAGCCTATTCGGCGCGCGTGCGCTGGCTGGTCGCCAATCTGGGCACCGCGCTGGTCGCCTCGGTGATCATCGCGCTGTTCGGCGCGGCGATCGAAAAGCTGGTCGCGCTGGCGGTGCTGATGCCGATCGTCGCCAGCATTGGCGGCAATGCCGGCACGCAGACCATGGCGGTGACCGTCCGCGCGATTGCCACCAACCAGCTGACGCGCAGCAACACGCGCCGCATCCTGCTGCGCGAGATGCGCGTGGCAGTGCTCAACGGCATGACCATCGCGGTCCTGGTGGGGCTGGCGACGGGGGTGATCTTCACCCCCACGCTGGGCGCGGTGATCGCGCTGGCGATGGTGATCAACGTCGTCACCGCGGGTTTTGCCGGGGTGATGGTGCCGGTTGCCTTCGAACGGCTCGACCAGGACCCGGCAGTGGCCAGCAGCGTGTTCGTGACGATGATCACCGATTCGATGGGCTTCTTCGCCTTCCTCGGACTGGCCGTGGCCAGCGGCGCGGTGGGCTAGCAAGCCTACACATGGACCGCCTGTTACACGGTCCAGGGCGAAAACCGCCACGGGTGGTCGCTGCGTTGTGAAACCGCGGAATTGCGGGAGCTGGAGGGTTGGAGATGCGCGCATGGCCCGATCCTGCCAGTGGCGGGTCGGTGTAGGAAAGCAGTGAGTTTGCCGTCCCCATCACGTCACCCCGGACTTGATCCGGGGTCGGGGCTGCCTGGCCTCGCCCGTATCCGATGAAAAGAAGCACCGGCCCCGGATCAGGTCCGGGGCGACGGGGGAGTTGAGGTTTCGCTGGTATCCCCTATCTCACCCCCATGCCGCTCAACCTGACCAAGATCGCTTTCGGTGCGCAGACCTATGGCGATATCGAGAACTGGTACGCCGCGCGGCGCAGCCCCAATCTGACCACGCGCTATCGCCCGACAAAGTGGGAAGAATGCATCGGCGGGTCGCTCTACTGGATTCACCAGCACAGCATCGTCGCACGCAGCGAGATCCTCGGGTTCAGCGAGACCAGCGACGGGCGCTGGTCGATCGACCTCAAGCCCGAACTCGTCCGCGTCCATCCGCGCCCCAAGCGTGCGCACCAGGGCTGGCGCTATCTCAAGGGCGAACCCCCGCGCGACCTCGCCCCCGGCGAGGATATCGGCGATGCGCTGCCGGGCAAGCTGGCGGGCAAGCTCGAACGGCTCGGCTTGATCTGACCGCACTCCGCGGCGCGGAATGGAACATCCGGGCGGGGCAGTCCGTTGGTAGGGCAAAGGAGAAACACTTATGCCCGAACGCCAATCGCTTCACCCCGACAACGAACTGATCGCCGAGATGACCGAGAATGCGACCCCCTCGCAGCAGGGTTCCTCCGGCGGCGAAGTGAACCGCCAGGTCGGCAAGCGCGGCGAACTGAACAGCGCGACCGATCCCGACAATCGCGAACCTGAAACGGGTTCGGACAATCCCGCGCAGGATGCGCAGAAGGGCGACAAGACGCTGGCCGCTATGCAGGATTCGCGCGGCTGATCCCTCGCCCATGATCGATAATGCAGCGCCCCGCCCTTCCCGGCGGGGCGTTTGCGTTCAGGCCGCGGTTTTCTCCGCCGCGCGGCGCAGCGCGTCGGCATAGGCTTCGGCCGGCTGGGCGCCGGGGATCATGAACTTGTTCTCCACCACCATGGCGGGCACGCCGGTGATGTTGAGGTCCCACGCCGCGCGTTCTTCCGCGCGGACCTTGTGCGCCAGCTCCTCGCTGGCCAGAGCCGCGCGCGCAGCGGTGCGGTCGAAACCCTCTTCCTCGGCGATGTCGAGCAGCACTGCGTCATCGCCCAGCGCGCGGCGGTGGTTGAAGTGCGCGCGGAACAGCGCGAGCTTGAGCGCGGTCTGGCGCTGCGGGCCATGTTCCTCGCCCGCCCAGGTCAGCAGCTTGTGCGCCGCGAAAGTGTTCCACATCATGCCCGTGGGTTCGGGGTCGCCGCCCTCGTAATCGAGCGAGACGCCGGCATTCTCCGCGGCCTCGCGCATGCGCCCCTGCACCGCTTTCGACTGTTCGGTCGTGGTGCCGTACTTGCGCGCGATATGCGCGGTGCGTTCCTCGCCTTCGGGGGCCATGTCGGGATTGAGTTCGAAAGCGTGCCAGCGGATATCGGCCTCGATCTCGCCCTCGAGCTGCGCGAGGCCCTTCTGCAGGCTGCCCCAGCCGACGAGGCACCAGGGGCACATGACATCGGACCAGATATCGATCCGCAGGGTTCTTGTTTCGCTCATTGCTCGATCCACCATTGCATGAGGTGATGCGCGATCGCGTGCGGCGGCGGGGCGACGAAGGGCCCATCGCCCGCCATCGCCGCCTGCACCTGCGCGCGAGTGAAGAATTCGACTTCGGCCATCTCGGTCTCGTCGATCGTCAGTTCGTCGCTATCGGTATGGCTGTGGCAGCCGATCATCAGCTGGCTGGGGAACGGCCACGGCTGGCTGGCGACATAGGTCACGTCGCGCACCAGCACGCCGGCTTCTTCCAGCACCTCGCGCGCGACGGCTTCCTCGATGCTTTCGCCCGGTTCGACAAAGCCCGCCAGCGCGGAGAAGCGCCCTTCGGGCCAGCCGAGCCCGCGGCCCAGCATCAGCCGGCCTTCGTGTTCGACCAGCATGATCGTGACCGGGTCGGTGCGCGGGAAATGGCTCGCTTCGCAGGCGGTGCAATTGCGCTGCCAGCCGCCCTTGGCAAGCTTGGTATCGCCGCCGCACTGCGCACAGAACCGGTGCCGCGCATGCCAGTCGGTCAGGCTGCGCGCACCGCCATACAGCGCCAGGTCGTCGGGCGGCAGCGTCGCCATCAGCGACCACAGCTGCGGGTTCGCCATGCGCGGGGTGGCGTCGCCGCGCGGCGGAACCGCGGCGAAGCAGGCCTTGCCCTCGTCCAGCCCGAGGAAGCACAGCTCGGCATCTTCGGGCACGTCGGCCAGCGTGCCCCAGACCAGCCGGTTGCTATCGTCGAGCGCGGGGATCAGCCCGTCGAGCGCGAGCACCCGCGCCTTCCAGTTCATGTATCCCGCCAGCCGTTCGGGGTCGGCGCGGACGTGATCGGCGCGGTCGAGCCGCGACCCGGTAAACGACAGCACGGTTTACGCCTTCGCCCCCTGCATCGCGGCCAGATCGGCGGTCACCGCTTCGGGGAAGCCTTCGTGGATGGGGTAGCTGTCCGACGGCATGAACTGCGTCATCAAATTGGCACGCAGCCCCGCCTTGTAATTGACGAAGGCGATCGTGCCTGCCGCGCCGCCCCAGCCATAGGACCCATCGCTCACGCGGCCGCCCGCGCCGAAGCCCTGGCCTTCGACCCAGGTGCCTTCGGTGGTGGCGGTTTCGGGCAGCAGGTTGGACGTGCCCACGCGGACCGCGAGTTCGCCCATCACGCGCCTGCCCTCGATCACGCCGTAGCCGAGCAGCATCTGGAGGAAGCGGTCGTAATCGCGCGGGCTGGAGACCAGCCCCGCCCCGCCGAAGGGGAACGGCGGCGGGTCGAGATAGATCGAGGCCTTGGCCGGGTCGACCGGCAGCGGCGTGCCGTTCATGATGCCGTAATTGGTGGTGAAGCGGCCGATCTCGCTGTCGGGCACGGTGAACCAGGTGCTGGTCATCCCCGTGGGTTCGAAGATCCGCGTGCGCAGGAATTCGTCGAAGGCCATGCCTGAGGCGACCTCGATCACGCGGCCGAGCAGGTCGAGGCTGACCGAATAGCTCCACTTGGTCCCCGGCTGCAGCACCAGCGGCAGCTCGGCCAGCCGGTCGGCAAAGACATCGAGCCCCTCGACCGCCTTGGCACGGCCAAGCCCGGGGATCGGCATGCGGCTGACCTGGCCCGGGATCAGGCCCTGCTCGGCATAGGCCTCGGTAATCGGGCCCTTCTGGACGATGCCATAGCCGAGCCCCGCGGTGTGCGTGAGCAACTGGCGGACGGTGATCGGCCGTTCGGCGGGGACCACATCGGTGACCGAGCCATCATAGGTCTTCTGCACCTGCATGTCGGCGTAGGCGGGCAGAAATTCGGCGATCGGCTGGTCGAGCCCGAGCCGGCCCTCGTCGATCAGCATCATCGCGGCCATGCCGGTGATCGGCTTGGTCATCGAGTAGATGCGGTACAGGCTGTCGGCATCGGCCTGCGCCGCCCCGCCCAGCGCCAGCGTGCCGCGGGCGATCGTGAGCGGATCCTGCCGGCCCCAGCCGAGCGTGGCGACCATATTGGCGACCTTGCGTTCGGACACGTATTTGTCCGCCAGCGCGGTGACCGCGGGCCAGCTGGCGGTACCCGCCTGCGCCTGCGCCATCGCCACCCGGCCCAGCGGCGCACCGGCGAGCGCAGCCCCCGCGGTCAGCCAGGCACCCCCGCGCAGCAGCGCCCGGCGGGACAGGTTGGGGGTGTCGAATTCACGATAGGCCATTGACGTCTCTCCGGAAGCTCTTTGACGGGGTTCTGCGGGACCGGCGGCGGAGCGTCAATTGCGAATTGAAACGGTTGCATTCGGGCAGTGTCCTATCCATATACGACACATGCTGAACCTCCTTTCGATCCTCCTCGGACTGCTCTCGCTCGTCATCGTCATCCCCGCGACCATCCCGCTGCTCGGCTGGGCGAACTGGCTGGCGCTGCCGCTGATCGTCCTCGGCGTGGTCGTCGGCCAGCTGTCCTCGACCAATGGCGGACGCAATTTCTGCCTCGTCGTGCTGCTGATCGCCGCAATCCGGCTGAGCATCGGCGGCGGGCTGATCTAGGCCGCGCGCACCAGCCGCGCGGCGTTCGCGAACAGCGTCGGCAACCCGGCCTCCTCGATCCGGTCGAGCGGCCACCATTCGCCCGGCCCCGCGGGCTGCGGCGCGTCGCGCTGCACCAGCACCGACAGTTCGAGCGCGGCATGCGTGAAGACATGCCGCACCACGCCCGCACTCTCCCATGCCCCCGCCAACGGCGGATCGGCGGTGCCGTCGCCCTGCCCGCTCCAGCCGTCGTCGGGCAACGCGCGCATCCCGCCCAGCATCCCCGTGCCCGCGCGGCGAACCAGCCACACCGCCCCGTCGCGCTCGATCCACCAGGCGCGGCCCCGGCGCAGCGGCTTGGCCTTGCGCGGCGCCTTGACCGGAAGGCGTGCAGGATCGCCCGCTGCGCGCGCCGCGCACGCCTGCGCCAGCGGGCACAGCAGGCACCTGGGATCGCGCGCGGTGCAGACGGTCGCACCCAGATCCATCATCGCCTGCGCGAAATCGCCCGCGCGCCGATCGGGGGTGATGCTGTCCGCGGCGCTGCGGATCGCCTTACGCGCGCCGGGCAACGGGTCCTCGATCGCGAACAGCCGGGCGACGACCCGCTCGACATTGGCATCGACCACCACCGCGCGCTGGCCGAAGGCGATCGCCGCCACCGCCGCAGCGGTGTAGGCGCCCAGCCCCGGCAATTCGCGCAAGTCCGCCTCGGTCGCGGGAAACCCGCCGCGTCCCGCCACGGCGCGCGCGCATTTCACCAGATTGCGCGCCCGCGAATAATAGCCCAGCCCCGCCCACGCCGCCATGACGTCATCCTCGGGCGCGGCGGCCAGCGCCTCGACATCGGGCCAGCGCGCGGTGAACGCTGCGAAATAGGGCTTCACCGCCGCCACCGTGGTCTGCTGCAGCATCACTTCGGACAGCCACACGCGATAGGGATCGGGCGGCGCCGCGCCGGGCCGCGCGCGCCACGGCAGGTCGCGCGCATGGCGATCGTACCAGGCAAGCAAAGTTTCGGAGACGGTGGCGGCCACGGCGCGCCTATGGCATGAGCATCGCCATCATGGAAAGCGACAAGACCAAGGGCGGCGCAAAGCCCCCGCGCGGCGCGAGATCGGGCGGCAAGCAGCCCGCGGCGAAGCAGTACAGCCGCCCGCGCGGCGGCAGCGCCAAGCCGATCAGCGACCTGATGCCGCAGATCGGCCGCAGCGCGTTCCGCCGGTTCGGTTTCGTGCAGAGCTCGATCGTCAGCCGGTGGCCCGAAATCGTCGGCACCGTTCATGCGCGGACCTGTACCCCCGAGATGATCCGCTTTCCCCCCGGCGAGAAGTCCGAAGGGATCATGCACCTGGTGGTCAAACCCGCACATGCGCCGCTGGTGCAGCAGGTCATCCCCGAGATCATCGACCGCGTGAACCGCTTCTTCGGCTACCGCGCGGTGGCCCGCATCAAGCTGCGGCAAGGTGAGGTTAAGCCGCCGCCCGACAGGGAAAAGCCCAAGGCGCCGCCGTCGCTCAAGCCCATTCCGATGGAATTGGGCGACAGTCTGCGCGATATCGGCGATCCGGAACTGCGCACCGTGCTCGAATCGCTCGCGCGCAGCCTCGAATCGCAAGAGGATGGGAACGACAACAGGTGAAGACGAAAACCGCGATGATCGCTGCGCTGGCGCTGGCCGGCGCGGGAACGTTGGCCCTTTCCGCCAGCGCGCAGGAGCGGCCGATGCTGCCCGGCGGCAACTGGGCCGGAATGCTCGACGAAACCGATGGCGGGCACCGCTTCGGCAATCCCGAGGCGAAGACCAGGCTGGTCGAATTCATGAGCTACACCTGCTCGCACTGCGCCACTTTCGCGCGCGAGGGCGATGGCGCGATCAAGCTGACGCTGGTTCCGACCGGCCGCTTCAGCTACGAAATCCGGCACCTGATCCGCGACCCGATCGACCTTACCGCCACACTGCTGACGCATTGCGGCGATCCCAAGAAGTTCGGCGGCAATCACGAAGCGATCATGTATCGCTATGACGAATGGATCGAGAAGGCGCGCAAGACCACGCAGGCGCAGCGGTCGCGCTGGCAGTTCGGCAGCCTGTCGGCGCGCTTCCAGGCGATCGCCAGCGATCTCGATTTCTACGACATCATGGAGACGCGCGGCTACGAACGTGCCGAGATCGACCAATGCCTGACCGACGAAGCCAAGGCCAGCGCGCTGGCCGACCGCTCGGCCGCCGATGCCGAACGCTACGGCATCACCGGCACGCCCAGCTTCGTGCTCGACGGCGAACTGCTCGAGGGAACGCATGACTGGTCCGCGCTCGAACCCCAGCTCGCCGACGCGCTCTAGCGGGCGAATGAACCGCCTTTTCGGGGGAAAGCCCTGTGGATACGCGGCGCGGCGGCTTCCCCTGCCCCCGCCCTCCGGCCTAGCCTTCGCCATCCAGACACGAGGAATCCGATGACCAAGACCCTGCGCTTCGCCCTTGCCGCCCCGCTCGCCCTGGCGCTTGCCGCCTGCGGATCGGGCGCCGAGCAGAGCGGCGAAATCCAAGGCGACGCGATCGCCGCCATTCCCGCGCCCGCGGGCAGCGAATGGCGCACCACCGCGGTGATGACCGAAGAAGGCGGCACGCTGGTCGGCAATCCCGACGCCCCGCTCAAGCTGGTCGAATACGGCTCGCTTACCTGCCCCACCTGCGCGCGCTTCTCGATGGAAGGCGGCGAACCGCTGCTCGAATATGTCGATAGCGGCGTGGTCAGCTTCGAATTGCGCCAGTTCGCCGTGCACGGCCCGCTTGACCTGCTGCTGCAGCGCATGACGCAATGCGGCCCGGTCGAAGCGGTGATCCCGCTGTCGGACCAGGTCTGGGCCAATTACGAAACCATCATGCAGCCGATCCAGGCCAACCAGGCGGCCTTCGAGGCCGCGATGCAGCGCCCGATGGAAGAGCGTTTCGTGGTCGCCGCCGAACAGATGGGCTATCTCGATTTCTTCGCCGCGCGCGGGATCAGCGAAGACCAGGGCCGCCAGTGCCTGGCCGATGTCGGTGCGCTCGAGGACATGGCCAATTACACGCAGCGCTACAGCAGCGAATTCGACATCACCGGCACCCCGACCTTCGAACTCAATGGCAACAAGGTCGATGCCAACACCTGGGGCGCACTGGAACCCATTCTCCAGCGTGCCGGCGCCAGGTAAGTCCGGCACGCGGGGGGCATAGGCGCGGATGAAGATCTCGAAGCTCCGGCTGAGCGGCTTCAAGAGCTTCGTCGAACCTGCCACCTTGCATATCGAACCGGGGCTGACGGGGGTCGTCGGCCCCAATGGCTGCGGCAAGTCCAACCTGCTCGAGGCGATCCGCTGGGTGATGGGCGAAAACTCGCCCAAGTCGATGCGCTCGGGCGGGATGGAAGACGTCATCTTCGCGGGTACGCAGAGCCGCCCGCAGCGCGATTTCGCCGAAGTGGTGCTGCACGGCGCGGACGATGACGGCGACGAGATGGAAGTCGTCCGCCGGATCGAGCGCGGCGCGGGCAGCGCCTATCGCCTCAACGGACGCGATGTGCGCGCCAAGGACGTGGCGCTGATCTTCGCCGATGCCGCCACCGGGGCGCACAGCCCCGCGCTGGTCAGCCAGGGCAAGATCGCGCAGGTGATCGCCGCCAAGCCGACCGAACGCCGCCAGATGCTCGAGGAAGCCGCGGGAATCGCCGGACTGCATGTCCGTCGCCGCGATGCGGAAAGCAAGCTGCGCCAGACCGAGACCAATCTCGAACGGCTCGAGGACATCATGGCCGGGCTGGACAGCCAGATCGCCTCGCTCCGCCGGCAGGCGAAGCAGGCCGAGCGCTACCGGAAACTGTCCGACGAGATAAAGACTGCCGAGGCCCGGCTGGTCTTCGCGCGCTGGCGCGATGCCGCCGCGGCAGCCGAACAGGCCAAGGCCGCTGCCGCCGATGCGGAAGCGCGCGTGAACGAGGCGCAGACGGCCGCCGACGAAGCGCAGAAGGCGCAGCGCAGGGCTGCGGAAGCGCTGGCCGAAGCGCGCGAGGAACAGGCCGATCGCCGCGACGATGCCAGCGCGCATGGCCACCGCATGGCCGCGCTGACCAGCCAGCTCGAGGCCGCCGAACAGAGGCTGGCCGATCTCGACCGCCAGAAGGCGCGGCTCGAAGCCGATCGCGGCGATGCCGACCGCTTGACGCGGGACGCCGCCGAGGCGCTGTCGCGGCTCGAACGCGAACTCGCCGAAAGCGAACAGGCGCTGGCCGCCGACGAGGAACGCCGCCCTGCGCTGGAACGCGGACGCGAACAGGCTGAGCGCGACAGCCGCGCCGCCGAACTCGCGCTGGCGCGCGCGACAGCCGACAATGCCGGTGTCGAAGCCGAATGGCGCGTCGCCGAAGCTGCGATCGCGCAGGCGCGCACGCGGCTCGACCGGGTCGAGGCAGAGGCTCGGCGCATGGCCGAGCAACGCGCCGCGCTGGCGGGCGAGGATCCCGATGCCGATGTCGCCGCGGCGCGGGCGGCAGCGGAAGAAGCAGGCACGCGCCTCGGCGATCTGCGCGGCGCGATCGAGACGATGCAGGCGCGCAAGGCGGAACTGCAGGCGGCGCGCGATACGGCATCGTCGCAGCTGGCCGAGGCCCGCGCCGAACTGTCGGGCGTCCAGCGCGAATGGGAAGCGCTGAAGCGCGACCGCGATGCACGCGAACGCGCCGCGGCCAAGCGCAGCGGCCGCCAGCAGGCAATCGACGGCGTGCGCGCGGCCAAGGGCTATGAACGCGCGGTGGCGGCGGCGCTGGGGCGCGATGGCAGGGCCTTGCTCGGCGCGCCCGATGGCGATGCCGAGGGGCGCTACTGGACCGGGGCCGAACCACCCGCGCCCGTCGATGGCAGCCTGTCCGCGCATGTCGAGAGCGCGCCGCAGGAATTGCGCGCGCTGCTGGCGCTGGTCCAGGTTGCCGAAAAGGATGACGGCCGCGCGCTCGCGCCGGGCCATGCGCTGGTCACCACCGACGGGCAATTGCGCCGCTGGGACGGGCTGGTGGTGCGCGGCGAAGGTTCGGCCGAAGCCGCGCGGCTGGAGGCGGAAAACCGCTTTGCCGAGCTCGATGCGCGCCTGCCCGCGCTGCGCGAAGCTGCAGACGGCGCACAGGCCGCGCTCGACACCGCGGGCGAGGAACTGGCGCAGTTGCAGCGCGATCTCGTCGCGCGCGAACGCGAGCTGGCGGGCGCTGCGGATGCCGAACGCCAGGCGCTGCGCACGCTCGACCAGGCCGAGGCGGCTCGCGAACGGCTGGCCGCGCGGCTCGAGGAACTCGCACGCAGCGAAAACGAACAGGGCGAGCTGATCGCCGCGGCTACCGCCGAACTCGATGCCGCGCAGGCGCGGCGCGACGCGCTGCCCGATCCCGCAGCGGGGCGCGCCGCGCTTGAAGCCGCGCGCGCGAAGAACGAGGCGGCGCGGGCGACCTTGCAGGCGCGTGCCGCCGAACTCGCCAGCCACGACCAGGCGCTGGCGGTCGCACGCGAGCGCGCCGCAGCGCAGCGCAGCGACATGGCCAATTGGCAGGCGCGCAGCGGCGATGCCGCGCGGCGGCTGTCCGACATGGAAATCCGTGCCGAGGAAATCGAGCAGGAACGCGCGGTGACCGCGGCCAAGCCCGAGGGGCTGATGCGCGAGATCGAACAGGGCGACCAGGTCCGCGAGCGATTGACGCGCGCGCTTTCGGAAGCCGAACAGGCGGTCAGCGCCGCCAGCGCGCAGGCGCAGCAGGCCGACAAGGACTTTTCCGCAGCCAATGAAGCGCTGGCCAGGGCGCGCGAAAGCCGCGCCGGCCTGGCCGAGCGCGCCGAGAACCAGGACGGCCGCCGGATCGAGATGGCGCGGGTGTCGGGAGAGCGTTTCCAGTGCCCGCCCCCGCTGCTGCCGCAGCGCTATGAATTCGACGAGGAAGCGATTGCTGCAGCGGAGGCTGAGAGCGAGGAGATGGACCGGCTCACCGCCAGCCGCGAGCGGATCGGTCCGGTCAATCTGGTGGCCGCGGAAGAACTCGAACGGATCGAGAGCGAGCATGGCAGCAATGCCGCCGAGCAGGAGGAACTGCGCGAGGCGGTCAGCCGGCTGCGCGGATCGATCGGCAATCTCAACCGCGAGGGGCGCGAACGCCTGCGCGCCGCGTTCGAACAGGTCAACGACCACTTCAAGCGCTTGTTCATGCGGCTGTTCGAAGGCGGTGAAGCGCATCTCGCGCTGATCGACAGCGACGATCCGCTCGAAGCGGGCCTCGAGATCTTCGCGCAGCCGCCGGGCAAGAAGCTGCAATCGCTCACGCTGCTGTCGGGCGGCGAACAGGCGCTAACCGCGACCGCGCTGATCTTCGCGCTGTTCCTGACCAATCCGGCGCCGATCTGCGTGCTCGACGAGGTCGATGCGCCACTGGACGATGCCAATATCGACCGCTTCTGCGATCTGCTCGACGCGATGACGCGCGAGACGCAGACCCGCTATCTGATCGTGACGCACAATGCGGTGACGATGAGCCGGATGCACCGGCTGTTCGGTGTGACCATGATCGAGAAGGGCGTCAGCCGGCTGGTCAGCGTCGATCTGGGCGCGGCCGAAGAACTGCTCGCGGCCGAATAGCCGCGCTGCCACGGGGGAGAATTCGATGATGTCGCTGCGCCTGCCACTTGCCGCCCTGCTGCTGGGCTGCGCCGCCCACAGCCCCGCCGCGCTCGCTGCCGCGTCCGCCGCGCCGACGCAGATCGGCATGAGCGAAACCGAACAGGCGGCCCCCGCCATGCCGCCGCTGCTTTCCATGCGCGCGCGCGCCGAGGTGATCGACGCGGTGCTGGCACAGCGGCTGGAGACGGTCGTTCCCGCGATCATGCGCGAACAGGGCATCGCCATGTGGGTGCTGATGGCGCGCGAATATTTCGAGGAGCCGGTCATCGCGACGATGCTGGATGCGCAAAGCATGCATGCGCGGCGGCGGACGATCCTGATTTTCCACGATCCCGGCGAAGGGCAGGAGATCGAGCGGCTGACAGTCAGCCGTTATGGCCTTGGCGACCTGTTCGAGGCGGCCTGGGACCCCGAGCAGCAGCCCGACCAGTGGCAGGCGGTGGCGGACATTATCGCGCAGCGCGATCCGGCGAACATCGCGATCAACACGTCCGATCTGTCAGCCTTCGGCGACGGGATGACGCTGAGCCAGTACCGGATGATGAAGGAGGCACTCGCGCCCGAGTACCGCGAGCGGATCGTGTCGGGCGAACGGCTGGCGACCCGCTGGCTCGAAACGCGCACACCCGCCGAGATCGCGCTTTACCCCGGGGTCGTGCGGATCGCGCATGCGCTGATCGCGCAGGCTTTCTCGCGCGCGGTCATCACGCCGGGGGAAACCACGGCCGCCGATGTCCAGTGGTGGTATCGCGACACGCTCGCCGCGCACGGCCTGACGCCGTGGTTCCACCCCTCGGTCGGCATCCAGCGCGAAGGCGCCGAAGGGATGCTCCGCGGCGATGCGGTGATCCTCCCGGGCGACCTGCTGTGGACCGATTTCGGCATCACCTACCTGCGGCTCAACACCGATACGCAGCATCTCGCCTATGTCCTCAAGCCGGGCGAAAGCGAGGCGCCTGCGGGCCTCCGCGCCGGGCTGGCAGCCACCAACCGCGTGCAGGACGCGCTGATCGGCAGCTTCGCGGCAGGATCGAGCGGCAACGAAATCCTCGCCCGCGCGCGCCGCAAGGCGATTGCGGAGGGGCTCGATCCCTCGATCTATTCGCACCCCGTCGGGCTGCACGGCCACGGCGCGGGCACGCCGATCGGGTTCTGGGACAATCAGGACGGCGATCCGCGCGGCGAGTACATCCTCCAGCCCGACACCGCGTGGTCGATCGAACTGACGTCCTACAACGCGGTGCCCGAATGGGGCGGACAGGTGGTCGATTTCCGTTCGGAGGAAGACGCGTTCTTCGATGGCGAGACGGTGCGTTACCTCGACGGGCGCCAGACCGAACTGACGCTGATCCCCAGCGACTGAGCCGGGTTCAGGCTGCCAGCGCAGCCGCCAGGTCGGCGCGGATGGACTTGAGGCGCGCGACCAGGTCGCCATCGACCGGAGCGGTGCGCGGATCGGCAGCCTGCGCGGCTGCCTGCGGATCGGGAGCGCCCTTGAGCGCGGCCTTGGCGCCTTTCAGCGTGTAGCCTTGGCGATTGACCAGCGCGTCGATGCGTTCGACCAGCGCCACGTCTTCGGGGCGGTAGTACCGCCGGCCGCCGCTGCGGGTGAGCGGCTTGAGCATGGGGAACTGCTGTTCCCAGTAACGCAGCACATGCGCCTTGATCCCGGTCGCGCGGGCGACTTCGCCGATGGTGCGCAGCGCGCCCTCTTCCTTGCCGTCGTCGAATTCCGCCATCGCGCACCCTTGTCCCGGCCTCAGCCGTTTGCAATCCGCTCCTTGAGCAGCTGGCTGGCGCGGAAGGTCATCACCCGGCGGGGCGTGATCGGCACTTCGACCCCGGTCTTGGGGTTGCGGCCGATACGTTCCTTCTTGTCGCGCAGCACGAAGCTGCCGAAGCCCGAAATCTTTACGTTCTCGCCATCGGCCAGCGCATCGCACATCTTGCCGAGGATCGCTTCGACCATGTCGAGCGACTCGGCGCGCGACAGCCCCATCTTGCGGTTGATCGTCTCGGCCAGATCGGCCCGGGTAAGCGTGCCTACGGAGCGCATCATATCCATTCTATCCTTCCCCCAGAAACGACCCTGAACGGGAATGCGACCCCAACTCGAACTTCACCAAGCAATATAGAGGTTTGGCAGCGCGCTGGCAAACGGGTTCCCGCGGCTACGGGGCTGCCCTTACATCCGCGCGAGCGAGGCGCCCCAGGTGAAGCCGCCGCCCATCGCCTCGAACATCACCAAATCGCCGGGCTTGATCCGGCCATCGCGCATCGCGGTATCGAGCGCGAGCGGGACCGAGGCCGCCGAGGTGTTGGCGTGCCGGTCGACTGTCACCACGACCTTTTCGGCCGGCAAGTCGAGCTTGCGCGCGGTGGCATCGAGGATGCGGGCATTGGCCTGGTGCGGCACCACCCAGTCGATATCGGCGGCTTTGGTGCCCGATTCCTCGAGCACTTCCTTGAGCACGCTGGCGAGATTGACGACCGCGTGGCGGAACACCTCGCGGCCCTTCATGCGCAATTTGCCGACCGTGCCCGTGGTCGAAGGCCCGCCGTCGACATAGAGCATGTCCTTGTGCTGCCCATCGGCATGCAGGCGGCTGGCAAGGATGCCGGGGCCGTCCGCGGCGACGTCCTGCGCCTCGAGCACGACTGCCCCCGCGCCATCGCCGAACAATACGCAGGTGGTGCGATCGTCCCAGTCGAGAATGCGGCTGAAGGTTTCCGAACCGATCACCAGCGCCTTTGTCGCCATCCCGGTCCGCAGCAGCGAATCGGCAGTGGCCAGCGCATAGAGAAATCCCGAGCACACGGCCTGCACGTCGAAGGCCACCCCGCCGCCGCACCCCAGCGCCGCCTGCACCTGCGTGGCGGTGGCGGGGAAGGTATGGTCGGGAGTGGCGGTAGCGAGGACGATCAAGCCGATTTCCTGCGCATCGACGCCTGCCGCTTCGAGCGCGTTGCGCGCTGCCGCGGTGGCGAGAGTGGAGGTCGTCTCGCTATCCCCCGCGATATAGCGCTGGCGGATGCCGGTCCGCTCGACGATCCATTCGTCGCTGGTGTCCACCCTGGCGGCGAGATCGGCATTGGTGACGCATTTGGCGGGCAATGCCGAACCCGTGCCGGTGATCACCGAACGGATCATTTCGCGGTAACGCCCGCCGCTTCAATTTCGCCCAGATCGCGTTTGATGCGGTTGGTGATGTCGTCCTCCAGCAGCCGCGCGGCGACTTCCACCGCATTGGCGACGCCCTTGGCATTGGCGCTGCCGTGGCTTTTCACCACCACGCCGTTGAGGCCGAGGAAGACCGCGCCATTGTGGTTGTTGGGGTCGAGATGGTGGCGCAGCAGGTCGGTCGCGGGACGCGAGACGAGGAAGCCGATCTTCGAGCGCAGCGAGCTGGTGAAGGCATTGCGCAGCAGGTCGGTGACGAAGCGCGCCGCGCCTTCGATCGCCTTCAGTGCAATATTGCCCGAGAACCCGTCACAGACCACCACGTCGCATTCGCCACGGTTGATCTTGTCGGCTTCGACATAGCCTTCGAAATCCATCGCCAGCCCGGTGGCGGCGCGCAGCGCCTCGGCGGCGGCCTGGATATCTTCGGTGCCCTTGGTTTCCTCGGTTCCGATGTTGAGCAGCCGGGTGCGCGGGCGTTCGCGGCCGGTCACGATGCGCGAATAGGCCGCGCCCATGATGGCGAACTGGATGAGGTTGCGCGCGTCGCATTCACGATTGGCGCCGAGGTCGAGCATGACGACATCGTCGTCGGTCAGCGTCGGCAGCAGCGCGGCCAGCGCTGGCCGGTCGAGCCCGGGCATGGTGCGCAGCGCGAGCTTGCTCATCGCCATCAGCGCGCCGGTGTTGCCGCCCGACACCGCGGCGCCGGCATCGCCCTGCTTCACCGCATTGACCGCAAGGCCCATGCTGGTGGTCTTGGCGCGGCGCAAGGCGCGGCTCGGCAGCTCGTCGCCGCCGACCACGTCGGTGCAATGCAGGATCTCGGACGCCCCGGCCATGCCGGGGTGCGTATCGAGCGCGGCCTTGATGCGTGTTTCGTCGCCAACCAGCAGGAACTGGAACTTGTCGTGGCGGCGACGCGCAAGCGCGGCGCCTTCCACCATGACGCGCACACCTTCATCACCGCCCATCGCATCGACGGCGATACGCGGCAGGCTCATGCGCTGTCTCCGGCTTGGCTGACGGTCTTACAGACCGACGGCGATGATTTCGCGGCCGTTGTAATATCCGCAGTGCGGGCACAGATTGTGCGGCCGCTTGAGTTCGCCGCAGTTCGAGCACTCGTGATGAGCTTCGACCTTGAGCGAATCATGCGAGCGGCGGTTGCCGCGACGGTGGGGCGATACTTTCCTCTTGGGGACGGCCATGGCGGCACCTGTTCCTCAAACAATTACAATCAATTTCGGTGGCCGCCCTAGGGGATGGTCCGGCACGCTGCAAGAGCGCGTGAACCCGAAAATCCCGACCGTGACGGTGAAGGCGCGCGTAATAGCCAAATTTGCAGGCGATGCAACCCGATTCCGCATGCCGCGGCGGGATTGCACGGCGGCGGGCTTCGCCCTAGCACGCAGGCGGGTAGCGTTCACGGGGAACGCGAGGGAGAGAAACATGGGCATTATCCTGCCGGTTACACTGACCGCGGCGGCTGCAGCGGCGATCATCAACCTGTGGCTTGCGATCCGAGTCGGGCAGATGCGCGGCGCGACCAAGACCATCCACGGCGACGATGCGGGCGGTCCGCTGACGCGGCGGATGCGCGCGCAGCTCAATTTCGTCGAGAACACACCGTTCGTCCTGGTGCTGATTGCGGCCATCGAACTGACCGGCAAGGGCGATCCCTGGCTGGCCTGGGTGGCGGCGATCTACATGCTTGGCCGCGTGGCGCACGGCTTCGGCATGGACGGCGAAGGCGCGACCAAGCCGCGCATGATCGGCACGCTGGTGACGATGCTGACGCTGCTCGGCCTCGCGGTGGTTGCGGTGCTGATCACGCTTGGCGTGATGTAAGAGAAGGAAATTTTGCGGCGTACGGTCGGGACATCCGTCCCGACCTTGCGCAAGCTATCGACGGAGGTCGATAGCGCACCCCACAAATATCAACTCAACGCGTAATCGCTCACGAAGGCGTTGGTCTGGCGTTCCTGGCCGAAGGTGCTGGTCGGCCCGTGACCGGGAATGAAGGTCACGTCATTGCCGAGCGGCCACAGTTTCTGCGTGATCGCGTCGATCAGGTCCTGGTGGTTGCCCATCGGGAAATCGGTGCGCCCGATGCTGCCCTGGAACAAGACGTCGCCGACGATGGCAAACTTGCTCGGCCGGTTGAAGAACACGACATGGCCCGGCGTATGGCCGGGGCAATGGATCACCTCGAGCGTCAGTTCGCCCACGGTGACCGTGTCGCCATCGACCAGCCAGCGATCGGGTTCGAACACCTCGGCTTGCATGCCGTATCTCGCGCCGTCTTCCTCGAGCCGGCTGATCCAGAAACGGTCCGCCTCGTGCGGGCCCTCGATCGGCAGGCCCAATTCCTTCGCCAGCACGCCTGCCTCGCCGCAATGGTCCATATGGCCATGCGTGATGAGGATCTTCTCCAGTTCCACGCCCGACTTGGCGACCGCCGCCTTGAGTTTGTCGAGATCGCCGCCGGGATCGACCAGCGCGCCCTTGTTGGTCGCGGTGCACCAGATCAGCGAGCAGTTCTGCTGCAGCGGCGTGACCGGGACAATACCGGCTTTCATGGGCGGAGTGGCGGGCTTTTGGGTATCGGTTTCCATATATCCGCAAAAATGGTCGGCTTCTTGATCGAAAACAAGCCGCATCTGCGGCAAAGTGCTAACACCGCGGTAGAGGAGCAGATTCATGAAGCATATCGCAACCATCGCGGCGGGCTGCGCGGTGCTGGCAGCATGCCAGACCTATCCCGATCGCCACGCCCCGCCGGGCGGCCCAGTGGCCAGCGCCGCAGCGCCCGCGCCCGACTTCGTTACCGGCGTGTGCGGGGAATGCCATGCCGTGACGAGCGCTACGGTGTCGCTCGACCCGCAGGCCCCCGGCTTTGCCGACATCGCCAACAGCCCGGGCCTGACGCGCGCGACGCTGGTGACCTTCCTGTCGGATGCGCACAATTACCCGATGCAGATGGATGTCGACCTGGTCGAAGAGGATATCGAACTGGTTGCCGACTACATGCTGACGCTGCGCTCGGACGATTACGTCAAGCGCCCTTCGTGATCGGGCGGCGGGTCACACCCGCCCCCCTTTCCAGACAACCCGGCCGATCACCTCGACCTCTTCGCGCGCGAGGTCGATCGGCGAATAGCTGTCGTTGGCGCTGATCAGCGCGATGCGTCCCGGCGCGCTGGCCTGGACCTGCTTGACGTGCAGCGCATCGCCGATGCGCACGACGTGGATACCCTCGCCCGAACGCTTGTTGCGGTCGACAAAAATCTCGTCGCCGCTGCGCAGGGTTGGTTCCATGCTGTCGCCCTCGACGCGGATCGCGGTGAGATCGGCGCCCTCCAGCCCCATTTCGCGCAGCCAGCGGCGGCTGAAGCGGAAGCTGTCGAAGGAAATTTCCTCCGCCGAGAACGTGCCGGGACCCGCCGAGGCGTCGAGCGGAAGGCGGGGCACGGTGATGAACTCGTCCGGGGCAGACGCGCGCACATGGTCGGGATCGGCGCCCAGCGCGACCTCGGACACGCCGAAGAACTCGGCCAGCCGCCGCCGGTCCGCCTCCTCCAGCTTGCGCGGCGAACCCTTGCGGACGAATTGCTGCAAATAGCTGGGGTTGCGGCCGAGCATGGCCGAAAGCGAGGCGAGGCTGGTGCGTCCGGCCTCGGCCAGTTCGACCAGCTTCGCGCGGTCCGGCGTCATTGCGTCACTCACAAGACCGTGTCCTCCAGTCCGCCACCATCCACCCCGCGTCACGCAGAACGGTGGATGCGAGAAATTTCCCATAGCATAGGATTTTTCCTAGACAAGTAGGAATTGGATTGGAACAAATAAGGAACACAGCCAGCGAATCGCCACTTCCGGCAGCCATTTGGGGAGCCCGCCATGCTGATCCGATCCGTCGAGAAATTTCTCCGCCAGCACGAGATGGCGGCCACCAAGTTCGGACGCCTTGCGGCTCATGATCCGCGCTTCGTGCTCGATCTGCGCATGGGCCGCGAACCGCGCGACCGCACCGAACAGCGCATCCGCGGTTTCATGGCCGGGTTCGAGGCGGCGCGCGATGTCGCAACCACGCGGGAGACCGCGCATGTCGGATGAGACAGCCCCGCCCCGCGCGCCGCGCGCACGCCGTACCGCCGCCGACCGCCTGCGCGCCGCACTGGCCGAGCTGCACGCGCACCATGGTGAGGTGCTGATGCATACCGAGAAGGCGTGGGCGAGCATCACCTTTGCGGGCACGCGGCACAGCCTCACGATCCTATTCGCAGGCGGCGATGCGGTCGAGGCCGGTGAAGAGTTCGTCGTCGTCCTGCCCGATCACGAATTCGCCATCCCCGGACAGCTGGTGGCCGATGCAGGCGTGGTGGAAGTCGAACACCGCCTCACCCCCGAGCCGCGGCTGGTGGTGCAATGCGAATTGCTGCTGTTGGAGGAGGGCTGACCGAGCACCCTAATGTCAGCTTCTGTTGCGCGACGCGGATTAACAGGAGCGGTGAGCAATAAAGTAGAGAGCAATTTCCCGGCAGCGGTCGGCACAGACCCTCGCGTCGCGGCTTTGTTCAGCGATGCGAAAGCTTTGAATTGATCTGATGCCTCGCTCATACAGAGGGAGGTTTTTCGATGAGGAAATCTACTTTAGTCGCATGTGCGGAGTCAGGAATGATCGCCGCTGGAGCGAGCGCCAATACCGGTGCTCCCGATCCGACACTCACCCCCCTCACTTATGCGGCGCCCCAGTTCCGCGCCCTCTCGCCGCTGGGTACCGCGGGGGTTCCCCGGGGTGCCATTGACGACGCGCGCGGGTACCGCGTCGAGCGAGCTCGCTTGCTGAGAAAATACCTGGCTCTCGAGGAAGATAACGACGGGACCCTTACCCCAGACGATTACGCCGCAATGCAATCGGATATTGCCGAACTCAAGGCTCGATACTTCGGCTCCTAGTTGGCCCGATCATCTACGGCGTCGTGCAGCTGATTCAGGTCTCTTGCCGATTTCGCTAGCGCGTCGATCGTTTCGAAGGTGAAGCGAAAGCCGGATGTCGGGGGTCAGCGGAACCACTGCTGCCTTCGTGCTGAGAATGAATAGCCGCCGCCTCGCCCTGATCACCCGCGCCGGATCACCAGGTTCCGGATCTCGGTCATGTCCTCCATCGCGAACTTGATGCCTTCGCGGCCCAAACCGCTGTCCTTCACGCCGCCATAGGGCATGTTGTCGACGCGGTAGCTGGGGACGTCGTTGATCACCACGCCGCCGACCTCGAGCCGGTCCCAGGCGTCGAACATCTTGAACAGGTCGCGGGTGAAGATGCCCGCCTGCAAGCCGAACGTCGAGCGGTTCACTTCGGCCAGCGCCTCGTCGAAATTCGCGAACTTCTGCAGGATGGCGAGCGGGCCGAAGGCTTCCTCGTTAAGCGCCTTGGCATCCTTGTGGACGTCTTCAAGCAGCGTGGCTTCGAGCATATTGCCCTTGCGCCCGCCGCCCGTCAGCAGCGTCGCGCCGCCCGCGACCGCCTCGTCGATCCAGCCCTTGAGGCGCTTGGCCTCGCCTTCCGAGATCATCGGGCCAATGAAAGTGTCGCGGTCCTTGGGATCGCCCGCCACCAGCGTCTTGGTCTTCGCGACCAGCATGTCCCTGAAGCGGTCGTAGATGTCTTCGTGCACGATGATCCGCTGGACGCCGATGCAGCTCTGCCCGCTCTGGTAGAAGGCGCCGAAGACGATCCGGTCGAGCGCATCGTCGAGATCGGCATCGTGATCGACCACCACCGCGGCATTGCCGCCCAGTTCGAGCACGACCTTCTTCTTGCCGCAGCGCGCCTTCAAATCCCAGCCGACGGCAGGCGAACCGGTAAAGCTGAGCAGCTTGAGCCGTTCGTCGACGGTGAACAGGTCCGCCCCGTCGCGGCTGGCGGGCAGGATCGAGAACGCGCCTTCGGGCAGGTCGGTCTCGGCCAGCACCTCGCCCATGATGATCGCCCCGAGCGGGGTCTTGCTGGCGGGCTTCATCACGAAGGGACAGCCCACCGCGATCGCGGGCGCGATCTTGTGCGCGGCGAGGTTGAGCGGGAAGTTGAACGGCGAGATGAAGCTGCACGGCCCGATCGGATAGCGTTTCCAGATCGACTGGTAGCCCCTGGCGCGCGCGGAGATGTCCAGCGGCATGACCTCGCCATACATGCGGACCGATTCTTCCGCCGCAATGCGGAAGGTATCGATCAGCCGGGTGACCTCGCCCTCGCTGTCGTTGATCGGCTTGCCCGCTTCGACGCACAGCGCGTAGGCAAGCTCGTCGAAGCGCTCGGTAAAGCGGTCGACGCAGTGCTGCAGCACCGCCTGGCGTTCATAGCTGGCAAGCCGCGCCATCGGTTCGGCCGCCCTTACCGCCCCCGCAATCGCCTCGTCGATGATCTCGGGGCTGGCGAGTGCGGTGCGAAAAGCCACCTCGCCGGTGAACTTGTCGGTCACCGCCAGATCGGTGTTCGGCTGCGCGGCCTTGTTGTTGAGATAGAGCGGGTAGGTATCCTTCAGCGTGGGCATCGGCATCTCCACCCTCCCGCGGGCGGGAGGGACCGGGGGTGGGTCTGACCCTTCAACCGCCCGGGCGGGCGGTGCGTTCCGTCAATAGCCCAGATCGAGATCGAGCTGCGGCTGCACCGCTTCGCCGCGGTGCCAGCGGGCGAGGTTTTCGATGAAACGATCCGCGCTGCGCTGGAACATCTTGGTCTGCGCGCGGCCCGACAGGTGCATGGTGACCTGCGCATTGTCGAGGCCCCACAGCGGATGATCCTCGGGCAGCGGTTCGGGATCGGTGACGTCGAGCAGCGCGCCCTCGATCTTATTTTCCCGAAGCGCTTCGACCAGCGCCGGCTGGTCGACCACATCGCCGCGCGCGATGTTTACCAGGACGCCGTTGGGCCGCATCGCGGCCAGTTCCACCGCGCCGATCATATTGCGCGTTTCGGGGGTCGAGGGGACCGCCAGCACCACCCAGTCGAATTCGCCCAGCCGCCCGCGCCATTCGCCAGGCTTGAGCGCGCCATCGGCGCCCGAGCGGCGCACGGGCACGACCTTCATGTCGAAGGCTTCGAGCCGCGTCTTGATGAGCGATCCGATTGCGCCCATCCCGAGCAACAGCACGCGCTCGCCCGCCAGTTCGCGCTTGCCCGGGCTGTCGAGCAGCCATTCGTGGCGGTCCTGCGCGCGCACCACTTCGCGGTAGCCCTTGGCATGCGCGAGCATCAGCATGACGACATATTCGGCGATGGTGATCGCATTGATGCCGACGCCATTGGTGACCACCACGCCGCGTTCGGCGAGCAGGTCGAGCGGCATGAAATCGAGCCCGGCATAGATCGAGTTCATCCACTTGAGCTGCGTGGCAGCGGTGGCGATCTCGACCATCGGCTCCTTCTCGTTGAGGTCGAACCAGCCGATTTCCGCCTGGGGGGCAAATTCGAGCGCCTGTTCCTTGCTGGCAAACCACAGCGGCTCGACCCATTCGGGCAGGCGCGGTTCGACCAGCGGGCGGATCATGGCGGACAGGACGGCTTTGGTCATCGATTTCTCCCTCGAAACCTCCATTGCCGTTCAGGGATTATTTCGCAAACCGTTCCTTGCGCCGCGCGGCGATGTCGAGGATCGCCTCGGCCACTTCGCTGGCATTGCGCTGCACATGGCTGGGCGGAACCTGCATGATGTCGACGCGGTGGCGTTCCTGCCAGCGTTCGCGCGCGCCGTCTTCCCTGTGACGGAACGGATCATCATCGACCTCGATCGCCAGATGCGCATCGGCGCAATAGAACGGCAGGGTGAAGCCTTCGGCATCGTGATCGCGCACGAAGGAAAGGCCCTGGGGCGCGTCCTTGAGATGTTGCCAGAGAAGGGTCTGCGCGTCGGCCATCGTCAGAGCTTCCAATCCCAACCCAGCGGGTCGCCGTCCATTACCTCGACACCCTTTTCCCCAAGGCTTTCACGGATCGCATCCGAAGTGGCGAAATCCTTCGCCATGCGCGCCTGCTTGCGGCGGATCAGTTCGGCCTCGATTTCCTCTTCGGTGATGGTCGCGCCCTCCGGCCGCAGCCGCAAGTCGGCGCGGGACAGGTCGAACAGGCCCAGCCCGAGCACCGCGTCCATTTCCGCGATGACCGCGCGCTTGATTCCGGCATCGACCTTCTTGACCGCGAGCGCCTCCTCCAGCGCAACCAGCGCAATCGGCGTGTTGAGATCGTCGGCCATGGCGGCGGCGAATTTCTCGCCTATCGGGGCGAATTTGGGATGGTCGGGAGTGCCCGAGGCGGCATCTTTCAGTGGTCCGACCGTCATTACGATCCGCTTCAACCGCGTCAGCGCGGCGCCGAGGCCCTCCCACGAAAACTCCAGCTCGCTGCGGTAATGCGCCTGCAGGCACATCATCCGGTAGGCGAGCGGGTGGTAGCCCCTGTCCATCAGCAATTGCAGCCGGAGAAATTCGCCCGACGACTTGCTCATCTTGCCGCTGCGCTCGACGAGGAAGTTGTTGTGCATCCAGATCTTCGCGCCCGAATTGGTCGCTTCCGACAATCCGCCGCAGCCGCAGAAGGCCTGGTTCTGCGCGATCTCGTTGGGATGGTGGATCTCGCGGTGGTCGATCCCGCCGGTGTGGATGTCGAAGGGGAAGCCGAGCAGCTTCTCGCCCATGACCGAGCATTCGAGATGCCAGCCGGGCGCGCCCTTGCCCCACGGGGAATCCCATTCCATCTGCCGCGTCTCGCCCGCCGGGGTCTTGCGCCAGATCGCGAAATCGGCGGCGTTGCGCTTGCCCGCAACGGTCTCGATCCGGCCCTCGCCTTCCTCGGTCACCGCACGCGCGAGGCGGCCGTAATCGGCCACGGTCGAGACATCGAAATAGAGCCCGCTGTCGAGCTCGTAGCAATGCTGGTCGGCGATGCCCTTCGCGAAGTCGATCATCTCGCCGATATAATCGGTCGCCACCGACCACTTGGCCGGCTCGCGAATGTTGAGCGCTTTCACATCCGCCCAGAAGGCCTCGGTATAGTGCTTCGCGATGTCCCAGATCGACTGCGCCCTGGCGGCAGCCATCTTCTCCATCTTGTCCTCGCCCGCATCGCCATCGTCGGTCAGATGGCCGACATCGGTGATGTTGACGATGTGGGTGAGATCGTAGCCCTTCCAGCTCAGCGTGCGGCCGAGCACGTCGGCGAAGACATAGGCGCGCATGTTGCCGATATGGGGGTAGTTGTAGACCGTCGGCCCGCAGGAATAGACGCGCGCTTCGCCCTCGTGGACGGGGGTGAATTCCTCCAGCTCGCGGGTGAGCGAGTTGAACAGCTTGAGCGGCGTTTGGGTCATGCGAAGCGCAATGGCGCGGAGGCGGGGGGCGGTCAACAAGCAGTCAATGCGAGGAGCCGTAGGCGACGTGGCAATCCATCTTCCGACCTGGTGTATTTCGCTAGTGACGGGTGATGGATTGCTTCGCCTTGCGGCTCGCAATGACTGCTGGGCAGGGAGCTACCACCCTTCCCAGCGCACGCTTTCCTCGATCCCGGCGCGCTTCACGGCGAAATTGTTCACCGCGGCTTCCTCGTCGCGGTAGCCGATGGCGACGCCGCAGTAGAAGGTGTGATCCTCGGGGATATCGACCATTTCGCGGATCTGCGGCGCATAGACCGCCCAGGCTTCCTGGAAGCAGGTGTCGAGCCCTTCCTCGCGCGCGAGCAGGCCCACGGTCTGCAGCCACATGCCGATATCGCTCCACTGCGGCGGGCCCATGTACTTGGGCGTGTGGACCAGCATCAGCACCGGCGCCCCGAACGCGCGGAAATTGTTGGCGAACCACATCAGCCGCTTGCCTTTCTCCTCGCGGGAGATTTCGAGCGCGCCGTACATGTCCTCGCCCACCCCGCGGCGGCGCTGTTCGTAGGCTCCGTCGAGTTCGGGCGGATAGACATTGTATTCGGGTGCAAACGCCGCGCGCCCCTTGGGCAAATCCTGCGCGATGCGGTCGAACAGCGCCTGCATCGGCTCGCCTGTGAGGACGATGCCGTGCCATGGCTGCGTGTTGCCGCCCGAGGGGCTGCGCTGCGCCTTCTCGAGGATACGGGCGAGCGTTTCGCGCTCGACCGGCTGATCGGTGAAAGCACGGACGGAACGGCGCGTTTGGACGGCTTCGGCAACGTTCATTGTAGCTTGTCTCTCCTCCTCGCCTGCAAGCAGGCGCCCCGATTTGCGGCTTCTGGCCCCGCCCCTCGGCCCGTCGCGCCCGCACACACAGGCGCGGCCTATTTCTCGATCTCGAACAAATCGGCCAATTGCTCGATGATCGTTCCACCGAGCTGCTCGACATCCATGATCGTCACCGAACGCTTGTAATAGCGCGTGACGTCGTGGCCGATGCCGATCGCGGCGAGCTGGACGGGTGACTGTTTCTCGATCCAGTCGATCACCTTGCGCAAATGGCTTTCGAGGAAGCCTGCCGGGTTGACCGACAGCGAGCTGTCGTCGACCGGCGCGCCGTCGGAAATGACCATCAGGATGCGGCGGTCCTCGGGGCGGCGCAGCAGGCGGTCGTGCGCCCACATCAGCGCCTCGCCGTCGATGTTTTCCTTGAGCAGGCCTTCGCGCATCATCAGGCCGAGATTCCGGCGCGCGCGGCGCCACGGCTCGTCGGCCTTTTTGTAGAGGATGTGGCGCAGATCGTTGAGGCGTCCGGGGTTCGCGGGGCGCCCGTCGGAGAGCCACATCTCGCGGCTCTGCCCGCCCTTCCACGCGCGGGTGGTGAAGCCGAGGATCTCGGTCTTCACGCCGCAGCGTTCGAGCGTGCGCGCGAGGATATCGGCGCTGATCGCGGCAATCGAGATCGGCCGCCCGCGCATGCTGCCCGAATTGTCGATCAGTAGCGTGACGACCGTGTCCTTGAACTCGGTATCGCGTTCGATCTTGTAGCTGAGCGCATGGCCGGGGCTGACCACCACGCGGGTCAGCCGCGCGGCATCGAGCATGCCTTCTTCCTGGTCGAAATCCCAGCTGCGGCTCTGTTGCGCCATGAGGCGGCGCTGCAGCCGGTTGGCCAGCCGCGTGACCACGCCCTGCAGGCCCGCCAGCTGGCTGTCGAGATAGGTGCGCAGCCGGTCGAGCTCTTCATTGTCGCACAGCTCGGCGGCTTCGATCTCCTCGTCGAATTTCTGGGTATAGGCCTTGTAGTCGAAGCCTTCGGGAAAGTCGGTCCACGGGCGATTGGGGCGAACGGGCTGCATGCCTTCCTCGCCATCGTCCGATGGATCGCCATCGGACATTTCCTGTTCGCCCTCGACGTCCTGGTCGGCGTCGCCCTCGGCCTCGCCATCGGTGACTTCCGAACGGGCATCGGCGGCATCGGGTTCGGCCCCGCCCTCGTCTTCCTCGTCGGTTTCGTCCTGGTCCTCGGGGTTCTCGCCCTCCTCGTCCTCGCCATCCTCGGCATCGGTCGGTTCGGGGGTCTCGGGCAGCGTCAGGTCGAGATCGCGCAGGATATCGAGCGTCAGGTTCTGGAAGGCGCGCTGGTCGTCGAGCACATCGGCCAGCCCGTCCATGTCGGTGCCGATCTTGGCAAGGATATCCTCGCGCACCAGATCAACCCCCGCGCGGGCGCGTTCGGGCACCGCTTCGCCGGTCAGCGCCTCGCGCAGCATCAGCGACAGCGCGGTGGGCAGTGGGACATCGCCCGCCGCCTCGGCGCGTACGATCGGATCGGACGCGGTGCGCATCTCGACCGCCGCGTCGAGATTGCCGCGAATGCCGGCATAGCGCGTCGAGCCGATCGCCTCGTAGCGGACCTGTTCGATCGCGTCGTAACAGGCGCGCGCGATCGGTTCGGGCGGCGCGCCCTTGCCGTGCAGCGCTTCGCTGTGATGCCGCAGCCGCAGCGCGAAACTGTCGGCAAATCCGCGCGCTTCGATCGCCTGCTCGCGCGGGAGATTGCGCCCGGGCAGCGGCACGCGGAAGTTCTTGCCCGACTGGGTTGGCGCATCCGCGCTCCACGCGACTTCGACCTCCGCTTCATGCGCGAGCGCGCGGCTGGCGCCGGTCAGCGCCTGCTTGAAGCGGTCGAGAGGAGTCTGTTCGCTCACTTATGCGGTGGGGATCGACTGGCCCGTCTTGTCCCAGTCCTTGAGGAAGCCCTCGATGCCCTTTTCGGTCAGGACATGCTTGAACAGGCCCTTGATCACCGCCGCGGGCATGGTCGCGACATCGGCACCGATGCGCGCGCTTTCGAGCACATGCACCGGATTGCGGATCGAGGCGACGAGGATCTCGGTCGAGAAATTGGGATAGTTGTCGTAGATCAGGCGGATATCGCGGATCAGCGCCATGCCGTCGAAGCCGTTGTCGTCATGCCGCCCGACGAAGGGCGAAACGAAGGTCGCGCCCGCCTTGGCCGCCAGCAGCGCCTGGTTGGCGGAGAAGCACAGCGTCACATTGACCATCGTGCCATCGCCGGTCAGCTTCTTGCAGGTCTTGAGCCCGTCGATCGTCAGCGGCACCTTGATGCAGACATTGTCCGCGATCTTGCGCAGCGTTTCGGCCTCTTTCATCATCGTGTCGTGATCGAGCGCGACGACTTCGGCGCTGACCGGGCCGTCCACGATATCGCAGATTTCCTTCGTCACTTCCATGAAGTCGCGGCCCGATTTGGCGATCAGCGACGGGTTGGTGGTGACGCCGTCGAGCAGGCCGGTGTCGGCCATTTCCCTGATGTCGGCGATATCGGCGGTGTCGACGAAGAATTTCATGCGCGAAGGCTCCGGGGGAATTGCGATTCCCGCAGAGCCTTAGCGCCCGATATGGCCTGCGGCTAGTACTGCGCGCCCGCGCCGAACACGCCGATGATCAGCGGGTCGCGCGTGGCCTGCGGGTTGCGGCGGATCGCCGCTTCCTCGGTCCCGATCTCGCGCCAGATGGTCGTGTCGATAGTCCCGGCGAAGCGCGTAACCGCGCCCGCCAGATCGACCCCGGCGAGGCCCTGCACCAGCTCTGCCACCAGCGGATCCTGCGCCACGCGCAGCGCGTCGCCCAGTTCGGGCACCATCGCCTCGACCAGGCTGCGGCCCATCGAATCGCGCAGGAAACCGGTCGCCGCGGTGGGGCCGCCGCGCACGAGGTCGATTGCGTTCTGGATGCCGATGGTGCGCACCGCATCGGTCACCAGCGGTGCCGCGCGCTGCGCGCCTTCATAAGCAATGTCGCCGAACGCGTTTTCGAGCCGGCTCTTGAACAGGGCGGAGGTGAGGATACGCGACACCACGTCGCCGCGCGCGCCCAGCAGCTCGCCGAAGCCGACCTGCGCGACCTGTTCGTCCCAGAAGCCGCCGCCTTCGAGCATCCGCGCGAAAGCGCGTTCGCTCGACAGGAACAGGATGCGCTGGACCGCATCGACCATGCCGAAACCGGGTATCGTCGAACAGGCGGGCAGCAGCAGAAGGCCGCCCCCGGCCATGGCCCCGCCGAGGAAGCCGCGCCGTCCGGTGGGTTTGACGAGAATATCGGTCATATCGCTGGTCCTCATTGCATCCTGCCCTTGTTTCGCACACCTGTGGCCGCCCATATGGCCGGGCCATGAACCGCGTGCGCTGCCTCGTCCTCAATGCCGCTCTCGGCCCGCTCGACTACAAGGTGCCCGAGGGTATGGATGTCGGACCGGGTTCCGTGGTCGAATGCCCGCTGGGTCCGCGCACGGTAATCGGGATCGTCTGGGAAGCTGAACGGCTTGCCGGAACCGAGGTTCCGGCCGAAAAACTGCGCCCGCTGCGCGGCGTGCTGCCCGTGCCGCCACTCTCTGCCGCGCTCAGACGGTTGATCGAATGGACCGCGGACTATTACGTCGCCTCGCTCGCCAGCGTGGCGCGGATGGCGCTGTCATCGGGCGGCGCGCTCAAGGGTCCCGCTACAATGACCGAATACCGCCTGACCGGCGGCCTGCCCGAGCGCATGACGCCGCAGCGCGAGGCGGCATTGGGCGCGCTGGAAGGCGAGCAGGCGACGATCCGCGAACTGGCAGGGATCGCCGGGGTTTCCGAAGGCGTGCTGCGCGGGCTGGTCAATCACGGCGCACTCGAACCTGTGGAGGTCGATTGCGACCGCCCCTATCCGCCCGCGCGGCCCGATTTCGTCGAGATCGCGCTAAGCGCGCAGCAGCGCGAGGCGGCGGACATCTTTTCCAACGCGGTGCGCAAGGCGGAGTTTGCCCCCTTCCTGCTCGACGGGGTGACCGGATCGGGCAAGACCGAGACCTATTTCGAACCCGTCGCCGAGGCGCTGCGGATGGGGCGGCAGGTGCTGGTCCTGCTGCCCGAAATCGCGCTGACCGAAAACTTCCTCCACCGCTTCGAGGAGCGGTTCGGCGCGCCGCCGGTGCTGTGGCACTCCTCGCTCAAATCGACCGAACGCCGGCGCGCCTACCGAGCCGTATCCGAAGGTAGCGCGCAGGTGGTCGTCGGCGCGCGCTCGGCGCTGTTCCTGCCTTTCGCACGGCTTGGCCTGATCGTGGTCGACGAAGCGCACGAGACCAGCTTCAAGCAGGAGGAAGGCGTGCGCTACAATGCGCGCGACGTCGCGGTGATGCGCGGGCATTTCGAGCAGGTGCCCGTGGTGCTCGCCAGCGCCACCCCCGCGCTCGAAAGCCTGCAGATGGCCGAAAGCGGGATCTACGCGAAGATCGACCTGCCGAGCCGCTACGGCGGGGCGCAGATGCCCACGATCGAGACGATCGACCTGACCGAGGAAAAGCCGCCGCAGGGGATGTGGCTGGCACAGCGGCTGGTCGACGGGATCGAGGCCCGGCTCGAACGCGGCGAACAATCGCTGCTGTTCCTCAACCGGCGCGGCTATGCGCCGCTGACGCTGTGCCGCAATTGCGGTTTTCGCTACCAATGCCCCAATTGCAGCGCGTGGCTGGTCGAACACCGCTTCACCAACCGGCTTGCCTGCCACCATTGCGGGCATGAGGCCCCTGCCCCCAAGACCTGCACCGAATGCGGCGAGCCCGACTGCCTCGTCGCCTGCGGCCCGGGGGTCGAACGCATCGCCGACGAAGTGGCCGAACGCCTGCCGCAGGCGCGTGTCTTCGTCGCCACTTCGGACACGCTCAATTCGCCCGGCAGAGCCGCCGAATTCATCGCCGCAGTCGAGGCGCGCGAGGTGGACGTGATCGTCGGCACGCAATTGGTAACCAAGGGGTTCCATTTCCCCGAGCTGACGCTGGTCGGCGTGGTCGATGCCGATCTCGGGCTCGAGGGCGGCGATCTGCGCGCGGGCGAGCGGACCTACCAGCAGGTCGCGCAGGTCGCCGGACGCGCGGGGCGCGGTTCGAAACCGGGCGAAGTGCTGCTGCAGACCCGCCACCCCGACGCGCCGGTGATTGCCGCGCTGGCGGCGGGCGACCGCGATGCCTTCTATTCGGCCGAAACCGAGATGCGCCGCGAGGCGGGCGCCCCGCCCTTCGGCCGCTGGGCCTCGATCATCATTTCGAGCGAAGACGATGCCGAGGCGCGCGAGGCGGCCAACCGCATCGGCGCCTTCCGCCCCGATGTCGCCGAATGCATGATCCTCGGCCCCGCGCCCGCCCCGATGGCGCTGCTGCGCGGCCGCTATCGCTACCGCTTCCTGATCAACGCACGGCGCAGCGTGCAATTGCAGCAGGTCATCCGCCGGTGGTTGGCCGCGATCGACCACCCGCCCGGCGTGCGCGTGGCAGTCGATATCGACCCCTACAGCTTCGTCTAGGCTTGGGCCACGCAAGTTCGGGAACCCGGGGTTTCGGTGGGACGTTTGCCGCCGTATGGCCGAAGAACTCGAAGCTGCCCTTCCCGACGACGTTTGTCGGTTGGCCGAGCGAATCCTTGCCGCCGCCAAGGACCGCGGCTGGCAGCTGGCCACCGCCGAAAGCTGCACCGGCGGCTTGCTCGCTGCGCTGTTCACCGATGTCCCGGGTTACAGCCACGTGTTCGACCGCGGCGTAGTGTCCTATTCGGATGGGGCCAAATGCGATCTGCTGGGTCTCGCAAGTGACATGGTCGAGAATTGCGGCGCAGTCAGCCGCGCGGTCGCCGAAGCGATGGCCGCAGGCGCGCTTGAACGATCGGATGCGCAGCTGGCGGTTTCGATTACCGGTTTCGCTGGCCCCGGGGGCGAAGGTGACGAGGAAGGCCTCGTCCATTTTGCGCTCGCCGATACAACCGGCGCGCTGACTCACCGCGAAGTGCATTTCGGGCCGATCGGCCGCGACGGCGTGCGGATCGCCGCGCTGCGCGCCGCGCTCGATATGCTGCGCGAAAAGCTCGACCTTTCGGCCTAGTCCTGACCGCCGTCATAGACCGCACGCGCGGCCTCGACCTTGCCGATATTGGCAATCGCCCAATTGCCCAGCTGCGCCACCGGATCGCACAGCGAGCGCCCCAGCGCGGTGAGCGCATAGTCGACCCGCGGCGGCACGCTGGGGGTGACCGTGCGGCTGACCAGCCCGTCGCGCTCCAGCCCGCGCAGCGTGCGCGTAAGCATGCGCTGCGAAATACCCGGAATATCGCGCCGCAATTCGTTGAACCGCCGCGACCCGTCGGCCAGCCCCATCACCACGCGGACCGACCATTTGTCGCCGACACGCGCGAGGATGTCGTTCACCGCGGTGCATTGCGGCGCATTATGAACCTCAAGGGGAACACCCGTGTCCCTATCGGACAACGAAGTGCCTTCTTGCGCGGGGTGGGGTACAGTTTCCATATGGCCTCCAGGTTATCAACAGTAACTATGGAGTTCCCCCTATGCAAATCCTTCGTATCGACAGCTCGACCACCGGCGACCAGTCGATCAGCCGCAAGCTGACCGACGAACTGCTCGCCCATTTCACTGCCAAGCATCCCGAGGCCAAGGTCGTCACGCGCGATCTCGTGGCCGAACCGTTGCCGCATATCGACCCGATCACCACCAGCGCGATCCGCACCCCGCCCGAAACGCATGAGGAAGCGGTTGCCGCAGCCTATCCCGAACAGCGCGCAGTGCTCGACGAATTTCTCGCCAGCGACGTGGTGATCGTCGGCGCGCCGATGTACAATTTCACCATTCCCAGCCAGCTCAAGGCATGGCTCGACCGGCTCGGCGTGCCCGGCGTGACGTTCAAATATGGCGCAAACGGCCCCGAGGGGCTCGCCGGCGGACGCAAGGTCGTGGTCGCCTCCGCGCGCGGCGGCGAATATTCGACCGACCAGCTGGCCGAGAACCAGGAAAGCCTGCTGACCACCTTCTTCGGCTTTATCGGGGTAGACGATCTGCATTTCGTCCGCGTCGAAAAGGCGGGCTTCGGTCCCGAGGCCATCGAACAGGGCATGAAGGCGGCGAAGCAGGAAATCGCCAAGCTGTAAGGCACCATCGCGGGGGTCGGGCATTGGAACAACCATGCCCGGCCCCGTCCTCGTGCCCATCCTCGGCGACCAGCTGACCCGAGACCTTGCCAGCCTGCGCGGGCGCACCAAGGACGATACCGTCATCCTGATGATGGAGGTGTGGGACGAGGCGACCTATGTCCGCCACCACAAGCAGAAGATCGCGCTGATCTTTTCCGCCATGCGCCATTTCGCCGAGGAATTGCGCGATGCGGGCTGGAGCGTCGACTACACCGAACTTGGCGATCCGGACAATGCAGGGAGCTTCACCGGCGAGGTCGCACGCGCGATCGAACGGCACGGCCCGCGGCTGGTCAGCGTGGTCGAGGCGGGCGAATGGCGCGTGCGGCAGGACATGGAGCAATGGGCGGACAAGTTCGCCTGCGAAATAGAAATCCTGCGCGACGACCGCTTCATCTGCACCCAGGCCGAGTTCGACGACTGGGCGCAGGACCGCAAGGAATTGCGGATGGAGTTCTTCTACCGCGAGATGCGGCGCAAGACCGGGCTGCTCATGGCCGAGGACGGCAAGCCCGAAGGCGGCGAGTGGAATTACGATAGCGAGAACCGCAAGCCGCCCAAGGATGGGCTCGCCGCCCCGGAACGCCCCAAGTTCGAACCTGACGCCGTGACGCAGGAGGTCATCGAGCTGGTCGAGGCGCGGTTCGGCGACCATTTCGGATCGCTCGACACATTCGGCTGGCCGGTCACTCGCGACGAGGCCGAAGAGGCCGCCGATGCTTTCTTCGCCGAACGCATCGAGTGCTTCGGCCCCTATCAGGACGCCATGGTCGCGGGCGAGGACGATCTGTTCCATTCGATGCTTTCGACCAGCATCAATCTCGGCCTGCTCGACCCGCTCGAGCTGTGCCGCCGCGCGGAGGAAGCCTATCGCGAGGGGCGCGCGCCACTCAACAGCGTCGAAGGATTCATCCGCCAGATCATCGGCTGGCGCGAATATGTGCGCGGCTTCTACTGGCACCAGATGCCGCATCTGCAGGAAGCCAATGCGCTCAACGCGCAGCGCGGCCTGCCCGAGTTCTACTGGACCGGCGAAACCGAGATGGCCTGCCTCGCCGACTGTATCCGCTCGACCCGCGACAATGCGCATGCGCACCATATCCAGCGGCTGATGGTACTCGGCAATTTCGCATTGCTCGCTGGAGTGAACCCGCGCGAGGTGCAGGACTGGTACCTCGTGGTCTATGCCGATGCCTATGAATGGGTCGAATTGCCCAATGTGGCGGCAATGATCCTTTATGCCGATGGCGGGAAGCTGGCGTCCAAGCCCTATGCGGCCAGCGGCAATTATATCAACAAGATGAGCAATTACTGCGCGGGCTGCACCTATTCGCCCAGCAAGAAGACCGGCGAAGGGGCCTGCCCGTTCAACCCGCTGTACTGGCATTTCATGGACAGCCACCGCGAGCGGCTGGAGCAGAACCACCGGATCGGGCGCATCTACGCCACCTGGGACCGCATGGGCGAGGAGCGCCAGCGCGACTATCTCGACAGCGCCGAGGCCTTCCTCGACCGGCTCGAACCGGCGCGCGCCGGCTGGGCGCGGAACGGGTAAGCGTCGGTTCATCGCAGTTCCTGCCCCGCCCACCGGCTTGGCAAAAGGTTTGCGCGTCCCGGTTCATTTGCGAGACAGGCTGCGGGCAACACCAGCCCCCGCCTGCGGCCCCGCGCCGCTCAACCAAGCCGTTACCGAATGAAGGGGGCTGATTGACCGCACAGGCGCAATTGGGGAGAAAGCGGCATTCCACACCCGCTCGACGGCCCGTGTCGGTTCGAATTGAAGGAGTATGAATATGATTGCCTTGTCCAAAAGTTCGAAGACAGTCGCAGCGCTCGCCGCGCTCGTCCTGCCCGTCACTGCTGGTGCGCAGGCGCAGGAGCTTGAGCCCCAAGGCGGCGCGAATAGCGGCGGCGAACCGATGACCGTTGTCGGCACGACGCCCAGCGACCTGTCGGGCATGCCCGAAGGCCCCGAATTCGAAGGCGTCATTTCGGCGCGCGACGGCGACAAGGTGCAGGTGACCAGCGCCGATGGCACGCGCACCGTAATCGCGCTCAGCCCCGCAACCGAAATCCGCAGCAGCGGTGGTTTCCTGGGCCTCGACAAGGACCAGCTTTCGGCCGCCGACCTGCTCAATGGGCTGCCAGTCGAAGTCGAGACGGTCGAATGGGCCAATCGCGGGCTGATCGCCACCAAGGTCGCGCTGAAGAGCAAGCATCTCGAAACCGCGCGGATGATCCACACCGGGACCGACCAGCGCTTCACCGCCAATGAAGCCGCGACCGAGGCGCTGCGCGGCCGCGTCGCCAATATCGACCAGTACAATATCAAGGGCACGACCAACGTCTATTTCGACACGGCCAAGTACAATCTGTCGCAGCAGGCGCGCTACGAGCTGTGCCAGGCCGCGGCGCAGGCCAAGAACACCGACAATGCGCTGTTGCTGGTGGTCGGCTACACCGATTCGACCGGCGACTATGAATACAACCAGGAGCTGAGCGAAAAGCGCGCCTCGCGTGTGGTCAACTTCCTCCAGCAGGAATGCGACTGGGCACCCTACCGGATGCTGACCCCCACCGGCATGGCCGAGGCCGATCCGGCGGCGGACAACACCACCGAACAGGGCAAGGCGCAGAACCGCCGCGTGGCGGTCAACATCCTCGTCAGCAAGAGCGTCGACGGAATGAACTCGGGCCTCTGATCGGGCTGCGAATTCGGATCATGCGGGGCGGGCCTTGGGTCCGCCCCGGTTTGATTCAGCTAGGCTGCGCGGCGGCGTCCTGCTGCTTGGCGAGCTTGTGTTCGTCCTCGATCATGCCGTGTTTCCAATAGCTGGAAAGGTAGAGATCGGCGGGCGCGAGCGCGAGTTCGCCGCGCAGATATTCGCGCAGCCGCTTCATTGCGGAAAATTCGCACGCTGCCCATGCAGCGAGCGATCCTTCGGGCCGTGCGGCACTGCGCAGCGCATCGACCAGCAGTGCGGGCCGCTGCCCCGGCTCGGAATTGACCAGCCAGGCGATCTCGACACCCTCGGGCGCAGCGATGTCCTGCCGGTCGCGTTCGTCCTGGATCTCGATCGCAGCGAACCCGCGCGCATCGGCCGGCAATGCTTCGAGATTGACCCCAATCGCCGGCAGCGCAGTCATGTCGCCCGCCACGAGATAGAAATCGCGCCCTTGCGGCAGCGGCTTGGGCAGGCCCGGACCGCCCACCTCGATCGTGTCGCCGGGCGTGGCCGACAGCGCCCAGCGGGTCGCCGGGCCCGCAGCTTCGCCGCCGTGCAGGGCGAAATCGATCGCGATCGCATCCTCGGCCTGATGGCGGATGGTATAGGTGCGGACCAGCGGCTTGCCGCCCGCGGTGGCCGGGGCCAGCATGAGCTTGACGTAGCCGCCAGCGAAATCGGGCGGAAACCCCGCCAGGCCCGGACCACCGAGCGATACCCGGATCATCGAGGGCGAAAGGGACTGGCGCGAGAGGACGGTAAGCGTCCGCGGGGGAGGTCTGGTGCTCATGGCTACTAGTTAATGCGAACCACTCGCAATACAAGACGTGCAGCGAAATCGGGTTTCGGCCCGGCGGCGTGCCCGCCCTATCCTTGTCGATAGACAGCCTCCGCCTGCGCCTTGAGCCAGTCCATCGCCGCAGCCCAGGGACCATGACCATAGCTGATCCGCGCGACGCCCAGCGCGGCCAGTTCGGCAGTCGTACCGCGGCCCGGCGCCCACAACACGTTGACCGGCAGCGGCGAAGCCTCGCAGATCGCGTGTATCGTCGCATGGTCGCCGAGGAAGGGAACGAAGAGGCTGCGCGCGCCCGCTTCGGCAAAGGCAGCGGCGCGCGTCAGCACGTCTTCGACCAGCGCAGGCGTGTAGTCCTTGGGATCGCGCCGGAGATAGACGTCGGTGCGCGCGTTGACGTGAATACCGGTATCAGCCGCGGCAGCAACCCGCTCCGCCGCCTGCGCCACGGGGAGCAGCCCGGTTTCGCCGGGCATGCGGTCCTCCATATTGATCCCGCTCGCGCCCGCATCGTGCGCTTTGCCCACCGATATTCCGACCGCGGCGGGGGTATCGCCATAGCCGGCCTCCATGTCGATGCTCACCGGCAGGTCGGTGACCGAAAGAATGCGGGTGAGGTTTTCGAGCGCGATCTCGAGCGGGAGCGTCTCCCCATCGCTGAACCCGTTGGCCTCGGCCACGCCCCAGCTACCCGTCGCGATGGCCTTCGCCCCCGCCGCAGCCACGGCGCGGGCGCTGCCGGCGTCCCAGATATTGTACAGCACCAGCGGTTCGCCCGGTACATGCAGCGCGGTGAATGCGTCGATCCTGTCCATCATTTCGTCTCCCTTTCGAGCAATTCGCGCTTGATGTCCTGGCCATAGGCATAGCCGCCCAGATCGCCGCCCTTGCGCACCACGCGGTGGCAGGGGATCAGCACCGCGACATTGTTGCGCGCATTGGCGCTGCCCGCGGCGCGCACTGCCTTGGGATTGCCCGCCGCCGCGGCGATTTCGGCATAGGTGCGCGTTTCGCCCGGCGGGATCGCGCGCAAGGCTTCCCAGCACGCTTCCTGGAAAGCGGTGCCCTTCACGTCGAGCGGGATATGCGCGAAATCGCCCGGTGCCTCGACGCTGGCGACGACATCGGCGAGCAGTTTGCCGAACGCCGCGCCGCCTTCGACCAGATCGGCCTTGGGGAAGCGGCGGCGCAATTCGCTGTCGTCTTCGCCGAAGGACAGGCGGCACACACCCTTGTCGGTCGCCGCCACCAGCATCGGTCCCATCGTGGTGTCGACCACTGCCCAGCGGATTGTCGCCCCCGCCCCGCCATTCGCCCATGCGCTTGCCGCCATGCCCAACCGTCCTTTCGTATTCTCGTAAAAGCGCGAGGCCGAGCCATAGCCCGCCTCGTAGATCGCGCCGGTCACGCTGTCGCCAACCGACAGCGCATCGCGCGCGCGTTCCTCGCGCAAGGCGCGGGCATAGGCGGCAGGCGAAAGACCGATGGCGCGTTTGAACACCCGCTGGAAATGTGCGGGCGAATAGCCGGTCAGCTGCGCTAGCGCGGCGAGCGAGGGCGCATCTTCGGCCTGGCGGATCTCGTCGATCGCGGCGAGCACTGCCGCCTCGTCGCGGCCGACATCATCGGGCAGGCACCTTTTGCAGGCGCGCAATCCCGCCGCGCGCGCCGCTGTACCATCGGCGAAGAAACGCACATTGCTGCGGCGCGGGTGCCGCGCGGCACAGGACGGACGGCAATAGATGCCGGTGGTCAGCACGCCGGTGACGAAGCGTCCGTCGAAGGTGCGGTCGCGCCGCTCAACGGCGGCCCAGGCTGTATCGGCGTCGATCATCGCAGTGCCTTTCATAGCGCAAGGGCAACGCTTGTGCCCGCACCGAATTGCGCTGGCATCCCGCGCCTTGCGGTCAAAGCGAATGATCGTCACAAGGCGCCGCAATGGCCCGCTTTTTCATCCGTATCGCCGCGCTGCTTGCGCTGCTCGCGCCGCTGCTGGCGTCCGTGCCCGCCCACGCCGAACCCGCGGATATCGACGCGGCCGCGCGCGGCGTGGTGCGGGTGGTGATCGTGGGCGAGCGCGACGGCGAACTGTTCCCGATCAGCCATGGCACCGGCTTCGCGGTCACTGGCGATACGGTGGTCACCAATGCGCATGTGGTGCGCGATGCACTGCGTGACGAGGGAATGCAAATCGGCATCGTCCCGACCGGCGGGGGCGAAGCGGTCTATGGCCGGATCATCGCGGTGCTGGCGCGCAACGATCTGGCACTTATCCGCATCACCGGAGACCTGCGCCTGCCCCCGCTGGCGCTGGCCGGCGGGATGCCGCCCGACAGCGGCGAGGTGACCAGCGTCGGCTATCCGATGAATGTCGATCGTGCGCAGGGGCTCGATATCAGCGATATCTTCCGCAGCCAGCCCCCGGTCAAGAGCCGTGGGTTCATATCGGGTGCGCGGCCCAGCCGCCAATTCGACACCATCCTGCACACCGCCCCCATCGCGCGCGGAAATTCGGGCGGCCCGCTGCTCGATCCGTGCGGCCGGGTGGTCGGGGTGAACAGCTTCGGGGCGGACAATGACGGCGGCGACGCCGAGTTCTTCTTCGCCGTATCGAACCGCGAGCTGGTGCCCTTCCTACGCGCCAACGATGTCGAGCCGCGGATCAACACCAGCACCTGCCGGTCGATGGCCGATCTCGACGAGGCCGAACGCGAGCGGCTCGAGCGCGAACAGATGGCTGCGCGCGCCGATCTGGCCGAACGCGCCGAAGAGCGCCGCACCCGGCGCGAGCGCGCGCTGCTCGAAGCCGAACAGGGCGTGATCGTCGAGCGAGAGGACCGCGTCTTCCTGTCGTTCGTCCTACTGCTGGTGGCCTTCGGGCTGGGCCAGTGGGCGATGACGCTGTGGCGCGCAGAGCCGCGCGACGAGACCCGGTTGCGGATCGCGGCGGGCGCGACCGCCGTGGTCGTGCTTGCGGCGCTGGCGGCCTATCTGACCCGTCCCGGGCTCGACGAGATCGACCGGCGCGTCGCCGCCGCGATGCAGGACGGGCAAGGCGCCGCCGAACCCGGCCCCGCCGCTGGCGGCGAAGATTATGCGCTCCTGTGCCGGCTGATCCCCGAACGCAGCCGGATCACCAGCGCGAAGGTCGAGGATATCGAATTCGACTGGACGCCCGACGGATGCGTGAACACCCGCACGCAATACGGTTTTGCCGGCGGCAGCTGGAGCCGGGTGTTCGTGCCCAATTCGGAAGACGCGGTCTCGGTCAACAGCTTCGACCCCGACCGCCGCATCTTCCGCTCCGAACGCTATCTGCTGCCGCGCAGCGCGATGACCGAAGCCCGCGAAGCACGCGGCAAATACACCGCGCCCGAATGCGGCAGCGACAGTGCCGCCGCGCGGCTGGGCGAGTTGCAGGGCGAAGTGCTTGGCCAGTTGCCGCAGCAGGCCAACGAGCGGCTGGTGTACGAGTGTAACGCCCGGAACTAGGCCGCCAGCGGTTCGCCGGTCAGCGTGATGCGGTGCATTTCGCGGGCATGGCCCTGATAGTCGTTCATCGCGAGGTGCCAGGTCGTGCGATTGTCCCAGATCGCCACCGAGCCCGGTTCCCATGCCACCCGGCAGGTGTTGTCCGCCGCTGTCGCCGCATCATAGAGCCGCTGGAGCAGCGGCAGGCTGTCTTCACGGCTTCGCCCGACGATATTGATGGTGAAGGCGCTGTTGACGTAGAGCAGCTTGCGCCCGGTCTGCGGGTGGCGGATCACCACCGGATGCGTGGCCCCGGTGGTGATCGACTGGCCGCGCAGGTCACGGCCCATGTCGGTCTGGGCGTAGAGCCCGCCTTCCTCATAGATATGGTCGGCGGTGTGATAGGCTTCGAGTCCCTCGATCTCCTGCTTGAGCGTGTCCGGCAACGCGTCATAGGCCGCGCCCATATGCGCCCACAGCGTATCACCGCCGCTTGGCGGCAGGGTGCGCGCCACGAGGATCGATCCCATCGCGGGCACCTGGTCGTAGGAATGGTCGGTGTGCCACCCGCCGCCGATATTGGTGACCTGGTCGGCGCGCTTGCGAACCACCGCGATTTCGGGATGTTCGGCGGTGAGCGGGAAATAATTGTTGATGTCGATCCCGCCCCAGCGCCGGGCAAAGGCGATATGCGCTTCGGGGGTGAAATCGTCCTGCCCGCGAAACAAGGCGACGCCGTGTTCGTAGATCGCCTGCCGGATCGCATCGAGCACCGGCCCTTGCGCCTCGACCAGCTTCACATCTTTGATCTCCACCCCGCAGCGGGGCGCCAAGGGCACCATTTCCAACGTTTCTCTCCCCGGTGAACGGTTGTTTTATGCCACCCACTCTACGCCAACGCCGCCCGGAGTCCAGATTCCCCACCCGCAGGCGGCTTGCCATCGTCGGGGGGCTTTGCTAGGCGCGCGCCGACCTTCCGGGGCGACTCCCGTCGGCCCATGACCGGCTTGGTCACACAGACTTTTCTTCCGGACCCGAGAGGATCTTAAGCGCGTGGATAATTCCGCCGGTATTCAGGCTAGCCTGGCAGGGCGTTACGCTTCGGCCCTGTTCGATCTCGCCAGCGAAAACGGAACCGTGACTGCGGTCGAATCGGATCTCGGCCAGCTCGAGACCGCTCTCGCCGAATCGAGCGAGCTCGCCGCCGTCACCACCAATCCCAAGGTTGGCCGCAGCGATGCGCAGAAGGCCCTGTGGGGTGTTTCCGCGATCCTCGGCGTGACCGAGCTGACGCAGAATTTCCTCGGCGTGCTGGCGCAGAACCGCCGACTTGCCGAACTGCCCAAGGTGATCCGCGCCTTCCGCTCGATCGCTGCCGCGCAGCGCGGCGAAGTGACGGCCGAAGTCACCAGCGCCCATGCACTTACCGATACGCAGCTGGCCGATCTCAAGGCCAGGCTGACCGCCCGCGAGGGGCGTACGGTCAAACTTTCCACGAAGGTCGAGCCCGATCTGCTCGGCGGCCTCGTCGTCACCATCGGCTCGAAGCGCATCGACGCCTCGATCCGCACCCGTCTCAATTCGCTTTCGCAAGCCATGAAGGCTTAAAGGACACACATCATGGATATCCGCGCCGCAGAAATCTCCAAGGTCATCAAGGACCAGATCGCCAATTTCGGGACCGAAGCCGAAGTCAGCGAAGTCGGCACCGTGCTGTCGGTGGGTGACGGTATCGCCCGCATCCACGGCCTCGACAACGTGCAGGCCGGCGAGATGATCGAATTCGCCAATGGCGTTCAGGGCATGGCGCTGAACCTCGAAGCCGACAATGTCGGTGCGGTGATCTTCGGCTCGGACCAGGAAATCGGCGAAGGCGACAGCGTCAAGCGGACCAACACCATCGTCGACGTCCCCGTCGGCAAGGGCCTGCTCGGCCGCGTGGTCGATGCGCTCGGCAACCCGATCGACGGCAAGGGCCCGATCGAATCGACCGAACGCCGCCGCGTCGAAGTGAAGGCACCGGGCATCATCCCGCGCGAATCGGTTTCCGAACCCGTCCAGTCGGGCCTCAAGGCCGTCGACGCACTCGTCCCCGTCGGCCGCGGCCAGCGCGAGCTGATCATCGGCGACCGTCAGACCGGCAAGTCCGCCGTCGCGATCGACACCTTCATCAACCAGAAGGAAGCGAACGCCGGCGACGACGAGAACAAGAAGCTCTACTGCGTCTATGTCGCGGTCGGCCAGAAGCGTTCGACCGTGGCGCAGATCGTCAAGCAGCTCGAAGAAAACGGCGCGATGGAATATTCGATCGTCATCGCCGCGACCGCTTCGGAGCCTGCCCCGCTGCAGTATCTCGCGCCCTACACCGGCTGCGCGATGGGTGAATATTTCCGCGATAACGGCATGCACGCCGTGATCTGCTACGACGACCTCTCCAAGCAGGCCGTGGCCTATCGCCAGATGTCGCTGCTGCTGCGTCGTCCTCCGGGCCGCGAAGCCTACCCGGGTGACGTGTTCTACCTGCACAGCCGCCTGCTCGAGCGCGCAGCGAAGATGAGCAAGGCCGAGGGCGGCGGTTCGCTGACCGCGCTGCCGATCATCGAAACGCAGGCGGGCGACGTTTCGGCCTACATTCCGACCAACGTGATCTCGATCACCGACGGCCAGATCTTCCTCGAAACCGACCTCTTCTACCAGGGCGTCCGCCCGGCCATCAACGTCGGCCTGTCGGTGAGCCGTGTCGGCGGCGCCGCGCAGACCAAGGCCATGAAGAAGGTTTCGGGTTCGATGAAGCTCGACCTCGCGCAGTACCGCGAAATGGCGGCCTTCGCGCAGTTCGGTTCGGACCTCGATGCTGCGACGCAGCGTCTGCTCAACCGCGGTGCACGCCTGACCGAGCTGCTCAAGCAGCCGCAGTTCTCGCCGATGCCGTTCGAAGAGCAGACCGTCTCGATCTTCGCCGGCACCAATGGCTATATCGACAGCGTCCCCGTCGACCGTGTGACCGAGTACGAAGAGCAGATGCTCAGCTACATGCGCACGGAACACGCTGGCGTGCTGGAAGAGATCCGCACCACCGGCAAGTTCGAAGACGACACCAAGAACAAGGTCGTCGACGCGCTCAAGACCTTCGCCAAGCAGTTCGCCTGAGCCCAGAGACACGAAGATAGGGAGCCGAAATGGCTAGCCTCAAGGAACTCAAGGGCCGTATCAACTCGGTCAAGTCGACCCAGAAGATCACCAAGGCCAAACAGATGGTGGCAGCGGCCAAGTTGCGCCGTGCGCAGGCTGCGGCCGAAGCCGCACGCCCCTATGCCGAACGGCTTTCGGGCGTGATGGCATCGCTGGCTGGCAAGGTCAGCGGCGACAGCGCGCCGCAGCTGCTGGCCGGCAATGGCGCCGACCAGCGTCACCTGCTGGTGGTGGTCAACACCGACAAGGGCCTGTGCGGCGGTCTCAACGCCAACATCGTCAAGGCCGCCAAGGCCAAGGCCCGGGCGCTGATCGCCGAAGGCAAGGAAGTGCGCTTCTATCTCGTCGGCAAGAAGGGCCGCGCGCCGATCAAGCGCGATTTCGCCGAACGTATCGAAAAGCATTTCGACACCTCCGAGGTCCGCACCCCCGGGTTCGAGGAAGCCGAAGCGATCGCCGACGATCTGATCGGCCGCTTCGAGCAGGGCGAATTCGACGTCGCCCACCTGATCTACCCGGTCTTCCGCTCGGCACTGGCGCAGGACCCGACCGTCGACCAGCTGATCCCCGTCCCCTCGCCCGAAAGTGATGCCGGGACCGGCGGCGACGCGGTGGTCGATTACGAACCCGGTGAGGAGGAAATCCTCGAGGAACTGCTGCCGCGCTACGTCAAGACGCAGCTGTTCGGTTCGCTGCTCGAACGCGAGGCGTCCGAACAGGGAGCCTCGATGACCGCCATGGACAATGCCACGCGTAACGCCGGCGATCTGATCAACAAGCTGACCATCCAGTACAACCGCAGCCGCCAGGCCGCCATTACCACCGAGCTGATCGAAATCATCGCCGGTGCGGAAGCTCTCTAAGGACCCTACGTGAACAAGCTTGCCCTCCTCCTGCCCCTCGCCCTGCTCGCAGCCTGCGGCGAAGAACCCGCTGCCCAGACTGCGCCCGAACAGGTCGTGACGCCCGAGCCGATCGAAACCTTGCCCGCGCCCGACCAGGCGTTGCTGACGGAAAAATACGCCGAAGCCTGCCCGGACGAGGAACCGATCAACACCGCGATGTGCAAGCGCGCCGGCATGGGTTCGCCCGACGTCGTGTGCGAGTTCGGCCTCGGCGACGACGAATATCTGCGCAACAAGGCGACACTCACTGCTGGCGAAGGCGAATGGACCTTCGCCGATCCGGAAAATGTCTGCGTCGGTTAAGACGCGATAAACCCCAAGTCAGGACATAGATCATGGCCACCGCACCCGTACTCAACAAATCGCCCAACGGCACCATCAGCCAGGTTATCGGCGCCGTCGTCGACGTGCAGTTCGAAGGCGAACTGCCCGCCATCCTGACCGCGCTCGAAACGAAGAACGGCGACAACACGCTGGTCCTCGAAGTGGCGCAGCACCTCGGTGAAAACACCGTTCGCACGATCGCCATGGACGGCACCGACGGCCTCGTCCGCGGCCAGGAAGTCGTCAACACCGGCGCGCAGATCTCGGTCCCGGTCGGTCCGAAGACGCTTGGCCGCATCATGAACGTCATCGGCGAGCCGATCGACGAACGCGGCCCGGTCGGCGCCGACCAGACGATGCCGATCCACGCCGAGGCCCCGCTGTTCGTCGACCAGTCGACCGACGCGGCCATCCTCGTCACCGGGATCAAGGTCATCGACCTGCTCGCGCCCTATGCACGCGGCGGCAAGATCGGCCTGTTCGGCGGTGCCGGCGTCGGCAAGACCGTGCTGATCCAGGAACTGATCAACAACATCGCCAAGGGCCATGGCGGCGTGTCCGTCTTCGCCGGTGTCGGTGAACGGACCCGCGAGGGTAACGACCTCTACCACGAATTCCTCGACGCCGGCGTTATCGCCAAGGACGCCGACGGCAACGCCATCTCGGAAGGTTCGAAGGTTGCGCTGGTGTTCGGCCAGATGAACGAACCTCCGGGCGCACGTGCCCGCGTTGCTCTGTCGGGCCTGACCATGGCGGAATACTTCCGCGACGTCGAAGGCCAGGACGTGCTGTTCTTCGTCGACAACATCTTCCGCTTCACGCAGGCGGGTTCGGAAGTGTCCGCATTGCTCGGCCGCATTCCTTCGGCCGTGGGTTACCAGCCGACGCTGTCGACCGACATGGGTAACCTGCAGGAACGCATCACCTCGACCAACAAGGGTTCGATCACCTCGGTCCAGGCCATCTACGTTCCCGCCGACGACCTTACCGACCCGGCCCCGGCCACCTCGTTCGCCCACCTCGACGCGACCACCACGCTCAACCGTGCGATCTCGGAACTGGGTATCTACCCGGCCGTCGACCCGCTCGACTCGACCAGCCGCGTGCTCGAACCGCGCGTTGTCGGCGAGGAGCATTACAACACCGCCCGCCGCGTCCAGGAAACGCTGCAGAAGTACAAGAGCCTCCAGGACATCATCGCCATCCTGGGCATGGACGAGCTGTCGGAAGAAGATAAGCTGACCGTGGCCCGTGCGCGCAAGATCCAGAAGTTCCTGTCGCAGCCGTTCCACGTCGCCGAGGTGTTCACCAACATTCCCGGCCAGTTCGTCCAGCTCGAAGACACGGTCGCCTCGTTCAAGGCGGTGGTCGACGGTGAATACGATCACCTGCCCGAAGCGGCCTTCTACATGGTCGGCGGCATCGACCAGGCGGTCGAAAAGGCCAAGAAGCTGGCCGAGGAATCGTAAGCACATGGCTCTCCGCTTCGAACTCGTCACACCGGCGAAGCTGGTCCGTTCCGAGGACGTCCACATGGTGGTCGTCCCCGGCTCGGAAGGCGAATTCGGTGTGCTCGAAGGCCATGCGCCGCTGATGTCGACGATCCGCGACGGCGCGGTGCAGGTCTACAAGACCGAAGGCGCCGAACCCGAAACGATCGAAGTCCGCGGCGGCTTTGCCGAGGTCGGCGAAAACGGGCTGACTGTCCTCGCCGAACACGTCGAAGGCTGACCCTTTAACCATACAGCACCTTACAAAGGGCGGCCCACGGGTCGCCCTTTTCGTTTGCAGCAGCCTGCGCTGTGGCAACCGATAATTAACCACAAGCTGCGAGGGCCGTTTCCGCATGCATGCGGGAAGACATTCGGTCCGATGACGGCAATCAGCTTCGATATGGCACAAGCGCCGCCGACGCGGCGCCATGCAGCGCGTGGTCTGTGGCTGGTCCTGTTTCTCGCACTGTTCGCGCTGGCCGTGCGGTTTCCATTCCTTGGCGATCACAATGCCGACATCGACGAACAACTCTATGCGCTGATCGGCAGCCAGATGTGGCAGGGCCAGTTGCCCTTCGTGGACCTGTGGGACCGCAAGCCCTTCGGTCTCTTCGCATTGTTCGGCCTCGCCGATGCCACCGGGCTTCCCGCCCCGTGGTCGTACCAGTTGCTCGCGACGGGCTTCATAGTGCTGGGTGCCGTGCTGCTGCGCAATCTGGCCATCCATTTGACGGACAGCGTCACCGCAAGCGCGGCCGCGGTTCTCTATATCGTGCTGATGACGATCTATGGCTCGCATTCGGCACAGAGCGAGATCTACCATGTCCCGGCCATGCTAGGGATGGCATTGCTGGTCCGCGATACGGGCCACCCTCAGGCCTTGCAGCGTGCGCTCCTTGCAATGGTGATCGGCGGTCTGGCGCTGCAGGTGAAGTACACCGTCGTGCCACAATGCGTTTTCTTCGGGCTTTGGGCGCTGTGGGGGCAGTACCGCTCGGGGCGATCGCTGGCGCAGCTGTCGGCGGTCGGCATCGCGTTCGCTGCACTGGGTCTGGCGCCCACGCTTCTCGTCGGGCTGTTCTATTTCGCCGTCGGCGGATGGGACCAATTCTGGTTCGCCAATTTCGTCAGTTTCTTCCTGCGCGAACCTGCCCCCATGGGGCGGTTTGCAGAACGGCATACGCTCTTCCTGATGCCGCTCGTCGTGCTTGCTCTCGCCGGGTTCTACGCAAGCCTGCGCATGTCTCCTCCCGCCGATCGGCGGACCTATCGGTTCTTTTGCGCCATGCTCGGTGCTTCGGTCGCAACCGTATTTCTGCCGTCGACCGTCTATGCCTATTACTTCGCCGCGCTGGTCCCCGGGGTGCTGCTGGTCGCCCTGCCCTTCCTTCACCGCCAAGGACCGGCGGGGCTGGCCCCACTGGCCGCGGCGACCGTGGCCTGCATCGGGTTGCTCTATCTGCCCGAACGCTACGAAGCCTCCCAGAACCACCGCGAAGCGATGGATGGACTGGTCGCCGCGATCCAGCCGCATGTCGATGAACAGGAAGCCTGTCTGTGGGTCTTCGACGGTCCTACAGCGCTCTATAGCGCTACCGGCAGTTGCCTTCCCACCCGGCTGATCTACCCCGACCATCTCAACAACGCGCTCGAGCGCAATTCTCTCGAGGTGCGCCAGATCGACGAGGTCCGCCGTATTCTCGATACCGGTCCGCCGGTGGTCGTGACCGCCGACCGGCCATTCACCCAGCAGAACCTGGAAACGCTCGAATACGTTGAGACCACGCTGCCGCAAGGGTACATCGTGATCGCCGAAGAACGCATCCATGACCGCGGACTCGCAGTATGGCTTCGGCGTGATCTTCTTTCCACCAGCCGGTGACCGGGAAGGGCTTGTCGCCGGCCTGACGCCGGGGCAGAACATGCTCCAGCAAATCTGGAGAGCTGCCCTTGAAACTCGCATCCGCGCTGGCCATTGCCACTGCCATGACCATTACAAGCACCACCCCCGTCGCCGCGCAGGACGGCATTCCCGGCCCCGAGCAGGACAGTTACATCTGGCTCGAGGAAGCCCGTAGCGACAAGGCGCTCGACTGGGTCCGCGCCGAGAACGAGCGGACGATGGAGCTGCTCGCGGGCGACCCGCGCTACGACGCGGTCAAGGCCGAGGCGCTGGCGATTTACGATAGCGAAGATCGCATCCCCTATGTCACGATCCGCCCGGACGGCCTGTACAATTTCTGGCAGGACAAGCAGAACCCGCGCGGGCTGGTGCGCCGGACCACGCTGGAAAGCTATCGCTCCGACAACCCGCAATGGGAAACCGTGCTTGACGTCGATGCGCTGGCCGAGGCCGAAGGGCGCGAATGGGTGTACAAGGGCTCGACCTGCCTGCCGCCCGAAGATCGCCTGTGCATGATCGCGCTGAGCGACGGGGGCGAGGATGCCACCGTGCTGCGCGAATTCGACATGGCCACCAAGAGCTTCGTCGAGGGCGGCTTCGTGCTCGACGAGAAGAGCCAGGGCGGGATCGAGTGGATCGATGCCGATACGCTGCTGGTGGGCCGCGATTTCGGCGAAGGCACGCTGACCGAGAGCCAGTATCCGCGCACAGCGCGCATCTGGAAACGCGGCACGCCGATCGAACAGGCGGAAGAGATCTGGCGCGGCGAGGAAGCCGATGTCTGGTCGGGCGCGGCGTTGCTGCGTGATCACACGGGCGAGGTTCACGGCACCTATGCCTTCCGCGCGGTCAGCTTCCACGAAACCGAATATTTCTGGCAGCATGACGGCGAATGGCTCCGGCTGGAGCTGCCGCTCAAGGCCTCGCCCTACGGCCTGATCGATGGCCAGCTGCTGTTCTCGACCGATGTCGACTGGGAAGTCGGCGACCAGACCTTCCCGGCCGATGCGCTGGTGTCGGTCGATCTCGAACAGTTCAAGACCGATCCCAATGGCGCGCCCAAGACACTGGTCTGGGCCCCGCAGGACAAGCAGACCAAGCAGGGCGCGGCGAACACCGCCGAGAGCCTTTACGTCAGCCTGCTCGACAACGTTCGCGGCCGGGTGCTCAAATTCGACCACGTCGACGGCGAATGGATCTCGAGCGAGATCGAGCTGCCCGACAATTCGACGCTCGATGTGGCTGCCGCATCGGAAGGGTCGGACGAAATCATGTATTCGGTCACCGACTTCCTCACCCCGTCGCGGCTATATTATTCGGACGGCAGCGGCGCGCCCGAAGTGATCAAGACCTCGCCCAGCTATTTCGACGCCGAAGGCATGGAAGTCGAACAATACGAGGCGACCAGCGCGGACGGGACCAAGATCCCCTACTTCCTCGTCAAGCCCAAGGGCATGGTGATGGACGGGAGCAATCCGACATTGCTGACCGGTTACGGCGGCTTCCAGGTGCCGCGCCTGCCCTCCTACCTCGGTTCGATCGGCAAGATCTGGCTCGAACGCGGCGGCGCCTACATCCTCGGCAACATGCGCGGCGGTGGCGAATTCGGCCCCGGCTGGCACCAGAGCGCGATCCGCGAGAACAAGCAGCGCACCTGGGACGATTTCCTCGCGATTGCCGAAGACGCGGTCGCGCGCGGGATCACCAGTCCCGACCATCTCGGCATCCAGGGCGGTTCGCAGGGCGGATTGCTGGTGGGCACCGCCTTCACCCAGCGTCCCGACCTGTTCAACGCGGCGATCGTGCAGATCCCGCTGTTCGACATGCTGCGGTATCACGTGATCGGGCGCGGCGCGTCGTGGACGGGCGAATATGGCGATCCGCGCATCGACGAGCAGCGCGCCTGGATCGAGCCCTATTCACCCTATCAGAAGCTGCTCGAGGGCAAGGACTACCCCGCGCCCTTCTTCTGGGCCTCGACCGCCGATGACCGCACGCACCCGGCGCATGCGCGCAAGGGCGCCGCGCGGGTCAAGGAAATGGGGCAGGAGTATTACTACTTCGAGGACATGACCGGCGGCCATTCGGGCGGCGTCGACAACGAACAGCGCGCCAAGATCCAGGCGCTGCAGATGGTCTATCTGCTGCAGCGACTGGCGGACTGATCAGCGCGGCCTGCGCGTCGGGGCGTGGAAATCGGGCGGCTTGTCGGCCACCCATTCCACGAACCGCGCAAGCGCCTCGTCGGTAAGCAGCGCGTCGCGGTCGGTGCCGATCCGCGCCAGCTGCGCATTGGTCAAATTGGCGTGGATCGCGCGGTGGCAGATCGGGTGCACCGGCACGGTCATGCGCCCCTTTTTCGCCTTGGGCACGAGATGATGCAGCTGGACTTTGCGCCCGAGCGCGCGCCCGCACAGCCAGCAGTTATCGGGTTCGGCGTTCGGCGAGGTCGGTCTCCCAGCTGAAAAGATCGTCGGCGCGGGGGAAATGGGCTTCGGCAAGATCGTAGTCGATTGCCGCGACATCGGGATCGTCGCATAGCTGGATGCCGATCACCTCTTTATCTTCGAGCACGATCACGCCGTCGCTGATGGCCGGGTCGTTCGGTTCGCCGGCAGCGAAATTGGTCCGCACGATGCGGCTGAAGACGACATAGCGCGTATCGCCGCTGGCAAAGGCAACCTGCGCTTCGCCGCCGCCGGAATAGGGCACGCTGGCCCAGCGCCCGCCGCTGAGGACCAACTCGGGCTCGCCGTCACCGAAGCGGTATTCGGCCTCGCCCCTCCCCGTGCCCGTGCCCGTGCCCGTGCCGCAAATGGCAATCCGCTTGCCGCCTGCAACCTTGCACGAAAACACCTCGGCTTCGCCCGAAGCGCATTCGACCGTCCGGCCGGGCGAACCTGACGCAGCTGTTACCGGTACCGGCGAGAGGGGCCCAGCAGGCGGCGGCGCCTGTTCGGCGCGCTGCTCCACTGGTTCACCATCATTTACCGCGCCGGCACTGCCACAGGACGCGAGCAACAGGGTGCAGCCGAGCAGCGCCCTCACTTCCTGTCCGCCGCCTTCTTCTTTTTCATCGCATCGTGGAAACGGTCGGCCCAGCCGGGTTTAACCACCTGTTCGCCGCGCACCATGCGCAGATCGCCGTCGCCGACATCGCGGCTGACCGCGCTGCCTGCAGCGACGATTGCATCGGTCCCGATCCGCACCGGCGCGATCAGTGCGCTGTTCGAACCGATGAACGCGCGTTCGCCGATCACGGTCTTGTGCTTGAAATAGCCATCGTAATTGCAGGTGATCGTGCCCGCGCCGATATTCGCGCCCGCGCCGACCTCGGCATCACCGAGATAAGTCAGGTGGCTGGCCTTGGCCCCCTCGCCCAGCGTGGCCTGCTTCATCTCGACGAAATTGCCGACGAAGCTGTCCTTTTCCATCACCGCGCCGGGCCGCAGGCGGGCATAGGGACCGACCGAGCACCCTTCCCCGACGCGCGCCCCCTCGAGATGGCTGAACGCGCGGATCCGCGCGCCGCGGGCGACGCTGACACCGGGGCCAAAGACCACGTGCGGTTCGACCGTCACATCGGCGGCAAGGTCGGTATCCCAGCTGAAGAACACCGTGTCGGGCGCGGTCAGCGTGACGCCTTCGGTCATCGCTTCCTCGCGCTTGAGCTCCTGCCATTGCGCTTCAGCGCGGGCGAGTTCGGCGCGGCTGTTGATGCCGGTGACCTCGGCGGGCGTGTCGGCGGATACGACCGCGCAGCTATCGCCGTCCGCATTGGCGATGTTGACGATGTCGACGAGGTAATATTCGCCCTGCGCATTGTCGTTGCCCACGCGGCGGAGCAGCTCGAACATGTCGGCGCTGCGCGCTGCCATGACGCCCGAATTGCACAGGCGGCAGGCGCGTTCCTCCTCGCTCGCATCCTTGAATTCGACCATCTTGTCGATCCGCCCGTCGGCATCGGCGATGACTCGCCCGTAATGTCCCGGATCGTCGGGTTCGAAGCCCAATACCACGACTTTCGGCCGATCCTCGGCATGCAGACGGTCGAGCATGGCCTGCATCGTCTCGCCCTTCACGAAGGGCACATCGCCATACAGCACCAGCACATCGCCGCTGTGATCCGCAAGGTTCTCCTCGGCCTGCTGGACCGCATGTCCCGTACCCAGCTGCGGTTCCTGCAGGCAGGTTTCTGCGCTGCCGGCCAGCGCATTTTCGAGCTGGTCGCGCCCCGCGCCCACCACCACGACCTTCTTGGCCGGTTGCAGCGCATCGACGGTCGCCAGCAGGTGGTCGAGCATCGGGCGACCGGCAATCGGGTGCAGGACCTTGTGCAGATCGCTTTTCATACGGGTGCCCTTGCCCGCGGCAAGGACGATGGCGGCGAAATCGCGTGTCATGTTCATGCGCGGTGCCTTGCCACCATTCGCTTGCAGTTTGAAGAACCTTCCGCCACCGCCGCTGCCATGAGCGACCTGCCCTTTTCCATCATCGGTTTCGATCTCGACGGAACGCTGCTCGAAACCCACCGCGACCTTGGCGCGGCAGTCAATCACGCGCTTGACCTCGGCGGCTTCGCGCCGGTCCCGGCGGACCACGCCAGCGACCTCATCGGCGGCGGCGCAAAGATCATGCTGCAGCGCGCGGTGGACGAGCAGGGCGGCCTGCCCGACGACGAATTCCGCAAGCTCTACAAGGCGATGCTGGCCTATTACGCGGACAACAACGCTGTCCACACGCAGCCCTACCCGCATGCCCGCGAAACGCTCGCCCTGCTGCGCGAACGCGATATCGCGATGGTGGTGGTGACCAACAAGTTCGAAAGCTTCGCGCGGCAGATCCTCGCTGCGCTCGACCTCGCCGATCATTTCGTCGCGATCATCGGCGGCGATACCATGGGCAAGGGCAAGGCCAAGCCCGCGCCGGACCCGATCTTCGAAGCGCAGCGGCGCGGCGGCGGCGGCAGCCTCGCCTTTGTCGGCGATAGCTCGTATGACGTTGCCGCAGCGCGCGCCGCCCGCGTCCCCGTGATCGGCGCACGCTACGGCTATTGCGACAAGCCGCGCGGTGAGCTGGGCGCCGATGCGGAGATCGATTCGCTGGCGGAACTGGTTCCGGCGCTGGCCAGGCTGGGCTGAGCGGGCCGCCGCTACGGAACGGCGGCCCGCCATACCCGGTGTTGCAAGTGCGAAGCGAACATGCCACCCAGCCGCGCAATTGACCTTTACGTAAACGATAAAGCAGGAGCAGCCCCATGAGCATCGATTTCAAGGACAAGGTAGCCATCGTAACCGGCGCAGGCGGCGGTCTGGGCCGTGAATACGCGCTCGAACTCGCCCGCCGCGGCGCCAAGGTCGTGGTCAACGATCTCGGCGGTTCGCGCGACGGCACCGGCCATTCGGACATGGCACTGCAGGTGGTCGAGGAAATCGAGAAGGCCGGCGGCGAAGCCGTTTCGAACGGCGGCTCGGTCACCGAATACGAACAGATGGAAAAGATGGTTGCCGACGCCAAGCAGAAGTGGGGCGGCGTCCACGTCGTCATCAACAATGCCGGCGTGCTGCGCGACAAGACCTTCGCCAAGATGACGATGGATGATTTCGAATTCGTCGTCGACGTCCACCTCAACGGTTCGGCAAACGTCACCAAGGCTGTATGGGAAACCATGCGCGAGCAGGCCTATGGCCGCGTGCTGATGACCGCTTCGTCAACCGGCCTGTTCGGCAATTTCGGCCAGGCCAACTACGGTGCCGCCAAGCTGGGCCTCGCCGGCCTGACGAAGACGCTGCAGCTCGAAGGCGCCAAGTACAACATCAAGGTCAACACGATCTCGCCGGTGGCGGGCACGCGCATGACCGAAGACCTATTCCCCGAAGAAGCCTTCAAGCTGTTCGACCCGGTGAATGTGGTCCCGGCCGCGCTGTTCCTCGTCAGCGAAGACGCGCCCACCAACGCCATCGTGGGCGCGGGTGCGGGCGGCTTCCATAGCGCCTGGACCGTGATGAACGACGCGGTCTGGCTGAAGGACGAAGACCGCACGGTCGAAGGCTTCGCCGCCAATTGGGACAAGATCAGCGAGTTCTCGAACCTCAAGGCTCCGCAGTCGGGCAGCGAGCAGTCGGGCGCGATCCTGACCGCGATGCAGAAAGTTACCGGCACCGGCCCGGGCAGCGCCCGCGGCTGATCCGCTTTGCAATATATTGAGGAAGGGGCTCGTGCTGCGGCGCGGGCCCTTTTCGTATCGGCCGCTGCCTAGCTGTCGACCGTCTTGAGCAGGCGCCGTTCCATCGGCGCGATCACGCCGGGCAATTCATGACCGCGCTTGAGTACCTGGCCATGTTCGCCGAACAGCGTCCACATGCCCTGTTTGTTGCGCAAGGCGGGGCGTTTCTCGATCCGCGCCTGCGGCCGTTCCGCCGCGCGCCGAAATGCGGCGAACACGGCGCAATCCTTGGTGAAATCCATCGCGTAATCGCGCCACTGCCCGGCTGCGACCATCCGCCCGTAGAGATCGAGGATCCGCGTCAGTTCCTCGCGGCTGAAACCGATCTGCAGCGGCTTGCGACCCGGGAAGGCGACGACCGTATCGCCGAAAGAACCCATCAATCGGCAGTCCCGTTGCGCTGGGCCGGTTCACGTTCTGCGCGCAGCGCGGCGACTTCGGCGCGCAATGCCTTCAGCTCGCTGTCGAGCTTCTCGATGCAATCCCGGCTGGGTTCGCACGGATCGTCGCACGGCGTGCCGTAGGGAATGAATTCCTTGAGCCACTGTTCGGCCGGCACCAGCGTGCTGCGCGCCTTGAGGCCGATCATGGTGGCGCCTTCGGGCACTTCGTCGGTGACAACCGCATTGGCACCGATGCGCGCGCGGCGGCCGACCGTGATCGGGCCGATTACCTGCGCGCCGGAGCCGATGATCACCTCGTCCGAGATGGTCGGGTGGCGCTTGCCCCCCTTGCCATTGGTCGGATTGGTGCCGCCAAGCGTCACGCATTGGTAGATCGTCACGTTGTCGCCGATCTCGGCGGTTTCGCCGATCACCGAAAAGCCGTGATCGATAAACAGGTTCTTGCCGATCTTCGCGCCCGGGTGGATATCGATTGCAGTGACCATCCGGCTCCAGTGGTTGACCAACCGGGCGAGGAAAAACAGTTCCGCTTCGAACAGCCAATGCGCGATGCGGTGGTAGAACACCGCCCAGACACCGGGATAGGTCAGCACTTCCCAGCGGCTGCGGGGAGCCGGATCGCGTGCCTTCACGCTGTCGAGATAGGCGACAAGCCGTTCGAACATGGGCACTATTCTCCCATCGGGAAGCAGTTAAAGCAAGCGTCCCTGGTCCGGGCCCTGCACCGCTTCCAGTGCATCACGCCATACAGATAGGGTGGCGGGAACCTGCCGTTCAAGGCTCAGCCGGTCGATTTCGCCAACGATTTTCTCGATCGCGGCATAGCTGCGTTCCATTCGCGGCACGAGATAGGCGGGTGCACCCTCGCCCAGGACCAGGCCGCGCTGGGCGGCATGCGACAGCATGAGGTCGGTCGCCAGCGCATCGTCGGGCGGCCCGATTTCGAGCTGCAATGCAGCCCCCATCCGGCTGCGCAGGTCGGGCAAGGCGATGTCCCAGCCCCCGCCGCCCACTACCAGCAGCAGCGGGATGCCGCTTTCCTGCGCGCGGTTCCAGCGGTGGAAGATTGCGGTCTCGTCAAGCGTTTCGGTATCGTCGATCGCCTCCCCCGCCTGCTGCGCGGCGAACCAGCGCGCAAACAGCGACTTGCCCGCGCGCGGCGGCCCATGGAGGATGGCGGTGCGGAACGGCCAGCTGGCCGGCGCCGCCAGCGCTTCGGCCACTGCGCGGTTGCCCGATCCGATCACGATTGAGGACGGCTCGCCGGCGCCGGCCGGAATCAGCGGAAGAGCGATCTGCGAGGTCATCGCCCGCGAATCAGCGGCTGATGGCGAGCGCGTTGCTGCCCTGGCGGACGGTGAAGCCGCGCGCCCGCAGGGCATCGGCCAGTTCGCCGATCGAACCGGAATAGCTGACCGTCATCACCGAGGTTCCGCCGATCGCAGTGCTGCGGATGCCCGTTGCCCGCACGCCAGGCGTCCCGCGCACGCTGGAGACCGCGCCGTCGAAACTGGCGGCATCGGGCGTGGCGACCTGCACGGTGTAGAGCGCGACCGATCCTTCGGGCGGCGGCGTCTGGATGGGCGCTGCAGTGATCGCATCGCCGCTTTCGGCAGTGGGCTGCGATGCCGCGGCTGCCGCAGCCTGCTCCTGCGCCCGCAGTGCGCGGCCGAGATCGAGCAGCCGCTGGAGCGCGGGATCGAGTTCGGGCGTGCCGATGTCGAGCGTTGGGTCGGGCCGCAGCTTGCCTTCGGCCAGCGCGAGTTCGAAGATCCGGTCGAAGCGCACCACGGCGCGTTCGAGCATGGTCGGAAGCTCGGCCGGCGATGCCGCGGTCATGTCGAACCCGTCGAGATAGGCGTTGTCGGGGCCAAAACGCGCCGTGAACGTGCCCTCGATCGGCCCGCCGGGATAGGTGTACCGCAGGCTCGCAATGGCGACGAGCACATCGGCAGCGCCGAACTGGTCGAGCGCATTGCGCCACCAGGTGCGGCTGCGGCGCCCGGTCTGGCCATAGGTCAGCAGCAGCGAATCCCCCCCGGCCCCCGCCGGGCGGACATAATCGATCCGGCTTTGTCCTGCCTGATAGCCGGCCCAGGCGCGCTGCCAGGGATTGCGCTGTTCGTAGACCATCTGCGTGCCTGCCGACACGGTCACCGGCAGCAGCAGCATCGGCGCCGAGCGCGTCGCTTCGCCTTCTGAACCAAGATAGCGCGACGCGCGCTGCCGGTCGAACACGATACCGAGCGTGGCGATGTAGCGCCTCGGTCCCAGCCGTTCGCGCTCGATGACCACGGCGGAAACCAGGCCGGCGATCTGCGAATCACTCAGGCTGGGGCCTTCGAGGCGGTCCCAGGCCTTGCGCTGCGCCTCTTCCCAGGCCTGTTCGCGCGCGGCGATGCCGCTTTCGGCACGGACATCGACTTCGATTCCCGACACTTCGATATCGCTGCTCGAGGCAACCGGGGCGATCCCGCGTTCCCCGCCGACTTGCGCCCATACGACCACGCTGAGCGCGCACAGCGTGGCCAGGACCACTGCGAGGATGGCGAAGCGGCGGAACGCGAAGAGGGAGGATATCGGTCGGATCATGGGGAAAACAGGGCGCCTTTTGCCGAAAGGCTTCTGGAAATCCAAGCGCGAAAGCGTAAGGCGGGTCAGATGAGTGACCAACCGCGCAGCAGCAGCCCTTCCTATACCTACGAACAGGCGGGTGTTTCGATCGAGGCGGGCAATGCGCTGGTCAAGGCGATCGGCCCGCTGGTGAAGGCCACGATGCGTCCCGGTGCGGATGGCGAGATCGGCGGTTTCGGCGGCTTTTTCGACCCCAGGGCAGCCGGGTACAAGGATCCCTTGCTGGTCGCAGGCAATGACGGCGTGGGCACCAAGCTCAAGCTGGCCATCGACAGCGACCGCCACGACACGGTGGGCGTGGATTTGGTCGCCATGTGCGTGAACGACCTGATCGTCCAGGGCGCCGAACCGCTGTTCTTCCTCGACTACTTCGCCACCGGCAAGCTGGAGAACGGCGTGGCCGAGCGCGTCATCGCGGGCATCGCCGAGGGCTGCAAACAGGCCGGCTGCGCGCTGATCGGGGGTGAGACCGCCGAAATGCCCGGCATGTACGCCGCGGGTGATTACGACCTCGCCGGGTTTTGCGTCGGCGCGGTCGAGCGCGGCGAACAGCTGACCGGCGAACGCGTCGCGCCCGGCCACCTGCTGCTTGGCCTTGCCAGTTCGGGCGTGCATTCGAACGGCTATTCGCTGGTGAGGCGGCTCGCGCAGGACAAGGGCTGGAAACTCGACCGCCCGGCTCTGTTCGATCGCGACCGCCTGCTGATCGACGCACTGATCGAACCGACGCGGATCTACGTGCGCAGCCTCCTGCCGCTGGTGCGCGACGGGCTGGTCGACGCCACGGCGCATATCACCGGCGGCGGCCTGCTGGAAAATATCCCCCGCGTCCTGCCCGAGGGTGCGCATGCCCATGTCGAGGCCGATGGCTGGGAGCAACCGGGCCTGATGGCTTTCCTCCAGGCCCAGGGGAATATCGAACCCGCCGAAATGGCGCGGACCTTCAATTGCGGGGTAGGGATGGTGCTCGCGGTCGAGCCCGCCAATGCCGAAATCGTTCGCACCCGTCTCGAGGACGCGGGCGAAACCGTGCTGGCTGTGGGCCGCATCGAGGCGGGCGACAAGGGATGCAGCGTGCACGGCACGGCCGGCACCTGGGCCGCGCGCGAGGACTGGTCGGCGACGCATCTTGCCTGACCACGCGACGGCCACCGCCAAGGTCGCCGTGTTCGTGTCGGGCACGGGCACCAATATGGCGGCGCTGCTTTATGCCAGCCGCCTGCCCGGTTCGCCCTATGAAATCGCACTTGTCGCAGCCAACGATCCCGCCGCCCCCGCGCTTGCGCTGGCCCGGGCCGAAGGGGTCCCCACCTTCGCGCTGGCACACGCGGGCATGGCCCGCGAAGACCACGATGCGGCCATGGAAAGGGCGGCGCGCGATGCCGGCGCGCAATATATTGTGCTGGCGGGGTACATGCGCATCCTGACGCCCGGCTTCGTCGGGCGCTGGGAGGGACGCATGCTCAATATCCACCCCTCGCTGCTGCCCGCCTATCCCGGGCTCGATACGCATGCGCGCGCGATTGCGGCGGGCGATAGCCACGGCGGGACCAGTGTCCACCTGGTGAGCGAAGAGCTAGATGCGGGCGAAATCCTCGGGCAGATCCCGATTGCGATCCAGCCCGGCGACACACCCGCTGCGCTGGCCGCTCGCGTCCGGCTGGCCGAACACCAGCTCTATCCCCGCGTATTGGCCGATTACGTTTCGCGCTGGAACGACCCGCAACACCTGCTGGCCCGCGTGCGCACGCTGGCGCTGGCGTTGCCGCAAACACATGAGCGCGAAAGCCACGGTGCGCCGGGCTTTCGGGTCGGGACCGAGAAATCGGGCAAGTTCTTCGCCCATTTCTCCGACCGGCATCACGGCGCCCCCCACATCTCGCTGCTGGTGAAATGCGGGGGGCTGGACGAGCTGGAAACCCTGGTCGAGGCACAGCCGCATGCCTATCACAAGCCGGCCTACTACGGCGCCAGTGGATGGATCGGCGTCATCCTCAACCGGGCGGACCTCGACTGGGACGATGTCGCCCACTGGCTGCGGCGCAGCTGGCAGCAGGTAGCCCCGAAGAGCATCGCCGGCCTGCTCGAAACCGCGGACGTTTCCTGAGCGCGATGGCCATGCCGCCGCGCCCCCACCCGCTGGCCACCGCCCGCGCCGCCGATTGGGCCGACCGCGCGGTGGGCGCGCTGTGGCGCAAGGGCATCACCGCCAAGCCGCCGCTCGACCCCGAATATCTCTGGCAGGTGGGCAGCCGCGGTTTTGCCGCGCAGGACGAACATGCGGGCCGCAGCGAGGCAGAGGTTGCCGACTTCCGCCTGCGCCTCGAACGCCTGTGCGCCAGCTTGCGCGGCGAAGCCGAACTCAATGCGCTGGGCCACACGATGGCCTATGGCCAGCTGACCTCGGCCATCCGCAAGCGGCATGCACTGGGCCGCGCATGGCGAACCGACCCGAGCTTGCCGCAGGGTGACATCGCATCCCCGATCGTCGTCGTCGGGCAGATGCGCGCGGGCACCACGCGAATGCACCGGCTCCTGGCCGCGGACCCGGACCATGCCGGTACGCGGTTCTGCGACAGCCACAACCCGGTTCCGGTTACGCCCGACTGGCGCCCCCTCAAGGCCGCCGCGGCGCTGGCGATCGCGCGGCGGATCAATCCCTGGCTCGATGCCCTGCATCCGTTCGGTTCGACCCGTATCGACGAGGAAATCGGCTGGCTTGCCACAGCGCTATCGCCCGCGACCTTCGAGGCACAGTGGCACATCCCGTCCTTCGTGGCGTGGAGCGAGGCGCGCGATCCCGGTCCGGTCTATGCCGAATTCGCACGCATCCTGCGGACGGACGCGGCGACGATGGGTAATGCCGACCGCCCGCGGGTGCTGAAATGCCCGCAATTCGCCGAAGACCTGCCCGCGCTGCTGCAGCACTTCCCCGGTGCGCGGCTGGTGGTGACGCACCGCGACGCGGCCGCGATCGTCGAGAGTTCGGTATCGCTGGTGGCGAGCCAGATGGCGCCCCAGAGCACACGCCGCGACCTGTCCGCCATCACCGCCGAATGGCAGCGCAAGCTGGCACTGCGCCAGCAGCGGATCGAACGCGCACTGGCGGGCTTTGCCGGACAGGTTGCGCATGTCGATTTCGATCGGCTGAATGCGGACTGGGAAGCCGAGATCGGCCACGTCTATGCTGCATTGGACATGCCGCTATCGGGCTCTGCACTGGCCGCGATGCGGCGCGAACAGCGCAAGGCCGCGGCCGGCAGCCATACGGCGCACAAGGTGCAGATCGAGAATTTCGCCGCGGGCGAGGCCGCCTAGCGGGCCGCCTGGGCGCTGCGCCGGGAGGCGAACATCGGTGCTGTCATCCGGTCAAGCGGGCGGGTGGTTTCGATCAGGCCGATACGATTGCCGGTGAATTCGATCCGCCACATCAGCGGCCCGTCAATTTCCGCCATCGGACTTTCCAGATGGCCCCGCAGGAGCATTCCCTTGCCCCAGTGGTCGAGCGTATCGACGATGATCTGCGGGCGGTCGGCCTGCTCGCGGAAGGTGCGGTCGGCGTCGATAACCGCGGCGGCGCCTTCCAGCCTGTACCCACCCGCATCGACGACCTTCATGTCGGGCGAGATCAGCCTTTCGACCGCTTCGTAATCGAACCTGTTCAGTGCATCGACCAATTGGCCGACCGTCTTCGCGCGGGACTTGCGCGAAAGGCGCTTGTTCAAGAAGCCGAAGACCATAGTGGGGGCGATCCTAGAACGGATCGCCCCCTGAGCCTATAAACAAATGATGTGCGGCCAAAAGACATGGCCGCAGAGGCTTTTAGCCGACAATTTCGTCTTCGTTGAAGAAGAAGTCGATTTCGATCTTGGCGTTTTCGTCGCTGTCCGAGCCGTGAACCGAATTGGCTTCGATCGATTCGGCATAGGTCTTGCGAATGGTGCCTTCATCGGCATCCGCCGGGTTGGTCGCGCCCATCACGTCGCGGTTGCGCTTGACCGCATCTTCGCCTTCGAGAACCTGTACGACGACCGGGCCCGAGATCATGAAGTCGACCAGTTCACCGAAGAAGGGACGTTCCTTGTGCACCGCGTAGAAGCCTTCAGCCTGCTCGCGGGTCATCTGGATGCGCTTCGAGGCGACGACGCGCAGGCCGGCTTCTTCCAGCATCTTGGTGACCGCACCGGTGAGGTTGCGGCGCGTGGCATCGGGCTTGATGATCGAAAAGGTGCGGGTAACCGCCATGGTGATTTCCTTGCGTGGAGTATGCGGGGGAGAAAATTCTCGCGCGCGCCCCTAGCGCCGCGGGCCCGCCCGGGCAAGTTTCATTCGAGACCACGTCCGATCGACAGCTGCGCCCGGGTGACCTCGCCTTCGCGCGTCGCGGTGAAGGAGAAGCTGGTGCCATCGGCGTTTTCACCGCCGATCATCGTCATCGGCCCACTGTCGAGCGACGTCGCCACGTCGATCCCGGCACTGGCTGCCTGTTCACGATAATACGTCACCATATCCGCCGGTTGCGCGGCGCTCTCCAGCGTCAGCAGGACCAGCACGCCAGCGGCCTGTTCCACCCGCGTGTTGTTGGTCACCCGTGCGCCGGGATAGAGGGCAAACCCCGCGGGCAGTTCGACCGGGACGCGCTCACCCGAACGCATGGTCGTGACCGTGCCGTCGTCGCCCGTATGCCGCGCTCGGGTTTCGCCCGTTTCCGCATCGATATCGTAGGAGCCGCGCGGTTCGGCGCCGTCGCCGCCATTCTCGCCCGCGTTCTCGGCTTCGCCCCCGCAGGCCCCAACTGCCAGCGCGGCGGCAGTGAAAGCGGCGAGGCGGGCGGCGGGCGGGCTGCGTGTCATGCCCTATCGATGCTTGAACCGCGCAACGGTTCCGTCAGCGACCCTCGCGCCAGCTGCCGTGTTCATCCTGTTTGTTGATGCGGTTGTCGATCGTCTCGTCCTGCGCGAAGCGGCGCCACAAAGCCGCAGTCGCGTCGCGCTGCGCAGCATCGAACAGCAGCAGGACGCGGTCGAATTCCAGCGCCTCTTCGCGCCACCTTCCATCGGCGATCAGGGCCATGCGCGCGCCATTGGGCGAACCGCAGGTGCCTGACAGCAGGATCGGCTGGCGCGCTTCATGCGCCCCGCCGGCCATGCCGTTGGCGAGGAAGGCCGCCCCGCCCTGCTGCCACAGCACTTGCGACAGATGCGTGCGCTGCGCGTCGTCACCGCTGACGACCACCAGCCGCTCGCCCGCCTGCAACACCTTGCGGGCCAGCTTGGCCACGGTCACGTCCACCGGATCGCGGCTGAGCTGGTAGAAATCGACGCGGGTCGTGGTCATTCGGGGCCCGCCGCCTCACCCGACGAGGATGGCTTGTTGCGGCGGCATTTGTCCGAGCAATATTTGACCCCCTCCCAGTCCCGCGCCCATTTCTTGCGCCACGTGAACGGAAAGCCGCAGGTCAGGCACGTCTTGCTGGGCAAGTCGCCCATCCGCCGCATCTTGCCGGTACCCTTGGCCATGATATCCGTCAGCCTTCCAGCGTGTCGCGAACGAACCGGTCGAGCAGGCGCACGCCATAACCGGTCGCGCCCTTGCCCCAGGTCCGGCCCGGCTTGTCCGACCAGACCATGCCGGCCACGTCGACATGCGCCCACGGGGTCCCGTCGGCGATGAAGCGCTGCAGGAACTGCGCGGCGGTGATCGATCCGGCCGCGCGCCCGCCGATGTTCTTCATGTCGGCGATCGGCGAATTGATCAGCTTGTCGTAGGCCGGGCCGATCGGCAGGCGCCAGTTGCGATCGCCGGTCACCTCGCCCGCATCGTGCAGCTGGCTGGCAAGCGCGTCATCGTTCGAGAAGACGCCCGCGAACTCGTGGCCGAGCGCGATGATCATGGCGCCGGTCAGCGTTGCGAAATCGAGGATGCGCGCGGGCTTGAATTCTTCCTGCGTCCAGTGAAGCGCATCGGCCAGCACCAGCCGCCCTTCGGCATCGGTGTTGAGCACCTCGATGGTCTGCCCGCTCATGCTCGTGACCACGTCGCCGGGACGCTGCGCCTTGCCATCGGGCATGTTCTCGACCAGCCCGACCACGCCTACGAGATTGGCCTTGGCCTTGCGCCCGACCAGCGCCAGCATCGCGCCCGCCACGGCGCCTGCGCCGCCCATGTCCCATTTCATGTCTTCCATGCCCGGGCCCGGCTTGATCGAGATGCCGCCGGTGTCGAAGGTCACGCCCTTGCCAACGAAGGCGGTCGGGGCGGCCCCCGGTTCGCCGCCGTCCCAGCGGATCGCGAGGATGCGCGATTCGCGCTCCGACCCGAGACCGACGCCCAGCAGCGACCCCATGCCGAGTTCTTCCATCTGCGCCTCGTCCAGCACGATCAGCTCGGCGCCGGTGCCTTCGAAGCGTTCGCGGCAGCGCTCGACGAAGCTTTCCGGGTACAGGATATTCGCCGGTTCGGTGATCAGCACGCGGGTGAACTCGACGCCCTCGGCGACATGCGCCATGTCGTCCCACGCGGCCTCGGTCCCCTCGGGAGCGCCGATCACGGTGACAGTGGCGAGCGTGATCTTCTGCTCGTCCTTCATCTTGGTGCGATAGACATCGTAGCGCCAGTTGCGCAGCCGCAGGCCGAGCAGGACGCTGGCTGCCTGTTCGGCGGTCAGGCCGCTGTCCGCGAGGTCGAGGACGAGTTCCTCGTCGCCGCTCGACTGGTACTTGGCAGCCAGCGCCGCGCCCGCTTTCTCGCAATTGGCGAGCCGGGCTTCATCGCTCTTGTCGCCGAGGCCGGCCAGCGCCAGCCGGAGGACCTGGCCATCGCGTTCGACGAAGCCGTCGAACACCTGCCCCGCCTTGCCCTTGAACCGGGCGGCTTCCATGCCTTCGGCGAACGGCTTTTCCAGCCCAGCGGGAACCTTGTCCTTGTCGGTAACTTGCGCAACAAGGCGCGCAACCTGCGGGCGGGACTGGCTGAACTGAATGTGCATGGGATCTCCGGAATTGTCTTTGGTCTGGGCCGATACGCTGCGCGCACGCCCATCGAGGATGGCGATTGCGATTAGGCGTGGCCGGTGCGATAGGCAAGGGATGCTCCCGCCTGCCGAGACAGCCCCGCACGCCATCCGGGAGGCCATCCGTCCCGCGACTCTGACTGCCATTGCGCTGGCGCTGTGTGCGGCCAGCCCGGTCGCTGCGCAGCGCGCGGCCGACAATGTCGGCAACGTCATCGACCCGCAGGGCGAGCCCGGCGACCCGCAGCCCGACCGGCCCACGCTGGACGAGGGCGCCGGCGCCGACGATCTGCTCACCGTACCCGATCCCGGCGCCGGGCTGGACCCACCGCCCGCCCCCACCGGCGATGACGGGCTGGATGCGGCCGGCAACCGCGCGATCGACTTCGAAGCCGATATCCTCGAATACAGTGCCGATAGCGATGTCGTGACCGCCAGCGGCAACGTCGTGCTGCGCAGCGGCGACCGGTCGCTGCGCGCCGATTCGGTCAGCTGGAACGAGCAGACCGGCGAAATCCTCGCCACGGGGCGCGTCCGGTTCGTCGATGAAAACGGCAACCAGCTGTTTTCCGAACGGGTCGAGCTGACCGACGAATTCGAAGCCGGCGCGATGGACGATCTGCTGCTCGCGCTGCGGCAGGGCGGGCGGCTCGCCGCCAATCGCGGCATTCGCGAAAGCGACGGCACCGTCGCGCTGGAGGAAGCGGCCTATAGCGGCTGCGCCGTCGTCGACCCGCAGGGCTGCCCGCGCGATCCGAGCTGGCGGATCACCGCCGAGCGCGTCGTTTACGACCCCGAGACCAGCCGGATCAATTTTTCGGGCGCCTATCTGGAATTGTTCGGCGCGCGTTTGCTGCCGCTGCCGGGGCTGACGATCCGCACCGATGGCGGTGCGGTTTCGGGTTTCCTCGTGCCCGACCTGCGCTTTTCCGAAAGCAACGGGGTCGAAGTATCGGGCAGCTATTACCTGCGCTTCGGCGACAACAAAGACCTTACGCTGACCACCCATGTCTATACCGGGGCGGCACCGATGGTCGCGGGGCAGTGGCGCCACCTGACCGAAGCGGGCGCCTACCAGATCACCGGTTACGCCACCCATTCGCAGCGAATTTCCACTTTCACCGGCGTGGCCGACAGCGCGGAGGAATTCCGCGGCTACCTGTTCGCCAATGGCAGGTTCCAGCTGACGCCCGACTGGAGCCTGACCGGATCGGTCCGCCGCACCACCGACCGCACCTTCCTGCGCCGCTACGACATCAGCCGCGACGACCGGCTGCGCTCCACGCTCGAGCTGGAGCGAATTGCCGGCAACACCTATTTCTCGCTGGCCGGCTGGGCCACACAGACCCTGCGGCTCGACCAGCCGCAAGGCGAAGTGCCGATCGCGCTGCCCGTGCTCGACGTGCGCTGGCGGCCCGATGCCAATATCCTCGGCGGACAGCTTGAACTGCAGGGCAACACGCTCGCGATCATGCGCGATATCGGGCAGGACACGCAGCGCGCCTTCGCCCGCGCGCAATGGGACCTGCGCCGCGTGACCGCGCTTGGCCAGGTCGTCACGCTCACCGGCATGCTGCGCGGCGACGTCTACCATTCGGACGAGAATTACCTCACCACCACGCCGAGCTATCGCGGGAATCCCGGCTGGGAATACCGCGGCGTGGCGCTGGGCGCGCTCGACGTGCAATGGCCCTTCGTCGGCGAAGCCTTCGGCGGCACGCAGGTGTTCACCCCTCGCGTGCAATTCGTCGCCACCCCGCCAATCAAGAATCTGGCCATCCCCAACGAGGATGCCCGTGCGATCGACCTCGAGGATTCCAACCTCTTCGCGCTCAACCGCTTCCCCGGCTACGACCGGGTCGAGGACGGCGCGCGGGTCACCTACGGATTCGACTGGTCACTGCGCATTCCGAACTGGGAACTGAAGACCAATGTGGGGCAATCCTACCGTCTCGACAGCGACCGCGACATCCTGCCGGTGGGGACCGGCCTGTCCGAACGGTTCTCCGATTTCGTCGGCCGGACCGAGGTGCGGTACAAGAACTTCCTGAAGTTCACCCACCGCTTCCGGCTGGACAAGGACAATCTGGCGATCCGCCGGAACGAGATCGACGCCACCGTCGGGTCGAGCCGGACCTATGCCGAGATCGGTTACGTCCGGCTCGACCGCGATATCACGCAGGTAGAGGATTTGCAGGACCGCGAGGAATTGCGCGGCGCGGTGCGGGTGGCTTTTGCCAATTACTGGTCGCTGTTCGGCTCGGGCGTGTTCAACCTGACCGACCGCGAGGAGGACCCCACGCTGGCATCGGACGGGTTCGATCCGATCCGTACCCGGCTGGGCATCGCCTATCAGGACGACTGCCTCGAACTGGGCGTTACCTGGCGGCGCGATTACATCACCGCGGGAGATGCCGAACGCGGCGATACCTTCCAGTTCTACTTCAGCCTGAGAAATCTGGGTTTCCGCTAGGCTGCGCTTATTGGCACCCCGGCCCAAACGCGCTATCCGGCGCGCAATCATCAGCTTTGGTTAAGCCGCGCCGCTGCAAGACGCCCGGCATATTCGGGCATCCCGGCGATGCCGCAAGACAGGTTCGACAGGTGACTGCACACATGATTTCCCGATTGCTCTCCTTTGCCGCAGCGGCCGGCCTCGTCGCCGCACCGATTGCGGGCCAGGCCCAGCAGACCATGGGCCAGGGCAATTTGCTCGGCCTGCCCAGCGACCTCAGCATGCTGCAGGACAGCGATCCCAACCACCGCGTCGCCACCGCCGTCGTCAATGGCTATGTCGTGACCGAAACCGATGTCGACCAGCGGGCGGCGTTGCTGCTGGCGGCCAACCAGACGCCGGTCAGCGAGGAAGAGCTGGTCCGCCTGCGCATGCAGGTGCTGCGCAATCTGATCGACGAAACGCTGCAGATACAGGCTGCGGAAGCGCAGGAGCTCGAAGTCCCTGCAGCAGAAGTCGAGCAGACCTATACCAGCGTCGCGACCCGCAATTTCGGTCAGGCCGCCGAGCAGATGGACGAATATTTGCGGTCCATCGGCTCCTCGCCCGCCTCGCTCAAGCGGCAGATCACCGGCGAACTGGCGTGGAACCGTCTGCTGCGCCGCAACATCGCCCCCTTCGTCAACGTCTCGTCGGACGAAGTGACCGAACTGATCGAACGGCTCGAGGCCTCGCGCGGGACCGAGGAATTCCGGCTCGGCGAAATCTATCTTTCGGCCACGCCCGAAACCGAAGCCGCGGTCGAGGCCAATGCGAGCAAGATCGTCGAACAGCTCCGCCAGGGCGGCAGTTTCGTGGCCTATGCGCGGCAGTTCTCCGAAGCCTCCACCGCTGCCGTTGGCGGCGATCTGGGCTGGATCCAGCTGGCGCAGCTCAAGAACCCGCAGCTGGAAACGGTGGCCGCGGAAATGAGTCCCGGCCAGCTGGTCGGCCCGATCCGTATCCCGGGCGGCTTTTCGATCCTCTACCTGATCGACAAGCGGCAGGTGCTGATGGCCGATCCGCGCGATGCGATGCTCAGCCTCAAGCAGATCCAGATCAGCTTCGCACCCGGTACCAGCGAAGCGCTGGCCCAGCAGCGTGTGGCGGCTTTCACCGAAGGCGTGCGCGACATCCGCGGTTGCGGCGATGCCGAGAGCGCGGCTGCCCGGCTGGGCGCCAATGTCGTCACCAACGACCAGATCCGTGTCCGGTCGCTGCCCGAAGCGCTGCAGAACATCCTGCTGCAACTGCAGGTCGGCCAGGCGACGCCCCCGTTCGGCTCCTTCGAGGAAGGCGTGCGCGTGCTGATGCTGTGCGGGCGCGACGATCCCGAAGTGGCCGCCGGCCCCGACTTCAACCAGATCATGGGCGAACTCGAGGACGAGCGCATCGAGAAACGCGCCCAGCGTTACCTGCGCGACCTGCGCAACGACGCCTTCATCGAGTACAACTGACGCCCGTCATGGCTTCCCTCGCCGTATCGATTGGCGATCCGGCGGGGATCGGGCCGGAAATCATCGTCGAAAGCTGGGCGCGGCGCTCCGAAGCGAGCCTCGCGCCCTTTTTCGTGGTCGGCGGCAAGAGCGTGCTCGAAGCCGCGGCGCGCAGCCGCCGGCTCGCGCTCGACATCGCCCTGATCGACGATCCGGCCGAAGTGCCGGGACTGTTCGGCCGTGCGCTGCCGGTGCTCGGCCGCGAAGATGTCGCTGCGTATCCCGGACAGCCCGATGAATTGGGCGCCGCGCTGGCGCTGCAATCGCTGGCCGAGGCGACGCGCTGCGTGCTGCTGGGTACCGCGTCAGCGATCGTCACCGCGCCGATTGCTAAGGCGCAGCTGGCGGCCGTCGGCTTCGAGCATCCGGGCCAGACCGAATTCTTCGCCGAAGTCTGCGGAATGGAAGCCGACCAGGCGGTAATGATGCTCGCCGGGCCCAGTCTGCGCGCCGTGCCGCTGACCGTCCATTGCGCGCTGTCCGAAGTGTCCGGCCGGCTGTCGCAGCAGCTGATCGAGCGACGCGCGCGGATCGTGGCACGCGCGCTGGCGACCGATTTCGGCATCGCCGCGCCGCGGCTCGCGGTATGTGGGCTCAACCCGCATGCGGGCGAAGACGGCCGGTTCGGCACCGAGGAAGCGCGAATCATCGCGCCGGCGATCGAGACCCTCCGGGGCGAAGGGTTCGACATTACCGGACCGCATCCCGCCGACGCGCTGTTCACACCGCGCGCGCGGCAGACCTACGATGCCGCGCTGGCAATGTATCACGACCAGGCACTGGTCCCGCTCAAGGCGCTTGATTTCGACGAGGGGGTCAATGTCACGCTTGGCCTGCCGATCGTGCGCACCAGCCCCGACCATGGCACCGCCTTCGATATCGCGGGCAAGGGGCTCGCCGATCCCGGCGCGATGATCGCCGCCATTCGCATGGCGGGACAGATAGCCGCCAACCGGGCCGCGCATGGCTGACCTGCCGCTCCTGCGCGAAGTCATCGCCCGCCACGGCCTCAGCGCTTCCAAGGCGCTGGGGCAGAACTTCCTGTTCGACGAGCAATTGCTCGACCGGATCGCCGCGGTGCCCGGCGATCTTGCCGGGAAGCAGGTGCTCGAGGTGGGCCCCGGTCCCGGCGGGCTGACGCGCGCCCTGCTGCGCGCCGGCGCCCGCGTGACCGCGATCGAGATGGACCGCCGCTGCCTGCCCGCGCTGGCCGAGCTGGAAGACGCCTTCCCGGGCCAGTTGCGCGTGATCGAGGGCGATGCGCTCAAGCTCGATCATGCCGAGCTGATGGGCGGCGAACCCTTCGCCGTGTTGTCCAACCTGCCCTATAATGTCGGCACCGCGCTGTTCGTGCGCTGGCTGGCCGGGGCGAAGGGCAGCGAGAATGCATGGCCGCCGCTGTGGACCAGCCTGACGCTGATGTTCCAGCAGGAAGTCGCCCAGCGCATCGTCGCGCAGCCCGGCGGCTCGGCCTATGGCCGGCTCGCGGTCCTGGCGCAGTGGCGCAGCCGCGCGAAGCTGGCGATGAAGGTCCACCGCAGCGCCTTTACCCCGCCCCCAAAGGTGATGAGCGCAATCGTCCATGTCGAACCCGCGGAGATGCCCGAAAGGGTCGACGCCCGGCTGCTCGAACGGCTGACCGAAGCCGCCTTCGGCCAGCGCCGCAAGATGCTGCGCCAAAGCCTCAAGGGCGTGCCCGGTGCGGTTGCCGCGCTGGAGGCGATCGGCATCGACCCGCAGCGCCGCGCCGAGACAGTAACGGTCGGCGAATTCGTGACCCTCGCGCGCGCACTCACCGCAGAAGGGTGAGGCTCAACGAAAAAGCCCCGCTGGTCGGCGGGGCTTTTCCTTCGATCGCGACTGGCTGTGGTCAGCCCTGCGCCTTCTTCTTGCGCCGCCAGGCGTGCAGCAGCGGTTCGGTGTAGCCGCTGGGCTGTTCGACACCCTTGAAAATGAGGTCCTTCGCCGCGCTGAATGCCGCGCCGTCCTCGTTCTCCAGCAGCGGCTGGTAGAAGGGATCGCCCGCGTTCTGCTCGTCGACCTTGGCGGCCATGCGGCGCAGGCTGTCCATCACCTGTTCTTCGCTGATGACGCTGTGGAGCAACCAGTTGGCGATATGCTGGCTGGAAATGCGCAGCGTTGCGCGGTCTTCCATCAGGCCGACATCGTTGATGTCGGGGACCTTGGAGCAACCGACACCGGCATCGATCCAGCGCACGACATAGCCGAGTAGGCCCTGGCAATTGTTGTCGAGCTCCTCGCGGATCTCGTCCTCCGACCAGTTCGTGCCGTCAGCCAGCGGAATGGCAAGCAGTTCGTCGAGCTTCGCCGCATCGGGCAGGCCCTTCTGGATCTCGAACACGTCCTCGCGGTGATAATGGATCGCGTGCAGCGTCGCGGCGGTCGGGCTCGGCACCCAGGCGGTGTTCGCCCCGGCGCGAAGATGGCCGATCTTGTCGATCATCATCTGCCCCATCAGGTCGGGCGCCGCCCACATGCCCTTGCCGATCTGCGCGCGCCCCGACAGGCCATGCGCGAGGCCGATGCCGACATTGCGCGCCTCGTACGCTTTGAGCCAGGCAGAGTTCTTCATCTCGCCCTTGCGCATCATCGGCCCCGCACGCATCGAGGTGTGAATCTCGTCACCCGTACGGTCGAGGAAGCCGGTGTTGATGAAGACGATGCGGTCCTTCACCGCGTGGATGCAGGCGGCAAGGTTCGCGCTGGTGCGGCGCTCCTCGTCCATCACCCCGACCTTGATCGTGTGGCGCGGCAGGCCGAGCAGGTCTTCCACCGCGTCGAACAGGTCGTTGGTGAAGGCGCATTCCTCGGGCCCGTGCATCTTGGGCTTCACGATATAGATGCTGCCGCGGCGCGAATTGCCGTACTTCCCCAGCCCGGCGACGTCCTGCGCGCCGATCGCCGAGGTGACCACCGCATCGAGGATCCCCTCGGGGATTTCCTTGCCGTCCCAGCGCATCGCCGGGTTGGTCATCAGATGGCCGACATTGCGCACGAACATCAGGCTGCGTCCGGGCAGGCTGTGTTCGCCGCCGTCGCTGCAGGTGTAGGTCTTGTCACCCACCAGCTTGCGAGTGAGCGTCTTGCCGCCCTTCTCGAAGCTTTCCTCCAGATCGCCGCGGATCACGCCGAGCCAGTTGCGATAGGCGGTGAGCTTGTCCTCGGCATCGACCGCCGCGACCGAATCCTCGCAATCGGCGATGGTGGTCAGCGCGGCCTCGAAATTGACATCGGCGATACCCAGCCGGTCGGTCTTGCCGACCTGGCTGTCCGGATCGACGACGATCTCGATATGCAGGCCGTTGTGGCGGAACAGCGGGCCCTTGTCGGTCTGCCCGACCTGCTGCGAAGGATCGGCCAGTTCGAGGGTGTCGAGGCTGTCGAGATCCTTCCAGCTTCCCGATGCGAGCGGGAGGATCTCGTCGAGCAGCTTGCGCGCCTCGGCGATGACCGCGGCGCCGCGCTCCTCGTCATACCCGCCCGGCCGTGCGGCGGGCGCGTCGAGCGCATCGGTGCCGTAAAGCGCGTCGTAGAGGCTACCCCAGCGGGCATTGGCGGCGTTGAGCAGGAAGCGTGCGTTGAGGATGGGCACCACCAGCTGGGGGCCGGCCATGGTCGCGATCTCGGGATCGACATTCTCGGTCCCGATGGTGAACTCGCCCGGTTCGGGGACGAGATAGCCGATGTCTTCCAGAAAGGTGCGATAGGCGCCCGCTTCATGCGGCTGCCCTGCCCGTTCGGTGTGCCAGGCATCGATCTTCGCCTGCAGATCCTCGCGCTTGGCCAGCAGGTCCGCGTTGCGCGGACCGAACCTGCCCAGGAGGTCGGCAAAACCCTTCCAGAAGGCATCGACGTCGCGGCCGAGGGGCCCGAGTACGTTGGTTTCGATAAAGGCGGCAAGCTGCGGATCGGCTTCGATTCCGGCGCGCGTGACAAATTCGGTCATGGAACTCCTCGAGCAGTAGTAGAACGGCGATGTCGTACCCGGGGAGGAGTGGCACGGTCTATGCCGCCAGCCGTTGATCAATGCAAGGCACGGGCTGGACTCGGGCCAAGGCAGGATTAAGGACGTTGCACATGAAACCGGATACCGCCTCCCAAGCGCTGCTCGACGCAATCGATGGCGACACGATGCTGCGCGAGGTGCAGGACTGGGCGGCAATCAACACGGGCACCGGCAATATCGCCGGGCTGGACCGGATGGCGGGGATCCTCGCTGATGCCTTCAGCACCCTGCCCGGCGACGTCGATCTGATCGAACCCGCCAAGGTCACCGCGATCTCGCCCGAGGGCCGCGAGTTCGAGAAGCCGCATGGCAGGCACATGGTGCTGCGCGTGCGTCCGGAAGCGAAGCGGCGCTTCGTGCTGACGGGGCACATGGATACCGTCTTCCCCGAGGATCATCCTTTCCAGCAGGTCAGCTGGCTCGACGACGAGACGATCAACGGGCCCGGCACTGCCGATATGAAAGGCGGGCTGAATGTCATCCTCCACGCGCTGCAGACCTTCGAAACGATGGCAGGCGCGTCGCGCGTGGGATACGACGTGATGATCAATTCGGACGAGGAAACCGGCAGTCTTGCCAGCCGTACGCTGATCGAGGAACTGGCGCGCGGCAAATATGCCGCGCTGACCTACGAACCCAGCGCGCTGCCCGACGGCACGCTGGCGCATGCGCGCGGCGGGACGGGCAATTATTCGATCACGATCACCGGCAAGTCGGCGCATGCGGGGCGCAATCCGCATGACGGCCGCAATGCCATCGTCGCCGCCAGCGACCTCGTGCTGCGGATCAAGGCGCTCGAGGCCGGGGACATCACGGTCAACCCGGCCAAGATCGAAGGCGGCAGTGCGAACAACGTGGTGCCCGACCTGGCGATCCTGCGCTTCAACATCCGCCCCCAATCGACCGATGCGATGAACCGCTTCGACGGCGAGCTCGACGCGATCCTCGATGCGATCCGCAGCGAACGCGAGGTTGCCATCCATCGCCACGGCGGCGTGACGCGCCCGCCCAAACCCGTCGATGCCAAGGCGCAGAAACTGTTCGATCTCGTCAAGACATGCGGCGCCGAACTGGGCCAGCAGATCGGCTGGAAAAGCACCGGCGGCGTGTGCGATGGTAACAATATCGCTGCCACCGGCGTGCCCGTGGTCGATACGATGGGCGTGCGCGGCGGCGCCATCCATTCGCCCGATGAATTCATGATCGTCCCCAGCCTGCGCGAGCGCGCCGCCCTGTCCGCGCTGGTCCTGGCCAGGCTTTCGACCGGAGACCCTTTGTGACCTTTCGCCTGCGCGCCGCGCAAATCGCCGATCTCGAACAACTCTACGAAATGGCCAAGCTGACCGGCGGCGGTTTCACCAACCTCCCCGCCGACCGCACCGCGCTGACGCGTAAGCTGGAACGCGCCGAGGAAGCCTTTGGGCGTACCTATGACGATCTGGGCGACGACCAATTCACGCTGGTGCTGGAAAACACCGAGACCGGCCAGGTGCGGGGCACCTGCCAAATGTTCAGCCAGGTGGGGCAGCAATGGCCCTTCTACAGTTACCGCATGACCACGCTGACGCAGCACAGCCAGGAACTCGACCGGACCGTGCGCGCCGAACTGCTCAGCCTCGTCACCGACCTCGAGGGCTGTTCGGAAGTCGGCGGGCTGTTCCTTCATCCCGCCGAACGTGCCGGCGGGTTCGGCCTGCTGCTGGCGCGCAGCCGATACCTGTTCATCGCCATGCACCGGGCGCGCTTTGCCGATCGCGTCATTGCCGAATTGCGCGGCGTGATCGACGACCGCGGCGGCTCGCCCTTCTGGGACGGCGTTGCCGGGAGGTTCTTCGGCATGACCTTCCAGGAAGCCGATTATTTCAACGCGATCAACGGCAACCAGTTCATCGCCGACCTCATGCCCAAGCACCCGGTCTATATCGCGATGCTCGACGAGGAGGCGAAGAAGGTGATCGGCGTGCCCCACCCCTCCGGCCGGGCGGCCATGCGGATGCTGGAGAACGAGGGCTTCGCCGCCGAAGGCTATGTCGACATCTTTGACGGCGGGCCGACGATGACCGCGCGCACCAGCCAGGTGCGCAGCGTGCGCAAGGCGCAGCCGGGCAAGGTTTCGGATACCGATCTCGACATTGGCGAACGAGCGCTGATTGCCACTGGCACGCTGGCGAGTTTCCGCAGTGTCTACGGCATGCGCGAAATCGCGGAGGACGGATCGATCGCGATCGACGCGATGGCTGCGCAAACGCTCGAAGTGGGCGAAGGCGACGAAGTCTGGAGCGTCGCCCGCTGACGCGAACATGGCCGCGCGCGTCCAACGGAGTCGGGACGCGGCGGCGCGGCTGGCCTTCGACTTCGCTCGAACCGAACGGATAGCATATGCTCAGGGAAATCAATTTCGACGGCATCGTCGGGCCGAGCCACAATTACGCCGGCCTCAGTCTCGGCAATATCGCCAGCGCGAGCCACAAGGGCAGCGCTTCCTATCCGCGTGCCGCGGCGCTGCAAGGCGTGGCGAAGATGCGCGCGAACATGGAACGCGGGCTCGCGCAGGGCTTCCTGCTCCCGCTGCCGCGGCCCAATTTTGCACTGCTGGACGATCTCGCGGTGGATGGCACAAGCGACCGAGCGCTGCTGGCCGCAGCCTGGTCGGCCAGTTCGATGTGGACCGCCAATGCCGCAACGGTCAGCCCCGCGCCCGATACCGCGGACGGGCGCTGTCACCTGACCCCGGCCAATCTGGTCACCATGCTGCATCGCGGCCAGGAATGGCGCGATACGCAGGCGCAGCTGAAGCTCGCCTTCGGCGATACCCGCCATTTCGCAGTGCACGATGCGGTCCCGCCGAGTTTCGGCGACGAGGGCGCGGCCAACCACATGCGGCTGTGCGAAAGCCACGGGCAGCCCGGAGTGGAGGTATTCGTCTATGGCCGGCCCGGCGGGCGCTTCCCCGCGCGCCAGCACGAACAGGCCAGCCGCGCCGTGGCCCGCAAGCACGGGCTCGATCCTGCGCGCTGCGTCTTCATCGAACAGAACCCCGCCGCGATCGAGGCGGGCGCGTTCCACAACGATGTCGTCGCGGTTGCGAACCAAACCGTGTTGTTCACGCATGAACAGGCCTTTGCCGATCGTAAGGATGCCTATGAAGCGATGCACGCCGC